>Ga0070701_10001100_pt1 | contig 9877 bp, 7 predicted proteins | sample KBSK5102metaG_FD_65451 | JGI IMG/M metagenome (GOLD analysis project Ga0070701, IMG submission 65451) | Corn, switchgrass and miscanthus rhizosphere microbial communities from Kellogg Biological Station, Michigan, USA - KBS K5-10-2 metaG | ecosystem: Host-associated > Plants > Roots > Rhizosphere... | reverse complement strand
TGCAGCGCGCGGCCGAGCGCGTACGGATTGGAGTTGTACGTGTCGTCGTAAATCGTGGCGTCGCGCCACGGCACGATCACGCCGCGGTGATACGCCGGCTTCACTTCCGCGATGCCGCGCGCGACTCCGTCCCAGCTGATGCCGAGCGTGCGCGCGGTGGCAATCGCGGCGAGCAGATTCTCGAGGTTGTGACGTCCCGGCTGCGAGAGCTCGAACGAATGCTCGCCGCCTTCCGCGACGACGGTGAACCGCGTGCCGAGCAGACCGCGCTCGGCGATGTTCGTGGCGCGATAGTCGGCGTCGTGATCGAGTCCGTACGTGACTTTCTTTCCCTCGAACCCCTGGGAGATCCGCATGACGTGCTCGCTGTCCGTGTTGAGCACGACGGTGCCGTTCGGCGCGAGGTTTTCGAGCAGCTCGCGCTTCGCGGCGGCGATCCCTTCGATCGAGCCGAAGAACTCGATGTGCACCGGACCGATGTTCGTGTAGACGCCGATGTCGGGACGGACGTTGCCGGCCATCTCGGCGATCTCGCCGGCGTGATTCATCCCCATCTCACTGACGACGACTTCCGCGTCGTCGGGGACGTTGTCGATCGACAGCGGATTGCCGATCTGATTGTTGAAGTTGCCGAACGAGCGGAACGTGCGGCGCTCGGTCGCGATCAGCGTTGCGATCATCTCTTTCGTCGTCGTCTTGCCGGCGGAGCCGGTGATGGCGATTAGCGTGAACGGGAAGCGCGCGCGAATGCCTTTCGCGAGCCGCTTCAGCGCATCGGTCGTGTCGTCGACGCGGACGATTGCTTTGTCGCTCGAGACGTTCTCCGGCACGCGCCCCACGACCGCGCCGCACGCGGTTGCGAGCGCCTGATCGAGGAAGTCGTGGCCGTCGAGCCGCTCGCCTTTGATCGCGAAGAAGACCGATTCCGGTTTCACTTCGCGGCTGTCGATGACGACGCTCGAGAGGATGGCGTCGCCGTTCTGCACGACGTCGCCGCCGACCATCTCGGCAAGATCGCGGAAGGTCAGCGTAGGCATGCTGCCCCCTGGCGATTCCCTTCGTCGATCACGTGCGCCGAGGCGCGCCGAGGCTTGGCCAACCAACGCTGCGGGCCGTGCCCGCCGGTGTTCTCTCCCGGGTCCGCCGGCGCGCTTCCACACGACCGGTCGCCGCCCTTCCCCCGAAGCTGCCCTGCGATCGATCTCCACGCACCCACGCTGAAGATCGCCGACGGAGCCGGGAGAGAACACCTGTTCGAAGATTGCGAATAGTAGGACGTATTCATTACAAGTTTCAAGTTGAATTTAGTTTTCTTTTCCAACGTCTTTTGCGTGCCGCTTTTTCAGCGCCAGCTCGGCTTCCTCGCGATCGTCGAAATGGACGACCTGATCGCCGATGACCTGATACGTTTCGTGACCTTTGCCGGCGATGACGATGACCGTGTCGCGGCCGCCGGCGTCGATTGCGCGCGCAATCGCTTCGCGCCGATCGGGGATTCGTTTGTACTGCTTCGCGCCGCTCATGCCGCGTTCGATGTCGTTGAGAATCGCGGACGGCTGCTCGCTGCGCGGGTTGTCGCTCGTGAGAATCGTTTCGTCCGCGAGCCGCGCCGCGATCTCGCCCATCTGCGGACGCTTGCCTTTGTCGCGATCTCCGCCGCAGCCGAAAAGCAGCACGACCTTCCGATCGCCAGCGAGCTCGCGCACGGCCTGCAGCAGCTTCTCGAGCGCGTCGGGCTTGTGCGCATAGTCGACGATGACGGTCGGCAGATCGCCCTCTGCATCGATGGCCACGCGCTCGAAGCGGCCGCGCACGCTGTCGAGATTGCGGATGCCGCGCTCGATCGTTTCCGTCGGAATGCCGACGATGAGCGCAGCGCCGATCGCGCCGAGCCAGTTGTACAGATTCGGGAGTCCGAGCAAATTCGATTCGAGGCGCACGTCGCCGTGCGGCGTCTTCACGATGCCGCGCAGGCCATCGACGTCGATCGCAAACGGCTCCGCCGGATAGATGTCCGCGCTCGCGGTTCGGCCGAACGTCATCGCCGCGTTGCCGAGCTCGTTCGCCAAACGACGGCCGTACTCGTCGTCAGCGTTCACGACAGCGGTTCGCTTCGTGCGGTCGATCTGATCGAAGAGGATCTTCTTCGCGGAGAAGTAATCCTCGAAGTCTTTGTGAAAGTCGAAGTGATCTCGCGAGAGGTTCGTGAAGATCGCCGTCGCGAAATGCACGCCGTACGTCCGCTTCAGCGCGAGCGCGTGCGACGAGACTTCCATCACCGCGTGCTTCACGCCGGCGTCGACCATGCGGCGAAACCATTCCTGCAGCACGACCGCGTCGGGCGTGGTGCGATCGGCGCTCAGGCGCTCGTCGCCGGCGCGATATTCGATCGTGCCGATGAGGCCGACCGGCTTTCCGTCGGCGTCGAAGATCGACTCGATCATCTTCGTCGTCGTGGTCTTGCCCGAAGTCCCGGTGACACCGACGAGCGACAGCTGATCGGCAGGCCGCCCGTAAAAGTTCGCAGCCATCGTCGCGAGCGCAGCGCGCGGATCTTCGACGATGATCGATGCCGGCTCTGCTTCTCCCGCGACCGCGACCGCACCTTTGCTGACAGCCATGTCGATGAACTTCGCGCCGTCCGTTTGCAAACCTGGAATCGCGACGAACAGCGCGCCCGGTTTCGCGAGACGCGAATCAGCGACGACGGCCGTGATGTCGACGTCGGCATCGACGTTCATCGACACGACCGGCACATCGCGCAAAACCTCCGCGATCCTCATCGTGTCCCCTCGGCCAGCGTCAGCGAAATGGTCCTGGTCTGCGGCAAAGCTCCGCCTGGTAACGGTTCCTGTGATGTGACCACTCCGCTCCCGTCCACGCGCACGATGAGTCCCGCCGCGACCGCCCTGGCTACCGCCGCTCGCGCGTCGAGGCCACGAAATTCAGGGACGCCGGCAGGCTCCGGTCTCGGCGCGGCATGTTGCGAAAACGCGGCCAGCATGGGAGGCGCGACGCCGATCGAGCGCGCCGGAATCGAAGGCGGAACGCCGAGGTAGCGGAGCGTTGATTCGGCGATCTCTTTGAACACGGGCGCCGCGATCGTGCCGCCGTACTGCGCGCCTTTCGGCTCATCGACGGCGACGAGAATCACGAGCTTCGGACGATCGGCCGGAACGTATCCGGCGAACGACGCGACGAACTTGTCGGCAGAGTAACCGCCGCGGCCGGCTTTCTGTGCGGTGCCGGTTTTGCCGGCGACGATGTGCTCGTCGAGCGCGGCGTTTTCACCGGTGCCGCGCGCGACGACGGACTTGAGAATCTCGTTAAGCACGGCCGCGGTTTTTTCGGAGATGACGCGCTGCGGCGCGGGACGTTTCGGCGCGTAGATCACGCGGCCGTTCGCATCGATGACGCGATCGACGATGCGCGGCTCGACGCGAACTCCGCCATTCGCGACGGTCGCAACCGCGCGCACGACCTGCAGCGGCGTGACGCCGATCTCCTGCCCGATCGACATCGAAGCATTCGACAACTGTGACCAGCGTCCGACGCGGCGCACGAGTCCGATCTGTTCGCCCGGCAGCGGAATGCCGGTGCGCTCGCCGAATCCGAACTTGCGGATGTAGCGATAGAAACGTTCCTGACCGAGGCCGAGGCCGACGCGAATCGTGCCGACGTTGGACGAGTGAATGATCACGTCTTCGAACGTCATCAGGCCGTACGCGTTGTGGCCGTGCTCGTGGATGTCGACGTTGCCGATGCGAATGAAACCGTTGCCGCAATCGAGCACCTGCGACGGCGTGATGACGCCTTCTTCGAGTCCCGCCGCGGCAGTGACGATCTTGAATGTCGAGCCGGGCTCGTAACTGTCCTGCACGTTCCGATTGCGCCACGCGGCCGGCGAGAAATCGCTGAAGTGATTCGGATCGAACGTCGGCTGCGAGACCATCGCGAGGATCGAGCCGTCGGTCGGATCCATCACGATCGCCCACGCGGCGGCGGCGTGATATTTCTCGACAGCTTTCGCGACGGCGCGCTCGGCGATGAACTGCACGACGGAGTCGATCGTCAGCACGACATCGTTGCCGTCGACCGGCTTGTTCGCGCCTTCGCCGCCGACGAGATACATGCCACGCCGCGCGTCGCGCAGCAGCGTCACTTTTCCCGACTTGCCGCGCACGTACGAATCGAATGAATGCTCGATGCCGCCGAGTCCTTCGCCATCGAGACCGACGTACCCGATGACGTTCGCCGCGAGCGACGCTTTCGGATACGAGCGGCGATGCGCTTCGATGAAACCGATGCCGTTGAGCCGCAGCGCGCGAACGCGCGCGGTGACGTCGAGCGGAAGCTGTCGCGCGAGATAGACGAAGCCGCCGCCGGAGCGCAGCTTTTCATCGATCTCTTTCGCGGAGAGTCCGAGACCGGGAACCGCGGCGAGCGCTTTGACGACGCGCGGACGTTCATCACCGATCGCCTGCGGATCCGCGTAAATCGTTTCGGCGGAAACGCTCTCGGCGAGCACGCGGCCGCGCGCATCCATGATCGACCCGCGCACCGGATTGAGTGCGAGCGTGCGCTCCTGCTGCCGCTGCGCGCGCGTCACGTAATGCTCGTGACGCACGACCTGAATCTGCACGAGCCGGCCGACGACAACGATGGCCCATGCGGCCAGCAGCGCGAAGAGCTGCAGCAGACGGCGTTGCGAGAGCGGCATCAGCGTGCTCCCGCGTTCTGGTGCGCGGCCGGTGCCGGCTGCGCGCCGTTCACCATGACGATGGCTTTCGGATCGGTGGTCGCAAATCCGAGCGCCGTCGCCTTCTTCTCCACCTCGGCGAGCGACGTCAGACGATCGAGCTCGAGCTGCAGCGCTTTGTTCGCGCTCTCGATGTCCTTCTGCGTTTTCTGCAGACGCGTCGCCTCATGTCCGAGGCGGATCACTTCGAGGTTCTGCCACGTGAAGAGGAGGAGGAAAAGTCCGATCGGCATGCCGAGGCCGAGCACGGCCAACAGCTCGCGAAACCTCCGGCGGTCACGTTCGCGAACGATGTGGACGTTGTCGATGGGCTTTTTCTGCGCGTACATGACGGACGGTTCCGGAGTCAGCAAACAAGGGTGAAGATCTGCCTACAAGCAAGGCCGCGAGAACCATCCCGACTCGCCCACGCCCCACGCTCCACCCCTCCCGAGTCCCCGCCACCGAGCACACGCCCAACCCTTCCCCAACCTTCACCCTTGCTTCCTGGCTCCCGATGAAACTTGTCTTCCTTATCGCTTCTCCGCGACTCGCAGCTTCGCGCTGCGGCTTCGCGGATTCCTTTGGATTTCTTCTTCCGAGGCAGTGACCGGTCTGCCGGTCAACACGTTGACGATCTCTTTCGCGCCGCACGCGCAGACCGGCAAAGCCGGCGGGCACGTGCACTCGCCTTCGAGCCGGCGAAGAGCGCGTTTGACGATCCGGTCTTCCAGCGAGTGGAAGGAGATGATCGCGATGCGCGCTCCCGGCTCGAGGACGCTCACCGCGTCATCGACGAATCGATCGAGCCCGACGAGCTCCTCGTTCGCGGCGATGCGAAGCGCCTGAAAGGTGAGAGTCGATGGATCGATGTCGTGCGGGCGCGACTTCTTCACGCTGCGAATGACCTGCGCGAGCTGCGACGTCGATTCGATCGGCGCTTCCGCGCGCGCGGCGACGATCGCGTTGGCGATCTTCCATGCGCTCGGCTCCTCGCCGTACTCGCGAATGATTCGCGCGAGCTCTTCGACGTCGAGCGTGTTGACGAGATCCGCCGCCGATCGCGAATCGGGTCCCATCCGCATGTCGAGCGGTCCTTCGAAACGGAATGAGAATCCGCGCGAAGGATCGTCGAGCTGCATCGACGAGACGCCGAGGTCCGCGAGCAGGCCGCCGATCGCGGTCGCACCCGTTTGCCTCAGAATTTCAATGAGCTGCTCGTGACGTCCCTGTGCGAACGTCACACGTGATTCGAATCGCGCCAGCCGCTCGCGGGACCGCTGCAATGCCTGCGGATCGCGATCGATGGCGATGAGACGGCACCGCGGATACCGCTCGAGCAATCCCTCGGAATGCCCGCCGAGACCCACCGTCGCATCGACCAGCGTGCCCTCATCGACGGCAGGCCGGAGGTACTCGATGATTTCGCTGAAAAGAACCGGCTCGTGTTTCACCGCTAGACGCCGTGAAGCTCGAGTTCCTTGTAGTCGTCGTCGGTCAGCGGAAGTTCGGTCATGCGCCGCTGAATCCGTTCTTCGTTCCAGACGATGAGGTGGTCGGTGTTGCCGATGACCACCACGTCGTCGGCGATGCCTGCGACGTTGCGCAGCACGGCGGGTACGAGCACGCGGCCCTGCGCATCGATTGCGCCGAGCTGGCCGAAGTAGTTCACCCGCTCGAGCATTTTTTGTTTTGCCTGTGAGGTGGACGGCACCTTCGCGAGCCGCGCCTGGAAGTCTGCCCAGACGGGAATCGGATAGACGACCGCGCGCTCACCGTCGAAGGAGGTGATGAAGCAGTCGGAGCCGTACTTCTCTTCAATGACCTTGCGAAAACCCGCAGGGATCTTCAGTCGACCTTTCTCGTCGACCTTCGCCGGGGCGTGCCCCATCAAGACGTTCAGATCCACAGGTAGTAGCCTTTTTGTCCGTTTCGGAGAGAAGTTCTACCACCGTTAGCCACGATCGTCCACAAAAATCCACCGATTTGCCAAAAAAAGGGGTCAGCAGGTGATTCCGCCGAGGAGCAGTCCGAGGAGGGCGATGGTAGCCGGGAGCGCGAGTGCGAGGAGCCAGGAGCATGCGATGAGCACGCGCTTCGCGGCTGGTGTGCCGAGGACGAATTTGCGGACGAACCAGGTCATTGCGACGGCGGTGGAGAGCGGGATCGCGAGCGGGATGAAGGAGTCGAGCGCGATGCCGAGGAAGATCGCGGCGACGCAGGACGCGAGTGCTGACGTGACGGCGAGCAGCCAGGCGACGGGGAGCGTGGTTGTCACCGGGTGACGATAACGCAAACCGGCGCCCCTCACCCGGCCTTCGGCCACCCTCTCCCGGAGGGAGAGGGATGAAGCCGAGCTACTCCTTCTCCCTCCGGGAGAAGGTGCCCGAAGGGCGGATGAGGGGCCAGGCGTTTACAGCGCCGCCACGTTCTCGAAGTACTTCGCGAACGCCACGATCCCGCCACTCGCCTGCTGCCAGTCGAAGTTCTCGTTCGGCGCGTGATAGCCGTGCTCCGGCAGCGAGAGGCCGAGGAAAAGCACAGGGCACTTGAGGATTTTTTCCATCGACACGACGGCGCCGATCGAGCCGCCTTCGCGAACGAACACCGGCTCGCGGCCGAATGAGAACTTCATCGCGTCGCGGACGGCGTCGGCGAGCGGGCCGGTCGTCGGCGCTTTGTACGGGAACATCGAACCTTCGAGCTCGATCTTCACATCAGCATTGCGCTCTTTGATGAAGTCGCGCACGAGCTTCGTGATCTTTCGCGGATCCTGATTCGCCACCAGCCGGAACGAAACCTTCGCCTCGGCGCGCGGCGGAATGATCGTCTTCACGCCGGGGCCGGTGTAGCCTCCGACGATGCCGTGAATTTCCATCGTCGGCATCGCCCAGATCCGCTTCATCACTTCCAGCGAATCCTCGGTGCGAATCGATTTGAACAGGTGATCCTTCTTGAACTGCTTCACCGAAAAGCCGGACGCGGCGAAATCCGCGAGCTCTTTTTTCGACGGCGGCTCGACGTCGTCGTAGAAGCCTTTGATCTTCACCTTGCCGGTCGTGGCGTCGTACATCTCGGACAGCAGCTTCGCGAGCTCGCCGATCGGATTGCGCGCGGCGCCGCCCGTCGTGCCGGAATGCTGATCGGTCTTTCCGGTCTCGAGCACGAGCACCATGCCCTGCAGTCCGCGCAATCCGGCGGGACACGCGGGATGCTGACGCGAAACCCAGATCGTGTCGCTGACGAGCACCGAGTCGGTCGCGAGCTGCTTCGCGTAGCGCTTCATCGCGCCTTCGAAATTGTCAGAACCGATTTCTTCCTCGAGCTCCCACAGCACGTTGACGTTGGTGCGCACGCCGGCTTCGCGCGCGGCGCGAATTCCGAAGAGCGCGGAAAGCGCGGGACCTTTGTCATCAGTGGTGCCGCGGCCGAAGTAGCGATCGCCTTTCTGCGTGAAGACGAAGGGATCGGTGTCCCACGGCTCGGTTTCGCGCGACGCCGGCTGGACGTCGAGGTGGTTGTAAATCGTGACGGTCGGCGCGTTGCTCTCGCCGCGGAAGCGGCCGTGTACGATCGGATTGCCGTCGGTCTCGAGGATGTCGGCTTCGCCGCCGTACTCGCGGATCGTCGCGGCGGCGGTTTCGGCGCAGCGGCGAATGTCGCCCTTTCGTTCGGGATCGGAGGAGACGCTGGGGATCTCGACGAGCTCTTTCAGCTTTGCTTCGAAGCGCTCGCGTTCGCGCTTTGCGAACGAAGCGAGGGACGACTTTTCAACTTTCATGGGCGCGGATTCTACACGTCAGTAGCCGCGCGCCGCGCCGCCTCTCCGCGGATCGGCGCCGCCGCGCCGCGTGCCGTCGGCGTCGATCGCGACGACTTCGACGTCACCGAGAAACCGCTCCCCTTCCGATGTCGGCGTGCCGGGATGATCGACGAACTGATGTCCCATCGCCGCGAGCCGTTCGCGCACGTCGGCAGGCAGCGCGCGCTCTTCCCACGCGATGAGATCCGGCATCCATTGATGATGAATGCGCGGCGACTCGATCGCTTCCTGCACGTTCATCCCGAAGTCGATGATGTTGCTCATCACCTGCAGCACGTTCGTCGGAATCGTCGCGCCGCCGGGACTGCCGAGCGCGAATGCGACGCGGTCGTCTTTCATCACGATCGTCGGACACATCGACGACTGCGGCCGCTTGCCGGGCGCGATCGCGTTGCGCTCGCCCTGCACGAATCCCCACGCATTCGGCGTGCGCAGCTTCGACGTGAAGTCGTCCATCTCATCGTTGAGGAGGAAGCCCGTTCCTTTCGCGATGATGCCCGCGCCGAACGAGTCGTTCATCGTGTAGGTGTTGCTGACGACGCCGCCGTCTTTGTCGACGATGACGAAGTGCGTCGTGTTCTGCGATTCTTTCGGCAGCTCGCCCGGACCAATCTGCGATGCGTGCTGGGCATCGATGGTCTGACGCCGCGCTTCGGCCCACGCCGTCGACGTCAGTTGCTCGACCGGCACGTCGGCGAACGCGGGATCGGCGACGTACTGCGCTCGATCGGCCATCGCGCGGCGCATGATCTCGATGAGCGTGTGCACGTGCTGCGATGAATGCCAGCCGAGCGCGTTCAGGTCGTACGCGGCGAGCATGTTGAGCATCTCGATGAGCGCGACGCCGCCGCCGGACGGAGGCGGCATCGTGATGACGTCGAAGCCGCGGTATTTGCCGCGCAGCGGTTCGCGAATGACCGGTTTGTAATTCGCGAGATCGGTCATCGAGATGATGCCGCCGTTCGCACGCATGTCGTCGACGATGCGTTTCGCGGTGACGCCGGTGTAAAACTCGCGGCGATTTTTCGCGATGCGCGCGAGCGTGTTCGCAAGGTCCGGCTGCACGAGCCGCTCGCCGGCGCGCAGCGTGCCGAAGACGCGCCGCGTTTCGGCGGAGAACTGCAGGCGTTCCAGATGCGCGGGCCAGGACGCGCGGTATTCGAGCTCTTCGCTGACGATGAAGCCGTCGCGCGCGAGCTTCTCCGCCGGCGCGACGAGCTCGTGCCACGGCAGTTTTCCGTGACGTTCGTGCGCCATCGCCAGTCCCGCGACGGTGCCGGGAACCGCGACCGCCATCCAGCCATGCGTCGACTTTC
>Ga0070701_10001099_pt1 | contig 9878 bp, 11 predicted proteins | sample KBSK5102metaG_FD_65451 | JGI IMG/M metagenome (GOLD analysis project Ga0070701, IMG submission 65451) | Corn, switchgrass and miscanthus rhizosphere microbial communities from Kellogg Biological Station, Michigan, USA - KBS K5-10-2 metaG | ecosystem: Host-associated > Plants > Roots >... | reverse complement strand
ATGGGCCGCCATCGGCGAGAAGATGTCGCGCCCATGGAAGCTCGAGCTGATCACCGGGAGCATCAGCTCGGGGTTCTCCAGTGCCCTCGCCTCGACGATGCCGCCCAGCGTCTCTGCGGCACCGATCAGCAGCCCGTTGTCAGGGCCGATGAGGACGTCGCCACGCACGACCCTGAGGCCGACGGGCAGCCGCTCCGTCCCGACGCCCGGGTCGACGACTGCGACGTGGACCCCGACGGGCATGTGCTTCAAGGCGAACACCAGCGAGCCCGCGCCGTCCCGGATCGAGTAGCGCGGCACCTGGTGGTTGATGTCGATGATGTTCGCGTCCGGGCTGATGGTGAACATCACCCCGCGGCAGACGGCGGGCGCGGACGGCCCGAAGTCGGTGAGGAACGTGATGACGGGGCGCATCGGCGGATGGTACCAAGCGTGCTCCGCCCGTCGGCCGTGTGCAGCGACGCAGGTCCCGGGGAACGCCGAAGCGGCGCCGGGAGGAGGTTCGGCGCCGCTTCGACTTGATCGATCGCCTGACGGAAGAGGGCCTCGTCCGACGATCGCGGTGGATGCGTGATCAGTGGAGCCGGGTCGGGCCTCCGTCGGAGGATCCGAAGCGGCCCGCCTGGGCCATCGCTCGGAGGAACAGGAGCTCGTTGACCTGGCGGAGCGACCAGCGGACCTCCGCGATCGGGATCCCGCACAGGAAGGCGGTCAGGGTGGCCGCTTCGTCAGGTGCGAAGCCCCGGGTCACGAGACTGCGGTAGGTCGAGCGGGTCTGTGGTCGAGTCGTCTCGGGCGGGGCCTCCGTCGAGCTCGCGGAGCGCTTCCGGGTCGTGGCCGCGGAGCCACGTCCGACCGTGGACACCGCCCCGACCGACCGCGCCGACGAAGCGCGGCGAGGCGTTTGCCCGCGTTCCCGTGAACCTCGCTGAGCCGGCCCTGCCATGTCCCACAGGCCCCTCGTGTCTGGTGCCATCCCGCTCCGGACAGCCCGTCGCGGTACGGGCACTCTGGTCCGGAGGGGTCAGGTCGGTCATGACCCATCCGTCAGCCCCGACTGGTACTTCCGGTGCGACATGCGGTGCACCCCGCGCCGGGCGGTCAGATGCCGTGGCAAGGGATCGCGACGACCGCCGGTAGACTCCGCGAGGTGCGGGTACGACGGCTGGGGCTGCGGCTCATCGGACTGGGGCTGGTCGGCGCGTGGGGGCTTGCCGCCGCGCTGATCCTCTCGACGTATCGGCCGGGCGGGCCGCTCGACGTCATCGTCGGGATCACGATGCTGGTCCCGGTCGGGATCGCCCTCGCGAGCGTCGTCTGGCCCCCGCTGACCAGGCGGCACGTGACGCACGCGGCCATCGTCGCCCTGGGACTCGCCACGCTGCTGGTGTTGTTGCCATCGATCGGGGGCGTGTGGAACCAGCTGCAGGCGCTGGGCTCACAGACCCTGCTGCCGTCGCTGGAGGCCGCGTACCCGTGGCTGCTCGCGCTGATCGGCACGAGCCTCTTCACCGGGTTCGGTCAGGCGCGCCGGATGATCGATGGCGTCACCGGCCGGCGTCGACGGATCCGCGTCGGCATGGCGATCGCGGCGGCGCTGACGCTCCTCGCGGGGAGCGCGTTCGGTGGGGCGGCGATCGCCAATGAGTTCGCGCTGCGCGACCTCGAAGGCCCGCAGGTCGCATCCCGCTTCGGCCCGACGCAGCTCGGCGCGGGCGTCGAGCCGCCGCCATGCGATGGCCGTCTGGTCGCCGGGCTGACGTCGCACCTCACCGCCCACTTCTCCGGCACCATCGACGGGCGGCCGATCGGCACGGTCGACCTGACGGGCCAACGTGCCGGCTCGGAGTTCCGCTGGCTCGCCTATGTCGCAACGAACCGCGAGTTGGGCCAGCACGGCATGGCCCGTCGCGGTAACGATGCGTGGATCCGCACGCCCACGAGTGGCTGGGAACGGACCGACCTGGAGACCGTGGTGGACTCGACCCTAGACCTCCAGGCCGTCCGCGAGGCGCTTGACCCAGGTGCCAGGGCGGCCGCCGAGGACTACGGCATCGAGGTCATCGAGCGCGCGCCGGCGCGCCGTTGCCGCGTGTCGGTCGACGGGCCGGCGTTCCGGGCGAGCTTCCCGCAGGTCGCGTGGCTCGTCGGTGACGACGACCTCGAACACTGGCGCGGCCAGCTCGACTACTGGGTCTTCCTCGACGGATCGCTCGGTCAGCTCGCGGGCTCCGTGAACGGCGAAGCGGGCGGGCTCGAGGATGAGGCCATCCAGGGGCGCCTGGATGTCTTCCTGACGGCTACAGACCGTGGCCGCGACCTCACCATCCACGCCCCCGGCGCATGACGACCGACGACAGACCCGATCGCGATCCGGTCCTGGAGCCGGAGGAGCGCTTCGGTAAGCGCGATCGGCTCGCGCGGATGCTCCGGGTGGTCGCGGTCCTGCGCGGACACCCCGAGGGGATCCGGCCGGCCGAGATCGCCCGACGGACCGGAGTCGCGACGAGGACCGTCTATCGCGACCTGCGCGCGCTGGAGGAGGAAGTCGGCGTCGCGGTCTGGTCGGAGGACGGACGCTGGGGCGTCGTCGGCGAAGAATTCCTGCCACCGCTGAAGCTCACCCTCGACGAGGCGATGGCCGTCGTCCTGTCGGCGCGTCTCATGGTCCGGTACGCCGACAAGTACGACCCCGATCTCGCGGCGGCGTTCGAGAAGCTCGAGGAGGTGCTCCCGCGCCCACTCGCCGAGCACGTGGAGCGCACCCTCGACGTCCTGGCACAGCACCAGCGTGATCCGGCCTTCAGTGAGCGCGTGCATCGATTGACGCGCGCGTGGGCGGAACGCCGGGTCGTGACGCTGGACTACGAGCCGGCACGCTACGTGCCCGACGCAGCAGCTCGGCGAGCGGTCGTCCGGCCCTATCTGATCGAGCCGTCGCTGCAGACCCACGCGCTCTACCTAATCGGCTGGGATGAGACCCGCGACGCGTTGCGCACCTTCAAGGTCGAGCGGATCCGTGACGTCGCCCTGACGCCACGGACCTTCGAACTGCCCGAGGGCGACGGTGTCGAGGGCGCGCTGCGGCGGGCATGGGACATCATCGCGGACCAGCCGGCGACCGAGGTCGTGCTCCGCTTCTCCCCCGCCGTCGCCGCTCGCGTCCAGGAGGCGACGTGGCATCCGACCCAGAAGGTCGAGGTCGAGGAGGACGGTTCCCTGACCTGGCGGGCCGTCGTCGCCGGCACCATCGAGATCCGTCTGTGGATCCTGTCGTGGGGCGACGACGTCGAGGTCCTCGCTCCGGAATCCCTGCGATTTGACGTTGCCTCGACGCACCGTCGTGCAGTGGCGCGTTACGAGATCACGGGATGACGTCCGCCGATCTGGGGTAGGGTGGTCACGGACACGCCCGTGATCCCCCACACGGAGGACGTGCCTCATGCACTCCACCCCCGCCCGGCGGCGGCGGCTGGCCATCGCCATGCCCCTCGCCATGATCGCGGCCTTCGCGATCTCGGTCGCAGCCCCCATCGCGACCGCGACCTCGGTGTCGACCGCCGAGTCATCCGTCATCGGATGGATCAACGCTGCCCGCTCGTCGCGCGGCCTCGTCCCGCTGAGATACGACAGCAAGCTGATGTCGATCTCGGGACTTCGCGCCAGCCGGATGGCGTCCGCCAACACCATGAGTCACACGGTAAGCGGCAACCTGTCATCGCAGCTGAGCTCCTACGGTGTCCAGTGGTACAGCTACGGCGAGGACATCGGCTGGTCGACCGCGAGCTGGCCCGCGTCGTCTGCCCGGAGCATCTTCCTGGCATGGATGAACAGCGCCCCACACCGCGCCATCCTCCTGAGCAGCAGCTACAACTACATCGGCGTCGGATTGGCGTCGCGGGACTCCGGGCGGAAGACCTTCGCCTCAGCCGTGTTCGCAGAGACGACCGATCACACGCGACCGGTCGCGCGCGTGACGTTGCACACCCGGTCGGGCGATGACGTCCGGTGGTCGTGGGCGGGCTACGACCCGCGCCTTCAGACGCACACCGCGGGCCTCGCCCATTACGACGTCGCATATCGGGTCGGGCTGGGCACCTGGTACACGTTGCGCAACAACACGACCCAGACGTCCTTGACCCTTGCCAACAGACCGGCGGGCTCGTACTCGATCAAGGTGCGGGCCAACGACCGGCGTGGCAATGTGGGCGCATGGAGCAGCGAGTCGCGTATCTGGGTCCCCTGACGACCCACTCATGAGGCGGCACCCGTTCGCCGCCGTCAACCTCATCAGCGACCCGATCCACGGGTACATCGAGCTCACCAAGCGGCTGACGGCTTCCGAGTCGTCAGCCGCTGGTCTTCCTGACGAGGATGTCGCCGAGGAGGACCTCCTCGATACCGCCTGGCTCCAGCGCCTGCGTCGGATCAGCCAGCTGCAGAGTGCGCGCTGGGTATTCCCGACGGCCGAGCATTCCCGTTTCACCCACGGCCTGGGGGTCATGCACGAGGCGGGGCTGTGGGCGCGCTCGCTCTATCCGAGCCTCCGCACGGCCCTGGTCGCGGCCGGCGAGGCCACGGTCCCATCAGAGGGATTGGTCACGGAAACGATGCGGATGGCGGGACTGCTCCACGACGTCGGCCATGGGCCGTTCGCCCACTTCTTCGACGACCACGTCCTGTCAGCCTTCGACGCGCCCGCCGATCCTCGGCGGCCCGGTGCGAAGCGGCTCACCCACGAGGACTTGAGTGGCGCCATCATCGGTGAGCTCGGCTCGCAGCTCCGCGGTCTCCGCCGGGCACCGGGCGCGGTCGCCGATCGCGATGCCCTGCGCGACGACGAGTCGATCGATCCCGCGTGGGTCGCGTTCCTCATCGCGAAGCCGGCGCTGAGCGACCCGTCGATGCCACAGTGGGTCCGCTGGCTCGCGCCGCTCCTGTCGGGCGTGTTCACCGTCGACAACCTCGACTACGTGCGCCGCGATGCGTATCTGACGGGCGTCACCGCGGGACCTGTGGACGTCGAGCGCCTACGGCGCTACACGTTCGTCTCGGGCGAGGGGCTGACGCTGTTCGAGCCGGGTCTCGGGGCCCTCGAGATGTTCCTCAGCTCGCGACGGTTCATGTACCAGCAGGTCTATTTCCACCGGACCGTCCGCGCCATCGACCTCGACCTCGCCGATGTGTTCGGGCCATCGATCCGGGCGATCTTCGGCGATGGCTCACCGGCCGATCGGTTGCCCGCGTACGCCGATCTCGACGAGTACGCGCTGCTGCACCAGGCGGCTCGCTGGGCACGCGGACTCGACGTCGTCGATGACGCCGCTGGGAACCCGGAGCCTGGCGACGGTCGCGTGACGAAGCCCCTCGCGGATGCCTGGCGGGCGATCCTGCTCCGTCAGCCGACCTGGCGTTCAGAGGCGGAGGTCCGTGCCGAGTACGAGGAGGGCGAGCCGCCGCGAGACGTCGTCGCGGCCCTGGGCGAGCCTGAAGCGGGTCGCATCGCGATCGATCTGGCGGTCATCGATGCCCGGCCGGCCGACGCGACGGCCACGGACCGGCTCCTGGCACTGGAAGGCCGCGACGGACGACCGATGTCGCTCTCGGCGGCGCTCGCCTCGATCCCCGCGAACTGGATGGTCGGCCGGCGCTACATCCGCCGCGACTGACGCGCCCCTAGGGCGTGGGCGACGGGCTCGGCTTGGGGGTCGGGGTCGGGCTGGGCTTCGGCGCGCCGTGGACGGGGATCACGAGCAGCGGGTCGATCCGGGCGATCTGCGCCGGCGGGACCTTCATCCGCTTCACGACGTCCGGTTCGATCGTGAAGGTGGCGGTCTCCAGCGGACTGAAGAGCCCGTAGTGGAGGTGGCAGCCCGAGGCTCGACCGGTCATGCCCTCGTACCCGAGCATCTGGCCCGCCTTGACGGTCTGCCCCTTCGTCACGACGACCTTGCTGAAGTGGGCGTAGATGCTCCGATACCCGTTGCCGTCGTCGATGACCACGGTGATCGGCAGCGTTCCCCAAAGGTGCTTTCGATCGAGCCGCGCGAAGTACGGCTTCAGGTTGCCGACCCAGCCGATCTCTGTGTCGAACCGCCGGCTTGCGGCCAGCACCGTGCCATCGTGTGCCGCCTTGATGTGATCGCCGCAGAAGGTGGCGAGGTCCACGCCGTCATGGAACGCCTTGCCCTCGACGAGACGCGAGCCCCACGGTGACGGCCCGAACGGGAGTGTCAACCGGGCGTGCGGCAAGGGCGACCGGTAGCCCACGAGGGTCTCGGGCGGCGCGGGCGTCAGCGGAGCTGACGGGATCGGGAGCGACGGCGACGCTGAGACGGTCGGCGTGGGCCGGGGGGTCGTCAGCGTCAGCTCCGGGAGCGACGGGGACGGCGCCTCTGTCGCGCGGACCGCGACCTGGCCCGGCGTCGCGACGGCCCCTTGCACCTCGCCGGTCCGACCGAGCGGGGTGTTCGCGAGGGTCGCCGCGATGCCCGCGGTGACGCCGACCACGACGACGAGACTGGCCGCGCGGCGGACTCGCCGTCGACGGCGGCTGCCATCGCGTTCGTCGAGGGGGCGGGGGAGGTTGGCGAGGGGGCCCGGCTGACGGCCGGGGCGACGGGACCCGGGCATGGGGCGTCATGGTATGCGAACCTGACCGGGACATGACTGAGACCTCGACACGACCACCGCTCGACGCGCCCGCGTCCGCGTACGACCGCACCTGGCTCGCCGATCACCTGGCCGAGGAGCGCGCGTCCAGCTCGCTTCTGGGCGAGATCCGGGAGGTCGTCTTCGGGCTCCAGGACGGCCTCGTTTCGACGCTTGCCGTCGTCGCGACGGTCGCCGGCGCCTCGGGTCAGGCATTCCCCATCGTCGTCGCCGGCATCGCGAGTGGCCTCGCCGGCGTGTTCTCGATGGCCGCCGGCGAGTACATCGGCAGCAAGAGCCAGCGCGAGATCTTCGACGCCCAGATCCACGACGAGCGCCACGAGGTCGCGGAGCGACCGGGCGAGGCCGAGGCCGAAGTCGCGTTCATGCTCGCGGACGAGGGTCTCCCCGAGGAGGAGGCTCGTCGCATCGCGACCGTGATGGCGCGTCACCCCGAGGTGCTGCTGCGGACGATGGTGACGCGCGAGCTCGGGATCCAGGTCGATGAGCACGGGGGCAGCGTGTTGCGCGGCGCCCTGTTCATGGGGGCCGCGTTCGGCCTCGGCGCGCTGGTGCCGATCCTGCCGTTCCTTCTCGTTCCGATCGGGATGGCGCTCCCGATCGCGGTCGTCGCCACGGGGCTCGTGCTGTTCGGCATCGGTGTCGTCAAGAGCCGCTGGACCCGGCGGAGCGCGTTGCCGTCGGGCCTCGAGGTCCTTGCCCTTGCCGCGGTAGCCGGCATCGCCGGCTACCTCTTCGGCACCGTCCTGCCGAGCCTGCTCGGGGTCGCCGGGATCGTCAGCTAGGCGGGATCGTCAGCCGCGCACGATCGCGGCGGGTAACCTCACGCCTTGAACGTGCCGGTCAACCGCACGCGGGCGAGGACGTCAGCCTTCTCGAGCGCTCGGCGAACGGCCGTGCCATCCGGATGCCCATCCAGGCCGAGCGGCGCGGCCAGCGCGTAGAGCGTGAACCGGTAATGGTGCGTGCCGGACGGCGGGCACGGACCCCCATAGCCCACCTTCCGGAAATCGTTGGTTCCCTGTTGGGGTCGACTGGCGCCAGGATCGACACCGGCGGGTGACTGGCCATCCTCGGCGGGCATGTCGAGGACAGACCAATGGACCCAATCGCGGCCGTCGGGGTCATCGACGAAGAGGACGAGCGCCTTGGCCTCAGCGGGCACCCCCCTCCAGGCGAGGGGCGGCGAGATGTCCGCGCCGTGGCACGCATACTTTGCGGGGATGGGCTCGCCGTCGGCGAATGCCGACGACGTCAATGACAGCCGTGCATCGGATGGGCTGGGACTGGTCATCGGACTGACCTCCGGGGATGGCGAGCCCGCGGCCGGCGTCGGGGTGGAGGGCTGAGCCGCGGTCGCCTCGGGGCTCACTATCGCCGTCGGCGATATCGCCGACGACCCCGTGCTGCACCCGGTGATGAGCAATGCCATCGCAACCGCGATGGCAGGCCACGGTCTTCGGATGCCGAGCGCGTCGCTGTCGGACATGCGGGATCGAGGATGCGCGCGTCCTCCGTCGGTGGCAAACGACGGCCTGATGCGCGAAGGCCGTCTACCCGAGCCGCTCGGTCAGGTGGATGTCGACCGTGTCGCCCTCGGCCTTGTGGATGACATCGCGAACGTCGGCCTTGATGGCCAGCTTGTGCGTGCCATCGCCCAGCGGCATGAACGAGCTCCGGAACGGATGCCCATCGACCGTGCCGGCGACCTTGACCAGACCGCCGGTCCCGAAGAAGTCTCGGCTCCAGTCGGCTACCACGTAGGTCCAGCCACCCTTCGCGGAGCTTTTGACAAGCGTCGCCCGGAACGACTTGTCGAGCGGGCCCGCGCGAGTCATCAGCGCTCCTCGATGAGGTAGAAGCGGTTCCCGTCCGGGTCGTCGAACGCGAACATCGGCGGGACGTCGGGCCATCGCAGCAGCTCCCCGACCTCGACACCCGCGTCCGCCATCGCGGCATGGGCCGCCGACGCGTCGGGCGCGGTGAAGCGAATGCCGGTATCGGTGCCGACGTCCTGCGCGTCCTGGGTCGCGTTCAGCGCGATCGACGTCGTTGCGCCCGGAGGCGCGACCTCGATCCAGCGGCTGGTCGGGCTCATGGGGGCATCGAGTCGCTTCTCGAAGCCGAGCGTGTCCGTGAAGAACGCGAGCGCGCGATCCTGGTCGCTCACGTCGATGGCGATGGTCCGGACGTCGGTGATCGTCGTCATGGTGAGGTTCCTTTCAGCCCTGGCCGTACATCAGTGAGCCAGGGGTCGTCAGCTGCTGGCCCGACTCGAGCCAGGTCTTGAGACCCGAAAGGATCATCGGCCAGCCACCGTAGATCTCCTCGGGCGCACCTTCGCGAAGCTGGTCGTGGGTCACGATGAGCCGGCACGAATCGCCGACCGGTTCGATCTCCCAAGTGACCCGCGAGGTCGACTCGGCCCTTGCGGCGTCACTCCAGAGGACCTTCATCGACTGCACGAGCTTGCGGGGCGGGTCGACGACGAGGTTTTCGCCCTCGGCGAGCGCCGCCTCCGAGCTCGGGTGCGTCAGCTGATAGCCGGAGCCTTCCGCCCAGTCGGACCGGGCGCTGACCCCGAAGTGGTATCTGGCGCGGATATCCGGGTCGGTGATCGCCTCCCAGAGACGCTCGGGTGTCGTTCGGATGTAGATCTCGAACACCTTCTCCATCGGCTGCTCCAATTCGCGCTTCAGGCCGGTGAGCCCGGCGGCCCACGGCGCGGTGTACTTGCTCACCCAGCGGTCGTGGATGAGCTGGATCGGGACGGCATTGAGGAAGTGCAACTTCTCGCGGCCATGGCGCTTCGTGACGACGAGGCCGGCCTCCTCCAGGAGCCGGAGGTGCTTCGCGACGCCGACGCGGGTCATGCCGTGACCGGCGCTCAGCGAGACAAGCGTCTGGCCGTCTCGTTCCGCCAATGCGTCGAGCAGGGCCCGACGCGTCGGATCGGCGAGTGCACGGAAGACCTCATCCACGTCGTCGATAATAGGAAACCAAATGGTTTCCTGTCAAGCCGAGGCGGCGATCTCCCGGATGGCAGTGCGGACGCGGGCCGGCGTCGCGGGGAGGTGATCGACCCGGGCACCGGTCGCGTGTCGGATCGCGCCGAGGATCGCCGGAGCCGTCGGGATGAGCGCGGGCTCGCCGACACCCTTGGCGCCGAATGGGCCCGCGGGCTCGGTGTCCTCCACGAGGATCGT
>Ga0070701_10001092_pt1 | contig 9900 bp, 10 predicted proteins | sample KBSK5102metaG_FD_65451 | JGI IMG/M metagenome (GOLD analysis project Ga0070701, IMG submission 65451) | Corn, switchgrass and miscanthus rhizosphere microbial communities from Kellogg Biological Station, Michigan, USA - KBS K5-10-2 metaG | ecosystem: Host-associated > Plants > Roots >... | reverse complement strand
CAAATGTCGCTGTATGCGGCAAAAGCAAACCGGCGTAGCCTTTGCTTATGAGTCCCGGGGTCCTCGGGTTCCTGGTATTCATCGGGATGGTCATGATCATTGGCATCCCGGTGGGGATCGTGATGCGGCGTGCTCGACTGCAGACCGAACGTGCCAGAAGGCCCAAGGTCTGGGCAGCGGGGACGGCGGGCGCAGTGGGCGGCACCTACTACTACGGCAGCGGTGGAGGCTGCGGCGGTGGAGGCAGCGGCGACAGCGCAGGCAGCGGTGGCGGCGGCTGCGGCGGCGGCTGTGGTGGCGGCGGCTGTGGTGGCGGATGCTGACGCAGGCAAGCAGCCGTCCGCGGCAAGAGTCAATTCTCACGGAAAAACACCACGCCCCCTAGTGGTCCTTACCTGTGCTGTCTCGTTGTGCACGCGGTGGCCTGTCACCGGGCCGATCTACACGGCGTCACTGATTCCGGCCGCTGGCATTGAGTGTTGTGACTGCGGCCTGGATCGCGGCGACCCGGTCGAGATCGAGGCCCCACGGCTGGTCCACACCGACACGTTCGTCGAGATCCCAGAGGACGCACTGTTCGCCTGGCTTCGCGACCAGTGACCATGCGATGACTGTCCGGCGGAGCTGCTCGTCGATGGGATCGGTGACCCCTGGGATGTGGGCGGGTGCGCCGCCGTCGGGGTGGTGATGCAGAAACTGGTCGTACGCGGTGGTGCAGAACGCGGAATACCGTGCGGTGCACAGGATCAGGCCGTGCCACGCCTCGTCTACCGCGCGCGAGGGCATGCCGATCACCTGGTGGTCGCGCAGCGCGGGTGCACAGCAGCGCAGCCACTGGCGCAAGCCGGTCTCGACGAGCGTGCGCGGCTGCCACGGACACGTTTTGAACACAGCCGGGGGAAGATCGAGGTCCGCCACCGCGGTATACGCCCGATCGAACCGGTCCCCGCGCCGGCGCCGCACGTTGTCACTGTATGCGGCGGGAGCAAAGCGGCGTAATCTTTGCCCATGAGCGGCGAGCTTGTCGTTCTCGGCATTTTGTTTTTGGGCATGCTAGTGGCCATTGGCATGGTCATACAAACGCATCGCCAACGACGTGACGAAACCCCCGAGGACCGACGACGGCGCGACAAGCTAGACCTTGAACGCAGCCGGGCTTGGGCGCGAAAGCACAACGCTGCTCCCAGAGGCGCATTGGGCCTGGGCATCTGGATGGCAGGGGGTGCGGCGTATGGCGGCGTTGGCGGTGACCTCGGCGCTGCTGATGGCGCCGGCGGCGGAGGCGGCGGCGGCTGCGGAGGCGGCGGAGGCTGCGGAGGCGGCGGCGGCGGCTGCGGAGGCGGCGGCGGCTGCGGAGGCGGCGGCGGCTGCGGAGGCGGCGGCGGCTGCGGAGGGGGCTGCGGCGGCGCCTGAGAATGACGCGCGAGCATCCATAGGTTTAGCCGCGGTCGAATAGGCGCTTACTGCTTCGAGCGGCGCCAAAGGTCTGCCATTCGGTCACCCACGCTGTCGCAAAGGTGCGGTCCTCCGTGGCCGACGCTCAGCACGCCGCGAACTCCGCCGCAAAGCGCTGACGTCCGCATTGACTCTGCGCGAAGGGCCAAAAAGTGCGAGTAGACGGCGCCATGTACGCAGAATCAACCGGGAAGCCCATTGCAGCTAGAGCGTGCCCAGAATCGTCAGTTCCAGCACCAGGGCGACCGCACACACCAGGACCACGATCGACAGTGCCACCCAGTCCGCCCGTTTGGGACCCGACGGCACCGCGGAGATTTGGCCGGCGCCACCGCGGGCCGTAATGGCATCGCCCACTTCGTCGGCCCTACGCAGCGCCACCGTGATCCCCGCGGCGAGCAGATCGACGACCTCCAGCGCCCACCGCCGCCGGCGCGCCCGTCGCGTGGTGGGCACCAGCTTGGGCCGCAGCCTGCGGGATGCGTAGAGCACGCGGAACTCGTCGATCAGCATCGGAAACGCCCGCAACGCCAACGCCAGCGCCACCGCCCACTCGTCGACCGGGATCCGCAGCGGCCGCAGCGGCTGGCCCAATTTCGCAACGGCGGGGGCGATTTCGGCGACATTGGTGGTCCAGGAGACCATCGCACCGAGCCCGAGCAAAACGATCGACACCGCCGTGATTCGCAGGAACGCGAGTAACCCACCCAGTGCGAGTTCCACAGAGCCCAGGTGGATCACCGGGCTACCGCCGGCGAACGCCGCGGTCGCCCCGCCGAGGAAGAGCAAGAACCAGAGCCAGCGTGGAATCGACGGCAAGGCACCGCGCGTGATGTGCGCGAGCCGCGCGGTCGTCAGAATCAGGGCGGCCACCAAGCCGATCGGCACCCAGCCCGGGTAGAAGGTCAACAGCACCCCGATACCAGCCACCGCGATGAGTTTCGTGCCGGCCCACAGCCGGTGGATGACGGTGTCCCCCGGCACCGGCCGCAAGAGCACCACCAGCGCGCGTTGCCGGGTCGCGGCGGGGGCGGTCATGACATGCCTCCCGCCGTCGTCGGCGCCGGGGCCAGCGCGCCGTCGTGCAGCTGCAGCGTGCGCGGGCACAGCTCCTCCAGGCCCGAAAAGTCGTGGGAGATAACGACGACGGTCAGGCCCGCCCGGCGACGCAGCTCTTCCAACAGCCGCAGCAGGCCCCGCTGGCTGGCCGCGTCCAGCCCGGCCAACGGTTCGTCGAGGATCAGCGCGCGCGGCGAGCGCGCCAGCAGTCCCGCGAGCACGACGCGGCGCATCTGGCCGCCGCTGAGCTGATCGATGCGCCGCTTCGCCAGCGCCGCATCCAATCCCACGGTCGCCAACGCGTCCACCACGCGGTCGTGGTCCCGGTACGAAAACCCGGCCGCCGAGGCCACTTCCAGGTCGACGCGGCTGCGCATCAGCTGCAGCCTGGCTGCCTGGAACGAAATCGCGACCGCACCAACCTGGTCGGAAACCGGCTTGCCGTCGAGCAGGCAGCTGCCGACGGTCGGCACCGTCAGGCCCGCCATGATCCAGGCCAGCGTCGACTTGCCCGACCCGTTCAGGCCGTGGATCAGCACACCGTCGCCCTCGTGGACAGTGAAGTTGATATCACGCAGAGCCGTTGTCGCCCACGGTGTCCCGCTGGCGTATTCGTGTCCAACACCGTAGAGCTCGAGCACAGGCGCATCGGAGTGGTGGCGCGTCGGCAGCGTCGCGGCCGGGGCGGCGGCCGTTTCCACCATCGCGGTGTTGTCGGCGGCGCCGCCGTTTCCGGTCAGGTTGATCACGCGGTCGGCGGCCTCCGCCTCGCTGTTGTAGTGCGTGATGTGGACGAGCGACATGCGGTGGTGCCGGGTCAAGCCGGACAACACCGACATCAACGCATCACGCCCGTCCTGGTCGACCATGCTGGTGACCTCGTCGGCGATCAGCAGCGACGGCTCGCGCGCGAGCGCCGCCGCCACGGCCAGGCGCTGCAGTTCACCGCCGGACAATCCGCCGGTGTCTCGTTCGGCGAGCCCGTCCAGGCCGACCTCGGTGAGCAGCTGGTGCACGTTGGTGGTCTTGCCGGGCGGCAGGCCCCACACCACGTCGTCGGCGACGCGGGTCCCCAGCACCTGGCTCTCCGGGTGCTGCATGATCACCGCGGTACCGCCGAGCTTGCCGAGGCCGACGGCGCCAGGACGCTCGATGGTCCCCGAAGTGGGCTCGCGGCCGGCGAGCATCAGCATCAGCGTGGTCTTCCCAGAGCCGTTGGCGCCGGTCACCGCGAGGTGCTCACTGGGTTCCACGCTCAGCGACACCGGGCCGAGGGCGTCGTGGTCGACCTTGGGGTAGCGGAATCGGACGTCCTGCAGCCGCGCCGGGACGGGGGCGATCGGTCCGGTGTCGGTCGACGACTCCAGCTTGTGCACGTCGGGAATCCCGAGCAGTCGGGTCATCACCCGCGACAACGCCCACCAGCCGATGAACGTCACGATGACGATGGAGATCACCGACCAGCCGAAGAACAGGTACGGCCAGTAGTGCAGCGCGGTGGCGAAGTCGTATTTGAGCCGCTCGGCAACGGGCGCCATGTCGGGAATGCGGGCAACGATCGTCGCGAGTCCGTTGATGTTGGCGGTCACGGATTCGAAGATCAGGTGACGCAGCCGCACCAGGACGGCCAGCGCCGTCACCGTAGCGAGGCCGAACAGGGCGCCCGCGACGAGCGCTGCAGCGAACACGGTCAGGAGACCTTGGCCGCGACGCTTCACGATGCCGGTCAGGCCGCCGATGTAGGCACAGTTCACGACGGTCATGAATCCGCCCATGCCGGCGATCAGAAATGCGATGACGGCCCCTGCGACGGTCGCGGCAATCAGCACCCGAAGCCGGTACCGGTAGGCAAGCAGGCCGAGGGGCACGGTGCCCAGCAACGACACGCCGGCTGCGAAGGGGACGACGACAGCGATGATCGCGATGGCAGCGCACAGCGCCGCCATCACCGAGGCTTGTGCAAGCTCGACCGGTTGAAGCGAGCGTGCCCGTCGTGGGACACTCGGCTTGGGTACGGTCATTTCTCGATTCTGCCAGCCGGCTCCTGAGAGCCCTCCCGACCACGCTGTGAGCGGCAGCACGACCGATAGCGTTTGAAACGCATAGTAAGCCTATGCAATCATGGAGTCATGACCCCGACGCTCGGATCAGATCTGCTGTCCGTGGTGGCCCGGCTCAACCGGCTGGCCACGCAGCGGGTCCGCATGCCGCTGGGCTACGCCCAAGCACGGCTGCTGTCCACCATCGAGGACCAAGGCGCGGCCCGGATATCCGACCTGGCTGCGCTCGACCACTGCTCGCAGCCGACGATGACCACACAGGTCCGCCGACTCGAAGACGCGGGCCTGGTATCGCGCACCGTCGACCCCGACGATGCGCGGGCGGTGCTGATCCGCATCACCCCCAAGGGCGTCGACACCCTGCGACAGGTGCGTGTGGACCGTGCTGCAGCCATCGACCCGTATCTGGAGCGGCTTGACGACGCGGATCGCCAGGCACTGAGCGACTCCGTGCGTGTGCTGCGCCGACTTCTCGAGGATGCGGCCGCGCCCACCCCCACCAAGTGACAACAGAAAAGGAGCAGCCGCACCGTATGTGGCGCCAACCCAAGGCTGTTTGGGCCGTTGCCTTCGCGTCCGTCGTCGCTTTCATGGGTATCGGTCTCGTCGACCCCATCCTCAAGCCGATCGCCGACAACCTGAATGCGTCCCCGTCGCAGGTGTCGCTGTTGTTCACCAGCTACATGGCGGTGATGGGCGTGGCCATGCTCATCACCGGTGTAGTGGCCAGCCGGATCGGCCCCAAACGCACGCTGCTGCTCGGCCTGCTGATCATCATCGCCGGCGCCGGGCTGGCAGGCATGTCCGACACGGTGCTGGAAATGGTTGGCTGGCGGGCACTCTGGGGCCTGGGCAACGCGCTGTTCATCGCCACCGCGCTGGCCACCATCGTCGGCTCCGCGCGTGGGTCCGTGGCCCAGGCGATCATCCTCTATGAGGCGGCACTCGGCCTCGGCATCGCGGTCGGCCCGCTCGTCGGCGGCGTCCTCGGCTCGATCTCGTGGCGCGGTCCGTTCTTCGGGGTGTCGGCGCTGATGGCGCTGGCGCTCGTCGTCACCGCGTTCCTGCTGCCGACCACACCGCGCGCTGAACACGCCACCACCCTGCTCGACCCGTTCCGCGCGTTGCGCCACCGCGGCCTGCTCGGCGTCGCAATCACCGCGCTGCTGTACAACTTTGGCTTCTTCACGCTGCTGGCGTTCACGCCGTTCCCGCTCGACATGAGTGCGCATCAGATCGGGCTGATCTTCTTCGGCTGGGGCCTGGCACTGGCGTTCACGTCTGTGGTCGTCGCGCCTCGGCTGCAGCACCGGTTCGGCACCGTGCCCGTCCTTGTGGCCAACCTCCTGGCGATGACGGCGACGCTGGTCGTGATGGCCGTCGGCACCGACAACAAGGCCGTGCTGGCGACGTGTGTGGTTGTCGCGGGCCTGTTCATCGGCATCAACAACACGTTGATCACCGAGACCGTCATGAAGGCAGCGCCCGTCGAGCGCGGGGTGGCCTCTGCCGCCTACAGTTTCGTCCGCTTCTCGGGCGCCGCGCTGGCGCCCTGGCTGGCCGGTGTGCTCGGTGAGCAGATCAGCGTTCATCTGCCGTTCTGGGTCGGCGCAGCCGCGGTCCTGCTCGGCGCGGGCGTGCTTTTCGTCACACGAAAGCACCTGGTCGGCATCGACGTCGAGGAGTCCGAGCTCGATGAGATGGCCGAGCAAGCGACGGCGATCACCGTCGGCAGCGACAGCTGACCTCAGATGACCGTTCCGACGAGGTGGCCTACGGCATACGTTGCCGCGATCGCGATCGTCCCGAACAGCAACTGACGCAAGGCCGCAAACCACACAGGCTTCTTCGTGAACGTTGCGGCCACTCCCCCGGCGATCAACAGCCCGACGCCGCCGAACAGCAGGCCTAACCACAGGGACTGGAAACCGAACAGATACGGGATCAGCGGGACGACGGCGCCGATCGCGAACATGACGAAGCTGGACACGGCTGCCACATACGGCGATGGCTTGTCCTCCGGGTCGACGCCGAGCTCTTGGGTCAGATGGAAATTCACTGCGCGGCCCTCGTCGCGGTGCAGCTCGTCGCTGGCCTTGGCCGCCGTCTCCGGCGACAGGCCGATGGTGACGAACATGTCGACGAGCTCGGCCTGTTCGGCCTGGGGATGCAAGCGGAACGCACGCTTCTCGACGCTCACTTCGGACTCGATCTGTTCGTTGGACGTCGTCACCGACGCGAACTCGCCCAGCGCCATCGAGAACGCGCCCGCTACCAGTCCGGCGAAACCGCTGATCACCACCGTGTGCGCATCGGCCGCCGCGCCGACACCCGCGATCAGCGCCGTGTTACTGACGAGGCCGTCCATCGCGCCGAACGTCGCGGCGCGTAACCAGCCGCCGCTGACGTCTCCGTGTCGATGATCGAACTCGTGCGGCCGCCACGACTCGGGTGTCGATGAGGTCGACTGTGATTCGGTCATGTGTCGATTCAACGTCACGGAAATCCGCTGGTCTAGCTAGGTTTGCCTACGTTTGGCTGCGTTTGGCACATCACAGTTTTGGCTGGCGCTGGAAGGGCTACCGTCTCGGTATGACCACCACTGCGGAGCATGTACGCAACACGTTGGACGGCCGTTTTCGCGACGTAAAGAAACGGATGCGCGAGGAACTCTCCAACGAGATCTTCCGCCCGCATTACACCCCGAACACCGTCATCGCACGCACCAAGGTGATGGAGCAGATGAAGATCATGGCGGCCCATGGCGCCGCCGAGGACGGGTTCAAGAAAGAACACGGCGGCAACGGCGACGTCGGCGCGGCGGTCACCCGGATCGAGATGTTGGCGATGTCCGACCTGTCGCTGATGGTCAAGGCCGGTGTGCAGTGGGGCCTTTTCGGCGGCGCCATCGAAAACCTCGGCACCGAACGCCATCACAAGGCATACGTGCCGCGGATCATCAGCCTCGACCTGCTGGGCTGCTTCGCGATGACCGAGACCGGTCACGGCAGCGATGTGCAGTCGTTGGAGACCACCGCCACGTACGATCCGTCCACCCAAGAGTTCATCATCGACTCCCCCACTCGCACCGCGCGCAAGGACTACATCGGCGGTGCCGCCGAAACGGCCAACGTCGCAGCGGTATTCGCTCAGCTGATCACGCCTGACGGGAAGGGCCACGGGGTGCACTGCTTCGTGGTGCCGATCCGTGACGACGACGGCAACGACCTGCCAGGAGTGACGACAGGAGACTGCCACTACAAGGGCGGCCTGCCCGGTGTGGACAACGGTCGCATCCAGTTCGACGACGTCCACGTTCCGCGTGAGAACCTGCTCAACAAGTACGCGGACGTGGCGGAGGACGGCACCTACAGTTCGCCGATCGAGAATCCGAACCGCCGCTTCTTCACGATGCTCGGCACGCTGATCCGCGGCCGGGTGACCGTCGGCGGCAGCGCAGGCGCCGCGGCGCGCGTGGCGCTCGACATCGCGACCCGATATGCGTTGCAGCGCACGCAGTTCAAGGCCCCCGACGACGACCACGAAGTGCTGCTGATGGACTACTTGGTGCACCAGCGACGGTTGTTCCCGCTCATCGCGCGGTCCTATGCGCTGCAGTTCGCGCAGAACGAATTGGTCGCAAAGACGCACGATCTGCAGTCGGCCGACGATCCCGACCCCGAGGAGCAGCGGGAGCTGGAGTCGCGGGCCGCGGGCTTGAAGGCCGCCAACACCTGGCACGCAACTCGCACCATCCAGGAGGCGCGCGAAGCCTGTGGCGGCGCAGGCTATCTCGCCGAGAACAGGCTGATCGCGCTGAAGGCCGACACCGACGTGTTCACCACCTTCGAGGGCGACAACCACGTGCTGGTCCAACTCGTCGCCAAGGAACTGCTCACCGCCTACGCCGACGACATCAAGGGCATGAGCCCCGTGGACTGGGTGCGGTTCGCCGCTAACTTCGCCGGCGAGCGGGTGCTGAAACGCACTGCGGCGGAGACGATCATCCAGACGATCCTCGATACCCGGCAGGACAACGAGGAAGAGGGCAGCCTCTTCAACCGCGGTACCCAGCTCAAGATGTTCGAGGACCGCGAGGAGTACATGATCTCCACGGTCGCCCGTCGGCTGCAGGGCAAGTCGAAGGAGATGTCGGCATTCGACGCATTCAACGCGGTCCAGGACCACGTCTTGCATGCCGCGCGAGCGCACATCGAGCGGATCATCCTGGAGGCATTCGTCGCAGGCATCGATTCTTGCGAGGACGACGAGGCCCGAAAGATTCTGAACCTGCTGTGCGACCTGTACGCACTGTCGGTGATGGAGGAGGACAGGGCGTGGTTCGTCGAACACCGCTTCTTGTCCACCGAGCGTGCCAAAGCGGTGACGCGCGGCGTCAACGAACGGTGCCGCAATTTGCGGCCGTACGCCGAGCTGCTCGTGGACGGGTTCGGAATCCCCGAGCAGTTGCGTTACGCCGAGATGCTCCACCCGGAGAACATCGTCGACACATAGAAGGTCGGTGTCGGTGGCGGGTGCCAGACTCGCATCATGGCTGACATTGACGAGTTCTCCGGCCGGTCCGCGCTGATCACGGGTGGCACCCGTGGCATCGGCAAGGGCATCGCAGACCGACTGCGTGCCTGTGGCGCGCGGGTCGTAGTCGCTGCGAGGTCGGTGCCGCACGAAACATCGGACGACATCATCGCCGCAGACGTCAGCACTGCCGACGGCGTTGCCACGCTGGGCGCAGAGGCGCTCGACCGGCTCGGAAGCGTCGACATCCTCGTGCACAACGTCGGGGGATCCGGGCAGTATGACGGCGGCGCTGCCGCGCTCACCGACGACGACTGGCAGTCGGCGTTGAACGCGAACCTGTTGGCGGCCGTCCGGCTCGACAGGGCGATCATCCCGGGAATGGTGACGCGGGGTTCGGGGGCCATCGTGCACATCACGTCGATCCAGCGCCGTGCGCCGCTGCCCACCTCCATCCCCTACGCGGCGGCGAAGGCCGCGTTGACCAACTACAGCAAGGCACTATCGAATGAGTTAGCCCCCAAGGGGATTCGCGTCAACGCCGTGTGCCCGGGTTACATCGAGACGGAGTCGGCGTATCGGATGGCCGAGGAGATCGGACAGATCAACAACATCAGCATCGACGAGGCCCGCACCCGGATCATGGAATCGATCGGTGGCATTCCGCTGGGTGCGCCGGGTCGGCCTGCCGATGTCGGCGAGTTGGTTGCGTTCCTCGTCTCCGATCGTGCCGCGTACATCACCGGCGGCGAGTACGTGATCGACGGCGGCAGCGTGCGCGGCGTGTAGT
>Ga0070701_10001088_pt1 | contig 9915 bp, 8 predicted proteins | sample KBSK5102metaG_FD_65451 | JGI IMG/M metagenome (GOLD analysis project Ga0070701, IMG submission 65451) | Corn, switchgrass and miscanthus rhizosphere microbial communities from Kellogg Biological Station, Michigan, USA - KBS K5-10-2 metaG | ecosystem: Host-associated > Plants > Roots > Rhizosphere... | reverse complement strand
TACATTCTCGAGCTCGCCGAGAACCGCGGCCTGTTCGTGGTCAACAAGCCCGCGAGCCTGCGCGACATCAACGAGAAGGCCTACACGTCCTGGTTCCCACAGTGCACGCCGCCGAGCTTGGTCACGCGCTCGCGGACGGCTTTGCTCGAGTTCCTCAAGGCACAAGGCAAGGTCGTTCTGAAGCCGTTCGACGGAATGGGCGGCCGCTCGGTCTTCGTCGTGGCCGCCGGCGATCCCAACACGAACGTGATCATCGAGACGCTGACTCACGACGGCGAGCGGTTCACGCTCGCCCAACGCTTCATCCCGGAGATCGCGCAGGGCGACAAACGCGTGCTGTTGATCGACGGCGTCCCGATCGATTACGCGCTGGCCAGAATACCGGCGCCCGGCGAGAGCCGCGGCAATCTCGTCATGGGCGCACGCGGCGAGGGGCGCCCATTGACGGAGCGCGACCGCTGGCTCTGCTCGCAAGTCGGCCCGACGCTGGCGGCGAAAGGCGTGCTGTTCGCAGGTCTCGACGTCATCGGCGACTATCTGACCGAGATCAACGTGACTTCTCCGACGGGAATTCGTGAACTCGATCGCCAGTTCAACATCGACATCGCTGCTAAGCTCATCGACGCCATCGATCGCAAGCTAGCCGCCAAGGCCGCCTGACGCTATCGTAACCCCCGCTCATGAGCGATGAACGCCTCGGGTCGACGCTCTTTCTCGCCGCGCTCGTCCACGGCGTCGTCATTCTCGGCGTGACGTTCACGGCTGCGACGACCGGCGACGATACGGTTCCGTCTCTGAACGTCACGCTCGTGCTCGACACGGAGCGCGAGGAGCTCGCGGCCGACACGGCCGACTTCATCTCGAATCGCGACCAGCTCGCCGCAGGCGTAGCGGCGCGGGGTTTGCGGCCGACGAGCACGTTGTCGGCCGACGAGCCGATCAGCCAGCTCGGAGACCCGTTGGGCGCCGACGCGGCGGACGGAACTCCGCGCGAAGCGACGCCGAGCGCGGAGCAGCTCGTGAGTCAGGGCAGCGGCGGCGAGCCCGTGCCCGAGTTGCCGCAACCGACCGATGCGCCCGCGCCGACACTGCAGCGCGCGGCCGCGTTGATCCAGCAAGCCGCGCCGCAGACGACGGCGATGGAGCTTGGGCTTCGAGCCGAGCTGCCCAACGGCAGCGACGATGCGCGCACGTTGATCGCAACACCGAGCACGCGCCAGTCGGGTCTCGCCGAGTACTTGGACGGCTGGCGGCGACGCGTGGAGCGCATCGGCACCGCGAACTATCCGAGCGAGCTCCTGGGCAACATTCACGCAGGACGCCCGACGCTCGAGGTCGTGATCGCCGCGGACGGCCGGCTCGACGACATCGTCGTGCGCCGTTCCTCGGGCGACAAGGCGCTCGACCAAGCTGCGCTGAAAATCTTGCGGCTCGCGGCGCCGTTTCCTCCGCTGCCGCCGAGCATCCGCGAGGACTACGACGTTCTGCGGTTCGCGTACGAATGGGACTTCGCCGCTGGGAGCGAAAGCGGGCGTTGAGCGCGTCGTCGATGCTACGATAAAGGCATCGAAAGAACCGGAGCTCGCCGCCGATGCAGTCGCTGCAAGATCATTTCTTGATCGCGATGCCCGCGATGGCGGACCCTAATTTCAACGAGACCGTCACTTACATCTGCAAGCACGACGCAGAGGGTGCGTTCGGTCTCGTCATCACGCGGCCGAGCGACTTATCGCTTGGCGAGATGTTGGGCCAGCTCGCAATCGAGCTCAAAGACCGCCGTCTCGCCGAGCGGCCCGTCATGCACGGCGGTCCCGTCGAGCCCGAGCGCGGCTTCGTCCTGCACCGGTCCGATACGCCTTTCGAGGCCACGCTCGCCGTCGGCCCCGAGATCAAGCTGACGTCGTCGCCCGACATTCTCGCGGCGATCGGTAACGGATACGGACCGGATCCCGCGTTCGTCGCGCTCGGCTACGCGGGCTGGGGGCGCGGGCAGCTCGAAGCCGAGATGAGCAGCAACACCTGGCTCACGGTTCCGGCGAATCCGGGCATCATCTTCGACACGCCGTGCGAGCAGCGCTGGACGGCCGCGCTCGGCCTGCCGGGTGTCGACATTCGCCGCATCACCCAGTATGCGGGTCACGCCTGAAGCCGGCGGATGGCGCCGTGGCGCGTCTCAGTGAACGCGACCGCGATCGCCACATTCTCCTAGCGTTCGACTTCGGGCTCCGTCGCATTGGCGTCGCGACCGCAAATCTCGAGACGCGGACTGCGTCTCCGCTGACGACCGTACGCGTCGAGCGCGCGCCACCGTGGCGCGAGCTCGATCGCATCATCGACGATTGGCGCCCCGGGCGACTCGTCGTCGGCGTGCCGGAAGGAGACGGCGCCGCGGCGATCGCGCGGCGTGCGCGCGCCTTCGCCGAGGATTTGGCGGAGCGCTACGGCCTGCCCGTCGCGACCGTCGACGAGACGCTGACCTCGGCCGCCGCCGAGTCCGAGCTCGCAGAGAAGCGCCGCTCCGGGTATCTTCGCCGCCGCGTCGGTAAAGGCGGCGTCGACCGAGTGGCGGCCTGCCTGATCGCCGAGCAATGGATGAGCCAACAGTGAGTGAACGTGAGCTACGAACGTAACCGAGGCAGCGTTTTCTTGGAGGACGCCCGCATCCTCGCGCAGCGCGCCTGGCCCGGGGAGCAGTTCGTGCTGCGGGTCCAAGCCCCCAAGGCGGCGCGGAAGGCGAAGCCCGGGACGTTCGCGCACATCGCTTGCGACCCGTCGGTGCCGATGCGGCGGCCGCTGTCGATCATGCGCGCCGCGCCCGCCGAAGGCTGGCTCGAGTTCTTGTACAAGCCGAAGGGCCACGGGCTCGAGATGCTCGGGCTCCGTCAGCCGGGTGAGGTGTTGAGCGTGCTCGCCCCCATCGGTCATGGCTTCACCGTCGATCCAAAGCGGCCACGGTTACTCGCGCTCGGCGGCGGCGTCGGCATTCCGCCGATGATCTTTCTCGCCGAGCAGGTACGTTCAGAGCGGCGGTTGCGGCCGCTCGTGCTCATGGGCTCCGAGGTGCCGTTCCCGTTCGAGCTCGTAGAGTCGAAGCTGTCCATGGCCGGCGTCGGCAAAACGGCAACGCACGCCGTCGCACTGCTCGAGCAGTGGGGCGTGCCCTCTCGCCTCGCGAGCAACGCCGGCCTCACGGGCGCTCATCGCGGCTACATCACGGATCTCGCGCGTGAAGCGCTGCAAGCGATGTCCGAATCCGAGCGCGCCGAAAGCCAAGTTTTCGCGTGCGGCCCGACGCCGATGCTGAAAGCCGTCGCGAAGCTCGCGCGCGACTTCGACCTGCCGTGCCAAATCGCGCTCGAGGAGTACATGGCGTGCGGCATCGGCGGCTGCGCGGGCTGCACGGTGCTGCTGCAAACGCCCGACGGCCCGGCGATGAAACGCGTCTGCGTCGACGGCCCCGTCTTCGACGCGCGCCACGTCTATCCATAGCACCGAGCGGAGGTCAGCCTAAGGGGCAGCCCGCCGGCGCCGCGGCTTTCTTTTTCGCGACGATCTCCGCGCCGTGCTTCTGAAGGTAATGCGCGATGGTCTCGACGCGGATCTTCACCGAGCCGGCCGGCTTGGTGGAGTCGAGGTCCTGGAAGGAAAAAAACAGCGTTCCCGAACGCTCGACGATCTGTTGCACCGGGGAGTAGGTCGGCTGATCCATGCCGCACTCGTAGCTCGACAGGCGCACCACGCAGGCGACCCACGGCATGCGCGCTGCGAACTTGGCGGCCCAGAGGATCTCGTTGGTGTTCGCGCTGTACGAGGATGGCCAGACATCGGCGAGGTCGAGTGGCGACCGGATGTGTCCCGCCTCGACGTCGGGGCGGAACATCCAGTCGAGGAGGTCGGCGTCGGTGGGCAGGTATTGCGTCCAGAGCACCGCGTAACCGTAAGCCTGCAGATCGACCTCGATCTCGTGTCCGATGCCGGGATCCATGTGATAAGGACGCGCCAAAACCAGCACGCAGGGTTTGTCGGCGGCCGCGCAGCGCGCGAGCACCGCGCGTGCGCGGGAGCGCAGGTCGGCACCGAAAGTTTCGAGCGCACGATATCCGGCCTCCACGGCGCGCCGCGTCTCCGCGAGCGTGAGACCCGGGAGCACGTCGCAAAGGGCTGCATAGAGCTGCTTCGGCACGAGCGGCGCGTCGCCCAGCGAGACGAGCGGCGCCACGTAGCGAACGCCGTGCTCGGCGAACACGTCCTTCTCCTTGAGGAAGCCGGCCTTGATGTTCTCCGGTGCCGCCATGACTCGCGGGCACGCGAGGGACGCGAGCACGTGGCCGTTCAAGTAGGAAGGCAGCGAGTAGATCATCGGTGAGAACAGCAGGTCGATCTTGTGGTGCCGGTCGCGCGCGAGGAGCTCGCCGTAGTGGCCGCTCATGCACTTCACCGGATAGCAGCAGTCGACCGTGCCGCGTCCTTTACCGAACTGGCGCGCCTGCTCTTCCGAGCTGTCGGAAGAGAACTCGAGCCGGCGCGCCTCGATACCGAGTACCTCGAAGAAACCGACCCAGAATTGGTGCGTCGACCAGAGGTTGAGCACGCGAGGGATGCCGACGCGCAGCTCGGCGCGCGGCTTCGGCTTCGCCTCAGCTGCTTGCCTTGACGCGGCGGAAAGCGGTTTCGCGAACCACTTCAGCAGTGTTGGGGTGGGCATCCTTGACGGCCTCCATCTTCTTCTTCACGACGCGCATCTCGTTGACGTCCTCGAGCAGCCCCTTTGGGCACGAGTTGCCGCTGATCACGCGTTCGGAGCCCGGGGCGAGCGGCACCTTGCTCCACGGACGACCCTGGCCGTCGGGCAGGCGCACGTCGATGAAGGTGCGCTTGCAGCTCACGGGGCACCAGTTGCACGTGGTGTGCTCGTTGGTCGTGCTCGTGTACTCGAGGGCCTCGATCACGTCGTAGCCGCGAAAGCGCGACGTCGAGCCGGACTTCAGCCAATCGCCGGCGCACAGCGCCGCGCCGATCGCGCCCGCCTCGCCGGAGTAGGGATGCACGACGATTTCGGCGTCGGGCACTTTCGCGCGGATGAAATCCACCTGTGCCTTCACCACCGCGAGGTTGCGGTGGGTGCCGCCCTGAAGCACGAACTTGCGGCCGGCCGCGGCCAAGTTCTGCAGCTGTCCGGCGTATACCCAGACGTTCAGCGGCAGCACGGCCGCGAGCGAGGCCATGATCTCCTCGGCTGACCAGCCCTTCCTCTGCTGGTTGACGATATCCGACTGCAGGAAGACCCCACAGCCCATGGCGAGTGCCGGGATCGCCTTGGCGCGGAAAGCTTGCTCGGCGTACTGCTCGAGAGGCACGTTATAGCGCTCGGCCACGCCCTGAAGGAACGCGCCGTTGCCCGAGGAGCACTGCGAGTTCAGGCGGAAATCGGCGACCGTGCGCTGGCGGAGGATCATGATTTTGACATCGGTACCGCCGACGTCGCAGATCACGTCGGCGTCTGGAAAGTAATGCAGCGCGGCCGTCGCGTGCGCCACGGTCTCGACGATGGCGACGTCGGCACCGAGGATGTCCTTCAGCAGATCCTTGCCGTAACCCGTGAGCGCAAGCGCACCGATGCGCGTGAACCCGCGAGCGCGCAGCTCGCGCAGCAGCGCCTTCGCGTCCTCGATGGGATTACCTTTCGATTGCACGTAGATGCTGGCGAGCAGCTCGCCGGGTCGACTTGTCACCACGGCCTTGGCCGTCGTGCTGCCGAAGTCGCAGCCCACCAGCACCGGCTGCGTCGCGTCCACCGAAGGGCAGAATTGCGGCGCATGCGCTGCGTAGTCGCGGGTGAAACACTCGAGGTCGGCGGCATCGCGCACTAGGCCCTTCGCCCCCTCCTTCGCCTTCGCTTCCCATTGGCCTTTCTCGATCCACCACCTCAGCTTTTCGTCGCCCGAATAGGCGCCGGTCGCCGGCGCCTCGCCCGCGGCGATTTCGATGCAGCCGAGGCACGCGTAGTAGAGGGCCTCCTTCGGCACCAGCACCGCTTCGATCGGGTCCGCCTCGATGTGCCGCTCGCGCCATAGCTTGCCGAGATGGTGGCGCCAAGCTTCCTGCAGGCCGCTGAAGAACAGGTTCGGGCCGCCCAGGAGCAGCACCTGCGGCATCGGCGTGTTGCCTTTGGTGAGCGTCGCGAGGTTCTGGTAGACGACGGCCTCGTAGAGGCTCGCGATGATCTCCTCGACCGGCACGCCGGCCTTGACCAGCGTGTTGGAGTCGGCTTCGGCGAAGATGCCGCACTTCGAGCTGATCTTGTGCAGCGTGTAGCCGTCGTAACCCATGCCGGCAAGGCGTTGCGGTTCGATCTGCAGCTTGCGCGCGGTCTTCTCGATGAAGGTGCCGGTACCCCCGCTGCACGCCGACTGCATGTAAATCTGTTTGGTCTTGCCGTCGCCACAGGCGGTGAAGAACAGCGTCTTCATGTCCTCGCCGCCGAGCTCGGAGACGAAGCTGACTTGGCTGTGCAGCTTCTCGACCGCGGCCGCGACCGCGACCACTTCCTGGACGAAGCGCGCGCCGATGTGCGGAGCGATCGTGCCGGCGCCGGAACCGGTGACGAACACGCGGTCACGCCCGGCTTGCAAGCCGCACTCGGCCTGCATGCGCGCGAGGAAGTCGAGCACCATCTCGGCCTGCTTCGTGTTGTGTCTCGCGTAGTGCTGCCACAGCACCTTGCCGTCGGCCACGGCCGTCGCCTTGACCGTGGTCGAGCCGATATCGAGCCCGACGGTCAGCATCGCGAGAGATGCAGCGCGTAGTTGGCCGCCGTCCCCGCCACCCCGTACCGCGGCACACGAAAGGTGGCGCGTCGCATTCCTTGCTCTTCCCGTTCCCTGAGCTGCGCCGCGGTCTTGCCGGTGCGCTCCAGAACCTCGTCGTATTCCTTCTGCGCCCGCTTCTTTGCCTCGGTGAGGATCATCTGGCAGCGCGATAGCGCATGCACTTCGGCGTCGCCTTTGATCTCGAGCGGCGCATAGAGCAAGTCGGGGTACTTGCCCCTGACCTGCGCCATCGCTCCGATGCTCATCGTGTTCGGCATGCAGGAGTACGGCGAGAGCTCGCAGGTCATGTGGGCTTTCCGCTCGTGATAAGCCCACAGCGCCTTGCCGATCAGCATGTCGCCTTCGCCGCCGTTCAGCCGGCTGTTGTAGTACGGCGCGGCGAGCCGGCGCAGCTCGTACTGGTCGGGCAGTGAGCGCGGCGTGCCGCCGAGCGCGCGTCGCATGCGGTCGTGCGTCCAGCGCAAGAGCGCCTGGCCGGTGCGTATACCTAAGAGCTTGAGCCGCGCGTTGCGCTCGATGCCGATGTGGTCCTCGAATTCCTGTCCGGCGAGGCGCATCAGGTAGTCGAGCCAGACGGTGATCGCCGCCGGGTAGACCTCGGCGCCTTCCGCCTCGAGCCAGCGGTGGATGTTGTAGTTCGGCTCGCCTTCGACGGTCTGCAGGTAGAACTCCCCCGTGATCTTGACGAGCGGCTTCACGCGCAAGCGGTCGACTTCGACTAAGTCGAAGCGCCGCCGGACCTCTTTCATGGCGTTGACGAAATACGGCGTCGCTAGGTGCCACGCGATCGAGCTCCACTTCGTGCCGCGTGCGGGACGCTTGCGGAATATCTCGTGTAGATACTCGATCGACTCGTGCGCGGCCTTTTCGGTGTCGCCCTTGCGCAGCTCGTATGGGCGCAGCTGGTATTCGAGATCCTGCACGACATCGCTGAGCACGATGGCCCACACCGCGCCGAGCGTGAACGGCAGGTTGAGGTCAAGCCCGCCGCCGGCCGCGGCGCCCTGGTCGAGCCCGTCCTGCCCGAGCAGAAACATGCGGAAGGAGTCGAGGCCGGAATTGCGCAGCGCGAGCTCGTAGCTCTGATGGTACTGGCCGAAGCGGCACGCGCCACAGGAGCCCGCGGTCACGTAAACGTAGCGCTCGGTTACTTCAGCGGCGCCGAGGTCCCTCGCTTTCCCGCGCAGATAGTTGGCCAGATTGCCGGTCGTGAAGCTCGTCGGACAGCATTGCCCGATGTCGGCGACTTCGCGACCCAAGAGAAGATCGTCGCGCGTCGCCGTCGGCAGGACTTCGGTGCGAAGCCCAAGGTTCTCCATCGCGCCCTGGATGACGCGTTCGGCGCGCCAGTGCAGGCCGCCGAACAGGACCGTGACTTTGTCGCGTTCCTCGCGCGTGAAGGGCCGCGGCTTGTAGGCGCGATAAGGTTCGGAGTCACTGCGCGCGGGCGGCGCGATGCTGCGTGTCTTCGTCGGCCCCGCATCGCCGACCAGAACCACCGGGATCTTGGCGAGCGCGTTGTCACGCGACGCGGGCAGCGGTCCGTGAGCCATCGGTGTTCCTCTTCTTCTTGGTGTTGATTCTCACCGCTACTAGAATTCATCGCCAAGAACTTCTCAAGGGGATCATCGTGCGGGTCTACAACGTCGTCGGCTACCTGCTGCTGCTCGCCTATGGGGCCGCGTGCCTGTATTTCGCGCCGGCTCATCTCGGTCCGTGGCTAGGGTTGGTCGTAGGCGCGGCGTACCTGCTCGCTTGCTGGTTCGTCGCCGGCTTGTACCTGTCCTCGGTCATTCACATGGGGATTGCGCATCGCGCGCTCGAGTACAAGGAATGGTTCGTGAAGAGCCTGACAGTCTTCAACAACACGTTCGGCGTTTACGTCGATCCGGTCAGTTGGGTCAACCGCCACCGGCTTCACCATACGTTTTCCGATCACCCCGGCGATCCCAACAAGCTTTCTTCCGACGGCTTCTGGCGGACGATGTATCTCTGCTGCTTCCCCTACCAGTGCGTGGCCAACGTGGCCAACGACGAGATCCTCAAGTCGCCTTCGTTTCGCCTGATTTCACACCCCGCGTACTTCGTGCTCTCGCAGTTCTTCAACTTCGGGCTGCTCTGGCTGCTGGTCGGCGACCTCGGTTTCGCGGGGCTGCTGTGGCTGGGGACGCGCCTGTTCGCGCTATGGGTCAACATGATCCAGAACTACTGGACCCACGACCGGCGATGGGGCTACCGGCGCTACAACGACGAGCACGACAACGCGATGAACATCGGCGACTGGCTGCCGGTCACGGCAACCTTCAGCGCCTGCCTGCAGAACAACCACCACCATTCGCCAGCCTTGCTGCGCCTCTCCCACGAGGAGTCGGAGTACGACTTCGGCTTCATGAGCGTCAAGGTCATGAAGGCGCTGGGCTTGGTGCGGGCGAGCAACACGGGCGCGGCACTGCCCAAGGACCTGCCTCTGACGTCGCTGAACTTCTAGCGGCGCTCAGCCCGCCTTCTTTCGCCCGAAGGGATAGAAGAACTGGGCGATGAACCCCGCCGGGATCGGCTCGTTGTGCAGGCCGTAGGTCTCCGGCCAACTGCCGTCCTTGGGCAGGTAGTGCGTGCCGAAGATCTTGTCGATCCACGGGAAGTGGATGGCGAAGTTCTTGTCTAGCGCTTCGGTCTGAGAGGTGTGATGCCAGTGGTGGTATCGCCCCTGGATCAGGAACGGCTCCAGCCATTTCACCGTCGGTCCGAAATTGCAGTGGGTCCACGTCGCATGCACGTTGACGAAGAAGAGATACGCCACGTTGATCTCGTGGGGGAAGATCAACATCATCGGAATCAGAATGAATCCGCGCACCACGATGTCCTCTACGAGGTGCGCGCGCGAGCCGGCGATCCAGTCGAGCGCCTTCGAAGAATGATGGATGGCGTGGAAGCGCCACATCCAGGGCACCTTGTGGAAGCTGAAATGAATGAAGTACTGAGCGAGGTCCGCGACCAGCACCGCCAGGAAGAACTGCACCAGCCACGGCAATCGGGTGATCTGGCCCGTCACGCTCGATAGGTTCAGGATCGCCGTGAGCTGTGT
>Ga0070701_10001087_pt1 | contig 9928 bp, 10 predicted proteins | sample KBSK5102metaG_FD_65451 | JGI IMG/M metagenome (GOLD analysis project Ga0070701, IMG submission 65451) | Corn, switchgrass and miscanthus rhizosphere microbial communities from Kellogg Biological Station, Michigan, USA - KBS K5-10-2 metaG | ecosystem: Host-associated > Plants > Roots >... | reverse complement strand
GCGCGGAGCAGCTTCTCTTCGGGAGTGAGCTGCGTCTCGCCCTTCGGCGTGACCTTGCCGACGAGGATGTCACCCTGCTTCACCGTCGCGCCGATGCGGACGATGCCCGACTCGTCGAGGTCGCGCAGAGCGGACTCGCTGACGTTCGGAATGTCGCGGGTGATTTCTTCGGGACCGAGCTTCGTGTCGCGGGCTTCGATCTCGAACTCCTCGATGTGGATCGAGGTGTAGTAGTCCTCTTTCACCAGCTTCTCGGACACGAGGATCGCGTCTTCGAAGTTGTTGCCGCGCCACGGCATGAAGGCGACGAGGATGTTGCGGCCGAGAGCCAGCTCGCCGGCATCGGTGCAGGGACCGTCGGCGAGGACCTGGCCCTTGCGGACCCGCTGTCCTTCGCGAACGACCGGCTTCTGCGTGATGCAGGTGTTCTGGTTCGAGCGCTTGAACTTGATGAGCTGATAGATGTCGGCGCCGAACTCTTTCGTCTCGCCCGTCTCGGCGTCTTCTGATTCGACGCGGACGATGATGCGGTTCGAGTCGACGAGGTCGACGATGCCGCCGCGCTTGCAGATGACGACCGCGCCGGAGTCACGCGCCACGACGCCTTCCATGCCGGTGCCGACGAGCGGCGAATCGGTACGAAGAAGCGGAACGGACTGGCGCTGCATGTTCGCGCCCATGAGTGCGCGGTTCGCGTCGTCGTTCTCGAGGAACGGAACGAGCGATGCGGCGACGGAAACGAGCTGCTTCGGCGAGACGTCGATGAAGTCGACCTTCTCGTTCTCGATCGAGACGAAGTCGCCCGACTGACGCGCGATGACGCGGTCGTGAAGAAGCTTGCCTTCCTCGTCCATGACGACGTTGGCCTGCGCGATCGTGTAGCGCTCTTCATCCCACGCCGACAGATAAAACGCGTACGGCTCGGCTTCGGCCAGCTGGAGCTGACCCTTCTTCGACTTCGCGCTGCCGGCGTTTTCCTTCGCGATGCGGTTGTTCTCTTTCTGGAGATCCCGCTTCTCGACGATCTGGCCGAGCGTAAACGTCGTGTCGCCGACTTTGACGATGCGGTAGTGATCGAGCACGCGCCCGTCCGCAACCTTCTTGTACGGCGACTCGATGAAGCCGTACTCGTTGATGCGCGCGTAGCACGCGAGCGACGAGATCAGGCCGATGTTCGGACCTTCAGGCGTTTCGATCGGGCAGATGCGGCCGTAGTGCGTCGGATGAACGTCGCGCACTTCGAACCCGGCTCTTTCACGAGAGAGTCCACCCGGTCCAAGGGCGGAGAGACGGCGCTTGTGCGTGACTTCGCTGAGCGGATTCGTCTGATCCATGAACTGCGAGAGCTGCGACGAGCCGAAGAACTCTTTGATGGCCGCGATGACGGGCTTGGAGTTGATCAGGTCGTGCGGCATCGCCGAGTCGATGTCCTGATGGACCGACATCTTCTCTTTGATCGCGCGCTCCATGCGCACGAGGCCGATGCGGAACTGGTTCTCGAGCAGCTCGCCGACCGCGCGGACGCGGCGGTTGCCGAGGTTGTCGATGTCGTCGACGCGGCCGACGTCTTTACGAAGACGGAGCAGGTAGTTGATGACGACGAAGAAGTCTTCGGCCGACATCGTCTTCTGCGTGACCGGCGAATCGAGATCGAGCTTGATGTTGAACTTGAAACGGCCGACGCGCGAGAAGTCGTACTTGCGCGCATCGAAGAACATGCCTTCGAACAGAGCCTTGGCCGACTCGAGCGTCGGAGGATCGCCCGGGCGCATGCGGCGGTAGATCTCGATGATCGCCGCCTCGAACGACTTCGACGTGTCCTTGCGGACCGTGTTGAGCAGGATGTCGGAAACGAGATCCCACTCCGGGAAGATCACTTCGATCTCTTCGATGCCGTGGCCGCGAAGCACTTCCGCCCAGTCGGCCGGAACGTTCTCGGACGCTTCGAAGAGGACCTCGCCCGTCGCCGTGTCGACGACGTCGGAGAGGAAGACGGCCTTGTCCATCGCCGCGAAGTCGACTTTCGCCGATGCGGTGTTGGACTTCGTGAGCGCATCGGCCATCTTCTGGTCGAGCTTCACGCCGGCGAAGACGGTGCGAACCGTACGGCGTCCGCGGATCGAGTGACGCTCCTTCGCTTCTTCCTGATCGAGGACGCGCTTGTCGAACGACAGCGTGACCTGATCGCCGGTGATCTTCGCTTTGATCGGCGTGTAGAACTGGCGAAGGATCTCTTCGTCAGTCGTCAGACCGAGCGCGCGCAGGAAGACCGAGCCGAGGAACTTGCGCTTGCGGTCGATGCGCACGTAGAGGATGTTTTTCTGGTCGTACTCGAACTCCACCCAGGAGCCGCGGTACGGGATGATTTTCGAGAGGAAGGTGTGCGCCGACTCCTTCGTGAAGAAGACGCCGGGCGAGCGGTGCAGCTGCGAGACGATGACGCGCTCGGTGCCGTTGATGACGAACGTACCGTTCTCGGTCATCAGCGGGATGTCGCCGAAAAAGACTTCCTCTTCCTTCGCGTCGCGCATGTGCTTGACGCCGGTGTCGGGATCCTTGTCGTAGACGAAGAGGCGGAAGGTGACCTTCAGCGGAACGCTGTAGGACATGCCGCGCTCCTGGCACTCTTCGACCGAGTACTTCATCTGCAGATCGACGGGATTGCCGCAGATGTCGCAGATCTCGACGCGGTTCTTGTTGATGACTCCGCAGCGCTGGCAGTTGACCGTCTCTTCGTGCGGATGATCGGTGATGATCTTCGATCCGCAGTTCGCGCAGGTCATGCGCAGGTGCTCGAGGCCCTTGAGCGAGCCGCACTTGCACTCCCAGTTACCGATTGAGTAGCGGACGAAATCGAGCGAGCACGTTTCCCGGAAATCGCTGAACGGGAAAACGCTCGTGAACACCGACTGCAACCCCGTGTCTTCTCTCTCCTCGGGGAGGAGATTCATCTGCAGGAATCGCTCGTACGACTTGCGCTGCACGTCGATCAGGTTCGGCAACGCCATGTAGCTTCTGATCTTCGAGAAGTCGTGGCGGACCGGCTCCTGCTTGGGCATGGCTCCGTTCATTCGGGTTGACTCCTTGTGGTGTTACTGCGTCAGGCAGGACCTCTTCGCAGGCGACGCGACGAGGTTGATTGCGCGGGGCTGGAACCATGTGGAAAGGGCCGCTCCCCCCCTCTCCGGCTCCGATGAACTTTTACGGCGGTGCTGCGACTGCTGATACAAACGACAATTCCGGGCGGAGGTAATCCCCCGCCCGGAATCGTCAGACGTGAAGCAATTTACTTGACGCTGACTTTCGCGCCGGCCTCTTCGAAAGCCTTCTTGATCTTGTCGGCTTCGTCCTTCGAAACGCCTTCTTTGATCGTCTGCGGAGCGCCCTCGACGAGGTCCTTCGCTTCCTTCAGACCGAGCGAAGTGACTTCGCGGACTGCCTTGATGACGTTGATCTTCTTGTCGCCGGCGCTCTCGAGAACGACGGTGAACTCGGTCTGCGCTTCGGCCGGGGCCGCAGCGGTCGCGGTTGCAGCCGGAGCCGCCGAGACGGTCGCGGCAGCGGCGGACACGCCGAAGCGGTCTTCCAGTGCCTTGACGAGGTTGGAGAGGTCGAGAACCGACATCGTCTCAATCTGCTTCACGAAATCTTCAGTCGAAATAGCCATTTCAGCCTCCAAAAGTTGTTGAACTCGTTCGATATGTCAGGCGAGCGTTACCGCTCGCATCATCTGTGTACTTAAGCGTTTGCCTCTTCGCCGCCGCCGCGCTGCTTCGCGACCTGGTCGAGGACGACCGCGAGGTTGCGAATGTTCGCGTTGAGGACGATGGCGAGTCCGCGGATCGGGTGCTGCATGAGGTACAGCAGCTTGGACAGCAGCTCTTCGCGCGACGGCAGAGCAGCGATCGCCTGAATCTGCGTCGCCGGCACGATCTGCCCGTTGAGCATCGCGCCTTTGAACTGCACGTTCGGAACGTCTTTCGCGAACTTCGTGAGCGCTTTCGCGAGGACGACCGCGTCGGTCTTGTTGAACGCGACGGCGGTCTCGCCCGAGAACTGATCCTTCAGCGCGACGAGCGGCGAGTCTTTCACCGCGATCAGCGCGAGGGTGTTCTTGACGACGAGATACTCCGAGCCGGTTTCGCGAACCTGGCGGCGAAGCTCCGTGACCTGCGGAACGGTGATGCCCTTGAACGACATCAGAAACGCGTTGGTCGCGTTGCCGATGCCTTCATTGAGCTCGGAGATCGCCTGTGCTTTTTCTGTGCGATTCATGCTGTCTCCTTACTCGGCTTTCACTTCGGCCACGGTCGGGTCGAGAAGAATCGACGGACTCATGGTCGAGGAAATGTAGATGGTGCGAACGTACTTGCCCTTCGCCGCGGCGGGCTTCGCTTTGCGCACCGCGTTGATGACCGACGCCGCGTTGTCGCGGAGCTGGTCGGCACTGAACGAGATCTTGCCGACCGGAACGTGAATGATCGACGTCTTGTCGACGCGGAACTCCACCTTGCCGGCCTTGATCTCCTGAAGCGCTTTCGCGACGTCGAACGTGACGGTGCCGGTTTTCGGATTGGGCATCAGGCCGCGAGGACCGAGGACCTTTCCGAGCTTGCCGACGGACCGCATCATGTCCGGCGTTGCGATGACGGCGTCGTAATCGACCCAGCCGCCCTGGATCTTCTCGACCATCTCATCGCCGCCGACGAAATCAGCACCAGCCTCAGTGGCTTCGCGCTGTTTGTCGCCGTTGGCAATGACGAGCACCCGTTTCGTCTGACCCGTGCCGTGCGGGAGCACGGTCGTACCACGGACCATCTGATCGGCGTGCTTCGGGTCAACGCCGAGGAGCATCGAAAGCTCGACCGTCTCGTTGAACTTCGCGAACGAGATCTGCTTGAGCAGACCGAACGCTTCGTCCAGCTGGTACGGCCGTTCTTCGACCTTCTCGGCCGCTGCACGATACTTCCTGCCGTGTCTGGCCATTTCACCTCCGTAGTGCAGACGATGCGCATTGACGCGCATCTCCTACGTTGATCGTTGCCCCGGCCACGCGCCGGAGCGCCATTGAAAACTGACTTACTCGGTGACGTCGAGACCCATCGAGCGCGCGGTGCCCTCGACGGTACGGATCGCCGCTTCGAGCGATGCCGCGTTCAGATCGGGCATCTTCGTCTTTGCGATCTCTTCGACCTGCTTGCGCGAGACCTTGCCGGCCTTCGTCTTGTTCGGCACGCCCGAGCCCTTCTGGATTCCGGCGGCGCGAAGCAGCAGGATCGCGGCGGGCGGCGTCTTCGTGATGAAGGTGAAGGAGCGGTCGCTGAACACGGTGATGACCACCGGAATGATCAGTCCCGAATCCTTCTGCGTGCGCGCGTTGAAGGTCTTGCAGAACTCCATGATGTTCACGCCGTGCTGGCCGAGCGCCGGGCCGACGGGCGGAGCAGGCGTTGCGGCGCCCGCGGGAATCTGGAGCTTGATGTATCCGGTGATTTTCTTAGCCATCGTGAATCCTTTTCCTGAGTCTTAACGCGCTTTCGCCTGCGTGCCGCCGGTGCCGCCGCCACCCTGCTCTTCGCTCGCGTCGTAGCGTGCGACCTGCAGGAAGTCGAGCTCGACCGGCGTCGAGCGGCCGAAGATCGTAACCATGACTTTGAGCGTGTTGCGGTCGAGGTTGACCTCTTCCACCACGCCGGTGAAGTTCGTGAACGGCCCGTCGATGATGCGGACGTGCTCGCCGTGCTCGTAAACGTGCTTGGGCTTCGGCTTTTCCTTCGTCGTGACGACCTGCGTCAGGATCTGGTCGACCTCTTCCTGCGTGAGCGGCGTCGGCTTCTTGCCGGTACCGACGAATCCGGTCACCTTCGGCGTGTTCTTGACGAGATGCCAGGCGTCGTCCGACATGTCCATCTCGACGAGGATGTAACCCGGGAAGAACTTGCGCTGTACTTCGCGCTTCTTTCCGCCCTTCATCTCGACGAGCGTTTCCGTCGGAATCTTGATCTCACCGAATTTGCCTCGCATGCCGAGAGCATCGACGCGCTGGGTGAGGTTCTCCTTCACCCGCTCCTCGAATCCGGAGTAGGTGTGGACGATGTACCACTGCTTCGGCGCGCCTTCGGTCATTACGAACCAGCTCCGAAATACTTGAACAGGGACGTGGTGAGCCAGAAGAACGCCTGATCGCAGCCCCAGAGATAGACGGCGAATACGATCGTCGCGACGAGGACGACGACGGTCGTGCCGACCACTTCCTGGCGGCCCGGCCACGTGACCTTCTTCATCTCCGAAGTCATGTCGCGCCAGGATTCACGAACCCAGGCGACCCACTGCTTCGGCTTTGCTGCGATTGCGTTCTCTTCCATTCGAAGACCTCTGATGTCAGCAGGCAGTGGTCAGCCGGAGGTCATCTCTGACCGCCGGCTGACCACTGGCCGCTGGAACTTTTGATTTGGCAGGGCAAGAGGGGCTCGAACCCCCAACCTGCGGTTTTGGAGACCGCTGCTCTACCAATTGAGCTATTGCCCTGAATGCCGCAAACCGCTCACAAAGTGGCGGTTGGCTGCTTTATTCCTTCTGAGATCCTGCGGTCGCTTCGCTCCCTCAGGATGAGTGTCCGCGCCTTGCGGCGCTACCCTCACTTCGACTCGCGGTGAGCGGTGTGTTTCCGCTCATGACGGCAGAACTTCTTCAGCTCCAGCTTTTCCGTCATCGTCTTCTTGTTCTTCGTCGTCGTGTAGTTACGACGTTTGCACTCCGTACACTGGAGGGTGATGATTTCTCTGCCTGCGCGTGCCATGTGCTTCTCCGATGTTTAAGTGGAGCCCTCGACGAGATTTGAACTCGTGACCCCGTCCTTACCAAGGACGTGCTCTACCCCTGAGCTACGAGGGCTTGCTGCTGCTGTACTGCTGTAATGATTCGCGTTTGGAGCGGGAGACGGGATTCGAACCCGCGACCAACAGCTTGGAAGGCTGTGACTCTACCAACTGAGTTACTCCCGCATGGTGGAGAGTGGAGGATTCGAACCTCCGTAGGGCGTGGCCCGGCAGATTTACAGTCTGCTGCTTTTGACCGCTCAGCCAACTCTCCATTCGGTATCTCGGTGTAACGCGTGGAGCTGGCGACGGGACTCGAACCCGCGACCTGCTGATTACAAATCAGCTGCTCTGCCAACTGAGCTATGCCAGCACCGAACTACCTGATTTCAAAGACACAACTGCCGTTTCGAAGAGCAAAGTAATTACGCTTTGCAGCGAAAGGGCGAAGGACCGCGGGTTATAGCAGAGTGCCCAACGGGACGCAAGAGGGGAGTTATTCCGATGCCAGGCCCGACCAGAACTCGATCGTTCGCGCCTTCGCCGCGGTCGCGTCCGCCTGCGTAAACCACGATTCCAGGTTCGCCGCGGCCAGCGCCACCTTGCTGCCGTCAACCGTGAAAACCGGATTCCCGCTCTCGCTTGGCCGCACCGGCAGAAAGTCGTTCCCGTGCAGCGGGATCAGCACCGGCGCCAGCGCGACCTGACGCCGCGCCTCTTCGACCGCATCGTCGATGTCGTCCGGCCGCTCGCCCCACGCCTCGAGCCAGAACGCATTGTCTTCGACGTCGAACTCGATTCCGTCCGCCGGCTCGTCGAGCCATTCGAGCAGCCTCTGCCGATTGCCGCGCCAGTCCGGCCACTCCTCGCCCGACGGCAGAAACGCATGCAGCACCGCGCGAAGATCGGGCGGAAATCGAAATCCGAAATCGCTCTCGATCCCGGCGAGCTCGTCTTCGCTCAGACCTTCTTTCAGCGTGATGCCGCGCGCTTCGAGCGCGGCGCGAATCTCATCCGGCTGCATGCTGCCTCGCAACTTCATAACAAAGCACCGCCGCCGCGGTCGCCACGTTGAACGACTCCACGTGACCGTGCATCGGAATCGTCACCACGCGGTCGCAATGCTCGAGCACGTTGCGGCGAATCCCTTTCCCTTCATTGCCCATCACCAGCGCGACCTTGCCTTTGAAGTCGATCGCGTCCGGCGCATCGCCGTTCTCCGCCGCGGCGTAAACCCAGTATCCCGCTTTCTGCAGCTGCTCGATCGCACGCGCGAGGTTCGTCACCTGCGCGACCTTCACCCACTGCGACGCGCCGGCCGACGCTTTCACCGCGATCGGCGTCAGCCCCACGCTCTCGTGCTCCGGAATCACGACGAGGTCGACGCCGAATCCGTCCGCGACGCGCAGGATCGCGCCGAAGTTCTGCGGATCGGTCAGGCTGTCGAGGATCAGCACGAACTTCGTTTCTTCGCGGCCGAGGATCGCGTCGAAGTCGGCGTACTTCCCTTCCGACACTTCCGCGACGACGCCGTTGTGCACGCCGCGTCCCGCAAGCTTCACGATGTAATCGACCGACACGTAGCGCAGCGCGATGTTCGCGTCGCGCGCTTCACTCAGCACCTTCTGCAGCTTCGCGCCGTGATCGCGCGAGACGGCGATGTACTGGATCCGATCGGGATTCGACCGGATCGCTTCGAGGACAGGGTTCATTCCGTAGATGATCATGCGAGTGCGCGCGCCAGCCGTGACGGCAGCGACGGTCCTTCATACACGAAACCGGTGTAGACCTGCACGAGATCTGCGCCGGCCGTGAATTTCGCGCGGACGTCGCCGGCGTCGAACACGCCACCCACGCCAATCAGCGGATACCCCTCGGCCACCCGTTTCCGCACCTCGGCAAGCACCGAAGTCGCGCGCGCCATCAGCGGTTTTCCCGACAAGCCGCCCGCCTCTTTCGTCGGGAACGGTCGCTCGATCGTCGTGTTCGTGCAGATCATTCCGTCAGCGAGTTTTGTCGTGACGTCGCAGATCTCGGTCAGCTGCGAGCCATCGAGATCGGGCGCGATCTTCACGAGAATCGGATGCTGCCCGCGAACGAACGGCATCTGATCGCGCACCGATCGCACGAGCGTCAGCAGCGATTCGAGATGCTCGGGCCGCTGCAGGTCGCGCAGATTCGGCGTATTCGGCGACGACAAATTCAGCACCGCGCCATCCGCCCACCGCGCCACGCGCATGTAGCACTGCGCGTACGCATCCGCGGCGCGCTCGAGCGGCACTTCTTTGTTCTTGCCGACGTTCACGAAGAGCGGCGGCGCATCACTCGGCGCATTCGCGCGCCAGCGCTGCAACCGTTCCGCGACGACGTCCGCGCCGTCGTTGTTGAAACCGAGGCGATTGATGATCGCCCGATGTTCGGGATACCGATACATCCGCGGCCGCGGATTGCCGGGCTGCGGACGCAGCGTCACGGTTCCCACTTCGACGAAGCCGAATCCGATGCCGCCAAGGAACGGAATCATCAGCGCGTTTTTGTCGAAGCCGGCGGCGATTCCGATCGGCGAACGGAACGTCAGCCCCCACACCTTCTTCGCGACGTTCACCGGCGGCCGGCAGCGCGACGCGACGAACTGCAGGAGGATCGGCATCTGCTGCAGCCGATGAATCTGCGCGACGGTGAAGTCGTGCGCCGCTTCCGCGTCGAGGCGAAAGAGCAGGCGCTTTGCGACTTCGTAAATCATCGCAGCAGCGTTTCGACGCGAGCGAGCGGCGACAGCACCGACGCGTCGGTCTCGCTCGCGTGCTGAATCAGCGGAATCGCGCGCATGAGCTCGGGTCCGTGTTCGAGTCCGGTGAGCGCGCGCCGCAGCGGCATGAAGAGATTCTTTCCCTTCAATCCGGTCGCGTTTTTCAAACGCTCGTTCATCGCCTTCACGCCATCAGCATCAGCCGGCGTGCCGTTCTCGCGCAACTCACTCGCCAGCGCCTCCGCGAACGAACGCTCGACCTGCGGCGGCTCGTAATTCGTGACGAACGCCAGCGCTTCGCGAAACTGCGTCAGCCGCGTGACGCTCGTCTTCACGACGTCGATCCCTTCTTCGAGCCACG
>Ga0070701_10001086_pt1 | contig 9937 bp, 9 predicted proteins | sample KBSK5102metaG_FD_65451 | JGI IMG/M metagenome (GOLD analysis project Ga0070701, IMG submission 65451) | Corn, switchgrass and miscanthus rhizosphere microbial communities from Kellogg Biological Station, Michigan, USA - KBS K5-10-2 metaG | ecosystem: Host-associated > Plants > Roots > Rhizosphere... | reverse complement strand
GTGCTCGATCAGGTGCGCGACTCCCGCCTCGTGCGGCGCCTCGTCGGCGGAGCCCACGGCGACCCACGCCTGCACCGCGGCCACCGGCGCCGGATGACCGGGAGCGACGTGAAGCGTCAGTCCGTTGTCGAAGCGATGGGTGTGAACGTCGTGCACAGCTGCGGCCGCAGCACTCGCGGTACAGACCACCAGCGCAGTGGCGGCCAGATGATAGGCATGGGGCCAGGGGCCGGGCATCTTTATGGTGAACACGCGCCGGAGTTGCTCGTACAATGCCCGAGCCTCGTGATCGCTGCGAGTTTGTCTCGCCCAGATCGTCCACCCCAGCTCATGACCGAGCGGCTGGTGCTCCGCGAGTTGCGCGTGACCGATGCCCTCGCGGTGGCCGCGGGCGCCGGTGACCGCCGGGTCGCGCAGTACCTGATCGCGGTGCCGTCGCCGTACCCGATCGCGCTCGCACGGCGCTGGGTGCTGCACCGGATCGAATGGTGGAAGCTGGGACGCGGCGTCACGTTCGGCGTGACGCTCGCCGACGACCCCGAGCCGCTGCTCGGCACCGTGAGCCTGCGCCGCTACGTGCGCGATCGCCGCGCGGAGCTCGGCTACTGGCTCGCCGCGCCGGCGTGGGGCCACGGGTTCGCGACCGAGGCCGCCCGCGCCGCCGTGGACTTCGGGTTCCGCGAGCTCGGCCTCGCGCGGATCTACGCCCAGGTGCTCGCCGGCAACCGCGCATCGCTCGCGGTGCTCGACAAGCTCGGCATGGTGAACGAGGGCGTGAAGCGCCAGCACGTGAGCAAGGCGCGGCGACTCCACGACGTGGTGCTCTACGGGCTGTTGCGCGAGGAGTGGTCGCGGCGCTGACGCGCGATCGAATAGCCGATCACGATTCCGACCGCCGCGCCGATCACCAGCCCGCTGAGCAGTCCGGAGCCGTCGGGCAGTCGCTCGGGGCGCTCGCTCGGCTCGGGCTCGGCGAGCATCGCGATCGCGAACCCGGCGACCGCGAGGATCCCGACGACGATCGCCGCGATCCACAGCGCGCGCGACGGCGGCGTGCGCGTCCGCCGCCCGACCTCGATGATGCGATCGATCGCCGCCTGGGGGTCCTCGGCCTGCTCGTCGCGGCCCATCCCCGCCTCATAGCACGGTGTCGAACAGTGGTTTGAAGTCGCCAGGCAGTGGGACTGGCGACCCCGCTCACCCCAGAGGCCACTTGCCTACATCCGTGCAATCTCAATGATCTCGGGCGACACCAGCAGTCCGGGGTAGATGCGCGCGGCACGTGCGTTGCTTGACGCGCTGTCATGCGCAAGTTGCTCGCCGTTGCCCTGTCCTTGCCCCTGGTGGCGTGTGTCGTCGGCTCGGAGGCGCCCGGCGACGACGGCCCGGGCACCGGCGGTGGCGGCGGCACCGGCGGGGGTGGGGGCGGCGGAGGCGGCGGAGGGGGCGGCGGAGGGGGCGGCGCGACCCACCTCACAGCCTCCACGACCTGGAGCGGAACGATGGATGTCGCCAAGCAGACCATCGTCGATACCGGGGTCACGCTCACCATCGCGGCGGGCACCACGGTCCACTTCGCCACTGGCACCGGAATTACCGTGCAGGGGATCGTCGATGTCCAGGGCACCAAGGCGTCGCTCGTGCACATCTCGCCGAGCACCGCGGGCGATCATCACCTCGGGTTCAGCATCGTCACCGGTGGCGAGCTGAAGATGACGTATGCCGTCCAGGTCGGCGGCGGTATCGAGGTCAGCGGCAGCGGCAAGGCCACGATTTCGGACACCCAGATGTCGCAAGCCGGCGGTGACTTCCTCACCGTCGGAAGCGGCACCGTCAACGTCACGTACTCATCGATCGGCCTCGCCGGAGGTACGGACTCGACCCATTGCAACATGCACTTCGACGGAGCGACCAAGATCTCGGTCACTCACTCCAATATCAGCGGTGCGCCGTTCGGGCTGATGCTGTACGGCGGGAACGGCGTCGATCTCACCTACAACAACTGGTTCGGCAACCAGACGGACATCGGGACGCAACAGGGTCCACCGGTATCGGCCGACCTCAGCTTCGGCTGGTTCGCCAAGACCGCTCCGAGCTCGGGCGGCGTCGCGACGTACACGTACAACAGCGCGGCCACGGCGAAGCTCACCGACGCCGGCCCGCGGCTCTGACCGGCAACGATTCGTATGCACGGCCCCGCTGTCGGGGCCGTTGTCATTTTCGGGTGCTGCGAATCTATACAGGTTCGCAATGGCCTGCGACAACGCTGCGCGCCATTTTGCCGCGGAGTGTTGCGAATCGTGTTCTCGTCGGGAGCGGCCTCGTCCGCCGGTCCCCCAGGGCTGTGCGGCAGCGCCCGGAACGGGGCAGATCACGAGCCAGATCGCGAGCCAGATCGCGAGCCAGATCGCGAGCCAGATCGCGAGGATGACCGAACGAATCGCGCGACTCACGATCTCGCGCGGTCTGCTTGTATCACACTACTTCTCCCCTCCGGCAGAATTTGCAACGGGCAGCATCGCATGGCAGAAGGGGTGGGGTATGACGCTCGAATTGGCATACCAGCGTTGTACATCGAGCACTTCTATGCTCGAATGCCGCCGGCTCCACTGATCTACTATCTTTACTCTCGAACGAGGACGCGAATGAGTGATTTCCAGACTGAGATGAATCGTGTCGTGCAGGCTTTCGTTGCACAGATCACCGAGCTCGCACGCCGCGCAGCCATCGACACGCTGGAATCGGCGTTCGGGGGCCGCGGGCGCGGCGGATCCGCGGCAGCGGCCGCGATCGCTGCCGCGGGCTTCGGTCGCGTCGGCCGTCCTCGAGGAGGCCGCGGTGCCAAGCGCACCTCGGCGGATCTCGAGGCGTTGTCCGAGCGCTTCGCATCGTTCGTGAAGAGCAACCCGGGCCTGCGCATCGAGCAGATCAACAAGCAGCTCGGGACCACCACCAAGGACCTCGCGCTGCCGATCCGCAAGCTGATCTCCGACGGCGTGGTCAGCGCCAAGGGCCAGAAGCGGTCCACCACGTACTTCCCCGGCCGGAAGAAGGCCAAAGCCTAGTCCGGCCATGGCGGCCCCGGATACGATCCCGCACCGGTTGCTCCAGCAGGCCGCGAAGGCCCCATCGGCGATCGCCTATCAGTCGAAGCTCGATGGCCGCTGGCAGCCGACGACGTGGCAGACCTACGCCGAGCAGGTTCGTACTGCCGCGCGCGCGCTGATCGCGCTCGGCTTCCCGCGCGGCGGCAAGGTCGCCATCCTGGGCTTCAATCGCCCCGAGTGGGTGATCTTCGATTGCGCCGCGATGATGGCGGGCGGCGCCGCGGCCGGCATCTACACCACGTGCTCGGCCGACGAGGTGCAGTACATCGTGCACCACAGCGAGGCCCACGCGGTTCTCGTCGAGGACGCCGGCCAGCTCGCCAAGGTGATGACCCGGCGCGACAAGCTGCCGCTGCTGCGCTGGGTCGTGGTCATGCGGGGCGCGAAGGCCGAGGGCGAGGGCGTGCTGTCGTGGGACGACTTCAATCGCAAGGCCGAGGGCGCACCGCAGAGCGAGCTCGACGCGCGGCTCGACGGGCTCGAGCCCGCGGGGCTGGCGACCCTGATCTACACCTCGGGCACGACCGGTCCGCCCAAGGGGGTGATGCTGTCGCACGCCAACCTCGCGTGGACGTCGCGCGTGCTGATCGACGTCGACGGCATGACCGACGGTGGCGCAGAGGTGTCGCTGTCGTATCTGCCGCTGTCTCACATCGCCGAGCAGATGGCGACCATCCACGTGCCGGTGACCGCCGGCAGCATGGTGTACTTCGCCGAATCGCTCGACAAGCTCCCCGAGAACCTCCGGGACACGCGGCCGACGGTGTTCTTCGGCGTGCCGCGGATCTGGGAGAAGTTCCACGCCGGGCTCGCGGCCAGGCTCGGCGCGGTCACGGGCGGCAAGCGCAAGCTGGTCGACTGGGCGCGCCGGGTGTGCACCGAGGTCAACGCGCATCGCGATCGCGGCGCGGAGATCCCGCGGCTGCTCGCGATCCAGTACGCGCTCGCCAGCAAGCTCGTGATCGGCAAGATCAAGGCGGCGCTCGGCCTCGATCGCGCGCGCGCCTTGCTCTCGGGCGCCGCGCCGATCGCACCCGACGTGCTGGCGTTCTTCTCGAGCCTCGACATGCCGATCCGCGAGATCTACGGCCAGAGCGAGGGCTCCGGGCCGACGTCGTACAACCTGCTCGGGCGGACGCGGATCGGCTCGGTCGGTCCGCCGCTGCCCGGCCTCGAGGTCAAGATCGCCGACGACGGCGAGATCCTCGTGCGCGGCCCCAACGTGTTCGTCGGCTACTACAAGGAGCCCGAGGCCACGGCCGAGACGCTCCGGGACGGCTGGCTGTGCTCGGGCGACCTCGGCGCGATCGACAAGGACGGCTTCCTGCAGATCACCGGCCGCAAGAAGGAGATCATCATCACCGCGGGCGGCAAGAACATCTCGCCCAAGAACATCGAGGCGTCGATCAAGCAGTCGCCGCTCGTCGGCGAGGCGGTGGTGATCGGCGATCGCCGCAAGTACCTGGTGGCGCTGGTCACGCTCGACGAGGAAGCCGCCAAGAAGCTCGCCCCTGAGCTCGGCGATGCCAGCAAGCTATCCAGCGCCCCGCAGGTCCAGGCCGCGATCCAGCAGCAGATCGACGAGACCAACAAGGAGCTGGCGCGGGTCGAGCAGATCAAGAAGTTCTCGATCCTCGCCCGCCCGTTCGGGATCGTCACCGGCGAGCTGACGCCGACATTGAAGGTCAAGCGCAAGGTCGTCGCTCAGATGTACGAGCGCGAGATCGAGGCGATGTATACAGACGGCGGCGACTAGTGGTCGCAGCATGGCGGCGCAATAGCTACGTGATGGGCGGCGGGGCGGCTGAGGTCGCGCTGATCGCGCTGTCGCCGGTGAAGCTGCCCGATCCGCTGCCGGTGTCGCGGACCCGGCACGGCATGCCCGACGACGGTGACGGGGCGGAGTCGGTGGCGCTGGTGGCGCGCGATCGCGCCGATGACCCGGCGTGGTTCGCCGAGCAGGTGATCGCGCCGTTCGCCGACCTGATCGCGAGCGACCTGGGCGCCGAGGCCGCGGCGACCGCGCTCGCCGCCGAGCACGCCTATGTGATCGAGGCTCGGCTCGACGATCCCGACGACCTCGGCCACGTCCAGGCGGCGTGGGCGCTCGCCAAGTGCGTGTGCGAGGAGGGTGCCGCGGTGGTGATCGACGTCCACGCGGCGCGCGCCCACCTCGGCAGCAACGTCGCCGCGCTCGCCCCCGACCGCGAGTTCGACATCATGCACGAGGTGACGCTGTTCTTCGACGAGCCGGCCGAGGGCGGCGGGTTCTCGGCGTGGTCGCTCGGACTGCGCAAGTTCGGGCGGCCCGATCTGGTGGTGCTCGGGGTGATCCCCGACTTCGCGACCGCCGTGGCGCTGGTGATGCGCGACGTGGCGGCGAGCCTCGCCGACGGCGAGCGCATCGAGCCGGGCGACGAGATCGTCGGCCCCGAGGGCCAGACCCTGCGGGCGCTCCGGTTCGAGGCCGAGATGTCGTCCGCGGTCGCGGTCGACGGTCCGGCGATCGTGCTGCAGTGATAGACTGGCCGCCATGGCGGCAACAACAGCTCCCGAAACCGCACTCGCGCGTCCGCGCTATGGCCATCTCGGAAAGGTCCTGTTCGTCGATCTCACCGAGCAGCGCCACTGGGTCGAGCAGGTCGATGAGTCGGTATATCGCGCGTACCTGGGCGGCTACGGCCTGGGTGCGTGGCTGATGTGGAAGCACTTCCCGGCGGGTACCGATCCGCTCGCCGCCGAGGCGTGCTTCGCGATCTGCTCGGGCCTCCTGACCGGGCTCAAGACGCCGTTCTCGGGCCGGATCCAGATCGTCGGCAAGTCGCCGCTGACCGGGACGTGGGCCGACTCCAACTCCGGCGGCAGCGTGTGCAGCCACCTGCGGCTCGCCGGCTACGACGCCGTCGTCGTGCGCGGCAAGGCGGCCGCGCCGACGCTGCTGATCATCCGCGACGGCGAGGTCAGCTTCGAGCCGGCGGGCGAGCTGTGGGGCCAGGAGATCCCCGAGACGTTCGACGCGCTCAAGAGCCGGTTCGGCGGCAAGCGCGACGTCGGCGTGTCGGCGATCGGCCCCGCGGGCGAGAAGCTGCTGCGGATCGCGTCGGTGATGAACGACCGCTATCACGCGTTCGGCCGCCAGGGCTTCGGTGCGATCTACGGCAGCAAGAACCTCAAGGCGATCGTGGTGTCGGGGACCGGCGAGATCAAGACGGCCAGGCCGGCCGAGTTCAAGGCGGTCTGCAAGCGCATCACCGACGAGTACAAGCGCGACCTCGGCATCGTCGCGCGGATCTTCGCGTACTTCGCCAAGCCCAAGCGCTGGCTGGGCTGGCTGTATCGCATGATGACGCGGATGGGCAGCAAGATGCAGTCGCCGACGGCGGCGATGCGCCAGCTATGGACCCAGCGCGGCACCACCGCGGCGGTCGCGCTGTCGATCGAGAACGGCGACGCGCCGATCAAGAACTGGCGCGGCGTCGGCACGCGCGACTTCCCGCTCGCGACCAAGGCGATGAAGACCGACGGCTCGGTGGTCGACCGCTACATCACGAAGAAGCTGTCGTGCGGCGACTGCCCGATGCCGTGCAAGGGCATCGTGCGGGTCAAGTCGCGCAACCTCACCGACGTGCGGCGGCCCGACTACGAGACCATCGTCGGGTTCGGCGCCAACATCCTCAACGACGACATCGAGCTGATCACCGCGTGCCACGACGCGTGCAACCGGCTCGGCATCGACGCGGTGTCGTCGTCGGCCACGCTGGCGTGGGTGTGCGAGGCGGTCGAGCGCGGCGCGCTCACGCCGGCGGACCTCGACGGCGTCGACATGCGGTGGGGCAACGGCGAGGGCGCGCTCACGCTCACCATCAAGATGGGAAGCGGCGAGGGCTGCGGCGCGTGGCTCGGCAACGGCGTCGCCCGCGCGGCCGAGCACGTCGGCAAGTCGACCGGCGACTACGCCGTGCACGTCCACGGCGGCGAGCCCGCGTACCACGACAGCCGGTTCAGCTCGCTGATGGGCGTCACGTACATCACCGACCCCACACCGGGCCGCCACACCGCGGGCTCGGCGTCGTGGAACGAGACGTTCGGCGCCGGCTACTCGCTGCCCGGGGCGGCCGACAAGAAGGACTGGAACGTGAAGTGGAAGGGCACCGCAGGCAAGGGCAAGTCGCAGGCGCTGTACTCGAACGCGCACCAGGCGATGAACGGCCTCGGGCTGTGCATGTTCACCATGCTGACCGGCTCGCTGCCGTGGGCCGAGCTGCTCGACCACGCCACCGGGTGGGGGCTGACCGACGCCGACCTCCTGGCGTGCGGCGAACGCATCCAGAACCTGCGTGCGGCGTTCAATCGCCGCGAGGGTCTGTCGCCCAAGGACTTCGCGCCGCACCCGCGCATGCTCGGCGAGGGCGACGGCAACCTCGACGCCGGCCCGCTGCGCGGCATCCGCGTCCCGCTGCCGGTCCTGCGCGACGATTACTACAAGTCGATGCACTGGAACACGACGACCGGTCACCTCGCGAAGTCGCGGGCGAGCGAGCTCGGCATGGCCGAGCTGCTCGAGGGATACACCGACTGATCGCATCCCATGGGCATCTTCGATCGGCTCCGCGGCGGCACGGTCCGCATCCATATCCTGATCAAGGGCCGCATCGGCGAGGGCTGGATCGACATCGACGAGCATGTCCGGGTCCCCGCCGGCACCACGCTCGGCCAGCTGCTCGAGATCGCCGACTCGGCGCGGATCCCGCTGCGCGAGGCGCTCGAGCACTCGCCGCACCTGACCGACACGATGATGTTCAACGGCGAGCGCTGCCCGTTCCACGACAACACCGGGCGCGTGCTCGCCGAGGGCGACGAGATCTACTTGCTCGCCCCGCTCGCCGGCGGCTAAAGCAGGCCGACCAGCAGCGCGCCGTACACGCGCAGCAGCACCGAGATGTCCTCGTCGGTGAAGTGCAGCATCGCGCCGGCGAAGTAGTCGCGGCCGAAGCGCACCTCGTCGAACGTCTTGGGCGCCTCCGGGTTGCCCGACACGATCTGGAGATACCCCGGCGAGTTGAGCGCGTCGTCGACGCCGGCCAGCACGTAGACCGAGCGGAACACCGCCAGCGCCCCCGCGATCTTGAGCCGCGGCGTGGCCTGGAACGCGCCGTACAGGTCGACCGACAGCTTGAGCCGCCCGTCGAACATCAGCGCATCGACGCCGGCACCGAACGTCGAGTCCTTGATGCCGCCGCGCACCGACAGCGGCCCGAGGTGCTTGCCGAACTGCGCGGTGAAGCGCAGGCGGTCGCGGATCTCCTGGTGGCGGAGGTACGCCGTGGAGTTTGCGACGTCGGACAGCTCGTCGTGCGGCACGCCGCCCAGCGGGCCGCGCTCGAACTCGACCAGGTAGAACTTGTCCTGGCGCGCGCGGATCTCGGCGGTCGCATAGAACCGCACGTCGCGCGAGAACACGTCGAACTCGACGCGCATGCCGAGCCACGACTTGAAGCGGTTGAAGCTCGCGACCGCTTCCCGCCCGCTGATCGTGATGTCCTCGATCTCGTTGCCGAGCGTCGGATCGTTGACCAGGCGGCCGAGCGAACCCTTCCAGTCGTCGCCCTGGCCCTCGTTGATCGCCGTCATGAGCTCGGCGGCCTGGGCGACCTGCGGATCGATGCGGTCGAGGCCCTCGCGGGTGTCGCGCAGCGCTTCCACCAGGCCGGACCGGGCGTCGCGCATCGAGCCGCGCGCCGTCGCGATCGCGCGATCGATCCGATCGAGGGTGCTCGTCACCTCGGGCGCAGTGTTGGCGAGCCGCTCGGCGCCGCGCGCGCTCAGCTCGTCGATCCGCTTCACGGCGCGGTCGGCGGTCTCCATCGGCCCCTCGATGTGTCCCTCGCCGAGCCACGCGCTGGCGTCGGTCAGCCGGTCGAGCACCGGGCCGCCGACCCACCGGCGACCGCCGAGCACGGCGTCGTGGATGAGGTCGAGCGCGTTGCTGATCTTGGGCAGCGCGTCGGCCATCGCGCGCAGGACCGCGTCGGTCGAGTTGCCCTCGACGACGTGCGCGATCGGCTCGCCCGACTTCAGGCGCCGCGCCGTGCCCGCGCCGCCCTCGCCTCCGTCGGGGATGATCTCGACGTAGCTGTCGCCGAACAGCGAGTCGGCGCGGCGCGTCGCGAACGAGTCGACCGGCAGGTCGAGCCCGTCGAGCAGCCGCATGTCGACGCGCGCGAACTGGCCGTCGACGGTCAGCCGCTCGATGGTACCGACCCGCACACCGGCGATCACGACCGGCGAGCCGGTCGCCAGCCGCGACCCGTCGCGAAACTTCGCGTAGGTCGTGAAGCTGCCGCCGACCGAGGTGGTCGGGATCTTGGCGAGGATGAACAGCGCAGCACCGCCCACGACGATCGCGATCACCAGGATCGTGGTCAGCCGGGTCAGCCAGCGCACCCCGCCATGGTAGCGCAACCCGGCGCGGCCGGCCGGTGGCGCCGGGCGGCCTACCGCACGCAGTCGTAGGTCAGCGTGATCGGCGCACCGTGGTCGATGACCTCGAAGTCGGTCACCTGGAGCGCCGCGAGGTCGCGGGGCGCGAGCAGCCCGCTCCACTTCGCGGTGGTGTGGCGGTCGCTCTGCGCGGTCAGCGCGATGTTGCCGCCGTCGGCGTGATACATGCCGTACTGCTGCATGGCGCGCGCGACGACCTGCGCGCCGGGCTTGAGGCTCGAGACCGGATAGTCGGCGCGCAGCCGCAGATGCACGCCGTAGGACGGTGCGCTTGCCCCGCCGGTCGTGTCGGTGCCGTGCGTCGCCGGGCGCACGAACCCGCGCCTGAT
>Ga0070701_10001084_pt1 | contig 9948 bp, 9 predicted proteins | sample KBSK5102metaG_FD_65451 | JGI IMG/M metagenome (GOLD analysis project Ga0070701, IMG submission 65451) | Corn, switchgrass and miscanthus rhizosphere microbial communities from Kellogg Biological Station, Michigan, USA - KBS K5-10-2 metaG | ecosystem: Host-associated > Plants > Roots > Rhizosphere... | reverse complement strand
CGACCAGTTGTTCGACAAGCGTTTGTTTGCGGTGAACTCGACGGCGTTGTCGTGGTGGACCGGGGATTCGAAGCTCACCGTCGCACCCGGAATGTCCTGCACCACCGGCGTAGCCGGCCCTGGATTCGTCAGGAGATAGTTTGCCGTTCGAGCCCCCGGGAGGCCGAGAGATACGGCCACGATCGGGTAACGCTGTACGTCTTCGAGCACTCGTCCGATGTCGCGACGCACGTAGCGGACGCCGACGTTCAGCCCACCCGCCAGCGTCCGCTCCGCCCCAACGATCCACTCGTTGTAGTAACTCAACTTCGCATTCGGATCGATGTCATCTTCACTTCCGCCGAGCAGCGTGTAGTGGGTCGTCGTGACGTCGCCCGTCAGCGCGTTGGCGGTCACCGTGCCGTCAGGCACCGGCCGTGTCAGGTTCTCATCGAAGTAGTCGGCTGTGATTGATGCGTCAGATGAGAGCGCGCGGGCGGCCAGGTCGTTCGGTATGCGGGCATAGTATCGGCCGTAGTTCGCGAACACCTTGCCGCTCCCGGTGCGGCTCGGATCCCACACGAGGCCGATTCGCGGTGCCCAGTTGTCCTTGAGCGAGAAATTCCGAACGATCGAACCCGACAACGTTTCCTGTTCATATCGCACGCCGGGACGAATCGTCAGCGCATTGCCGACTTTCCATTCGTCCTCAACGAACAACGCAGCGTAATGTTGCGTCGTCGCCCGCGCCGCCGTCAGGCTGGCGCGATTCACGTGATAGATCTGGCCGTACACCGGATCGGGAATGAGATCGACGACGGCGCCCGTTGCAGTCTGTTGTCCAGTCGGTGTGGTGAAAGTCGGACCCGAGTACTGCTGCAGCTGGCTGAAATCGAGATTCTCGTAATCGAACCCGTATTGGATCTGGTGCTCGCCCTGCGCGGCGACGATGTTCGTGGCCTTTGCCTGGAACTGCTGGCTGTCGCTGCGGTTCCCGGCCTCGTAAAAGCCGAGACCGCCCGTCACGACGCGCGGCGTGACACGAAAATCGCGGACCTCCCACTCGTTGACCGCGGGCATCTCCTGGATACGATTCAGCGCCCGGCCGAAGGAGGCCTCCACGAGCAAATGCGGCGTCACCACTCCGTCGTAGTGGACAGTCTGATTGTGCCCGCCGTACTCCAGTGCGCTGTATGCGGCTGTCGTCTGATTCAGCAGCGATGACGTTCGCTGCGGGCCCATCGCGCCGGTCGCGGGATCACCAAAGAACGACAGGTCGAAGCGATGCCCGCTCGAGGCTTGCCACGTTCCTTTCGCCGCGTAGTTCGTGACGCGGCGGTCGCGATCGATATTGCCGAGAACCTGGAGCGGCAAGCCGTCCGGTGCATTGAAGGCGTTCGCCTGCCATTGCGGATCGATCGCACCGAAGAAGAAGAGGCGGTTGCGCAGGATTGGGCCGCCCACCGTCGCGCCGACATCGCTGAGTCTCGATGCGACCGTATTGACAGTTCCCTCGACGCTCTTGACGGTGTTGTACGCAGACTCGAGGCGGTGCGGTCGTGTATAGCCGAACGCGCTGCCTTTCAGCAGGTTCGAGCCGCTCTTGGTGATGACATTGATCACGCCGCCAGTGGCTTGTCCGAATTCCGCCTCGTAGCCGCCGGTCTTCACCAGGACTTCCTGAATGAAGTCGTACGGTGTGCCGTTGCCGAGCGAGCCGAACACGATCGAGTACGAGCCCAGCGCGCCATATCCCCCGTTTGTAATGTTCACGCCGTCGACGACGTACTGGTTCTCGAGGCCACTCGATCCTTCGATCGACGGATTCGCAACGCCTACGCTGCCGCCCGTGCTGACGCCGGGCGCGAGGTACAACGTGTCGCTGAAGCGGCGTCCGACAGGGAGCCGTGATAACGAGATGCTGTCGAGATTCGCACCGATCGTAGGGTTCGTCGTATCAAGTGTGGGCGGGCCGCCGTAGACTTGAATTGTTTCGGCGACGCCGCGGAGCTCCATCGTCAGCGGAAGTTCGATGGTTTGCCCGAGACGCACCTCCACGCCGGTCCGATCGACCGCGTTGAATCCCTGCAGTTCCGCGTGCAGCACATAGAGTCCCGGCGTCAGGAATGGAACCGTGAATCGTCCTTCGTTATCGGTGACGACGGTCTTTTCACCCTGCCATCCAGCGACCGTGACCGTCGCGCCGGGCATTGACAGTCCCTGTGCGTCAACGATACGGCCAGAAATCGTGCCGGTCGTGTCCTGCGCGAATGCGTGACCTGCCACCATCCATGCCATGCAGGCGGTGATCACGACGCGCATCACGAATACTGCTCTCCACGTACGCATATGAGTCCTCATGCGGTCGATTACCGCGTCGCGGTGCCGACCATGTCGGGATGAATGCTGCAGTGATAACCGCCGACGGTGGTTAGAGTCATCGGCGAGCTGTACATACCGGGAGTGAGGTTGCCCGTATCGACGGAGCGATCGTTGAGCACGACACGGTGCGTGGTCCTGTCGACGTTGTGCCAGACGACCGTGCGGCCGTCCGGAACGCTCGAGGGGTCTGGCGAAAACGACTGCGCGCCGTTTTCCGACACGATGTTGATGACGATGGCATCTGACGGCACTGCAGGGTTGCCGGAGGGTGCTGTCGGATTGGCATTTCCGCCGTATCCGCCGCAGCCCGACAGAGCAACGCCAAGCGCAGCAAGGCCGAGAGTTGTTGAACGCAGCCGCATATATTCGTGTCCGTTCCGGTCACGCCGCCACGATCTGGCCGCTCATCCTCGGATGAAGCGAGCAGAAGTACTTGTAGATGCCGGGTGCGTCGAAGGTGTGGGAGAACTGTCCGTCAGTGTCGAGCACCGGCGACTTGAACTTTCGCTCCGTGCTCACGACCGTGTGCGGCACGTCATCGTGGTTGGTCCAGGTGACTGTCGAGCCCACCGCCACGTTCGTCATGGCGGGCGCGAAACTGAAGTTGTCGATGACCACCTGCGGCGCCCCGGCGCCGGCGCTCGTCATGTCCTCTTCGAGCGGGACATCGGTGATCGCAATCGGATGATTGACGTCGTGAAAGGACATCCGCGACAGGCCGAGCATCTTCTGCAAGCGATCCGCTTCAACTTTCATCGGCCCGGGTGACGGCGCAGCACCGGGCGCCGGTTGCGGGAAGGCGGTCGACATGGCGGTGTGAAACGCGACGTGGCCCTCCATCTTTTGCATGACCTGGTGGATGTGGCCATTCAGCACCGACACGGAGCCGAATCGCTTCAGATACGACAGCGCACGCGCGCTGTCGTCCGTTCCCCAACCCCACTCGGGATACACGGACCAGAGTGGGATGTGCGCAAAGACGACGATCGGCGTACTGCTCTTCAGGTGCTTGACGTCCTTTTCGAGCCATCCCAGTTGTTCGTCGCCGAGCGTGCCGAGTCCTCCCGCTTTCAGGTTGACGACATTGACGAGGCCGATGAAATGCACACCGCCCTGGTCGAAGCTGTACCAGCCGCCCCCATGCGTGTCCTTGCCGAAGCGTTCCAGGTAACTGCCGCCATCGTCCTCGAGGACATCGTGCTCGCCCGGGACGTAGAACACCGGCAGCGACAACTCGGACAGCACCTGTTGCAACGTGTCAAACTCCGACGGCTTCGACAGATGCGTGAGATCGCCGGTGTGCAGCACGAACGAGGGCTGCTCGGGTGCGGCTTTGATTTTCGCGACGGCGGCGCGCAGGGTCGCTGTCACGTCGGTATTCGCGGCCTTGTCGAAACCGATATGGGTGTCGCTGATCTGGACGAACCGAATCCCTCCGCCGACGCCGGAGCCTCGGCCCATGTCACCGCGCGCCGCGTGCTCGATCGGCATGCCCTTGAGGACCCCGCCAGTCAACGTCCACATCGCTCCTGTGCCGACCCAGGCCATGCATTGCAAAAACCCGCGACGATCCAGGTCTCGTTCATCGTGCTTCTTCGTCATCGTGTCCAGCTCCTTGTGACTCGCCGCGACCATCCGCCGCGTTGCACGTTCGTCGACTGTAGAGACCTGGCGGGGGGCGCAGATATTCCCGGGATGCGATGTGAGCCCACGGGAATAAAGACAGGTCGTGCGGAGTCTCTGGAAAGACGATGCCTCACCGGCGTTTCGAGGAAGTCGTCTTGCCGCACCTGGATGCCGCGTTCAATTACGCACGGTGGCTGACCAGAAATGAGGCGGACGCCGAGGACGTGGTGCAGGACGCGTACGTGCGCGCCCTGCGCTTCTTCCCGTCGCTCCGCGGCGAGAATGCCCGCGCCTGGCTGCTCACGATCGTTCGTCACACGTGGTACGCGCGCTGCTCTCCTCGCGGCGTCCATGAGATGCGAGTCTTCGACGAGATGAGCAACGAACGCCCCGCTGAGAGCCTGGACCCGGAAGCCCTCCTCGTGCAGCGACAGACCATCGATCAGGTGCGCGCTGGCCTTGAGCAATTGCCGGTCGAATTTCGAGAAGTCGTTGTGCTTCGCGAACTCGAAGGTCTCTCCTATAAAGAGATCGCCGCCGTGACCGGGGTTCCGATCGGAACCGTCATGTCGCGGCTGGCCCGCGGGCGCCAAAGGCTCTTGACTACGCTGAAATGCGCCGTCAGCCACGGGAGGCCGTCGTGAAATGTCACGAAATCGGTCGGTTGTTGCACGCCTACGTCGACAACGAGCTGGACCTCACCGCGTCCGCAGAAGTCAGTGGGCATGTCGATGCGTGTCCGCCGTGCCAGCAGCGGCTCGCCGAACTGGAGTCGATCAGACGGCTGGTCCAACGCCTGCCCTACCACACGGCGCCTGAACGACTACGTGCCGCGGTCGCGGCCAGCGTCCCGCGATGGCGCGTCACTCCGCGAATGGTCGCGATGGCCGCAGCGGTGATGATGGCCGTGTCGCTCGGCGCCGGGTTCGCGATCCGGGCCGTGCGCTCACAACAGGGTGTCGAGGCGACCGATGCAGTCGCAGAAGCCGTTGTCGGCAGCCACGTTCGGGCCCTCATGGGCGATCATCTCCTCGATGTGCCCTCGTCCGACCAGCACACGGTGAAGCCGTGGTTTCTCGGCAAGCTGGACTTCTCACCGCCCGTTGCCGATCTCGGTACTGTCGGCTTTCCGCTCGTCGGCGGCCGGCTCGATTACATTGCGGGCCGGCCCGTGGCCGCGGTCGTCTACGAGCGACGTCAACATACGATTAATCTGTTCGTCTGGCCTGCTTCGGATTCACGCGCGACGATCGACGCACGTTCGATTCGCGGGTTTCAGGTACGGCACTGGATCCGCAACGGAATGTCGTTCTGGGCGGTGTCGGATCTCAACGAGCAAGAGCTCGACGGATTCGTGCAGGCACTCCAGCAGTAATACTTGGAATATCCAACGGTGTGTGGCGGTTGACGGATATGTGGAGCAAGCGTATCGACCGCCAGACGACGTGTTGACCGGCGCGCCGAGCGGGCATGAACGTGACGCACAAGTCGTTCTGGCAAGCGGCCGTCTCCTTCGCGTACGCGTTCTGCAGGAAGGCGACGAGGAGCGTCTCCGAGCGTTCTTCGACGGCCTGAGTCCTCGGACGCGATATCTGCGTTTCCTCTCGCACACGCCCAGACTGCCCGATTCGGTATTGCGCATGCTGACCCGCGTCGACGACCATCGAGCGTTGGCGCTCGTCGCTGTGGTCGACACGGCGGACGGCGGAGAAATTGTGGGGCTCGGCAATCTGTTCGCGGTCGACGATTGCCGCATGGAGGTGGGACTCGTCGTAGGAGACGATTGGCAGCGTCAACGAGTCGGCACCGAGCTCGCCCATCGCATGCTGCAGGCCGCCCATGCCCGCGGGGTTGTTCGGTTCGTCGCCCACGTTGCGTGGGGCAACGTCGCGATCCGGGGACTCCTTCAACGTCACGGAACGATCATCTCGGCCAGGATGAACGGCAGCGTGACCGAGATCGCATTCGTCCGCCGCCAAGTCGGTGAAGAACCCAGAACGTAAAACCGTGGATGTGAAGGTGCGCAGGAATCATCCGAGTCGATGCGCCTGGAATAAACGACGGGGCAGGCGAATCTACAGAGCGCAGGAGAGTTCACATCGTTGCGAACGGAATACGGTCACCGCCGTGCCCATCGTCGCCAAAGCTGCGGCGACGCCCGTCCATCGGTGCCACGCCAGCGAAGGCGTGGCCTCGATGAACGGAACCGGTGCGAGCACCCTTTGCCGCGAGCACAGAAGTTCGACACGCTCGCGTCTTGCAGACTGAGCATCGCGCTGAAGTATTCCCGACGCGTGTGGAATAAACGGGGCGCCGGGCAAATCTACGAGAGCGAATCGACGAGGATGCAATGAGAGTTCACAGCTTCACACTCACGCGGTGATTGGTCAGAGCGATGAAGGCGCTTTTTGCGGACATCTCCGAACGCACGCGGCAGCACCGCACAGATGTGAACGCCCACAGACACAGTGAACGGCGCCACGTGCTGGCGCTGTTCGACGCCATTCAGATCGCGGTCGCCAAGGGCGAGGACGATCGCGCGCGCACGCTGCTGAGGGAGATGCGCGCGATCGTCGATACGGCGCTCGCGCGGCGGCGCCGATGGCCGGCGAGGATCAGCGCATGACCGGGGTCTCAGTAGACGACGTGCGCTCTGACGCCACATCCGGGTGGCACGCATCGGGATGCACGTGCGTTTGCGCGGACTCGGACGTCGGAGCGGAGGGATGAGTGCGTTCCCAGACATGCCACGGAACGATGCGCTGCTCGGGGTCTGGCTCATGCGGAAGCATAGCGATGTATTCCAGCAGGTGACCATCGGGATCGTGGAAGAACACGGATGCGGCCGGCATCCACGCGAAGACCACGGGGTCTTCGGTCCGCCGCCCGTCGAAGTCGAGCGGCGTGATTCCGGCAGACTGCAGGACGCGCGGGGCGGCAATGACATCTGCGATGCTCGCGCGAAAAGCAGTGTGCAACGCCATCCTCTGCGGCCCTGACCCGGCTTCCCACAGCCCCAACATCGCGCCGCCGGCCGGACCGATCCAGAAGCACCCATTCAAGGACGGAGTTCACATTCGAGCGGCTGACGTGCGCACGCGCGCAAGCTCGCGTCCACGATACAACGCCGAGCACGAGCAATGCGGCCATCGTGATCGCATAATTTCGCGGGTTCTAGATCATTGCGACGTTTTGTGCGGAAAGGGGGACTCGTCCTCGAAGACCGAGGCGCCAAGCGGCGACGGTTGAAAGACGGAAGCCGGCCTGATTGAACGAGCGAAGCGAGTGAAATGCGGAAGGGGGGACTCGAACCCCCACGGTATTGCTACCGCCAGCCCCTCAAGCTGGTGCGTCTGCCAATTCCGCCACTTCCGCGTGCGGGCGGCGGACTTGAGCGTCCGCCTCTCCTGATCCTCGGCGGACCTGAAGGTCCGCCTCTACGAGTTTATTTCGGTGCCGGTGTCTGCGCAGGCGCTGGAGCCGGCGCCGCGTTCTTCGGAACTTCCGGCACGCCGGGAGGTACCGGCGCCTTCGTTGGCGGCGTCGTCGCCGGCGTCGACGGCTGCGTCAGCGGCGTGCGGCCACCGAGCACCGAGCTCGGGCCGCGCTTGCCGATGATGCCGAGCGCCAGCGCGCCGACCATGAACAGGATGGCGCAAATCGCCGTCGCGCGCGACAGCACCGTCGCACCGGCCCGCGCGCCAAAGGCCGCCTGGCTGCTGCCGCCGCCAAAGGCGGCCGCGATGTCGCCGCCCTTGCCCTGCTGCAGGTACACGACGAGCATCATCGTCAGACACGCGAGGATGTAGAGAACGGTGACCAGGTAGTACAGCATGCTCCTTCGTCCTGTTGGAGAAAAACCGATTATACCGCCGCGTTGCGGCTGCGGGAAACGATGTCGGCAAACGCCTTCACATCGAGGCTCGCGCCGCCGACCAGCGCGCCGTCCACATCGGGCTGACTCGCCAGATCGCGAATGTTTTCGGGCTTGACGCTGCCCCCATAGACAATCCGGCAGAGCTCGGCCGGCTGCGCGCCGAACCATTGCTGCAGCCGCTTCCGGATGTGCCCGTGCGCCTCGGCGGCCTGCGCGGGCGTCGCGTTGCGGCCGGTGCCGATCGCCCACACCGGCTCGTAGGCGACCACGAGCTCGACGAGTTGATCGGAGGTGACGCCGTCGAGCCCGTCGCGGATCTGGCGATCGAGGACGGTGAACGTCTCGTTGCGCTCCCGCTGATCCAGGGTCTCGCCGATGCAGACGATCGGCGTCAGCCCGCTTGCAAACGCCGCGGCGAGCTTGCGGTTCACCGACGCGTCGGTCTCCCCGAACAGCGTCCTCCGCTCGGAGTGGCCGATGATGACGTATTCCGCGCCGGTCTCCGCGATCATCGTCGCGCTGACCTCGCCGGTGAACGCGCCCTCGCGCTCCCAGTACAAATTCTGCCCGGCGATGCACACGTTGCTGTTGCGCGCCGCTTCCGCGGCCGCGTGCAGCGCCGTGAACGGCGGCGCGATCACGATGTCCACGCCGGTGATGTCCTTCACCAGGCCGCGGAACTCCTTCACGTACTTGACCGTCTCCGCGACGGTCTTGAACATCTTCCAGTTGCCGGCGACGAAGGGTGTTCTCATGTCAATGCAAAATGCAAAATGCCAAATTCAAACCCGAAGTCGTTCGACACAGCCTGGTGAACGCCGCCGCGCCTTCCACCTCGTTGTCGAGAACGAGGCAGTGTTTGCATTTTGCATTTTGCATTACTCATGACCGCTCGGGCAGGACTTCCACGCCCGGCAGCGTTCGTCCGCCGAGGAATTCGAGCGATGCGCCGCCGCCGGTGGAAATGTGCGTGATGCGATCGGCGACGCCGGCCTTCTTCACCGCGGCGATCGAATCGCCGCCGCCGACGATCGTCGTCCCTTTCGCGTTGGCGACGGCCTGCGCGACCGCGATCGTGCCCTGTGCGAACGCGTCGATCTCGAACACCCCCATCGGCCCGTTCCACACCACCGTGTGCGCGTCGTGCAGCGCCTCGGCGTACGCCTTCGCCGTGCGCGGCCCGATGTCGAGCCCCATGCGATCGCCGATCTTCGGATCGTCCACGCCGAGCGTCTCTGTCGGCACGCCGGCCTCGAGCTTCGGCGCCACGACGTGATCGACGGGGAGCAGCAGCATCAGCCCCCGCGCCTTCGAGCGCTCGAGGATGTCGCGCGCGGCGTCCTGCTTGTCGTCCTCGACGAGCGACTTGCCGACCGGCTTGCCCTGTGTCTTCAGGAACGTGTAGGCCATCGCGCCGCCGATCAGCAGCCGGTCCACGCGCGGGATCAGGTTCTCGATGACCTCGATCTTGTCCGACACCTTCGCGCCGCCAAGCACCGCGACGTACGGACGCGCGGGATTGCCGACCGCCTCGCCGAGATAGCGCAGCTCGTTTTCCATCAGCAGGCCCGCACCTGCCTCCTTCAGGAACCGCACAATCGCGTGCACCGATGCGTGCGCGCGATGCGCGGCGCCGAAGGCGTCGTTCACGTACACGTCGCCGAGCGTCGCGAGCTGCTGCGCGAACGCTTCGTCGTCTTTTTCTTCCTCGGGATGGAATCGCAGGTTCTCGAGCAGCACGACGCCGCCCCGCGGTGCCGCCTTCACGGCATCCGACGCCGCCGGCCCGATGCAGTCCTTCGCGAACGCGACGTCCATTTTCAGCAGTTCGCCGGTGCGCTTCGCCACCGGAGCCAGGCTCATCTCCGGATTCGGCTTGCCTTTGGGCCGCCCCAGGTGAGAGGCGAGGACCACCGCGGAGGCGCCTGCATCGAGCGCGTATCTGATCGTCGGCAGCGACGACTGGATTCGCGTGTCGTCGCCGATGACGCCCCCTTTGAGAGGGACGTTGAAGTCGACGCGGATGAAGACGCGCCGTCCTTGCAGATTCAGATCGCGAATGGTCTTTTTGGCCACGGTTGATG
>Ga0070701_10001077_pt1 | contig 9974 bp, 8 predicted proteins | sample KBSK5102metaG_FD_65451 | JGI IMG/M metagenome (GOLD analysis project Ga0070701, IMG submission 65451) | Corn, switchgrass and miscanthus rhizosphere microbial communities from Kellogg Biological Station, Michigan, USA - KBS K5-10-2 metaG | ecosystem: Host-associated > Plants > Roots > Rhizosphere... | reverse complement strand
GACGGACGGCGGCGCGGTCCCGATCCCGGCGGGGGGCGCCGTGCTCGTGGCGCGCGGCACCGCCGCGCAGGCGCTCCGCTCCGAAGCGGTCGCCGGCGGCACGGTGACGGTGAAGCTCGGCCTCGCGCCGTCGTGGCCGGACATGGTCGGGGCGATCGGCGGCGGCCCGCAGATCGTTCAGAACGGGTCCCCGATCTTTCGCGCAGGCGAGGTCTTCACGACGAAGCAGCTCGGTCCGCGGGCGCCGCGCAGCGCGGTCGGCCAGCTCCGCGACGGCCGGATCCTCCTCGTCGCGGTCGACGGGCGGCAGCCCGGCTACAGCGTCGGGCTCACTAACTGGGAGCTCGCTCAGGCGCTCGTCCGGCTCGGCGCGGTCACCGGGATGGCGCTCGACAGCGGCGGCTCGACGACGATGGCGTTCGACGGCAGGCTCCTGAACCGGCCCTCGGACGGGGCCGAGCGGCGCATCTCGACCGGGCTCGCCTTCCTGTACCGCGGGGTCTTCGCCCCCGAGCCGCCTGCTCGCGTCTCGCCGAACGGCGACGGCGTCGACGACTCTCCGAACCTCGGCTACAGGATCGTCCGCCCCTCGGCGGTGACGGTGACGCTGCGCGCGCCCGACGGGTCGACGCCGGTCTCGACGACGGCGCAGCAGGCACCCGGCACCTATCCCGTGGCATTCCCGGGCACGTCGGCGGCGCCGACCGCTGCGGTCGGCGCAGCCGTGGCCGCAGGTCCGTGGACGTTCGAGGTGAAAGCGGTGGACGACGTCGGCCAGACCTCCGCGATGACCCGCAGCTTCGTCGTGGACGACACGCTCGGGTTCCTCCGGGTGCCGAAGCTGCGCGCCGTGCCGCCGGCGGGCCGCGAGATTCCGATCACGTTCAGGCTTGCGCGCTCCGCGCGCGTCGCCGTGACGGTGGTCGATGCCGCGGGAAGGGTGGTGAGCAGTGGGCTCGCCGTTCCTGCCGCGCGGGAGGCGGGCGACCAGTCGGTCACGTGGAACGGCCTCGCGAAGAACGGCAACGTGGTCTCCGGCACGCTCACCGTGCGGGTGGTCGCCACGTCGAGCCTCGGCCGGTCCGAGCTCGACGCGCCGATCCAGGTGCGCAAGGCCAGGGGCACGTAGGTCGGCCGACTCCCGCGGCTAGCATCCCGCGATGCCCGTCGCCGGGATCGTCAGCGACATCACGACGTGGGTCACCGACGCGATCGGGAGCTACGGCCTCTACGCCGTGTTTCTCCTGATGCTGATCGACGCGGTGTTCCCGGCCGCGAGCGAGGTCGTGATGGTCTACGGCGGCGCGGTCGCGTCCGGGGCGTTCGCGGGTCAGGCGATCACGCTCTTCGGATACCACTTCGAGAGCGGTCTGCCCGCGTACCTCGCGGTCGCGATCGCCGGCACCGTCGGCTACCTGATCGGCTCGATCGGCGGCTGGGCGCTCGGTGACTACCTCGGGCGCCCGTGGCTCGAGCGACACGGCAGGTGGCTGCACCTGAGCACCGAGAACCTCGACCGCGCCGAGCGCTGGTTCGACCGCTGGGAGGAGTGGGCCGTGTTCCTCGGGCGCATCACGCCGGTGATGCGCTCGTTCATCTCCATCCCGGCGGGGGTCTTCCGCGCGCGATTCGTGCCCTACGTCTGGCTGACGCTCCTCGGCTCGGCAATCTGGTGCTTCGCCTTCGCGGGAGCCGGCTGGGCGGCGGGCGCGAGCTGGGAGTCGTTCCACCACGCCTTCCGCTTCGTCGACTACGTCATCGTGCTGGCCGTGGTCGTGCTCGCCGCGCTGCTGGGACGCAGCTTGCTCAGGCGTCGGCGCCGTTCGGCCGCCGACGACCCGGTCTAGCCCCGCAAGTAGACTCCTGGCGTCGTGATCCCGCTCGTCGACGTCAAGGCGCAGTACGCGCCGTTCATCCCCGAGTTGCAGGAGCGCTTCGCCGAGGTGCTCGAATCGGGCCGTTTCATCTTCGGGCCCGAGGTCGAGGCCTTCGAGCGCGAGGCTGCGGCGTATCTCGGCGTATCCCACGCAATCGGCGTTGCCAACGGCACCGACGCGCTCGTCCTCGCGCTCGAGGCGATGGGAGTCGGGCGCGGCGACGAGGTGATCTGCCCCGCCTTCACGTTCTACGCGACCGCGGAGGCGATCGCGCGCGTCGGCGCGACGCCGGTGTTCGCGGACATCGACCCGGTCACGCTCAACCTCGACGTGGCCTGCGTCGCTCCGCTCGTGAACGAACGAACCACGGCGATCGTCCCCGTGCACCTCTTCGGCCGTCCGGCGCCGCTCGGCGAGCTGGCGACGCTCGGAGTCCCGCTGCTCGAGGATGCCGCGCAGGCGTTCGGCGCGCCCGGGATCGCGACGACGGGTGTCTGCTCCACGTTCAGCTTCTTCCCGACGAAGAACCTCTTCGCGCTCGGCGACGGCGGGCTCGTCGCGTGCACCGATACGGCGGTCGCGGACACCGTCCGCAAGCTCCGCTTCCACGGCTCGCGCGACAAGCGGACCTTCGAGCTCGTCGGGACGAACTCCCGACTCGACGCGATCCAGGCGGCAGCGCTGCGCGTCTTCCTTCCGCATCTCGCGGGCTGGAACCGGTCGCGGCGCGAGGCGGCCGCGCGCTACGCGGAGCTGGGGCTCGGGGAGTCGGTCGAGCTGCCGCTCGACGAGGCCGGGCACGTCTACCACATGTACGTCGTGCGGACGACCGAGCGCGAGCGCATCGCCGCGGCGCTCGACGAGGCACGGATCGCGTCCGCCTCGTACTACGTGACGCCGCTCCACCTCCAGCCGGCGATGGCGTATCTCGGCTACGAGCCGGGCTCGCTTCCGGAGACCGAGCGGGCCGCGGCGGAGAACCTCGCCCTGCCGATGTGGGGCGGAATCGGCGTCGAGCAGCAGGAACGGGTCGTCGCGACGGTGAAGTCCGCCGTCGGTGTCGTCGTGTAGAGGAGTCGGCGGTCGTGCGTAGCCCGGTGAGTCGCCACTCGATCTGGCAGGTGGGCGTCGACGCGGTCCTCGTCGCGGTCGCCTGGTGGCTCGCCTGGACCCTCCGCTTCGAGCACCGGCCCGTCTACTACGACCGCTACCTCGACTGGTCGATCGTCGCGCTGGTCGTCGCTATCAAGCTGCCGGTCTTCGCGCTCGGCGGCTTCTACAACCGCTGGTGGCGCTACGTCTCGACGCGCGACATGTGGGGCGCGTTCCGTGGGGTCGTCCTCGCGTCCGTCGCCGTCTTCCTCGTCTTCACGCTCTTCGAGGTGCACCGCGTGAGCGTGCCGCGCGGCGTCTGGTTCATCGACCTGCTCGTCTGCATGGCGTTCATCGCGGGCTCCCGCCTGCTCGTCCGGACGATCGTCGAGCGGCCTCTCCCCGGCCGGATCGTGACGCGCGGCAAGGAGGCGATCATCGTCGGGGCCGGCGACGCCGGGCAGCTCGTCGTGAAGGAGATGCAGCGCTCGCCGGCGCTCGGCTACACGCCCATCGGGCTGCTCGACGACGACTCGCGCAAGCGCAACCTGCGACTCCACGGGGTGCGCGTGCTCGGCACCACCGCCGATCTCGCGCACGTCATCCGCGACCGACGGCCGGACGAGGTGCTGATCGCGATCCCGAGCGCCCCGGGCGAGCTTCGCGCGCGCATCGTCGAGACGGCCCGGTCGCTCGACGTCCCGGTCAAGACCCTGCCGACGCTCTCCGACCTCGTCTCGGGCGACGCCGACCTCGCCCGCCAGCTGCGGCCGGTCGAGGTCGAGGACGTACTCGGCCGCGAGCCGGTCGAGGTCGACTTCGCGTCGATCGCCGAGTACCTGAAGGGCGAGGTCGTGCTCGTGACGGGCGCCGGTGGCTCGATCGGCTCCGAGCTCTGCCGGCAGATCGCCCGCATCGGCCCGGCAAAGCTCGTCCTGCTCGACCACGCCGAGCCCGCGCTCTTCGAGATCGAGCGGGAGCTCGTGCGCGAGCGGGGATTCCTCGCGGCCGCCGCCGTCGTCGGTGACGTCCGCGACCCCGTGAAGCTGCGGCAGGTGTTCGACAAGTACCGCCCTGGCGTGGTCTTCCACGCCGCGGCGTACAAGCACGTCGCGATGATGGAGGCGAACCCGCTCGAGGCGGTGCGCAACAACACGCTCGGCACCCGGGTGGTCGCGGACGTCGCCGTCGAGTACGGCGCCAAGCGATTCGTCCTGGTCTCGACGGACAAGGCCGCCAATCCGAAGACCGTGATGGGCCAGTCGAAGGCACTCGCCGAGTGGATCGTCGAGACGTGGGGCCATCGCGCCGACGTGACGACGCGGTTCGTGGCGGTTCGCTTCGGAAACGTGCTCGGCTCCTCCGGCTCGGTCGTGCCGATCTTCCGACGGCAGATCGCCCGCGGGGGGCCGGTGACGGTGACGCACCCCGAGATGACACGGTTCTTCATGACGATCCCCGAGGCGGTGCAGTTGATCGTCCAGGCCGGTGCGATCGGCGGTCGCGGGCAGGTCTACGTCCTCGACATGGGCGAGCCCGTTCGCATCGTCGACCTTGCGGAGAAGATGATCCGCCTGTCGGGCAAGGAGCCGGGACGGGAGATCGCGATCGAGTACGTCGGCCCTGCGCCCGGCGAGAAGCTCCACGAGGAGCTCGTCGGCGACGGCGAGACCGTCACGCCGAGCCGGCATCCCAAGATCGACCTGATCACCCGGCCGCCCGTCGACTCGGAGTGGCTCGAGGCCGAGCTCGCGGACCTCGAGCGGCTCGTCGAGGACGGCGAGACGCTCGAGCTCGTCGCCGAGCTGCGGCGCCTCGTGGGCGATCCGCGGCGCGAGGAGGCCGTGGCCCCCGAGTCCGGGCACGTGCCATAGCCCCGAGCGCGCCGGTCTTCGTCGTGGGCGACGTCCACGGCTGTCGCGACGCGCTCGCAACGCTCCTCCGTGACGCGGGGCTGACCGACGCGGACGAGCGATGGGCGGGGGGAGACGCTCGCGTCTGGCTCGTCGGCGACCTGACCGACCGGGGTCCCGACGGCATCGGCGCGATCGACCTCGTCCGCCGACTCGAGCAGGAGAGCGAAGGCGCCGTACGCTGCCTCCTCGGAAATCACGAGGTGCTCCTGCTCTCCGTCCTCCGCTTCGGAGGCGAGGAGACGAGCATCCCCGGCGAGTCGTTCCACGGGCTGTGGCGGCTGAACGGCGGGGTCGAGACGGACCTCCACGGCCTCACGCCCGAGCACGTCTCCTGGATCGCCGCGCTACCGCCCCTCGCACTCGAGGGCGAGACCCTGCTGATCCACGCCGACACGACGGCGTATCTCGCACTGGGACGGTCGATCGACGCGGCCGCGCGCGCGACTCGCGCCGTTCTCGCAACCGGGTCGGCCCGCGAGGTCGACGACCTTCTCGGCATCGTCTCCGACCGGATGCGCCTCGACGATCCCGTGGCCGTCCAGGCGCTGCTCGAGGCCTACGGCGGTACGCGGATCGTTCACGGGCACACGCCGATCGCCTCGTTGCTCGGCGTCGACCCGCGGAGCGTGACCCGGCCGCTCGTCTACTGCGACGGGCTCGCGACGAACGTCGACCACTGCCTCTTCGCGGGTGGGCCTGGGTTCGTCACAAGGCTGTGAGGAGGAGGTCGAGGAGCTGGGCGGGATCGCGCGTCACGCGCTCGGCGTCCGGTTGCTTGCGCTCGACCGCGATGCCGGCCGCGTCCTCCAGCGTCTGGAGCCGTCCCTCGGCCACGAGTTGCTCGTCCACCGCGCCCATCTGTCCCGTGAAGGTCGTGTAGACGGGCGTTCCGAGCGCAACTGCCTCGCGGTTCATCGTCCCGCCCGCCGAGACGACGAGATCGGCGAGCGCTACCAGGCTGAGGGCGTCGACCGCTCTGTCCGGCACGAGCAGGGACGGCAGAGCGGCATCGCGGATCGTCCTGCGCTGCTCCGGCGTGCGCGGGAGCACGACGGCATGGACACCCGGGTCGCTCCCGAGCCGCTCCAGCACGTCGGCGAAGAGCGGGTTGCCGTGGCGGTGGTAGAGGGAGACGTCGGGCGGGGTGCGCACGACCGCGAGCACACGCTCCCGGTCGATCCGCAGCGCGTCGAGGACGGTCGCGTCGGGCGTGAAGCCGTCGAGGTAGTACTCCTCCTTGAGCCCCGGGTAGCGACGCACCTTCCGCTCCCGCGCACCGATCCGGTCGAGGCGGCCCTGGGGGATGGCATCCGGCACGATCACCCGCGTCGCCGCCCGGCAGCCGAGGCCGTGCTGCGCCCGCGCGAACTCGTAGTCGAACGCGTAGGACGACGGCACGCCGAGGGAGCGCGCCGCGAGCGGCAGCTCGTGCGAGGCATGCGAGACGGCGACATCGAAGTCCCGTGCGCGGGCGAAGCGGCGGAGCGCGCGCAGGCGCGCCGACATCGCGCGCACCTTGCCCGCGCGTGACGCCCCCGCGTGCGGCGGCCCGACGACGGCGTGCTCGAGGCCTGCGTCCTCGAGGAGCTCGAGCGTCTGCGCGAAGTCGCGCGCGCTGATCGTCACCTCGTGCCCGCGAGCCTCCAGCAGGCCGACGAGCGGCCGGAAGAAGACCACGTGCGGCGAGTTCGTCACGTCGATCCAGACCCGCATGGGTCACTTCTATAACATTCGCTTATGGATACGCGCCAGCTGGCCGCGTTCTGCGCCGTCGTCGAGCGGCGCTCGTTCTCGCAGGCGGCCGAGCAGCTCGGGGTCACGCAACCGGCCGTCTCACTCCAGGTGCGCGCGCTCGAGAAGCGGCTCGGAGCCCAGCTTCTCGACCGGTCGGGCCGGCGTGTCGAACCGACAGAAGCGGGTGCGCGCCTCTACCGGGGGGCGCAGCGGCTCCTCGCGCTCGAGCAGCAGGTGCTCGACGAGGTGGCGGCGGAAGGCGACGGAGACCTCTCCGGCGCCCTCTCGATGGGCGCGTCGACCGGCCCGGCCGCGGTCGTCGTGCCGCGGCTCCTCTGCGAGTTCCAGCGCGCCCACCCCGCTGTTCGCGTCGCGCTCGAGGTGCACGACACGCGCATGGTCGTCGAGCTCGTCGCGGAGCGGCGTCTGGAGCTCGGCATCGTCGGTGCCGCGCCCCGCCACCGCGCGGTGCGGTTCGAGCCCTTCGCGTACGACGAGGTCGTCCTCGTCTGCCCGCCGCAGCACCGTTTCGCAGGACGGACCGTCGATGTCCACGAGCTCGCGTCGGAGTCGCTCGTCGTGATGCAGGAGGGAGCCGGGGTCCGCAGGGTCGTCGAGGACGAGCTGCGCCGGCTCGGCGTGCGGCTACGGGACATCGATCCCCGCCTCGAGCTCGGCCTCCAGGAGTCGGTGCGCAGTGCGGTGCTCGCGGGTCACGGCGTCACGTTCATCTCGCGCGCGGCCGTCGAGTCCGACCTCGCCTCGGGGGCGCTCGCCGAGGCGCGGGTGGAGGGAATGGACGGACGCCGCGAGATCTCACTCGTCCGCAGCGCCGCGCGGGTGCAGACACGGGTGGCCGACGCATTCGTCGATTTCTCGCGGGAGAGGCTGGAGACGCTTCAGCTCGGCCTCGTCCCCGCGTCCACCGAATGAGCGAGGCGCCGACGGCGCGGATCGTCCGCTTCGGCGCGGGCGCGCTCGCGGAGCTCGGAGACGTCTGCGGCGAGGCGGGAATCGCACGACCGTTGCTCGTCACGACACGGCGAGGCGCGGGGACGGTGTCGGGTCTTCCCGTCGTCGAGACGTTCGACGGCGTCCTGCCCCACGTGCCCGTCGAGACGGTGCGCGCTGCGGCGGAGCGCGTACGCGGGGCCGGCGCCGACGGGCTCGTCGGGCTCGGCGGTGGGAGCGCGATCGACACGTGCAAGGCGGTCGTCGCCGAACTGGCGGCAGGCGGGATGGAGCCGCTACCCCGCGTCGTCGCCGTCCCGACGACGTACGCGGGAGCCGAGTGGACGTCGTACTTCGGGATGCTCCTCGCTCCCGGCCGGAAGGGCGGTGGCGGAGATGAGCGCGCGCGCCCGGTTGCGGCGATCTACGACCCCGAGCTGAGCCTCGGGCTGCCGCTCGCCGCGACGGTCGGCACGGCGATGAACGCCCTCGCGCATTGCGCCGAGGCCTTCTACCACCCCGACGGCAACGCCGCCGCGGAGCGGCACGCGGAGACCGGCGCCACGGCGATCGGCTACGCCCTGCCGCTCGTCGTCGAGCGGCCGGACGGGATCTACGGCAGGACGCGGCTGCTCGAGGGCGCGATGCGCGCCGCCCTTGCGCTCGCCGAGTCGGGCCTCTGCCTCGGGCACGCGATGGCGCAGGCGCTTGGCGGTCGCTACGGGCTGCCGCAGGGGTCGACGAACGCCGTCTGCCTCCCGGCGGCACTCCGGTTCAACGCGGTCGCCGTCCCGGACGCCGTCGCCCGTTTCGCGCAGGCGCTCGGAGTCGATGACGCTCCGGCCCGCGTCGAGGAGCTCGCGCGGCTCGGCGGCTTCGGCAGGCTCCGCGACCTCGGCGTGCCGGAGGGCGATCTCGACGAGGTCGCAGAAGCCGTCGTCGGCCGCCGCGGCGCTCTGGAGAATCCCCGCCCCGTGACGGCCGGGGAGGCCGCCGAGCTGCTGCGCTCCGTCTGGTGAGCCGCGTCAGGTGAATCGCTCGCCCTCGTCGCGGCGGTAGCCCCACCAGGCGAGCGCGAAGAACAGCGCGCCCCACGCGGTCAGCGCGGCGACATGGTGGAGCGGAACGGGGTGATCTCCGGTGGCGACCGGGTCGAGCACCTCCATCCAGCTGCGCGTCGGGAGGAACTGCGAGGCGACGTCGACGTCGCGCGGCACGTCCTCGGTCGGACGCATCCAGAGGAAGCCGCCGACGGCGAGTGGGAGGTAGAGGAGATTCGCCATCGGCAGGGCGGCTCGCGGAGGGAGCCAGTAGCCGAACGCGATGCCGAGCAGCGCGAACGGGATGCTGCCGACGAGCAGGGCCACGCCGAGCGCAGCCAGGCGCCACGCCGCCATCGCGGCGTCGTAGACGGTGAAGGCGACGACGGCAACGGTGGTCACCGTCGCCGCCGCGAACGCGAGTGCGGAGAGCACCCGACCCGTGAGGCGGGTCGTCGGCGACACCGGCAGCGTGCGCAGATACGTCTCCCACGGCAGCGTGCGTCCGGCGGCGACGCCGACACCGAACTGGAAGAACGCCACCGTCAGGAGCGCCGTCGCCGCGAACCCCGCGAGCAGCCGGTCCGGCTCGCCATGTTCGAACTGGCGACCGAAGAGGAGCAACAGGGTCGCGGGCAGGGCAACGGTCGGGACCGAATACGCGGGATACCGGGCGAGGTTGAGCGTCTCGGCGCGTGCGTAGGCGAGAGCGAGCCTCATTCCGCGCCGTCCTCCAGGGCCACGACGGCATCCTCGAGAGAGATGGGTGAGACCGTCAACTCGCGGAACACGGTTCCGGATCGCACGAGCGCGGCGACGAACGCATCGGCATCCTCGACGAGAACCACGTGGCGATCACCACGGGAGTCGACGGACGCAGCACCGTCGAGGGGTGGCAACTGCCCGGCGCGGACGGTCACCTTGGTGAGACCGCCATGCGCGCGGATCTCGGCCACGGTGCCCTCGAGCACGGCGCGTCCCTTCGCGAGGAGCACGACACGGGTCGCGAGCTCCTCCGCCTCGGCGAGCTGCTGCGTCGTCAGAAGGACGGCGCCTCCCGCCGCGGCGAACTCGGCCAGATCTCGAAGCAGCGCGCGCCGCGAGCCCGCGTCCAATCCCGCGGTCGGCTCGTCGAGGAAGAGCAGCTCGGGGTCGCCGGCGAGCGCGAGCGCGACGGCGAGCCTTCGACGCTGGCCGCCGGAGAGAGCACCGGTGTGTCGATTCGCGGCCGCGGCGAGATCGACCCGCTCGAGGATCCGCTCGGTCGCGGGGGCAGCCGGAAAGTGCGCGCGGACGAGGTCGACGGTCTCGCGGACGCGCAGACCCGACGCGAAGCCGACGTCCTGCAACACGGCACCGACCGT
>Ga0070701_10001075_pt1 | contig 9991 bp, 8 predicted proteins | sample KBSK5102metaG_FD_65451 | JGI IMG/M metagenome (GOLD analysis project Ga0070701, IMG submission 65451) | Corn, switchgrass and miscanthus rhizosphere microbial communities from Kellogg Biological Station, Michigan, USA - KBS K5-10-2 metaG | ecosystem: Host-associated > Plants > Roots > Rhizosphere... | reverse complement strand
CGACGCCGGTGCGCTCGCCGCGCAGGGCGGCGTCGACCTGAACCGGATCGACGAGGCGATCGAGACGATCGTCGCCGAGCTACGCCGGATCGTGACGGAGCCCGTTCCGGCCGAGGAGCTCGAGAAGGCGCGCTCCTTCGCGAAGGGCCGCTTCGTCCTCGGTCTCGAGAGCCCACACGCGACGATCATGTTCGGCCTCCGCCGCGAGCTCCTCGAAGGCGCCGCGGTCGAGCCGGAGGAGGTTCTCGCGGGCCTCGACGCGGTCACGGTCGAGGACGTCCAGCGGGTCGCGGTCGACATCCTGGGCAAGAACCTCCGCCTCGCACTGATCGGGCCGTTCGACGACCCGACCCGCTTCGAGCCGCTGCTCGCCGCCTGAACCCGCTGCGCGGTCGTCGCACCCGCTCGAAGCTCGACGGGACGTCGCGGTCGTGGCAGGTGTTGCAATCTTGTGCGCGGTGTTGCATAGTCGCCCCCGCGGGGGATGGGGCGGAAGTGAGCGGCTGACGGCGAGCGTCGCATCCTCACGGGAGATGCGGCGTTCTGCGCGGAAAGCGCAGGCGATCGAACAGAAGGAGGGCACATGCGGCGGACCGTCTCGGCACTCTTCCTCGTCGTCGGGCTCGCTTTGCTCGCGTCCGCGTTCCTCGCGGCGCCGGCTGCGCGCACGGCGACGAGCGAGCGGATACTCAGGGTCAACGTCAACTCGACGGACATCACCTACCTCGACCCGGCGCTCAACTACGACTTCTACGGCTGGCGCCTCGAGGCTGCGACCTGCGCGATGCTGCTCGGCTACCCCGACAAGTCGGGTCCGGCGAGCGCACGGCTCTATCCCGAGGTTGCGAAGGGGTTCCCCACGGTGTCGGGCAACGGCACCACGTACACGTACACGCTGAGAAGCGGCTTCCGCTTCTCGGACGGGACCCCCGTGACCGCGGCGAGCTACGCACGCGCCATAGAGCGCGCCCTTGCACCCAAGATGCAGTCGCCCGCCGCGACGTTCTTCAGCGACATCGTCGGCGCCGACAAGGTCCTCGCCGGGAAGGCCACGCGGCCCTCCGGGGTCACGGCGAACGGCAACACGCTCACGATTCGCCTGACGAAGGTCGCGCCGGACTTCATCTCGCGGATGGCGATGAACTTCATGTGCGCGATCCCGCCGAACCTCCCAGTCGACCCGCGCGGCGTGAACACGCCGCCCGGAGCGGGCCCGTACTACATCTCGAGCAAGGAGAAGGGAAGCCAGATCGTCCTGCGCAAGAACCCGTACTACGGTGGCACGCGGCGACAGAACTGGGACCTGATCCGCGTGGTCGTCGAGATGGGCGAGCAGGCGAGCTATCTCCAGGTGCGCAAGGGCGAGGCCGACATCGACCTCTACTCGCTCCCGACCGCGTCGCACGCGCAGCTGACGAAGGAGTTCGGCATCAACAAGAGCCGCTACTTCGTGCACCCGTCGAACTCCATCGGCTACTTCGCGCTCAACACGTCGCGCGGGTTCTTCAAGGACCCGAAGGCGCGCCAGGCGGTGGCGTACGCGGTCAACCGTCCCGCGATCACGCGCCTCGCCGGGCTCAACGCCGGCACGCCGAACGAGCAGATCCTGCCGCCCGGCATCCCGGGCTTCCGGAACGCTCCGGTCTACCCTCTCGACCGGCCGAACGTCGAGAAGGCGAAGGCGCTCCTCGGCGGGAGGACGGCGAAGGTCGTCATGTACACCACGAACGACCCGCTCGGGATCAACACGGGCCAGATGCTGCAGGCGAACCTGAAGGCGATCGGCATCGACGTGCAGGTCAAGCCGCTCACCTTCGCCGTCCTGATCGACAAGTCGGGTACCCGCGGCGAGCCCGTCGACATCACCTCGATCGGCTGGTTCGCCGACTACCCCGACCCCTACGACTTCATCAACATCCTCCTCGACGGCCGCACGATCGCCGCGAAGAACAACGTCAACGTCTCCTACTTCGACAATCCCACCTATCAGAAGCGGATGGACTCGGCGGCGAAGCTCGCGGGCGACGCGCGGTACCGCGCGTACGGCACCCTCGACATCGACATCACGCGCAACCAGTCACCGCTCGTGATCACGAACAACCAGAACGTGCGGGAGTTCATCTCGTCGAAGATCGGGTGCCCGACCTACTCGTTCGCATGGGGCGGGCTCAACCTCGTGATGCTCTGCCCGAAGAGGTAAGCGCGGTACGCGCCGGGTGACGCCGTCTCGGGGGAGCGGCGCCGCCCGGCGAGCGCGTTACGGTCGTCCCGCATGAGGCGCGTCGGCGGAACGCAGGGCGAAGCGCTCGCCGTCTGGGCGATGTGGACGGTCGTGCTCGCGACGATACTCGTGACGTACTGGCGCCTCGAGCCCGACACGGCCGACGCGACCGACGACCTGTACCACGTCTCCGGGAACGGCATCGTGGGTGGGCTCTCGCGTGTGCTCGTCGAGCTCAACTTCCCGGTCGCGCTCGTCGCGATCCTCGTCGTGCTCGTGGCGCTCGACGCGCTCTCGTCCGCCGCCTGGGCGCTCGCGGGCCCGGCGATCGCGCTCTGCGCCGTGGTGGCCTGGCCCGGGGTCGTCGACCAGGACGACCTCGACGCGCGGCTCGTGAACACGATCCCGGCGCTCGGGGTAGGTCTGGCGCTCGGACTCACCGTCGCAGCGGGACGTCGGGCGGGGTGGAACGTCGCCGGACGCCTGCCGCTCGACCCCGTGCGGCTCGGGATCGCGGTCGTCGTGCTCGTCCTCTCGATCCCGTGGATCGCCGCCGAGCTCGGTGTCTTCCTCCCCGACGGCGTCTTCATCATGCGGCGCGTCGCACCCGACACGGACGGCCTGCCGATCGCCGCCGTCCACCTCGGGCACCACCACGGGTTCGACGGGGCGCTCGTCGCACTGAGCGCACTGCTTCTCTCGCGGCCGCGCCTACGGCGGGGAACCACCGCGCGCGTGACGGTCGCCGTGACGGCGCTGGCGCTCGCCTACGGCATCGTCAACTGCGTGCAGGACGCCTGGAACGAGCAGCTCGTGAAGCGCGGCACGCTCGACTGGAAGATCCCGGGCGCGATCCTCCCCTCGCTCTCCTGGATCTGGCTCGTGATCCTCGTGCTGGCGGCGCTCACGGCGCTCGCCCTGCGAGCCGAGTCGCTGAGCGTAGACTCGCCCGGGTGACGGAGAGAGAGCTGCTCGCGCGGACGGCGGCGCTCGCCGCGGACTACCTCGAGACGCTCGACACGCGGCAGATCCGGCCCGAACGCGGCTACCGGGAGATGCACGAGCTCTTCGACCGCGCCGTGCCCGACCGTCCGGCGGACCCGGCCGACGTGGTCGAGGAGCTGGCGGCCGTCGGCGAGCAGGGCGTGATGGCGATCGGCTCGGGGCGGTGGTACGGCTTCGTCGCCGGAGGCGCCGTGCCGTCGTCGCTCGCGGCCGACTGGCTGGTCTCGGCCTGGGACCAGAACACCGGTCTGGCGGAGCCGACGCCCGCGACGTCCGCGCTGGAGGCCGTCACGGGTCGCTGGGTGCTCGAGCTGCTCGGCCTGCCTCCCGACTCGTCGTTCGCCTTCGTGACCGGATGCCAGATGGCGCACGTGACCTGCCTCGCGGCGGCGCGGCATTCCGTCTATCGGCGAGCGGGGTGGGACCTCCCGCAGCGCGGCCTGGCCGGGGCGCCGCCGCTCCGCGTCGTCCTCGGCGGCAAGCGCCACGTGACCATCAAGCGCGCGCTCCGGCTGCTCGGGATCGGCGAGTCCCAGGAGGTCGTCCTTCCGGCCGACAGCGAGGGCCGGATGGCGACCGAGCAACTCGGGGCCGCGCTCGACGGGTCGACGCCGACGATCGTCTGCGCCCAGGCGGGCGAGGTGAACACCGGCGCGTTCGACGATCTCGAGGCGATCGTCGAGCTCGCGGCCCGGGCCCGCGCGTGGGTCCACGTCGACGGCGCGTTCGGGCTCTGGGCGGCGGCGAGCCCGGCCCTGGCGCACCTCGTGGCAGGCTACGAGCGGGCGGATTCCTGGGCGACCGACGGTCACAAATGGCTGAACGTGCCCTTCGACTGCGGCATCGCGCTCTGCGCCCATCGCGACGACCACGAGGCGGCGATGGAGTACGCCGCCCCGTACCTCGCCGTGTCGGAGAGCCACGTCGCGCGCGACCCCATGGGCTACAGCCCGGAGTTCTCGCGGCGCGCGCGGGCCGTCCCGGTGTGGGCGGCGATCCGCGAGCTCGGCCGCGAGGGGATCACGGCACTCGTCGACCGCTGCTGCGCGCACGCCCGCGCCATCGCGGAAGGGCTGGCGGCGCTGCCGGGCTGCGAGATCGTCAACGAGGTCGTCCTGAACCAGGTGCTCTTCCGGTTCGAGGACGACGTGCGGACGCAGGCGATCCTCGCCGCGGTCCAGGAGGAGGGCGAGGCGTGGATGAGCCCGACCACCTGGGACGGGAGGTTCACGATCCGCATCTCCGTCGTCGGGTGGCGGACGAGCGAGCGCGACGTCGAGCGCACCGTCGCCGCCTTCGCGCGGGCGACCTAGGAGCTAGGCGTCGTCTGCCGGTGTCCCGGCCGCGCGCTCGGCGATCTCGCTGACGACGGCCGGGTCGGCGAGGGTCGTCGTGTCGCCGAGGGGGCGGTGCTCTGCGACGTCGCGGAGCAGGCGGCGCATGATCTTCCCCGAGCGGGTCTTGGGCAGCTCGGGCGTGAAGACGATGTTCGCGGGCTTCGCGATCGCGCCGATCTTCACGGAGACGTGGTTGCGCAGCTCCTCGAGCATCTCGACCGAGCCCGGGTCGGAGCCCTTGAGCGTGACGTAGGCGACGATCGCCTGGCCCGTCGTCGTGTCCGTGCGGCCGCAGACGGCCGCCTCGGCGACCTTGGGATGGTCGACGAGCGCGGACTCGACCTCGATCGTCGAGATGCGGTGGCCGGAGACGTTCATCACGTCGTCGACGCGGCCGAGCAGCCAGAAGTCTCCGTCGGCGTCGATCCGGGCGCCGTCGCCGGCGAAGTAGAAGCCGGGGAAGCGCTCCCAGTAGGTCGCGCGGAAGCGCCCGTCGTCGCCGAAGATGCCGCGCGTCATCGACGGCCACGGCTTCTCGAGGACGAGGTAGCCGCCGCCCTGCTCGACGCGCTCGCCCTGCTCGTTCACCACGCCCGCGACGACGCCGGGGAACGGCTTCGTCGCCGATCCGGGCTTCGTCGTCGTGACGCCCGGGAGCGGCGTGATCATGATCATCCCCGTCTCGGTCTGCCACCACGTGTCGACCACCGGGCAACGGCTGCCGCCGATGTGCTCGGAGTACCAGATCCACGCCTCGGGGTTGATGGGCTCGCCCACCGAGCCGAGGAGGCGCAGCGAGGAGAGGTCGTGGTGTTCGGCGTGCTCGGGCCCCCACTTCATGTGGGCGCGGATCGCGGTCGGTGCGGTGTAGAGGATCGTGACGCCGTAGCGCTCGACGATCGACCACCAGCGCGCGTGGTCGGGGAAGTCGGGCGTGCCCTCGTAGAGAACGGACGTGGCGCCGTTGCAGAGCGGCCCGTAGACGATGTAGCTGTGGCCGGTGATCCAGCCGATGTCGGCCGCGCACCAGTAGACGTCCGTCTCCGGCTTCAGGTCGAAGATGTAGCGGTGGGTCGACGCGACGCCGACGAGGTAGCCGGCCGTCGTGTGGACGATCCCCTTCGGCTTCGCGGTCGTCCCCGACGTGTACATCAGGAACAGCAGGTCCTCGCTGTCCATCGGCTCGCACGGGCACGCCGCCGGGTCGTCCGAGACGTCGAGCTCGTGGTACCAGCGGTCGCGCCCCGCGCTCATCGGCACCTCGTTCCCGGTGCGTCGCACGACGAGGCACGAGTGAACCCGAGGAGCGGCGGCCATGGCCTCGTCGGCGGTGAGCTTGAGCGGGACGGGCTTGCCGCGGCGCCAGGCCTCGTCCTGGGTGACGAGCACCTCGCAGCCCATGTCGACCATCCGCCCGGAGAGCGAGTCGGCCGAGAACCCGCCGAACACGACGGTGTGCGGCGCGCCGAGCCGTGTGCACGCGAGCATCGCGACGGCGAGCTCGGGGACCATCCCCATGTAGATCGCGACCGGCGTGCCCTTGCGGACGCCGAGCTCCTTCAAGGCGTTCGCCATCCGGACGACCTCGTGCTGGAGGTCGGCGTAGGTCACCGTCCGCGTGTCGCCCGGCTCGCCCTCCCAGTGGTAGGCGATCCGCTCGCCGAGCCCCGCCTCGACGTGGCGGTCGACGCAGTTGTACGCGACGTTGAGCTTGCCGCCGAGGTACCACTTGGCGTACGGCAGCTCCCACTCCGAGAGCGTCTCGAACGGCTCGAACCACGTCACGCGCTCGCGCCCCTCGGACTCCCAGAACGCATCCGGGTCGCGGTCGTAGATCTCCGGCTTCGCGACCGCCCGGGCCGCGAACGCCGGATCGGGCGGGAAACGACGCTCCTCGTCGAGCAGCGTCGAGATCGCGTGGTCGCTCATCGGGCCGTTTCCGCCACCGCCGCCGCGGGGTCGAGCCCGTAGGGGAAGTCGGTGATCGTCTCGTTCCCGTCGTCGGTGACGAGGACCATGTCCTCGAGCCGGACACCCCCGAACCCGTGGCGGTAGAGGCCGGGCTCGAGCGTGATCACGTCCCCCGGTACGAGCTCGTGACCCGCCTTCCCGAGCATCGGCGACTCGTGCACCTCGAGCCCGACGCCGTGCCCGAGGGCGTGGTAGAAGCCCTCGCGCAGGACGGTGCCCTCGGGCTTCGACTGCCCCGTCGGGTAGCCGAGCTCCTCGTAGAAGTCGCAGACGGCCCGCCACAGCGCCACGCCGTCCGCGCCCGGCCGGACCATGCCTCGCGCGAGCTCGAGCGCCTCCTGTGTCTGGGCGTGCCACGTGACGATCTCCGGATCGGGCGTGCCGACCGTGAACGTCCGCGTCATGTCGGCGAAGCAGCCGCTCTCGATGTCGCGGGGGAACAGATCGCAGACGATCATGTCGTCGTTGGCGACCCGACCCGAGCCCACGACGTGGCCGTCTGCCGACTCCGGGCCGGCGGCGGCGATCAGGTCGTCGCCACGGCAACCGGCGGCCGTAAAGGCCGCGATCGCCGCCGCGCGAAGCGCCTCGCAGGCCAGCGGCTCGCCGTCGACGACCCGTCCGCCTTCCCCTGGCTCCGAGCGGGCGAGCAGCGCCGCGATCGCGGCGGTGCCCGCCTCGGCGGCACGCGACGCGCGGTTGATGCCCTCGAGCTCGAAGGAGCTCTTCCGGCGGCGGCGGTCGTCGAACAGCCGTTGGTCGACGACGAGCTCGACACCCGCCTCGCGCAGGGCGTCGGCGAACCGGACGGGGAACTCGCGGGGCACGCGCGCGCTCCGGAGGCCAAGGGACTGGGCCTGCCGGACGATGTTGGCCGGTGCGAGGTCGTAGAAGTCGACGCCCTCGCGGATGAGGTCGTCGACGGAGAAGGTCTCCGCGTGGAGGATGTCGATCGTCGGATCGACGGCGGCGATGCGGTCGCCCTCGACGCTCCACGCGATCGCGACGCGCCGGCCGCTCACCTCGGCGTAGAGCAGCATGTCGACGATGTCGACGGGGATCTCGTGGCGCAGCTCTGCGCTGCGCTGCGTGTCACCGAGGATCAGGACGTCGGTCACGAGGCTGAGCCTACCCTCCCGCGGGTAGGGTGGCACCCGTGGAGCCGGCCCTCCTCGACCTGCGGGCACGCCTTGCCGAGGTCTCCGATCTGAGTCGCGCGGCAGGCGTGCTCAGCTGGGACCAGCGCGTGACAATGCCGCCCCGCGGCACCGAGGCGCGCGCGGAGCAGCTCTCGACGCTCGGCCGGATCGCGCACCAGCGATTCACGGACGACGAGGTGGGGAGACTCCTCGATCGGGCCGAGCCGCTCGTCGAGTCGCAGCCGTACGACTCCGACGACCGCAGCCTCGTGCGCGTGACCCGGCGCGACTGGGAGAAGGCGCGCCGCGTGCCGACCGAGCTCCGCGCCGAGATGACACTGCAGGCCGCCCGCGGCCACCACGCGTGGGTCGAGGCCCGCCGCACGAGCGACTTCGCGTCGTTCCTCCCCTATCTGCGGACGAACGTCGAGCTGAAGCGGCGCTACGTCGAGTGCTTCGAGTGGTCCGACAGCCCGTACACGCCGCTCCTCGACGACTACGAGCCCGGGATGCTGACGACCGAGGTGCAGGAGGTCTTCGCCGTGCTGCGCCCGGCCCTCACCGAGCTCGTCGCGGCCGCGCCGGAGGTCGACGCGTCGTTCCTCCACGGTGACTTCGCGCCCGAGGCGCAGCGCGCCTTCGCCGAGCGCGTGCTCCGGACGATGGGCTTCGACGACGACGCCTGGCGGCTCGACCCGACCGCGCACCCGTTCTGCACGTCGTTCTCCAACCGGGACGTCCGCCTCACGACGCGCTACCGGCCCGACGACCTCGAGTCGGTCTGGTCGACGATGCACGAGGCGGGGCACGGGTTGTACGCGCACGGGATCGCGGACGCGCTCCTCCGCTCGCCGCTCCACGGCGCCCCGTCGCTCGGGATCAACGAGTCGCAGAGCCGCACCTGGGAGAACCTCGTCGGGCGCTCGCGCCCGTTCTGGGAGCACTGGTACGCGCCGCTGCAGGAGCATTTCCCCACGCTCCGCGGCGTCGAGCTCGACACCTTCGTCCGCGCGATCAACCGCGCCGAGCCCGGGTTGATCCGGGTCGACGCCGACGAGACGACCTACAGCCTTCACATCATCCTCCGCTTCGAGCTCGAGCAGGAGCTCGTCGCGGGGACGGTCGCGCTCGAGGACCTGCCCGAGATCTGGAACGTGCGGATGAAGGAGTTCCTCGGCGTCGACGTGCCGGACAACGCCCACGGCGTGCTGCAGGACGTCCACTGGTCGGGCGGCGGGATCGGCTACTTCCCGACCTATGCGCTGGGTAACGTCATCTCGCTGCAGATCTGGGACGTGGTGCGCGGCGCGCTGCCCGACCTGGACGACCAGCTAGCGGCGGGCGACCTGCTCCCGCTGTCGGACTGGCTGCGCGACAACCTCTACGCGCTCGGGCGGAAGCTGACGCCGAAGGAGACGATCGAGCGGCTCACCGGCTCGCCGGCGATCGACCCGGCGCCGTACCTCGCCTACCTCGGCGACAAGGTCGCCGCGCTGGCGACATGACGCCGTGACGCTCGGCGAGCGCGAGCAGGACGCGATCCGCGCCGTCCTCGACGGCCTCGAGCGGGAGGTCGACGTGAAGCTCGAGCTCGGCCCGACGGCGACGCCCGTCACGCTGCTCGCCGCCGGCGGCCGGGAGATCGACTCGAACGCCGTCGCGCGGGACATCGTCGAGGCCGTCTGCGCGCTCTCCGACCGTGTCTCGCTCTCTATCATCGAGCACGACGAGCCGGGACCGTGGCCGCGCACGACCATCGGCACAGGGCTCGAGTACCTCGGGATGCCGGCGGGGTACGAGCTGACGACGCTCGTCCACGGGATCCTCGAAGCGGGCCGCGCCGCACCCGGGCTCGGCGACGCGTCGCTGGAGCGGCTGGCGGCGATCGACCAGGACGTCGCGATCGACGTCTACGTCACCCCGACCTGACCGCACTGCCCGCCGGCCGTGCTGCTGGCGTACAAGCTCGCGCTCGCCTCACCACGGGTCACGGCGCGCGGGATCGAGGCGTCGGAGTTCGCCGTCGACGCTGACCGGCACGGCGTGCAGGCCGTGCCCGCGATCGTCGTCGACGACCGCTACGCCTGGGCCGGCGCGGTGCCCGAGGCCGTCTTCGTCGAGCGCGTGCTCGCCGCTGCGGCCGGCTGACCGTCCATACACTCAACCCTGTGGACGCGATCGACCGCGCGAACGGGCTGCTCGAGCGTTACGCCGTGCTGGCGCGGGCGGAGTTGCCGGCGGGGGCCAGGGTGTTCGACGCGCACACGCACCTCGGCGACGACATCGACGGGATGGTCGGCGACCGCGACGAGCTGCTC
>Ga0070701_10001073_pt1 | contig 9996 bp, 6 predicted proteins | sample KBSK5102metaG_FD_65451 | JGI IMG/M metagenome (GOLD analysis project Ga0070701, IMG submission 65451) | Corn, switchgrass and miscanthus rhizosphere microbial communities from Kellogg Biological Station, Michigan, USA - KBS K5-10-2 metaG | ecosystem: Host-associated > Plants > Roots > Rhizosphere... | reverse complement strand
GCTGCCGCCCCTCGTCCGCGGGCAGCCGGCGCTTCGGGCGGCGCCGCAGGCTTTGTCCGCACGAGGCCGACGGTATCGAAGCGCATCAACCAGGCCCTGAATCCCTTCATCTCCGTGAAGTAGTGAGGCACGCCTGGCGGGACATAGAGCACGTCGCCGGCGCGCACCGTTCGCTGCATGCCGTTGCCGATGGACTTGGCGCCGTTTGCATCGACGACCTTGCCATCCGTTCTGGCCACGGCCGTTCCCTCGGTCACGATCCAGAGATCGGCGGTGGTCTCATGGATCAACGGTTCGTCACCGGGCAAGACGATGCGAACGTTCGCGCTGATGTTGGTCGGCCCGTTGAACAGCCGGAAGTTGTTGCGCTTGAGCGTCTCGTTTTCCTTCCATCTGGTCTGGATGTCAGCGGCCGGCCAGAACATCGTCTTATCGGTCGCCAGATTCGGTACGGCCGGCGCCGGCGCGCCTCCGCGGCCCTGACCGGCCTGCTGGCTGGATACGACCGACCCACAGAGACCGAACAGCACGAACGCACCGATGGCAGCGAACGAGTGGCCGCGCATAGCCTGACTCCTTGACAAGAGGGACGCGGGCACGAGTCTCCTCTCGCCGAATCGAATGGTCAAGGAATTGAGTTTCGCGAATTGTCGCGGACGCTGCTCCGGCGGCGGTGCACGGCCTGCAACAAATTGCGGCTTTTGGCCGGAGACGGATGGTGTATATAAAACGTCCTACGGATTCCTTGAGCCGGAGGTTCGAGATGAGAAGGCAGGCGAGCGTATGTGGTACGGCGCTGGTCCTGGCGGCCCTGAGCGCGCCGCCGATGCTGGCGCACCATTCGGCTTCAGCGTACGACCTCAAGAACAGTCTCACGCTGGAGGCGACCGTCGCGGAGATCGTCTTCACCAATCCGCACGTGATGCTTCATTTCGATGCCAAGGCCGCCAACGGGGACGTGCAGCACTGGGCGATTGAAACCTACAACCCGTCACTCATGCGGCGCGCCGGCTGGACCAAGGCGACGCTGAAGGCGGGCGACCACGTGACGGTCACGTTCCATCCCGCCATCAACGGGACGACCAACGGGTACATTCGCAACGGCGACGGAAAGATCGTGTTCAACGGCCGCGAGCTGAACCTGAACCAGTCGGCGGACGCCGACGCTCAATAACCGACGGGAATGACCATGATGCACAGCCACCGCCTGGGTAGACGGCTGGTCGCACCGTTGTTCGCGTTGGCCGCGATCCTCGCGCTCGCGGTTTCGATCGCGGCGCAGGGTCAGGCTCGCGGACGCGGCGCCGCGGCTCCAGCGCCTGCGCCGCCCGCCGCCAACCCCCGCGATCTGCAGGGCGTCTGGTCGGGCAACCTGCGCACCGATTCGAAGCCGAAGCTCCGTGCCGCGGCCCAGAAAATCTTCGACGACAACACGGAGGAGCTGCGCCGGAAGGTTCCGGTGACGAAGGATCCGGTGTTCTGGTGCACGCCGGCCGGCGTCCCGCACGTCTATGCCAACGGCGTCCATCCGTTCGAGATTCTCCAGACTCCCGCCCGCACGTTCCTGTTCTACGAGGCGGATCGGACCTGGCGGACCGTCTGGACGGACGGACGGAAGATGCCCGACGACGTCAGCGACCTCTGGATGGGCTACTCGATTGGCCGCTGGGAGGGCAACGAGTTCGTCGTCGAGACGGCGGGATTCAACGACAAGACGTGGGTGCTGCAAGGCGAGGGCACGACGCACAGCACCAATCTGCGGATCACCGAACGCTTCAGGCGCGTGGACCGCGACAACCTGCAGATCAAGTTCACGCTCACCGACCCCGACTACTACGAGGGTCCGTGGACGCTCACCGGGAACTACCGGCTGCAGCCGAAATGGGAGATCGACGAATCGTTCTGCGTTCCTGAAGAGCAGCAGATCTTCGACCAGACCGTGCTCAGTCCCAACGCCAGGCCGGTGAAGTAGCCCTCATCACACCGCGTCCGTACCCGGCGCGCCGCTCGCCCCGTCGACGCTGAGGAAGTAGCCGTCGCCGTGCACCGTGCGGATGAAGCGCGGGTGGTGCGGATCGAGTTCGACCTTCTTGCGCAGCCGCGCGATGGCGTGGTCGACCGACCTCGTCGTCATCGGCACGTCGAGGTATCCCCAGATCTCCCGGAGCAGCTCGTTCCGATAGACCACCCGATCCTGCCGCTCGGCGAGATAGCGCAGCACCTCGAACTCGCGATGGGTGAGGTGCAGCTCCCGATTCCCGTCGGCCGCTTTCATCGTCGCCAGGTCGATGACGATGGCGCCGAGCGTGATGCGCTCGACGAGGCGGCGGCTGCGACGCAACACGGCCTGCATCCGCGCCAGCAGCTCGTCGAGGTCGAACGGCTTGGCGAGGTAGTCATCCGCTCCGAGCTGGAGGCCCTTGATCTTGTCGGCCTTCTGGCTGCGCGCTGAGAGGATGATGACGGGCACCCGGCCGCCCTGGCGGATCACGGCGCACAAGTCCAGTCCGTTCCTGTTCGGCAGCATGATGTCGAGCAGCACGATGTCCGGTTGAAAGGCGCGCAACCGCGTGATCGCGTCGTTGCCGTCGCCGGTCGCCTCCACCTCGTAGCCCTCGAAGCGCAGGTTGTCCGAAATGACGCGCGCCAGCGCCTCGTCGTCCTCGACGATCAGCACTCGGGTCTGCATGCCTCAATCCTCGTAGACGGGGACGTGGAAGCTCGCGGTGGTGCCGACGCCGACTTCGCTCTGCAGGTCGAATCGTCCGGCATGGTGCGCCGCGACGCGCTTGACGATGGCGAGGCCGAGGCCGCTGCCGTGGGTGCGGGTGCCGTGCCCGCGAACGAACCGGCGCTGGACGGCGTGGATTTCATCGTGGGGAATGCCGATGCCGTGGTCGGACACTTCGATCACGACGCTCGAATGGTGACGGTGCGCCCCGACGTAAATCCAGCGGTTGTCGCCCGAGTACCGGATGGCGTTGTCGATGAGATTGTCGAGCGCCAGGCGCAGGGACGTGCGATCGCCACGCACGAGTGGCAGGTCGTGCGGGACGTCCGAGACGACGTCGAAGCGGCCGTCGGTCAGCTGCTGCTGGAAGCCGCCAATGGCGTCTTCGATGAGCTCCGCCGGCGCGACACGCTCGTAGGTGTAGAGCTCGGTGACATCGGTGACGCGGGCGTAGGCGAGCAGATTGTCGACCAGGCGCGTGAGCCGTCTGCTCTCCTGGACCAGCAGCCCTGCGTATTCGCGGATGCCGTCGCCATTCAGCCGGCCGCGGAGCAGGGCGTCGGCGATCGCCCTGATCGTCGCAATCGGCGTCTTCAGCTCGTGCGTCACCGTGGACACGAACTCGGTGCGCATGGCCACCAGCGACGCGCTCGTGCGCACGGCGCGCGCGAGGAGGAACAGGCTCAGCACGAGGGTCAGCGCCGTGATGCAGATGACCAGCAGCGTCCAGTCCTCGGCGCGCGTCGCCCATACCAGGTTGGGGTTGTCGGCGGCGCCGACGCGGACTTTCCACGGATGCGGCTGGCCGCGGTCCTCCTCGGCATAGAGCTCGGACGTCGATTGGTCGAAGAACTGCAGCGGAAACTCCCGGACCACGGCGGGCCCCCGAGGCGCCGTCCCGGCAATGGTCCGACCGGCATCGTCGAGGACCGAGTAGTCGAGCGTGACGCCGTTCTCGCCGATGCGCGCCACCTGCGCCACGATTTCGGCGAAGTACTCCTGACGCGCCCAGGTCAGATTCACCGTGAAGCCGGTCACGCTCTCGAGCTCGTCGCGGAAGGGATCCGCGTACTGAAGGCGCGCGACGACCTGGTACGGCATGCCGCCGATGGCGGTCTCGAAGTAGCTGTAGCCGCGACGGTCGGCGGCATCGGCGCGGATCTGCTCCAGGACGCGCGCACCGATACCGGGATTGGTCACGATGACGACCGGGTAGCGCTGCGCCTGGTCGAGCGTCGGTGCCCAGGGCGGCAGGCGATTGGCGCGGTTGAAGAACACCAGGTCCGCGTCGGTGCGGCGCCAGCCGAAAAACGACTCGGGATACGGAAATCGCGTGAAGGCCGCCGAAACCTGGCTGCTGAAGTCGGGCGGCGCCTGGGTCGCGTAATCGCCCGCGTCGCGGTTGGCGAGGACCAGCGCCTGGGCGCCGTGCATGTCCCGGGTGATCGCGGTGACGAGCAGGTCGGCGCCATCCCGGGTCGCCCGCTCCACGAGCACCGCGGAGCTGTGCCGCCATTGGCGCACGGCGCGGTAGCCGTAGACGGCAAGGGCCATCACCGCGAGGCAGATGGCCAGGGTCAGGAACGGCAGCAGGGGCGTCCCGGCTGCCGCGACCACCCGGTCCTTCACCGCAGCAGCTCCCGCTCCCGGTAGTAGCGCGCGGCGCCCGGGTGGAGCGGAATCGACGTGGACGAGGCGCGACTGATGTTCATGTGCTGCAGCGGACGGATATCGAGGTCGGTCCGTGCGACGACCTCGAAGAAGGCGCGCGTCAGTTCGTGGACGAGCGCCTCGTCGAGATCGGCACGGCACACCAGGATGCCGTCCACGCCCACGGTGTGGACCGGGCGATCGATGTTCGGGTAGGTCCCGGCTGGAACGACGGTCCGCCGCAGGAACGGGTACTCGGCGCGGAAGCGATCGACCTCCGGTCCGGTGATCTCGAGCAGCCGGGCGCCGCTCGCCGTGGCCCGCGCGATGTTGTCGTTGGGGAATCCGCCGTTCCAGAACGCGGCGTCGAGCTGGCCGGCAATCAGCTTGTCCGCGCCTCGAGAGAATTCCAATTGCTCGGCCTCGAGATCCGTGAGCGGAATGCCGAGCGCGCCCAGGACCAGCGTCGACGTCAGCACGCTGCCGCTTCCGGGCGGTCCGAGCGACGCGTGGCGGCCGCGCAGATCGGCGATCGAGCGGATACCCGACTGCCGCCCCACCACGACCTGGAACACGCGCGTGGGCAGCTCGGCGATCGCGCGAATCTGCTCGAACGGCCCCGTCGACTCCGGCAGCTGGCCGACCGACGCCATGTAGGCGACGTCGGCAAGCGTGAACGCGACGTCGACCTCTCCACGCTCCAGCATGAGCACGTTGGTGACGTTGGTGTTGGTGCTCCGCAGGTCGATGCGTGCCGTGGTGAAGGAGGCGGTCAACGCCTCGTACAGCCGGCGCGAGTAGGGTGTGTCGAGTCCCCAGGCATGGACCACCCGCAGGACGGGCACCGCCGGCGGGGACACCTCTTCCCCCTGCATCCGCAGGCACCCGGCCGCGGCGGCGGCGGCGAGGAGCACGAGAGCGGCGCGCCTGGAGCTAGTCACGTTCGGACCCGCCAAGTTGTAACACGCGGCGGCCGGCTCGCTACATGTTGCGACAATCCGAACGGGAAAACCTGCCAGAATCCCGCCGCTACAGGCACCGGCCCCACGCCAGGAGTCAAGGGTCGCGAGGCAGCCCCTCGCGGGAGGTGAACGATGACGTCGTCGAACCCCAGGCGTTTGCTGTTGGTTTTCGCGATGCTGCTCCTTCCGACCTTCACCTTCGCGCAGGAAGCGACGGTGACGGGTACGGTCGTCGACCAGACCGGCGGTGTCCTGCCGGGCGTAACCGTCACCGCGGTCAACGCGGCCACCGGCAACAATTTTCTCGGCGTGACCGACGAACGCGGCAGCTACAGGGTCCCTGTACGCGTCGGCAGGTACCGGATCACGCTGGAGCTGCCCGGGTTTGCCTCCGTCACCCAGGAATTCGAAGCGCTGGTCGGACAGATCCTCACCGTCAATGCGCAGATGACGCCGTCGGCCGTGCAGGAGTCCGTCACCGTCACCGGCGAGGCGCCGCTCATCGAAACCGCATCGTCAACGCTGGCCGGCAATATCGATCCGCGCCAGACCAAGGATCTGCCGGTCAACGGCGGCAACTGGCTGGACCTGTCGCTGCTCGCGCCCGGCAACCGGTCGAACGGCCTGGATCCGAACAGTCCGACCGCGCGAAACCGCTTCGATTTCCAGCTGAACATCGACGGCCAGCAGGTGACCAACAACGGCCGATCGGGCGCCGCCAATCCGCGGGTCTCGCAGGAAGCGATCGGGGAATTTCAGTTCGTGGCCAGCCGCTGGGACGCCTCGCAGGGACGCTCGAACGGCGTGCTGGTGAATGCGGTCACCAAGTCCGGGACCAACGCGACGACCGGCAGCTTCACCGCCAGCTTCCGCAACAGCCGCTTCAACGCCGAGGACTTCGTCCAGAAGCGGGTGCTGCCGTACGAGAACCAGCGGTTCAACGGCTCCTTTGGCGGGCCCCTGCGACGGGATCGCGCGCACTACTTCGTCTACTACGAACGTGAAAGCGAGCCGTCGACGATCACCTTCAACAGTCCCTATCGCTCCTTCAACATCGATCAGGCGAGAGACGTGCTCGACTGGAACGGCGGCGCGCGTCTCGACTTCCAGGTGGGAGCGCAGCAGCACCTGATGATCCGCGGCACCAAGTGGAACCGCACGGATCCGGCGTACTCGAACGTCAACGGGGCGACGAACCATCCGTCCACGCAGGGCTACTCCTCCGCGCAGTCGGACACGTTCTTCGCGACCTTCTCGCGAGTGCTGGGGAATCGGGGCCTCAATGAAATCAAAGGCGGGTTCACCGGCGCCACCGAGCGCAATCGCAGCGTCGTGACGTGGACCGGTCATCCGCAGGCGGCGGTGGCGGGCGTCACCAACGGAGCGCCGCGCATCAATTTCAACGGCTACGCGTTCGGCAACAACAACACCAACTGGCCGCAGACGCTGGGACAGCAGGTCCTCTCGATTCGGGACGACCTCTCCTATTCGTTCAACAAGGCCGGCCGTCACGATGTCAAGACCGGCGGCGAGCTGCTCAACACGTTCTTCTATCTCTACAACTGCCGCCCGTGCGACGGGATCTACGATGCGTCGACGTCACGGCCGCCGGCGAACATCGAGCAGCTGATACCGGTGTGGGACAACCCGAACACGTGGAATCTCAACGCGTTGAACCCGTTCATTCGCTCGTACCAGATCGGGGTGGGCGAGTTCGGCGGCCAGGCACGGCGCAAGACCGTCGCCACGTGGATACAGGACGACTGGCAGATCACCCGAAGGGTGACACTCAACCTCGGGTTGCGCTACGACCTTCAACCGAACTCGTTCGCGAATTTCGTCGAGGTCTTTCCCATCCTGAAGGCGGGCCGGGCAAACGATACGAAGAACTTCGGTCCACGGGCCGGCTTTGCCTACAACATGAACGACCGGACGGTGATTCGCGGCGGCGCGGGCCGCTATTTCGGCCAGGTCGTCGACAACCTCACCTCGTTCACGCTCTCGGCGGCGACGACATACGTGGCGCAGGTACCCAACGACGGCCGGCCCGACTTTGCGACCAACCCGTTCAACGGGCCGCTCCCGACGCTCGCACAGCTGCGGAGGTCCGGCATCGACCAGAGCACCGGTTCCGCCATTGCGACGCCGTACATGCGGATGCCCTACAGCTGGAGCTCCTCGATCGGATTCCAGCGGCAGATCGCGAGCACGATGGCCATCACCTCCGATTTCAACTTCGTGGGCGCGCGCCAGGAACGATTGGGGCTGACCAACCTGAATCTGAGTTACAACCCGGCGACCGGTTTGAACTATCCCTTCACCGACGTGTCGCGGCGGCCGATTCCAGGGTGGGCGCTGACGGGCGTCTCCGTGAACACCGGCCGGTCCAACTACCGTGGATTGGAGACCGCGTTCAACAAGCGGATGACCAACCACTACCAGTTCTCGGCCACCTATACCCTCTCGACGCTGAAGGATGACGACGCCCAGCCGTACCTGGTGGACTGCACGAAGGAGACGGCGGAATCGTGGTGCACGATGGGACCGTTACCCTTCAAGGTGGCTCCGGACCTCGGGGGCGAATACGGGCTGGCGACCGCCGACCAACGGCATCGCGCTGTCTTCAACGGGATTTTCGAGCTGCCGAAGGCCTTCCTGGTGAGCGGCCTCTATTTCTTCGGGTCGGGCGCACGCGGTGCGGTCACGTCGGGCGGCGACCGCCGTGGCATCGGTTCGGCCACCGGGAGCCGTCTCCGCGCAGACGGAACGATCGTGCCGCGCAATTCGTTCGTCGGAAATCCGATCCACCGGGTGGATCTCCGCGTCTCGAAGATCTTCCCGCTCGGCGGGCGTGTCAAGATCGAGGGGATGGTTGACGCGTTCAACCTGTTCAACCATGAGAACTACAACTCGTATACATTGACCGAAACGAGCGCGTTGTTCGGACAGGGATCGGATGGCAGCCTGGCGCGCAGGCTTCAACTTGGTTTCCGCCTGACGTTCTAGTCGTCGCGCGGCGGGGCGAGTCGAAGGCCGGGCGGGTTTCATCCCGCTCGGCCTTTTGTCTTCTTCGAGGCGGCTTCGAATGCGCTCAGCGATTTGCGCGGGCCTCTTGTGCTTCTCGGCGATCCTCGGCTGGTCGATCATCGAGACCAGGGAGCCGTACGTGCCTGAAGCGCGGATCACCTACAGGCCAATCCAGGTCCATCAGGATGGTTATGTCTCCTCGGACACGTGCAAGGCCTGCCATCCCGCGCAATACGACGCCTGGCATGCCTCGTTCCACCGCACGATGACGCAGGTGGCCGTCACGCCGGACACAGTACGCGCCGACTTCGATGGCGTAAACGTGACCGATGTCCCGGGGAACCCGATCGTGCTCGAACGGCGGGGACGCGAGTTCTGGGCCGAATTCGGCGACCCCGACTGGGACCATCAAGGCCGCGAGCGGCCGCGCATCATGCGGCAGATCGTGATGATCACGGGGTCGCACTACCAGCAGGTGTACTGGTACCGCACCGACCGCACGCGAGTGCTCGGCCAGCTGCCGGCAACCTATCTCGTCGCCGAGCGCCGATGGATTCCGCGCGACGCCGCCCTGCTGCACCCGCCGGTGGAGATGCCCGCCTCGGAAACCGGGCGCTGGAACGCCATCTGCGTCAATTGTCACGCCACCGACGGCAAGCGGAAGTTCGACGCGCCCGACAACGTGGCCACGGCCGGAACGTCGGCCATCGTCGCCGATACGCAGGTCGCGGAGTTCGGGATCGCGTGCGAGGCGTGCCACGGCCCCGCTGCCGAGCACGTCCGCCGGAACCGGAACCCGGTGACCCGCTACTGGCAGTACCTGACCGGCGAGGCCGACAGGAGCGCCATCGTGCAGCCGGCACGGTTGAAGCCGGCGTTGTCGTCGCAGGTTTGCGGCCAGTGTCACGCCGTGTGGGAACACTTCGATCAGTCGGCGGAACGGCAGGCAAACGTGAGCGGGCTGCCGTATCGCCCCGGGGACGATCTCGCGACGACGCGCCTCGTCGTGCAGCCGGCCAGGAGCCAGAGCTCGCCGACCCTGCGGGCGATGCTCGATGCCTATCCGGGATACTTGAACGATTCGTTCTGGTCCGACGGCATGATCCGCGTGTCGGGCCGCGAGTACAACGGCCTGATTGACTCGCCGTGTTTTACCAGGGCCACCGTGGAGGAACGCACGCTCTCGTGCTTCTCCTGCCACACGATGCACAAGACGGCGGAGGACCCACGGCCGACCGGGGAGTGGGCCGAGACCCACCAGGTGACGCCTGGCATGCAGGGCAACGGAGCGTGCCTCACGTGCCACGCGCCCATCGGGACCAACCTGACCGCGCACACGAAGCACCAGCCCGAATCAAGCGGCAGCAACTGCTACAACTGCCACATGCCGTACACGACGTACGGACTGTTGCGCGCGCTGAGGAGCCATCAGATCAGCAGCCCCACCGTCGCCGCGAGCGTGAGCACGGGCCGTCCGAATGCCTGCAACGCGTGTCATCTCGACAAGACGCTGGCGTGGACTCAGGCACAGCTCGAGACGTGGTACGCGACACCACGGGTCGCGCTCTCGGCCGAGGAGGAGACGGTTGCCGCCTCGCTCCTCTGGCTCCTGAAAGGCGATGCCGG
>Ga0070701_10001071_pt1 | contig 10010 bp, 23 predicted proteins | sample KBSK5102metaG_FD_65451 | JGI IMG/M metagenome (GOLD analysis project Ga0070701, IMG submission 65451) | Corn, switchgrass and miscanthus rhizosphere microbial communities from Kellogg Biological Station, Michigan, USA - KBS K5-10-2 metaG | ecosystem: Host-associated > Plants > Roots >... | reverse complement strand
TTAATAGTATTGGGATGTCGTTCATAGATGTAGAAAGGAAAGAAGACAGGATGATGAGAGTGATTGTCTTGGCAAGTAGGGCACCACCTCACAATGACAACACACCAGCCCCAATGTATTTTCATGCCCTTCATCACAACATAATATCTAGCTTCTGCCTTATCTTCCACAACGCCAACCTCTCTAGCTGCTGGACTCTCTGTCGGGTGATTCCCATCACCTTGGCCGTCTCCTCTTGTGTCCTCAACCTCATTCTCCCCAAGAAACTGCCCTCGGCCGAAATCCTTGGCTCACCAGGTTTCAGTTTGCACCTCGCCATCCGTCGCTTCCTGGCAGCCGTGGTCGAGTAGTATTTCCATTTACGCTTTGGCAAGAGCCTCCTTGAATGGTTTGAGTTTCTGCCTCAACTTCCACAAAGCATGACGTTCTAGCTGGTGAACCCTACTCTTGTGAATCCCCATGATCTCAGCCACCTCGGCCATGGTGAGCACAGCGAGACGACCACGTGGACTTTGAAAGTTCTGACCATACGGTTCACCAGCAACTCTCTTGTATCTCGCCCTTCGCTTCGCCCTCATAACGAGATCGCTTGGGAATATCTTGCGCTTAGGCACTGAGTATTATCGCGATCGGTCTAGTATGAACACGCCTGAACTTAATGGCATCCAACCGATAACCTGAATCGAAATTGATTGATTCAACCCTGAACCGAAATGCCAACCACTAGCATCGCAAAACCCAACCCATATTGGAAATTCATCTGAATTCAGTCTCACTAACACTATGACGTCGAGAGCCGGCTTTTCGTTAGTAACCCACATGACGAGATTCAAACATAGCTATTTGATGAAAACAAGATGAAATTCTTGAAAACATGAAAAACCAGAGAAATCGCTGGAATCGTGATGATGAAAAAATCTAGAGAAGTGCGAAAAATCATAATGATCATGCGAATGATGATACATAAGACACACTTGGTGCCATACTGTGTTGAGATTCTGTGAGATTGAGAAATTTTTCAGATCTGAGACGTGCTTGGCACGAGAGACGATCTTCACCTTGAGAGCATAAGTTGAACCAATTGAGAAACGATCTTTTTGAACGATGACCGATCACCTTGGGAGCACTACCTGAACCGATTGAGAAAACCAGGAACGAGATTGATGACGATCATGTTGAGGGCACGGCCACCCTGCGCGGCGATGGGGCGAGCTGAGAAGGGGACGCGGGTGGGTGGTGAGCCGAATTCGGCACGCTTTGTGCTTGCACAGCAGCTAGTGTGCCGAGCTGCGCTCACCTTATGCTGTGCAAGCACAGTGCATATACAGTGCAAAAGGGCTTTTGCATATATGCAAAACAGCGTATGAGCTATTTCACCTTGCTGTGCAGTGTGTTACGTAGTGCGTGCTTGTGAACTTGTTCGGCACGCATACTGCTATACTGTAAGCGTATGTCGGAAACGCAAAAACAAAAACACACTGCAAGCAATATGGAATACACACAAGTAAGCACTGCGCGCGCACTGCGTAGCACTACGCGCGCACTACGCAAACAGGGTTACAAACATACGCGCTACACACAAGCAGACAGGGGACGCTGCGCGCGTAGCTACTACACGCACACAAACACGCATGTTGTGTGCGTAGTGTGCAACTATTTGGAATTGGAACACTACGTGTAAGGAGCAGGCTACGCTGCGCGCGTAGTGCGCGCAGCGTAGCAAGCACGCTACACAAACACTAAAAACCAAAATAAAATGAAGAAATCCAACAAAAACCAATCCGTATCCACCCCCGCCCCCGCTGTCCTCGACCAGCCCGCTGTCCAGCCGGAAGCTCCGGCCCCCGCGCCTGCGCTGTCCTCGGAGGAGCAAGCCGCCGCGCAAGCTGCGCTGTCCGCACAGCAGGAAGCACCCGCGCCGGCTCCGGCTCCTGCGCCTGCTGCTGCGCCTGTAGCAAACAGCAAGCGCGACGCGTTTGGAGGCAGGATTGGCACGCGCATGTCCCGCATTAACCTCGTCGTAATCGAATCGGGCAAAACCGGCGCAACAATCGCGGAAGTCGCCGCTGCTACCGGGGAAACCAAGTCCTTAGTAAGCTCGCAGCTCTCGTGGATGGTAAGCCGGAACAAGGGCGCAATCCGCAAAGTCGTCGCCGGCGCCATGCGCTACTACGCTGCAAGCGCCAACCCGGACCAAACCGAGCTCGCCCTTAGCTAAGTCGGCAGTTTGCCGCTGCCTGCCGCTTGCGTCCGACCCGCAAGCGGCAGTAGGCGGAAAACACCGCAAGAAACGACAAAACCGTATGCAATACCAAATCAACCTCACCCCGCCGACGAGGGTCTACTGCGTCAAGGCCGCCGTGTCCTCGCAGGATACTCTCACACAGGTGGTAGGTCCCGAGGAGACAATATGACACCTGAAGAAATCATCCAACTGGCGAAGCTGCTGGTGAAATACCACAACTCGATCACCAAAACCAACTCTAGCATCTACGGAGAGAAGATGGACAAGGCGCTGTGCCGGGACACTTTCACTACGCTGTTCACCCAAGGGCACGCCCAATTCGACGAATTGAACAACGTGCAAAAAGGCTTCCTTCACCTGCCCATTAACCTCAAGGAACTCGCTAATAAAGGAGGTGAGTGAAATGATTAGAAGCTAAACACAGCATACCCAACACCCACTATCGCAACACGGCGAGGTGGGTGTTTTTAGTGGTTTGGTGAATGAAAGTATTCGGCAATATCCCACGTGGTGAAGGGGGTGCAATAGTGGGGTCTGGTGAATCACCAATTGGGGTAGGCGAGCAGCCAATTTCGCGCTTTTCGGCTATATCTTACCCAAATGGTACCAATTTCTAGTCCTCGCATTGTCCTCATCAAACCTTCACATGGGTATCTTATACCACTTCTGCATCTACTATGTTCTCGGCTGTTTTCTCGGCTTCCGAGCCGTTACCCAATTCCTTTGGATTATCTCTCAACTCCCTCTTTTTCCTCACCGCATTCAATATTTCCCTTCTCGTTTCAAAACTCAACTCTAGCTCATCTAAATTCAACGCAGAGTGGTGAATCAGTCCACTATGCTCTACTTGCATCTTTTCAGTATATCCCCTATCAGCATTCTGCGTCCGGTTTGCGAATACAATCGCCCCAGGATATCCTTCAGCTACTAACCCCATCAAGGCATCTTCAAAGAAATCTTTCTTAGCCTCTTGCAATTCCTTCAATGCCTTCTTGAACCCAATTTCTTCATTCCACCTCAAAGCCTGCTCCCTTGTCACGCCGGCTAGCCTACAAGATTTACTCATATTCCAATTGCTCAGCATCATCGCGTGCAGGAATAATTCTTGCCTCACGTGGGTCGCCAATTCCTGCCTCACTGCGCTCGGCACTCTGTTGTCATTCTGGTCAAGGTAGAATTCAACTTGCTTCCAAATCTTCCTCGCTGGCTTGCTCAATTTCCCTAGCATGTATTCACCAACATCGTCAAGGCTCTTCTTCCTCTCTGCCGCGAGGCGATGGACAGTCATCACATCTTCCCTCGTCTTTCTCCATCTCACCAGAGAGTCTTGAGGTACTTCTAATGTCGCTGCTAGAGCAGACAATCCCATGCCACGAAGAAGACAGTCATACATCACGAGAAGGAATTCAAGGTTTATTTTCTTATTCGCTTTCATATTCGCAGAATCTATGCTGTGCTAGTATTAGCAAGCAAGTAGGGAATTCATTCGCAATGCAATGTAATGCAATCACGTTGCACTCTCTTGAAGACGTTCACGGAAGTGTTTGCAAATCTGCTAATTAAACTCGGCATGAATCTTGCTCACTAAAAGCAGCTTTTGCAGTGTTGCAAAGGCGAAGAAAATAAAAAGAAATGAAGACAAAAACAAAACTATTCGGTCACTTTCAAGACTTAGTCGACGCCTACGTCGGCCCGTTCGAGAGTGAAGAGGCTGTGCGTGAGCACGCCAAGTGGGCAAAGGAAGTCAGAGGCGACGGCGGTGAACTCATCGAGATTGTAACCTCAGTTCCTGAAGGTGAATTCAAAATCACGCCGGCCGAAGACAAGGCACCAATCCTCAAGAAAGGTGACAAAGTTCTCGTCACATTCGAATCGGGCAACCGGCTCAAGGGACGCGTTGTCGAGGTGCAAGGTGAAACCTACTATGCTGAATTCGGCAGAGGTGAAAACAAATTCACCTCTTGCATCTACTGGAGCGCGTGGGGAGGCAAAAAGCCGTCATGGAAGGAGCAAGCACACTTATGAAATTCTCCACTAACATGCTCAACTACTCCAAGAAGGACCGAACCTTCTCACAGGAGATAAGCGTGCTTGAGCACACTATCCACCGGGGCAATGTTTTTCACCAAGTCTATCCTGACGCTTGCGATGAAGGCATCACGCTAGTAAGCACACAGACTGGACAGGAGGTGGACTACGTCGTCACCAGCGTCGACCAAAACCAAGAAGGTGAAATTGCCGGCTGGTGGTTGAAGCCAACAGCTCAATCAATTCGGAGAGTCCCAGCGTGCAGAAACACTCACGTCCTCATCATCAACGACTAATGACAACACAACAGGCAATCGAAGAATTGAAGGACTTGATGAGGAGAGCGTCCTCCCTTAAAGGGGGACGCTACTACAAGTCCGCCAAAAACAAATCTACGGTGAAGAAGGAAGCAACCCGCATTATCGAAGAGTGGGTGAAGGAGAATCTATGAACAAGGAATATGAAGAATCGCTCGACCTGCTCGAGCAAATCACCATAGCCGCGCACAGAGCAGCGGGGCTTACTGACAGCAGGACTCCACCACACTGCTTGGTGAAGCGGAATGCGAAGCTGACTGAGATTGCGAAATATCTCAATACGCTCGCCTACAATCTCGACCGAGAGGCGGTAGGGGTGAAGCTCAGATGAATGAAATCGGCACAATAACTGCTCACACTAACTAGCTTTGCAATAATGCAAAAGAAATGAAGAATATGACAAAAGAAACGAAGACAAGAAAACCAATCGATGTAACCGAAGACTTGTCAGGCGAGAAAGTGATGGAAATGCTCCACATTGCCGCCAAGAAAGAGATCCGGGAGGAAGACGACTTCAGGGTCCGTCGCCCTTACTGGGAGAGCAATAACCAACTCGTCGTTGAATACGGCGGCCGGACGTTTTACGTCTGCCTAGAGGAGATTGTGCGCTGAGCATTTTCGCCGTTTGTGCTGGAGCTAGATAATAAAGCGCCAGCGCAAAGGGCGGCAATAACGCCGCAACAAACGAAAGAAAACGACAAATGAAAGAGACCGAGAAAGAGTTTTGGGACGCGATGAGCGAGCGTGACAGAGAAATCTTCGCGCAGCAGGCCGAGGTTTATCGCCTGTGCGGCATCCCTGAAGGAACCAAAGTAGAGGATTACGACGGAGAAGGTGAACTGCCGAAAACCGGCGTAGTGCTTGACTTAACCCAACACGAAGAATTCTGTGTGCTCTACAAGGATGGAGTCGAAGTCGCTCAATTCATCTCTAGCTGCCGTGGCAGTGCCTGGCTGTTTGACGCTGTGGTTTGGGCAACAGGGAAATACTACAAGGCGAGTCATCTTGAGAAGCTGGTGAACCTGCACGAGGTGAAGACGGTCGACACGAACGACAAAGAGGTTGGGGCGTGGTTTTTCAGCAACTAAGGAGACTATGAAACGCTTCAAAATCATTTGGTCCGAGCAAACCAATTTCGCCGAGGCTTGTGAGCTAGTTAGTACCACAGTCGAAGCTGAAACGCCGGAGAAAGCCGCTCAGAATCTCGTCTACAAATGGGGATACGGAATAACGCCCGATGTGAGCGAGATAGACAAGGGCTGTCACCACTTCTACGTCCTCCAGCCCGAGAGCAGTGAGTCCCGTCGCATGTTCATCGCAGTAGGATTGATTGTCGAGGTGGCAATATGAAACTCACACACAACGAGGCGAGGGAATTGGTAAACGAGATGGGTGAGAGGGTCTCCAAATTGATGGAGGCTGACTTGAGCGATGTTCGCCTGCGCGAAGATGCTGTCCTCAGCACCCTGCTAGACAATGTTGAAGACGCTCTGAGCGAATTAGAATTCGCAATGGACGTCCACGCAGACAAGAAGGAGAACACCAAGTGAATAAGAAAACCGCAGCACAGCGAGGCTACGAGCACACTGGGCACTTCGCCTGGGGATACGAACGTGAGAAGCTCAAGCCTCATCTCGAAGAATACCGCCGTCAGGAATACAAGGCGATCATCGCCTCTTGTCCTCCCGACCCTCTTAGCCGAGGGCATCACGGGACTTCCTACATCATCATGGTTGAGCCGCGTTTTTACGTGGACCAGCGTGTCAAGGCTGCGAAAGCCACAATCGACAGCTTCTCGGCTAAATCTCAAGCGATCATGGATGCTCACGTAGCCAATGCCCAGCGTGAGATTGCCGAATTATCCGCCAAACGCGACGAAGCAGCGAAATGGCTCGAAGAACACCACGCTAAGATGAAAGGAGAGGGAAAGATATGAAGACCATTCCTTACTACCGCAAGCACGTTTACGGGAAGGTGATAGAATATGTCGCCAATCCAAACGATGCATCACTCTTGACTCAAATCACCGGCAAGCTGACTGTCGACAGCAGGATGAGGGAACTTGTCCGCGACCTGACGGGAGGACTTGTCACATTCACCGAGGTACCAATGCCATGACAGCAGAACAAATAGCACAAAAGATCCTCGACACACTCGAGAGCCAAGGCTTTACCAATTGGCACGAGACGACATTCGAGGATTACATCGGGAGGTATCCAAAAAAGCATCCCAAACACCTCACCAAGGAGCAGATCCTGGAACAAATCACCATACTCTTCCACCTTGGGGATCTCACAGTCACCCGAGACGACGGGAAGAAGGTTGCAGTGTGTGTTCCAAAGAAATGAATCACCACCAAGATTATGAAGCCGAGAAGAAACTCAATAAGCAGGGATTCCGATTCTCGAATTGGATCTCCGCGCAGGACCCCGAAAACCCTGAATTGGGGTGCATGGTTATGAAACGAAAGCCGACCAAGTCCTCGACCGAATACCGAGAGATTAGTCCGGACGGGAGTGTGAATTGAATCAGGTTCGGCACAAAACCTGCTTTACTAAGTCAGTTGCAATTATGCAAAAACCAAAACGACAAAATGACAAAGATAACTGAAACGATTGGATTCATGCAATGCTGCCGACCCGAGGACAAACCCGCGCTGGAAGCAATTCACGCAGTGGATAGCGGTTGCATCAAGTTGGATGATGAATTCGCCAACCGAGCCGCAGACTTGATCCTCGGCGCTGAGGCAGATCAATTTGAAGAGCTGGTGAGGGCCTTGGCAGGCTTCTGCGGCACTTATGCCGCTGACGTCGGTGACGATGCCTACGCCCAAGCAGCACAGCATCTCTTCAAAGCAGCCACAGCACTACGTGGCAGGATGGGGAATTGACATGAAGGTGAAAGTTATCATCACAGCCGAGCTGAAAAGATTAGCCGGACATCCTCGCATCCCACGAGTAGGAGATGTAGGGCAGGTCCTCGCCGTGCGCCGTGACAAGCACGTCCTAGTCAAATTCAAGGGGCGTGCTTGGCCGCTCTCACTCAAACCAGACGAATTCAAATACATATGACAACACAAGAGATAATTGAGAGGATCCCAACAATGTCAGGAGACGACATCGAGGCGATTCTTGACGCAATAGCCAGCCACACGTCCGAAACCGCCGGCGAAGCCGTCGACCCTCAGGACGGGCAGGCTTTTGGTGAATGCACACTAGCACTGAGGAAAGCGATTAAGCATTTGAAGAAACGGACCGAATAACCAACAACAGAAAGAAAACGACAAATGAGAGAAGTCAGAAAATCAAGTCAAGACTGCGCGAAGTTCAACGCGGACAATGCCGCGATGATAGAACTCGGCATGATGGAGGGAATCACCCCAAACAAGGAGATTGTCGAAGGAGAGGCCCGAATGAAGAAAGCCGAGGAAGAGAAGAGAAAACAGAACGCCGACATGGTGAAGGTGTTGAAGCAAGTCTTCGACGTGCTTCCGGACTATTGCAAGAAACGATACATTGACCCGGCCGAGAAGCACCAAACCTTCTACAACGGGGTTGGATTCAGTCAAACACCAAATTACGACTTCTACACTCCAAACTTGGAGATCGAAAGATTTCGCAGCGACACGACAGGTGAACGCTACAACCGCGCCGTCGTCGGCTATTACGGCGACAAGAAGATGGTGAAGCTCAAGAATAGCATCGTGACAAAAGACGAGGTGACTAGAATCTTGAGGAACATCATCGACGCTTGCGACGTTGCCGATACGAAGGCAGCCAAGGAACGCCTCGCCAAGATGGCAGCTGAACGGAAGAAGGACTATGCCGCCAGCCATCCAGACTTCATGAAGACGATGGGTATCGACATCTACAGCAACTGGGAAATCGAGGATGACGGGAGAATTACCATCCACTACCAGCACTCGGGTCTCGGCAGCACTCACAGTTTCACCGCCTTGCAATGGCTCGAATACGAGAAGATGAGAGCTGAATATCTCGCACAGCGAAAGGCTTTGGTGGATCGGTTTGAGTCCACCAACAAAGCGGCGACCTAATCGTTGCTGCCTGCGGCGTTGGTTGCTTTGTCGTTTCCAACGCCGCAGTGAGCAGGGATTATCCTGTATCAAACCAAGAAAGACATGAAAATAGAAGAATACATAACCAAGATCGCAGTGGCAACCCCGGTGGGGTTCACCAAGCAGGCCACTGTAGGTTACCACGACGGTTCCTACCATCACACCCACAACGTCCCGCCTGGAGACACGGCAGTCGTCATCGAGAAAGATGACGTCAGGATCGTCTTCAACATCGGCACCAAGAAGAAAGATGACTACCCCAAAGGGACGACAATCGCTGCCAGCGGGCACACCCTATTCAAGACAGCGAAGGGATGGCACAATCTCAGCCGCAGAGGAGTTGACGATGCTTTCTACACCAACGAGCTGGAAGAGCCGTCGGTGGTGATCGAGCGTGAGATTGCTCGTGCTCAAGCAAGCAAGAAGCGCAGCGAAGAATTGATCGACGTGCCGGGCCTGCCCTTCCGTGTGCATCCTGAAAAGCTCCCAGAAATCAAAGCCAAGCTCGCCAAAGGGAAGGTTCACGAACTTCATCCTTACGGGTTCGGCATTGGCTACCGCCTCGCCAAGAGGTTGAGCAGCTGGGCCAAACCTGCCCCTCCTGAAACGTCAGCCTTCTTCGGCGTCAGATTGGTGATGGAAACGATGGACTGCGACTGATTCAATTCAATTGCAAGCGCAGTGTTTTGCACTGCGCTTGCAACGTCGCCAATGAATTCATTTACAAGACCTGCAACAAAATGCGTCCGGCATGAATCTTGCTCACACTAACTAGCTTTGCAATAATGCAAGGCGGAAACAGAAAGAAAAACGACAATGAAACGCACAAGACTATCACCACAGGAGGCAGCGGCTGAAGCTGTCAATCGCGAGGCCCGCGCCAAGGCAGCGAAGGAACGCGAAGCCCAGCGCAAAGCCCAACGCCGCGAAGATGCCGACAAGCGAGTGACCGATTTGAGGATGAAGGCCACGCTACTCTCCAACTGGCCCTTGACCGAAGAGGGCGAAGAGGCCCAGAAAATCCAATACGTCATCCGAGACATCGGCCGGACTTGGCTCAACCTGCATGAAGAGTTGAGTGATCGTCAAGCCACATTCTTAGCCAGCCCGGCTAATTACTTTGAGTGGGCCTCGTCGGACATGGAGATTGCCTGCAAGCGAGAAATCCTTGACAGCATTCTCTACCGGCTCGGCGAAGAGGGCCACGACGTCCAACCTAGCTTGAGATTGGTAGATATCGTTGCCGAGGTTGCCGAGAGACTAACCGAAGACCTGCTCAACAACCACGACAGGCCAACCTCTACTAGCCCAGCACACAACGCCACAATGATTGCGAAGGCAGAGG
>Ga0070701_10001067_pt1 | contig 10019 bp, 7 predicted proteins | sample KBSK5102metaG_FD_65451 | JGI IMG/M metagenome (GOLD analysis project Ga0070701, IMG submission 65451) | Corn, switchgrass and miscanthus rhizosphere microbial communities from Kellogg Biological Station, Michigan, USA - KBS K5-10-2 metaG | ecosystem: Host-associated > Plants > Roots >... | reverse complement strand
CTTTCCGCCGCGCAGCTGTTCGTGCTCGCCGAATTGGGCAAGACTCCCGAGCAGTCGCTGAGCGATCTCGCCGAGCGCACGCGCACACATCAAAGCTCGGTCTCCGTCGTCGTCAGCAGGCTCGTCGAGGCGGGGTTTGTGTCGCGCGAACGGCACGCGGACGACGCCCGCAAGCTCGTCCTGACTCTCACCCGCGCCGGCCGCACCGCGCTGCAGAAAGCGCCGCCCGTTGCGCAGGAGCAGCTCATCGACGTCATCCTCGCGCTCCCCGCGCACGAGCGCACCGCCTTCGCCGACACCTTCGAACGCATTCTCGCGGCGCTCGACACCGACAGCACGCCGCCACCGATGTTTTTTGTGGACGAGGAGAAACGTGGACGTAAACGATAACGAGCTCGAAGTCGAGCGCGGCGCAACCAGCGACGGACTCCCGGTCGCGCCATCAATGGCGGATTCCATCCACGCCGCGCGCATCCCGGCGGAACGTTCCCTGATCGATGCGCGCGTCGTCGTGATTTGCGCGTGGGCGGTGGTCCTCGCTCTCGCGACCGGATTCATCGCGCAGTTTCTCGTCGCACTGATCGGCGTCGTGACGAACCTCGCGTTCTACGGCTGCTTTTCCACGAAGCTCGTCTCGCCCGCAGACAATCACCTCGGCTGGCTCGTGCTCTTCATCCCGGTGATCGGCGGACTGATCGTCGGCGTGATGGCACGCTACGGCTCGAAAGCGATTCGCGGTCACGGCATCCCGGAAGCGATGGAGCAGGTGCTGCTCAACGAAAGCCGCATCCCGGCGCGCGTCACATTTCTCAAGCCGCTGTCGGCCGCGATCTCGATCGGCACCGGCGGTCCGTTCGGCGCGGAAGGACCGATCATCGCCACCGGCGGCGCGCTCGGCTCGCTCGTCGGACAGCTGCTGAAAACGAGTGCGTCGGAACGCAAGACGCTGCTCGCCGCCGGCGCCGCTGCCGGTATGGCGGCGACGTTCGGCTCGCCCGTCTCCGCGGTGCTCCTCGCGATCGAATTACTGCTGTTCGAGTTTCGTCCGCGGTCCCTCGTCCCTGTTTCGTTAGCGGCGGTGACGGCGACCGCGGTGCGCATGGCGTACGCCGGCACCGCGCCGATTTTCGCGATGCCGCTGCTCGCCCGTCCGACCGAAGAAGCGCTCGCGATGTACGCGCTGATCGGCGCACTCGTCGGCTGGCTCTCCGTCTACGTCACGCGCGCGGTTTACTGGATCGAAGATCTCTTCGAGCATCTGCCGATTCACTGGATGTGGTGGCCGGCCATCGGCGGCCTCGCTGTCGGCGCGGTCGGCATCGTCGCGCCGCGCACGCTCGGCGTCGGCTACGACAACATCGAAGGACTCGTGGCCGGACATTTCGTCGGCCGCGCGGTGCTGATTCTCTGCGTCTTCAAATTCATCTCGTGGTCGATTTCGCTCGGCAGCGGCACGTCGGGCGGCACGCTCGCGCCGCTCTTCACGATCGGCGGCGGATGCGGCGTCATTGCCGGTGAAGTGGCCGCGCGCGCGTTTCCATCGATCGGCGTCGATGCGCGCATCTGCGCGCTCGTCGGCATGGCCGCGATGTTCGCCGGCGCATCGCGCGCGCTGCTCGCCTCGGTCGTCTTCGCATTCGAAACGACGCTCCAGCCGCTTGGATTGCTGCCGCTGCTCGCCGGCTGCACGGCGGGCTATCTCGTTTCGTCGCTGCTGATGCGCAACACGATCATGACGGAGAAACTCGCGCGCCGCGGCGTGCGTGTGCCGAGCGAATATCACGCGGACTACCTCGATCGAATCGCGGTCGCCGACGCCTGTTCGCGCGACGTGATCACGTTCCGCGACACGCAGACGCTCGGCGAAGTCACGGCGATCGTGAACTCGCACCAGGGTTTTCCCGTCATCGACGCCGCCAACAATCTCCTCGGCATGATCACCCGACGCGACGTCCTCGGGCGCGACGCCTCGACGCGCATCGGCGAGCTGATTCATCGTCCGCCGGCGATCGTCTTTCCCGACTCGTCGCTGCGCGATGCTGCCGATCACATGGTGCGCGAGCACGTCGGACGGCTCGTCGTCGTCGAACGCGATTCGCCGCGGCGCATCGCGGGGATCATCACGCGCAGCGATCTGCTCAGCGCGCACGCGCGGCGCCTCGCCGAAGATTGAAAAGGGTGAGTCTGCTAATCTCTTTCTATGTCGATGTCGCGCCAGGAACTGCTCGCGAATATCCCCATCTTCGAGTCGCTGACCGATGAAGATCTGCAGGCGCTCGTCGCCCGTCTGGAAGAGGCGACGTACGAGCCGGATGACGTAATTTTCCGCCAGGGAGATGAAGGCTCGTCGCTCTTCATCATCGAAGACGGCGGCGTCGACATCTCATACGGTGAAGGCCGCACGAAGGTCAGCCTCGCGACGCTGTATCCCGGCCAGTTTTTCGGCGAGCTCTCGCTGTTCGACGGTGCGCCGCGATCGGCGACCGCGTCGGCGATGAAGCCGTCACGCCTCGTGCGACTCGATCGCGACGATTTCGCGGACTTCCTCAACAAGAATCCCGCGGCGTCGATGCGCATCATCTCGGAGCTGAGCGATCGCCTGCGGCAGACGAACGAGCTGATGTCGCGGCAGGTCTCGCGCAACGTCCTCGAGGAGCAGGAAGGGGCGCTGACATTTGGTCAACGTGTTGCCGATCGCGTCGCAGCGTTCGGCGGCTCGTGGCCGTTCATCTTCATCTTCGCGGCGATCATGACGGTCTGGATGGGCGCGAACATCCTGCGCAGAACCGACTTCGATCCGTACCCGTTCATCCTGCTCAATCTCTGTCTGTCGACCGTCGCCGCGCTGCAGGCCCCGATCATCATGATGAGTCAGAACCGGCAGTCGATGAAGGACAAGCTGCTCGCCGAGAACGACTACCAGGTGAACCTCAAAGCGGAGATGGAGATCGAGGCGCTGCTGCGTGGTCAGGCCGAATTGATCGCGCGCGTCGGGCTCATGGAGCGGATGCTCCTCCGCCGTCAGAACGAGATCTCAGGCTGACGTTTCGTAGCCGGCGCGAATCCACGCCGACGTGCCGCCGATGACGTTCACGACGTTCGCGAATCCCCCGTGTGCGAGCACGCTCGCAGCGGCCGACGAACGATAGCCGCCCGCGCAGATGACCGCGACCGGCGCGCTGCGATCGAGCTCGGTCGCGCGCGACTGCAGCTCCGGCAACGGAATGTTGATCGCGTCGGGAACGTGACCGCCGGAGTATTCGCCGGGACCGCGCACGTCGACGACCTGCAGCGGCTTCGCGTGCAGCTCGCCGACGCTGACCTGCGCGAGCGAAACGACGTCGAAGCCGTCGAGCGACGTCGTGTAACCGACGACGTTTTCATAGCCGATGCGCGCCAGCCGCATGACCGCTTCCGCCGCTTTCTCGTCGGAGGCCGCGAACACGACGAGCTTCGCGTCCGGCGCGAGCAGCGTGCCGCACCACGATGCGAACTGGCCATTGAGGCCGATGTTGATCGCACCGTCGATGTGTGCGGCGCCGAACAATGCCGCGTCGCGAACGTCGAGAATCGTCGCGCCCAGCGCATGCACTTCATCGACCGACAGCGGTTTCGCGATGAGCTCCGCGAGCGACCGCGCACCGCGGCGATTCACTTCAGCATCGTACGGAAAATACGCGGGCGGCGCGGAGATGCCGGTCGTCATCATGTTGACGAACTCTTCGCGCGGCATCGGCGCGAGCGCGTAGTTCGTCCGCCGCTGTACGCCGATGGTCGATGACGTTTCTTTCGAAATGTTTCGCCCGCACGCCGATCCGGCGCCATGTCCCGGCCAGACCTCGACATCGTCCGGCAGCGCGAGCAGCTTTTCGTGCAGCGAGTCGTAAAGCATCGACGCCATCTGCTCCGACGTGAACCCGCGCGAGCCGGCAAGATCGGGACGACCGACATCGCCGATGAACAGCGTGTCGCCCGTGAGCACGCGACGCGGCACGCCATCTTCAACGACCAGCCACGAAATCGACTCCGGCGTATGACCGGGAGTTTCAATCGCGCGCAGCTCGATGTCGCCGAGCGAAAGCACATCGCCGTCACGAACCGCGCGATGCGGCAACTCCGCCGCTGCCCGCGCACCAAACACAATCTCCGCCCCGGTCCGCTCCGCAAGCTCCCGATGCCCGCTCACGAAATCCGCGTGCAAATGCGTTTCGATGACGTAGCGAATGCTCAACTCATGCTCGCGTGCGAACGCGATGTATTCGTCGACGTCACGTCGCGGATCGACGACCGCTGCTTCGCCGCGGGAGGCGATGACGTATGAGGCCTGGGCGAGGCAGGGGAGGTAGAACTGCTTGAAAACAGTACTGAGGACTGAGGACTGAGGACTGAGTCGCTCCGCGCCGTTCATCACTCAGTCCTCAGTCCTCAGTCCTCAGCACTAGCGCCAGGACATCTCAAACGTACAGGACGCATCCCCGTGCGTCTGGCACCTGGTCTCCGACACGTTCGGATCCGTGCCGCCGTGGCGGAGGATCGCTTCCATGAAGAAGCCGGTGGCGCTGGCGCAGTAGATCGGGGAGTAGCAGGGGTAGTCGGTGTGGACCATGCGGCCGCCATTCGGCGTTTTTTCGAACGTCACGCGGCCGAACTTCTGGAACTGATTGTGGAAGAGCGCCATGCTCTCGAAGAACTTCACGAGCTCGCTGCTGTCGAGCGATTTGTAGACCTTGCCGATGCCGAGCTCCGCGGACGCGGCGCCGATCAGCGCGAGCACGTTCGGGTGCTTCGCCTTCAGCTCGTCGTAGATGGCGCGATCGAGCTCGACGAGCGATTCGAATTCGCACCAGCTCGAGGCGAGCGGCGTCTTCACGTAACCGGCCGTGCGCGGTGACAGGCGCGCGACGACTTTCGCGAGCCCTTCTTCACCGACCGTATCGACGAGAAACTGTTTGCGCGCGCCGAACATCACGCCCTTCACTCGTGCGATGTTCGGATCGGGTCCGACGAGCACTTCTTTTCCATCGAGACGCGGCGGTGCGCTGGCGTTTTTGCGTTGAGAAAGGAGAGACATGCGGGGGCGATTCTATGCCTGACGCAGCGTTTCGTCGAAGAGTCCGCTCGCGAGCTCGATCGATTGCGAGACCGGCGCGGGCGTGCGATTCAGCGTCGCATCTTCGAGCGCGAGATCGATCTGCGCTTCGATCCGTTCGAGATCGCTTTCGATCTGCGCGAGCAGCGTTTCGCGACGCGTCACGTTGTCGAGCCGGCGCCGCAAAATCGCGGCGGTGGCGGAGCGCGATTCGCGCAGCTCTTCCGAATCGGCGGTCGCGACTGCCGTCTCCGCCGATGCGATCTGTTTGCGCAGCGACGGCGCGTCCTTCACGACGTCGAGCGTGACGATCTCGCGCTGCGCGGTGAGCAGCCGCAGATGCATGCGGGTCAGCTCTTCGAGCGCGCGACGGTTGCCGTCGATCACGAGATCGTCCGACTCGCCGTACGCCGCGAGCGTCTTCGTGCATTTCGCGGCCAGCGCTTTCGCACGATCGCGCGCGGGCGTGCCGAGCTGCCGCAGCGCGACGTCGTGCTCGCTGGCCGGCGGCAGATGCCGCGCGCGAAATCGCGTCTCGGCATTGCGCACCCACATCGTCGCAGCGGCGCCGGCGAGCAGCGCGAGACCGAACAGCTCCGGAGCGGTGATCACTTCGGCGGGATCATTTTGATGTCGACGGCGTGCGGCAGCGCGCCCTGCGTCGTCGCGGTGCCGCCTTCGATGGCGATCCCTTCGCGCGCTTCGAACTCATCGAGCGCCTGCGCTTCGAGCGCGCGCTGCTCTTCCTCTTTCATGGCCAGCTCGGAAGTCGAAAGCGTGTCGCGCGCGATGCGTGCGCGGCCCGCCGCTTTCTCGCGCTCTTCTTCGACCATCGAATGCAGCCGGTCGAGGGTGTCGCCCGAGCCGCCGATCGTCGTGATCATGCCCGACGCCATCTCGGTCAGCTCCGCAGTGGCGCGCTTGATCTTCAGATCGTCGAGCGAATGTTTGAGCGATGCGAGCTTCGCCTGCGCCGCTTTCACGGCGACGTCGCGCGCTTTGATCAGCTCGCGATAGGTCGTCTCGCCATGCTCGAGCTGCAGCCGCGTTTCCGCGAGATTCGCGGTGATGCTCTGCAGCCGCAGCGCGTGCTGCGCGGCGATCTCGCGATTGCCGGCGCGCAGATTCGCGGACGTCTTCGCGCGCGCGTCGCGCTCCTCCGCTTCGAGCTTGCGAACCTGCGTCATCAGCCGCTCGCAAAGTCCCGCATGCGCCGCCAGTCCCTGGTTGTAGCTCGCGATCTGCTTCCGAAGATTTTCCTTCTCCACTTCGAGCAGCGCCTCCGGGTTGCGACGCTCCATGCCGGAGACGAAGAGACCGAAAAAGCCGCGGAAGAGGTTTCCGATTCGGTTGAACATGATCCGATTCTAGACCCAAGAACAAAGTGCTGAGTGCAGAGTGCTGAGTGCTGAGTAAAAGCCTTTCGTTCCCCGACTCAGCACTCAGCACTCTGCACTCAGCACCGGGTTTGACCTCTTGACACTGTCAATCGGCGAACCTACTATTCGCGAATACAACAAACCGACCGGTCGGACGGCAATCGTGACGAGCGCGACAATGCGTCACGTTTGGCGGTCGAGCACTCAGGACTCAGGACTCAGCACTCAGGACTTTTAACAAGGACGACTTATGCGCAAACTGGTGCTCCTCGCGTTCCTCCTTCTTTCTTCCGTCAACGCATTTGCCGAGATCGACAAAGGTTCCATCGAAGCGATCGCGCTCGATCAGAGCCGCGCGCCGCTGCCCGGCGTGACCGTCACGGTGTCGCGGCCGGAGACCGGCTTCTCCACGACCGCGATCACCGATACGACCGGCACCGCGCGGTTTCTCGCGCTGACGCCCGGCAACTATCGCGTGCAGTTCACGCTCGAAGGTTTCGCGCCGGTTCGCGAGCAGGGCGTTACGCTCCGCGTCGGACAGGAAGCGAAGGTCAGCGTCGCGATGCAGGCCTCGGCGAGCGAGACGATCACCGTCAGCGCCGAGTCGCCGATCGTCGACATCACGAAGACCGATTCGTCGACGAACATCCTGCCGGAACAGATCGCGGCGCTGCCCGTCGCCGATCGCGACTTTCAGCGCCTCGCGTTCATCGCGCCCGGCGTGCAGCGTGAGCGCGGCGGCTTCCGCTTCATCAACGGCGGCCCCGTCGTCGGCGCGGGCGGCAACGCGTCGCAGGCGACGATCTTCGTGAACGGCGTCGATCTCACCGATCAGGTGAACGGCCTCGCACGCGCGCGCTTCAGTCAGGACGCGGTGCGCGAGTTCCGCGTGATCACGAATCGCTTCGACACCGAGATCGGCGGCTCATCGGGCGGCGCGCTTTCCATCATCACGAAGTCCGGCACGAACGACATCACCGGCAGCGTCTTCGGTTTCTTCCGCGACAGCGCGCTCCGCTCGCAGGGCGCGCTCGATCTGAAAAAGAACGATGACTACTCGCGACGCCAGCTCGGCTTCACGCTCGGTGGACCGGCGATGCGCGACAAGCTCTTCTACTTCGGCTCGCTCGAACAGATCAACGAGAAGAACATCGTCCTCTTCCGTCCGGGCGGCGCGTACGCATCGCGCGCGGCCGACATCTCGCATCCGTTCGATCAGACGCTGCTCTTCGGCAGTCTCGACACGAACCTCAGCGCATCGATGACCGCGGGCGTGAAAGCGGTTTACGAGAAGTACTCGGAAGACAACTTCCGCGTCGGCGGCGTCGCCGATGAGTCGTACGGACAAACGCTCGAGCGCAAGAACTGGAACGCGACGTTCGAGCACAACACGTTCCTCTCCAGCGTGACGTCGAATGAAGCGCGCGCGCAGTACGGCACGCGCCGTTTCTTCGAGCCGACGAATTCGAACGGCGTTGCCGAGTGGTACTCGAGCGGCAACACGCTGCAAACCGGCTCCAACATCCTCGGCGACCTCCTCGGCGACGGCTCGACGTGGGAGGTTCGCGACACGCTGCATCATCACTTCGCGGCAGCGCGCGGTTCGCACGATGTGAAAGCCGGCGTTTCGCTGCAGCACGTCAAAGAACAGCTGCGCATCGATACGTATCAGGAAGGGCTCTTCATCTACGTGACGGACACGAAGGCGCTGCCGCTCGCGTATGCGTACGGCGTCGGCTCCGCCGATGTCGACACGAGCACGAACCTCTACGGCGCATTCGTCGAAGACGCGTGGCGTCCGACGACGAAACTGCTCGTCAACCTCGGCCTCCGCTACGACCTCGACACGAACGGCAACAACGCCGGCTTCCGCCACGCGCTTATCCCGGAGCCGCGCAAGCGCGACACCAACAACTATCAGCCGCGCTTCTCGTTCAACTACGACCTTCGCGGCGACGCGACCAACGTGCTGCGCGGCGGTGCGGGCCGCTTCACCGGCCGCTTCCTGCTCGTCCCCGCGCTCAGCGAGCTGCAGCAGAACGGCGAGACCGGCCGCGTGACGTACACGCGTGTGAACGGCGCGCTTTTCGGCATTCCGTCGCTCGCGCTCGATCCGAACAATCCGCGTACGACCGGCATCCCGTCGAAACCCGCGATCACACTGCTCGCGCCGAATCTCGTCTCGCCGGAATCGACGCAGGCCTCGCTCGGCTACACGATGAAGCTCGGCCAGTCGCGTCTCTATCTCGATACCGAAGCGATCTACGTGAAGGGCGAGAAAGAGATCGTGGTTCGCGACGTGAACTGGAGCGGCAACGCCACGCACGTTCGTCCGAACGCCGCGTACGACCAGATCAACACATACACGAACGACGGCCGCTCGCGTTATCGCGCGTTCGTCGTCAGCCTGAACGGCTCGGTGCGCACGAACGATCTGATCACCGCATCGCTGACCATCGCCGACAAGGACAACATCAGCGACGACTTCAGCCCCGACTTCCCGACCGGTTATCCGAACGATCCCGCGAACATCGGCTCCGAATACGGCCGCGCGCGCGGCGATGAGCACTATCGCCTCGTCGTCAGCTCCGTCTTCCACGCGCCGTTCGGTTTCGTCGTCGCGCCGATTTACGAATACGGATCGGGCCAGCCGTGGACGCATCGCCTCGGCTACGACTACAACGGCGACGGCAAGAACTCCGATCGTCCGGCCGGCGTCGGCCGCAACACGATGAACGGTCCTCCGTTCCGCCAGCTGTCGCTGCGCGTGACGAAAGGCTTCGCGATCGGCTGGGGCCAGGTCGAAGCGATCGGCGAAGTGTTCAACCTGACGAACGTCACGAACTACGACGTGCAGTCGATCAACGGTGCGCAGTTCCTCAGCGGACCGACGATCGCGAATCCCGCGGCGGCCGCCGTTCCGAACCCGAGCTACGGTCAGGCGCGGGCGACGCTGCCGGCGCGCGAGTTCCAGCTCGGTTTGCGCTGGGTGTTCTAGTGATCGCCAGCGGGCTGCGCGACAAAGTCGTCATCGTCACGGGTGGCGCGGCAGGAATCGGCCGCGCCACCGCAGAACGATTCGCGGATGAACGCGCGAAGGTCGTCGTATGGGACGTCACGAGCGAGCCGCGCATCGACGTGACGAGTCGCGAGTCGGTCGAAGCCGCGGTTGCCGATGTGATCGCGAAGCACGGACGCATCGACGTGCTCGTGAACAACGCCGGCATCGTCCGCGACGCGCAGCTCGTCAAAGTGAAAGACGGCGAGATCGTTTCGACGATGGACGACGCGACGTTCGACGCGGTCGTCAACGTCAACCTGAAAGGCGTCTTCGTCTGCACGCGCGCGGTCGTGCCGCACATGATCAAACAACGGAGCGGCGTCGTGCTCAACGCGTCGTCGATCGTCGGCCTCTACGGAAATTTCGGGCAGACGAATTACGCGGCGACGAAAGCGGGAGTGATCAGCTTCACGCAGACGTGGGCGCGCGAGCTGGGGCGCTACGGGATCCGCGTGAACGCCGTGGCGCCGGGCTTCATCGCCACCGAGAT
>Ga0070701_10001065_pt1 | contig 10030 bp, 5 predicted proteins | sample KBSK5102metaG_FD_65451 | JGI IMG/M metagenome (GOLD analysis project Ga0070701, IMG submission 65451) | Corn, switchgrass and miscanthus rhizosphere microbial communities from Kellogg Biological Station, Michigan, USA - KBS K5-10-2 metaG | ecosystem: Host-associated > Plants > Roots >... | reverse complement strand
CGGCCGCAGGTGGAGCGCTACTGGCGCCTCTATGCGAGCTCGATCATCAGCGAGCTGCACGTGTCGGTCTCCGAGCACAACGAGATCGTGCGCGCGATTCGGAAGGGCGACGCGCCGGGGGTGCAGAAGGCGCTCGATCGGAACTGGTCGGGCGGGTTCGATCGGATCAGCCGCCTGATCGAGATCTTCGGCGAGCGGGGGAGTTGGTAGGAAATCCCAAATCCCAAATCCCAAATCCCAAATCCCAAATCCCAAATCCCAAATCCCAAATCCCAACCTCCAACTCGCAACTCGCAATTCCCAAGTCGAACTCTCGAGAATTGCGGCGACGCGGAGGCTTGGGGTTTGGGATTTGGGAGTCGGGATTTGGGGGTTTCAAGATTGTATACAACTATGAATGTGAATATGTGTTGACAATGGAACGCAACATCGGGTTTCATGTGCGCCATCGCGCCGCATGGCACACGCGCGCGCCCTGAAAGGATTCCTCTGATGACCCGCATGTTGAAGGCTCTCCTGGCCAGCGGCCTGTTCCTCGCCGCCGGCGCGGCGTCGCTCCACGCCCAGGCGGGCGCCACGGCGCAGATCGGCGGCACCGTCAAGGACGAAAGCGGCGGCGTCCTTCCAGGCGTCGACATCACCGTCACCCAGACCGCCACCGGCGCGACCCGCAGCGGCGTCTCCGACGCCGACGGCGGCTACACGCTCACCAACCTGCCGATTGGGCCCTATCGCCTCGAAGCGACGCTCCAGGGCTTCCGCTCGTACGTGCAGACGGGCATCGTGCTCCAGGTCAATGCCAACCCGACCGTCAACGTCGTCATGGCGCTTGGCGCGGTGTCCGAACAAATCACCGTGCAGGCGAACGCCGCGATGGTCGAGACGCGGACCACGAGTGTCGGGCAGGTGATGGAGAACCAGCGGATCCTGGAGTTGCCGCTCAATGGCCGGCAGGTGACCGACCTGCTATTGCTGTCGCCGGGCGTGACGCCGAACGGCAGCGCCGGCGTCGCCGGCGGGTTTGCCTCGAACCGCAACTATCCGACACTGGCCATCACCGTCGCCGGCGGGTCGCCTGGCAGCACGCTGTACCTGATGGACGGCGCGACGCACAACGATCCCGGGACGAACCTGAACCTCGCCGTCCCGTTTCCCGACGCGCTGCAGGAGTTCAAGATCGAGACGAGCGCGCTGCCGGCCAGGTACGGCCACCATGCCTCCGCGGTCGTGAACGTCGCGACCAAGTCGGGGTCGAACCAGTTTCACGGCAGCGGCTTCGAGTTCAATCGCGACGGACGGTTCAACGCGAAGAACGCGTTCGCGCTGTCGAAGGATTCGTTGAAGCGCAACCAGTTCGGCGGCGCCGTTGGTGGCCCGATTGCGCCGAACAAGCTGTTTTTCTTCGGCGCTTACCAGGGGACGATCATTCACACGGCGCCGAGCACGCTGACGGCGTTCACGCCGTCCGCGCAGATGCTGGCCGGCGACTTCACCGCGCTGGCGTCGCCCGCCTGCAACAGCGGCCGGCAAATCGCGCTGCGCGCGCCGTTTGTCAACAACCAGATCAGCCCGTCGCAGTTCGATCCCACGGCGCTCAAATACCTGCAGTACATCCCGGTCTCGACCGATCCGTGCGGCCGCTACCAGTATGGCTATCCGACGCCGAGCACCGACAACCAGCTGCTCGGCCGGGTGGACTACCAGGTGAACGCGAAGCACGCCATCTTCGCGCGCTTCATGAACATCCGTTACAAGCTGCCCTACTACTTCGACGGGACCAACGCGCTGACGACTCCGAGCAACACGCTCGACAACCTCGGACGCTCGCTCGTCGTCAGCGACAGCTACACGCTCACCTCCAGCCTGATCAACACGCTGCGCGTGGCGACGATCAAGTCGGGAAACCTGCGCGGCATCTCGCCGTTCAAGTCGCCGACGGACATGGGATTGAGCCTCACCGGCACGCCGCTGACGGGTCACTACACCGAGGTTGGCGTGGCCAATGCCTTCAACATCGGCGGCGGCGGCAACAACAACGCCGCCTACAACTACACGACGCTGCAGTTTGCCGACGACGTGGACTGGGTGCGAGGGGCGCACCAGCTCGGCTTCGGCGTGGACTACAACCACCAGATCGAGCACGTCTACAACACGCAGTATTCCAACGGCACGTTCGCCTTCGACGGGACGGTGACGGGGCTTCCGCTGGCCGACCTGCTCGTCGGCCGCGTCGGCACGTTCACGCAGGGCGCCGAAGTGCACCTGAACGAGCGCGAGGAGTTCTTCGCGACCTACCTGCAGGACGCCTGGCGCATGAATGCGAACCTCACCGTGAACGCCGGGCTGCGCTGGGAGCCGTACTTTCCGCTGACCAACGACGACAAGCACAACGCGCTGTTCGACATGGCGGCCTTCACGGCAGGAAAGAAGAGTACGGTCTATCCGAATGCGCCGGCGGGGCTGACCTACCCGGGAGACCCCGGGTACCCAGGCTCGGCGGCAAGCAAGGGGCAGCTCGCGCGCTTCGATCCGCGCATCGGCGTGGTCTACGACCCGCGCGGCCAGGGACGCGAGGTCATTCGCGCCGCCTACGGCATCGTGCACGATCAGCCGCCGATGTTCTATCACTTCGCGACATCGACCATGCCGCCGTGGGGCGCTCGCGTCGTGCTGAACAACGTCTCGTTTTCGGCTCCCTACGCCACCTACGCGGGCGGCAATCCGTTCCCGACCGTCGAGAGCCTCCAGGGCAAGAGCACCGCGGCGACGTTCCCGCAGTTCTCCGCCTATGCCGTGCAGCAGCCCGATGCCGAGACGCCGACGACGCAGCACTGGAACGTCACGATGCAGAAGCAGTTCGGCGAGAACTGGTCGGCGACCGCCAGCTACTTCGGCAACAAGACGACCCACATGTGGGTCGGCATGGAGATCAACCCGGCCGTCTATTCGGCGACCGCGACGACCGGCAACACGAACCAGCGGCGCGTGCTCTACCTGCAGAATCCGGCTGAAGGCCAGTACTTCGCATCGGTCACGCAGCTGAACATGGACGGCGAGGGGCACTACAACGGCGGGCTGTTCTCGCTGCAGAAGCGTTTCAGCGACAGCTACAGCCTGAGTGGCAGCTACACGCTCTCGCGCTGCATCAACGATCAGGACCCGCAGCAGTTCCTGTCGTCCGTCTTCTCGCACCCGGGGGACATCAAGGCCGATCGCGGGCCCTGCGCGGGCGACCGCCTCCACGTTGTAAACGCGACGGCGGTCGTGAGCACGCCGATGTTTGCGTCGCCGGTGCTGCGCGCGATTGCGGGTGGCTGGCAGTGGTCCACGATTTACCAGGCCTCCTCGGGCGCGCCGATGAACGTGGTGATCGGCCGCGACAACGCGCTGACCGGCGCGCCGAACCAGCGGCCGGACCTCGTCGGCGACTGGAAGGTTGCCAATCCGACCGCGTCGGCGTGGTTCAACACCGCCGCGTTCGCCCTGCCGGCGCCCGGCACCTACGGCAACCTCAAACGCAACGCCCTCCGCGGCCCCGGCACGTGGAACGTCGACACGGGGGTGACGCGCCGCTTCGCGGCCGGCAGCGGTCGCCAGGTCGAAGTGCGCGCCGAGGCCTTCAACCTCTTCAACCTGGTTCGCGCCGGTGTTGCGGGGACCACGGTCGCGGGGATTCCGAACACCACGTTCACCAATTCGCTCTTCGGCAGGGTGACCACCGCCGCCGATCCGCGCATCCTGCAGTTCGCTATCAAGTACGTCTTCTAGCCGGAAAGGATTACGACGATGAGTGCGATTCGTATCGGACGCCTACACGCCGGTCTGTCGCTGTTCCTGATGCTGGTCCTCGGGGCGACGGCATACGCGCATCACTCGCAGTCACAGTTCGAGCCCGAGACGACGGTCTCGATCGAAGGGACCCTGACGAAGGCGAGCTGGAGCAACCCGCACACGCTGTTCGTCCTGCAGGGCAAGAAGGTCGGAAGCGGCGGCGCAGCGCAGGAATGGACAGTCGAAGGGCCGACGCCGCGTCAGCTCGAGGCGAAGGGCTGGGGGAAAGCCGTCAGCAAGGCGGGGGACCGGCTCACCTTCGAGGGACGTCCGCGGCGCGACGGGCAGCCCGAGCTGCTCCTGCTGAGCGTGACGCTCGCCGACGGGAAGAGCATTTCCTTCAAGCCGGAGTAAGCGATGACTGCATCTGGTTCGGTGGGGTCCGCGGTCAGGCGGATTTTCGTGGGGTCCGGCTTCAGCCGGACCTTGTTGTTCGCGACCATTCTCGTCGTCGCGCTCGCGCCGGCGCAGGCGCAGGGCCAGACGAAGATTCCCGCCGGCTTCCTCGGCACATGGGCCGGCGGCGGCATCGGCGCCAACAACACGCCGGCCGGCGCGCCGTCGATCGAGCTGCCCTATCAGCAACTCGACAAGAAGCTCGGCGAGTTTCTGCAGCCCTGGGCGTTTGCCGCGCACGAAGCGCTCGAATGGAACACCGACGACACCGGCCAGGGGTGCAAGCTCGATGGCATGTTCCGGCCCGGAGCGGCAACCGGCGGGGGCGGGTTCCGGTTCGTTGAAGCCGCGGGCAACAAGCTCCATCAGGTATGGAGCGTCGACGAACGGGGGCTCGCGCGCATCTATCTCGACTCGCCGCACCCGCGCAACGTCGCGCTGACCTGGAACGGCGACGCCCGTGGCCACTTCGAAGGCAACGACACGCTCGTCGTGGACATCGTCGGGTTCAATTCGAAGTCGTGGCTCGAATCCGACCGCTGGGTGCACACCGAGGAGCTGCACGTCGTCGAGCGGTACCGCCTGTTCGGCAATGGCGAATACCTGCAGCTGCGCACCTTCGTGGACGATCGCCTCGCGCTGAAGGCGCCCTACACGTTCACCCGGTACTACCGCAAAGTTGCCGATGGGACCGAAGGTGGGGAAGGCGTCTGCAACCAGAACGCGCCCGAAGACGACCTCTGGTCACAGCGTCGGAACAAGCTGCTGAACCAGCACGACGCGGAGTTTACGGCCTTCGTCGCGAAATACGCGAACGAGTCGCTGCCGAACGGACCGATTGCCGCGCCCGCATCGAGGACCCCGCCATCGGCGGTGGGGCTCGGCGCGAACGCGCTACCCGCCAAACCGATGCCGACTGTTGCCGTCGCCGAGGCGGACTCGGTGCGCCTCCGCGCGCTGGCCGGCGTCTACGAACCCGTCACGGGATCGAGCGGCGCAGCGGCGTCGCTGAAGCCCGTCGGCTCACTCGCCGACCTGGCGCTGCTGCCCGCGGCGTCGCAGGCGGCAAGAGGGAAAAATCTCCAATTCGATCCGGCGAAGCACTGCATGGTCGTGGGGCCGTTCCGCATGATGGCGCGCGACGATGCGCGGTTCGAGCTGCTCGCGACCTCGAGCCGGGCGACGCTGCTGTTCGAGAACATCGCGCTCGGCAACAAGCGCGAGATCTACCTCTCGCGGACACAGCACCCGTCCGAAGGCGACCCGACGTATCTCGGCGACTCGATCGCGCGTTTCGACGGCGACACGCTGGTCGTCGATACGGTTGGTTTCAACGACATGACATGGTTGAACGACGCGGGTGCGCCCCACAGTGGTGCGCTGCACCTGGTGGAACGCATTCGTCCGGTCCAGGGCGGGCGGTTCCTCGAGTACCGCGTCACGGCGGACGATCCGGGGACGCTGGCCAAGCCGTTCACCTATACGCGGTACTTCCAGCGAACGAGCGCGGAGCTGAAAGAAGACTTCTGTGAAGATCGCCGCTGATGCGGCGCCGCACGGCGACCACGTCAGCAGCGTCACGCGGGCGTTCAACGAGCTGCGCGAGCTGATCGTGCTCGGCCACCTGCCGCCCGGCGGGTGGATTATCGAATCCGTCCTGGCGCAGCGCCTTGGCCTCAGCCGGACGCCGATTCGCGGCGCGCTTCACTGGCTGCGGCGCGAGGGCTATGTCGTCGAGCACACCGGCAAGCGAAACACGCGCACCGTCGTCGCGCCGCTGACGCGCGACGATGCGCAGGAGTTGTATCGCATCGTCGGCCATCTCGAGGGGCTCGCGGGCGCGCATGTCGTCGCCCTCCCGTCCCGCACGCGCGCGAAGGTGGCCGCGGAGCTCGCCGGCATCAATCAGCAGCTGCACGCCATTGCCAGCGCACGCCCGGTGGATCCGCGCCGGGTGTTCGACGTGGACAAGGCCTTCCACGCCAGCATCGTCAAGGCCGCCGGCGGCCGGCGGCTGACCGCACTCCACAACTCCGTCCGGCCGCAGGTCGATCGGTACTGGCGCCTGTATGCGAGCTCGATCATCAACGAGCTGCACCGGTCGGTCACCGAACACGACGAAATCGTCGCGGCCATTCGCAAGGGCGACGTTCATGAGGTGCGCCGCGCGCTCGATCAGAACTGGGCGGGCGGCTTCGAACGCATCCGCGGCCTGATCGAGATCTTTGGCGAGCGTGGAAGCTGGTAGGATCGAAACTTCTCAAAGGACACCACGATGAAGCGCATGGCCCGTGCTCTGATATCCGTCTTCCTGTTTGCCCTGTTTCTTCCTGCCCTGGCCGCCGCGCAGGCCGGATCCACCGCGCAGATCGCCGGCACCGTCAAGGACGACACCGGCGGCGTGCTTCCGGGCGTCACCGTCACGGTGACGCAGACCGCCACGAGCTTCACGCGGACGGCGGTGTCGGATGAAACCGGCGGTTATGTGCTGCCGAACCTTCCGGTCGGTCCCTACCGGCTCGAAGCAACGCTCCAGGGGTTCCGTTCGTACGTGCAGACCGGCATCGTGCTGACCGTGAATGCGACGCCGACGGTCAACGTGGTGCTCGCGCTCGGCGCCGTCTCAGAACAGATTTCGGTGCAGGCGAACGCGGCGATGGTCGAAACGCGAAGCACGGGCGTCGGCCAGCTCATTGAGAACCAGCGCGTCCTCGAACTGCCGCTCAACGGGCGGCAGGTGACCGACCTGCTGTTGCTGTCGCCCGGCGTCACGGTGAACACCTCTGGCGGGTTCGCGTCGAGCCGCAATTACCCGACGGTCCCGATTTCCGTCGCGGGCGGATCGCCCGGCAGCACGGTCTACATGATGGATGGCGCGAGCCATAACGACCCGGGCACGAACTTCAACCTGCCCGTGCCGTTTCCCGACGCGCTGCAGGAGTTCCGCATCGAGACCAGCGCGCTGCAGGCGCGATACGGCCATCACGCGTCGGCCATCGTGAACGTCGTCACCAAGTCCGGTACCAACGATCTCCACGGGAGCGTCTTCGAGTTCAACCGCGATCACCGGTTCAACGCGACCAACGCGTTTGCGTCCGTCGATCCGGCGACGGGGAAGCGGCGGGACGACGGGCTCGTGCGCAATCAGTTCGGCGGCGCGATGGGCGGCCCGATCGCGAGGAACCGGCTGTTCTTCTTCGGCGGCTACCAGGGAACGGTCATTCACACCGAGCCGAGCACGCTCCAGGCGTTCACCCCGACGGCCGCGATGCTGAGCGGCGACTTCACCGCGCTGGCCTCGCCGGCGTGCAACAGCGGGCGGCAGATCGCGCTGCGCGCGCCGTTTGTCAACAACCAGGTCGCCCCGTCGCAGTTCGACCCGACCGCGCTGAAGTACCTGCAGTACATCCCGGTATCCACCGACCCGTGCGGGCGTTATCAATACGGGTATCCGACGCCGAGCACCGACAACCAGTTCGTCGGACGCGTGGACTATCAGAAGAGCGCGAAGCACTCCATGTACGGCCGCTACATGGACATCCGCTACAAGCTGCCCAACTACTTCGACGGCACGAACGCGTTGACGACGCCAAGCGTCGGCGTGGACAACCGGGGACGCTCGCTCGTCTTCGGCGACACGTTCTCGATCAGCAACTCGGTCATCAACTCGTTCCGCGCGACAGGCATCCGGTCGGTCAACTTCCGCACGCCGTCCGTGTTCAAGTCGCCAGCCGATTTCGGCGCCAGGGTCTACACGACGCCGCTGGCCGGCGCCTTCACCAACCTGAGCGTCACCAACGCCTTCAGCCTTGGCGGCGGGGGCAACAACAACGCGAAGTACGACTACACGGTGTACGAGATCGCGGACGATTTCGACATGGTGCGCGGCACGCACCAGATCACCTTCGGCGTGGACTACCTGCACCAGGTGATGCACGTCTTCAACACGCAGTATTCGAACGGGCAGTTCTCGTTCGACGGCAGCGTCACCGGGCTGTCGCTGGCCGACTTCATGGTCGGGCGCGTCGGCCAGATCCAGCAGGGGGCCGACGTGCACCTGAACGAGCGCGCGCCGTACATCGCGACCTACGTGCAGGATGCGTGGAAGGCGACGTCGAAGCTGACGTTGAACTACGGGCTGCGCTGGGAGCCGTACTTCCCGCTGACCAACGACGACAACCAGGTGCTCATCTTCGATCCGGCCCGCTTTGCCGCCAACCAGCGCAGCAAGGTGTATGTGAACGCGCCCGCCGGCCTCATCTTCCCGGGCGACGACGGCTTCCCCGGGCATGCGTCGAGCAAGGGCAACATGAAAGAGCTCGGGCCGCGTGTCGGCGTCGTCTACGACCCGCGCGGCGCCGGCCGCGAGGTGGTTCGCGCCGGCTACTCGGTGGTGTACGACCAGCCCGCGATGTTTCATCACATCCGCAGCGCGAGCGTGCCGCCATGGGGATCGCTCATCACGCTGAACAACGTGTCGTTGTCGGATCCGTTCGCGACCTATCCTGGCGGCCAACCGTTTCCGCTGCCGGTGGATAAGAACGCCGCGTTCCCGCTCGCGGGCACCTACTGGACGCAGACGGCCAACGCCACGCCGCCGATGACGCAGCACTACAACGTCAGCTTCCAGAAGCAGTACGGCGAGAACTGGTCGGTGACGGCGAGCTACTTCGGCAACCGCACGTCGCACGTGTGGAACGGCATCGAGATCAACCCGGGTCTCTACACGGCGGACGCGACGGCCGCGAACCTGAATCAGCGGCGGTTGCTGTATCTGCAGAATCCCGATCAGGGCAAGTACTTCGCGTCGGTCACCCAGCTCAACCAGGATGGGCGCGCGCAGTACAACGGCCTCCTGCTCGCGCTGCAGAAGCGCATCAGCGACAACTACAGCGTGAACACGAACTACACGCTGTCGAAGTGCATGAACGACGGCGACCCGCAGCAGTTCCTCGACCCGCTGTATTCGCACCCCGGCGACCCGCATGCCGACTGGGGTCCCTGCGCCGGCGACCGTCGTCACGTGGTGAACACGACGCTGGTGGTGAACACGCCGACGTTCTCGTCACGGGCGATGAACATGTGGGCAGGTGGATGGCAGGCGTCGGCGCTCTTCCAGGCGCTCAGCGGCGGACCGCTGAACGTGACCATCGGCCGCGACCAGGCACTGACCGGCGCGCAGAACCAGCGGCCGAATGTCAACGGGAACTGGGAGCTGGACAACCCGACCAACGATCGGTATTTCGACGCCTCGGTCTTCTCGTTGCCGGCGCCGGGAACGTATGGCAACCTGAAACGTAATGCATTGAGGGGGCCGGGCACGTGGCGGGTGGACACCGCGGTGACGCGCAAGTTTGCGGTCGGCGGCGGCCGGCAGTTCGAGGCGCGCATCGAGACGTTCAACCTGTTCAATCACGTCGGGCCAGGGGTGGCGCAGCAGATCAACGGCTTCGGCTCGGTTGGCAATCCAACGACCGTGTTCACCAACACGCTGTTCGGGAAGATCACGACCGCGGCCGACCCGCGCATCATGCAGTTCGCGATCAAGTATTTGTTCTAGGATTGTGATGATGACGAGCCACCGAGACACGGAGGGCACGGAGACAAACGTTTTGAAATCTCCGTGTTCTCCCTGCCTCCGTGGCCAGTCTCCTGAAAGGACCATCGTCATGAAATCGTTTCGCGCGAAGCTCGTTGTTGCCGGCGCGGCCGTGGCGGTCGCCGGCGCGCTCGGCACCACGAGCGTGCTCGCGCACCACTCGCAATCGCAGTTCGAGCCCGAGGCGACAATCTCGGTCGAGGG
>Ga0070701_10001062_pt1 | contig 10042 bp, 10 predicted proteins | sample KBSK5102metaG_FD_65451 | JGI IMG/M metagenome (GOLD analysis project Ga0070701, IMG submission 65451) | Corn, switchgrass and miscanthus rhizosphere microbial communities from Kellogg Biological Station, Michigan, USA - KBS K5-10-2 metaG | ecosystem: Host-associated > Plants > Roots >... | reverse complement strand
GCGCTGGGGCAGCAGCTCAACCACAGTGACGAGCGGGTGCGTAAAGCGGCCGCGCTGGCGCTGGCCAAGATCGGCAACAGTGCCGCGGCGGAGCCGTTGCGGCGCGCCCTGCGGGACGTGTCGCCGGAGGTCCGGATTCAGGCGGCCCTGGGGGTGGGGAAGAAATCGAGTGCCCTGGCGATGCCGCTCGTCGCGGCCATGGAGGAGGAAGAAGACGAGAACGTCGAGCGCGAGCTGATTCTTGCCTTGGGCCGGATTGCGAGCGCGGCGGCGGTGCAGGCGTTGATCAAGTTTGCGCAGCCGGGGGGACGGTTGTTTGGGCGCAAGCCGGTAGGGCTCCGCGTGGCTGCGGTAGAAGCGCTCCGCCTGGCTGCGACGCCGGCGGCGATCGGGACGCTCGAAGGACTCACCGACGACGGCGACAAGCAGGTGCGAACCGCAGCGCAGTCGGCACTCGCGGATCTGAAGAGGAAATGAGGCAGACTTTGCTGCCCAACTGTCATATTGCATTAAGCCATAAAACCGGCGTATTGCGACGTCAATAAATTAGACGGAAGCACACGCCGCTTTCCCGCTGGCCTCGTCTCACAATCCCTTACAATTCAATGGTTTACCGGTCCAAACCGTGTTTGGGTGCGGTTCTTGCCCATTCGGGTCGCGCTGTTTCTAGGCACCCCGACTCTGGTCAGGAGAGACTATGAAGAGCATTCGCGTTGTTCTCGCTGTTGTCGCGTTACTGGCGTTGCCGTTCGGTGCGGTTGCCGCGCAAAGCCGCGCGAAACCCAAGCCGAGCACGGCCAGCACGACCGCTGGCGAGTGCAAAGACCAGCAGGCTGCGACGCTGGGCCGTGCGACTGACGCCGGCCGCGCCGCACCTTACGGTCTCGACAAGAAATGCGATGTAGGCGGTGGCAGTGGTGGCGGTGACAATGGTGGTGGTGGACCGCCCCCCGCGGATCAGCCTCCGACGGGCGTGAACGCCGCGACGGGTGTCGTCTACGAGGACGTTGACGGCAGCGGCACCCAGGAGCTCATGGCGGGTGAGTTCGGCCTGGTCGGCTGGGCCGTGCAGCTGTTCTGGAACGGTCAGCTCGTGACGTCGGGTACGACCGACTTCGAGGGGAAGTATTTCTTTCCCAATCTCGGTGCCGGTGACCTGTGGTCGGTCTGCGTGAGTCCGCAGGCAGGCTACACCCGTACGCAGCCCGCAAGCGGCGACGTGTGCGGTGGGAACGGCGTCTCGTTCATCATGCCGAACAACTCGTTCCCTACGTGGGCCCAGAATAGCTTCGGCTGGATGCTTCAGTAGAGTAGAGCCAATCCTGACCAACTCAGAGCCCCGGGCTTGCTGCCGGGGCTCTGTTTTTTCTAGTCTTTCCTATCCGCGCGTCACTCGCTGCACTTCGTCGACGGTGGTTACGCCCTCGCTTACCAGTCGCGACCCATCGCGCGCCAGGCTCTGCATTCCGGCACGCTCTGCGAGTGTCCGCAGCTCCCCAACGTCCCCGCCGCGTTGCAGCTCCGCGCGGATTTCATCGTTCATGATGAGCAACTCATAAATACCTGTTCTTCCACGATATCCTGTCTCGCGACAATCGGGACACCCTTGGCCGCGATACGCGCCGTGTGAGTCAGCGGGCACTTTGCATGCCTGGCAGATCACGCGAACCAGGCGCTGGGATAACACCGCCTCTACGGTGCTGGCCACGAGAAACGGCGCTACGCCGAGGTCGACCAGCCGAATCAGCGCGCCGGGGGCGTCATTCGTGTGAAGCGTCGAGAGCACCAGGTGCCCAGTGAGTGCCGCATGCGTGGCGATCTCGGCCGTCTCTTGGTCCCGGATTTCGCCCACGAGCAACACGTCGGGGTCTTGCCGGAGCAACGACCGGAGCGCGGTAGCGAATGTCAGTCCAACGGTCTCGCGGACGGGAACCTGCGGTACGCCAGCAAGCTCGTACTCAACAGGATCCTCGACCGTCAGGATCTTTTCACGACCGGTGCGGATCCGGTCGACCGCAGCATAGAGCGTCGTAGTCTTTCCAGACCCGGTAGGCCCGGCCGCGAGAACGATCCCGTGCGGCCGGCGAATCACCTGCTCAAATCGCTTCCGCGTCTCCTCACTCATGCCGAGGCCATCCAGCGCCACGCGCTGCTGGTCTTTATCGAGCAGGCGCAGCACGATGCTTTCGCCGTGCAGGACCGGAACAGTCGATACGCGTACGTCGACGGGCCGGTCCTGCAACCGTAAGCGAATTCGGCCGTCCTGCGGCACCCGTCGCTCCGCGATATCCAGCTCGGCCATGATCTTCAGCCGGCTCACAATGGCAGCGGCAAGATGCGGGGGCGGGGCCGGCCCATCCTGGAGCACGCCATCGATGCGATAACGCACGCGCAGCTCGTCGGCATAGCCTTCGAGGTGCACGTCCGATGCGCGCGCCTCGAGGGCTTCGAGTAGGAGCAAGTTTACAAGCCGCACGACGGGAGCCTCGTTCGCGAGATGCACGAGATCGTCGAGCGCCACGTCCGGCCGCGGCGTTTGCCCAGCAGGCTCCGACCCAAGTCCCGCGATTAACCCCTGTGCGGTGACGCCGTCGTCGCCGTAGACGCGGCGGATCGCCGCGCGCAGCTCGGACTCGGGGCCTTGAATGACCTCCACCTCGGCGTCGAACACAAACCGCAGATCATCAACAACCTGCGGGTCAACCTCCGGCATCCAGGTCGCGACCTCGACACGTCCTTCCTCGAACCGCAGCGGAAGGACAGCATTGAACTCCAGGTAGTCTGCCGTGAGCCGCTCAGAAAGCCGAGTGAGTGACGTCAGATCCACGGTCGTGAACGCCGTCACGGGACACTGTCGCGGCGAGGCGGCATCTGAATCAGCGGCTTCGGGACCGCGGGGCGGAGGAGGTCGGTTCCGCGTTCGAGGCCGGCGTTCAGGCGGTCAATGTCTTCATCGACCGCAATGATGTGCGGCGTCACGAACAGGAATAGCTCGCTCTGCACACTCGAACGCTGCGTGCTCCCGAATAGACCGCCGAGCAGAGGGAGGTCCTTGAGGAACGGGATACCCGAGCGGGAGCGCTCCTGCTCGCGATCGACCAGGCCGCCGATCACGACCGTCTGGCCGTCTCGGACGAACAGGTGTGTCGCCGCTTCACGCGTGCTGATGATGGGAGCCCCGAATTGCACCTCGCTCGTCGCGTTGCTCACCTGCTGGCTGATCTGCAGGTTGACGTACCCATCGTCATTGATCGTGGGGGTGAGGGTGAGCTGGGTTCCCACGTCGCGGTACTGCACCACTTGATCGCGCACCGCCGCGTCCGTCGGCAGGGCCCGGATGACCTGGACAAAGGGCCGTTCGCTCCCGATGAGGATTCGCGCTTCCTGGTTGTTCTGGGCGAGTAGGACGGGGCGGGAGATGATTCGCACCCTCCCCGAGGCCGCGAGCGCCGAGATCGTCACGTCGAGATTGACCTTGCCGACGCGCATGACGCGGAGCGCAAAATCGCCGGCCGAGGTGCCTTTCAGGGTCGCGGCCTGGGCATTCGCGCCGGCCTTGAAGGCGGTTGAATCATCTCCGATGCGCCCCGACACACCCAACTGAAAGTCGGTGGTGCGCCGCACTTCGGCGATCAGGACTTCAATCAGAACCTGGAGCGGCCGGAGGTCGAGCGTTTCGATCGACTGCCGCACAATCATCCAATCGGCTTCCTGCGCTCGAACGAGCAGCGAGTTCGTGGCCTCGTCGGCTACGATCTGGATGTCTCCGTGCAAACGACCAGGTAAGCTGGGCGCCTGTGAAGGCCCTAACTGCACGCGAACCGCCGGCCCCGTGTCCATGGGGACGATTCGTTGTTGCCGAAGCTCCTCGGACAACGTCCGCGATCCCGAGGGTCCCGCCTGTTCTCGAGCACCGCTGCCACCGAATAGCGATTGCAGCGTGGCCGCGAGGCGCGCCGAGCGGGCGTGCTTGAGCCGGTACACAAACAGTCGGACTTCCGGTTCTGGCGTCGTGTCGGTCTGTGCCGCCGCGCGCTGCGCTGCTCCCCGTGGTCCGAGGCCGGTGTCCTCGAGCCGGATGAATGTCCCGTCCTCGATCAGTCTCAGTCCGTTGGCAATGGCGATGCTCTTCAACAAGGGGAGGATCTGCTCCGGAGCAACGGGCTGATTGGTCCGCAGGGTGACGCGTCGCGCTGGGAGATCTGAATAGATCAGATTCAAGTGACCTGCTTCGACCAGCGCCGCGAGCACCAGCCGAAGATCCGCGTCCTGAAAATCGAGCAGCAAGCCTTGCGGCGAAGTGCGGACCTGCGCGGGAGGGGCCGGGGGGGCCGGGGGGGCCGGGGGGGCTGGGGGCCCTGGGGGGGCTGGCGGCGGCTCCTGCCCCGCCGCGCGGGAACCGGCGAGCGCAAGCACGAGAACACTCAGCAACACGCCCCGGGCAATCATTCAGTCCCCGCTTTCGCGATGCGGAGCACGACGATCGCCCCATCAGCCTTTGCGAATTCCGCCGCTCCTTGCGTCACCCGATTCAACGTCCAGTCGCCCAAACGCTCGCCGACCCGCACGATCCGCGGAGGCCCGCTTCCGGTTGCGCACATCGCAAAGCCGCCGTCCGGCGTCACAGCCGTGCCGATCAGCTCGACCTCAGCCGTCGCAGCTGCAGGTTGAGCAAAGGCAGCGACATCACTTGGCAGCTGGAAGCGTTGCCTGGGTCGGCGGCGCTCCGGGTGGAAGGGGTCTTTATCGACCGCTCCGAGTACTCGCGCGAAGGTGTACGAGTCGTGAGGAGTAGCCCCGGCCCGTGTTGCGACGCCGGAGCTGTCCGTAAATGCGCGGTCGGATATGCCCTCGATCCGAGACGCATTCCACAGAGTCCACGCGAGCAGGAGAGCGGAGACGCCCAGCGCCGCAGCGGCGAGTTGCTTCATGGCGTCTCTCGCACGTAGGCACGGATCGCGGCGGCGATGCCGAGCTGCTCGACGTCCGATGCATCCACGACGTCTGACCCGCCAGCGCGCGAGACAGTGAGCCAGTCCACGCGCACGAGACGCGACTCCGATTCTGCCGTCTTGAGCCAGCGCAACAGGCCCTCGAAGTCCCCGCGGCCGCTGACCTCGATCCGGACGCCCACGAGTCCCGAGGCCAGCCGCTCCGGCGGGCGACTCTCGATCGACTCGATCTGAACTCCAAACCGCCGTGCCCGCTCTCCGACGGCGGCTACGAGCGCCGCCGTCGCTGCGAGCGGATCGCGCGCCTGGAAGAGATACACTCGCTGCTGCTCCAAGACATTCCGTGCGATCTGCAGGTCATCGGTGTGTTGTCCCGCCGAGCGCAGCACGCCGAGCTCGCGGCTCAGGAGGTCGCGTTGTTCGGCGATCCGGTCATGCAGCACCGCGCGTGCCCGGATATACGGCCGCACGACAGACGTCCCGAGCAGTGCCGGAACAAGGACAACCACGCCCCACATGAGCGCGCGTCGATCCCGGGCACCGAGTCGCTTGAGGGCTTTCATGGGCTCGCACCACCCCAGCGAGCGGCAAACCGGAAGTGCTCGCGCACCACGCCGTTGGGGCTGATATCCTGCCGGATTGGACCATCGGCGTGGACCGCCGCAAGCGCGGGTATCTGTTGCAAGCCACGCAGGACTCCAGCCGCGTCGCTGGCCACGCCCGTGACGATCACGGTATCACCACGCGCCTCGAACCCCGTGAGATACGCGTCGCGCGGCAGATCATCGGCGAGGTCGGCAAAAAAGGCGGACCACCGCGGCGTGGTGGCGACGACGTTGTCGAGGGTGCGGGTGAGGCCGGTCAAGGCATTCAGCGAATCGCGCATGCGCATGGCGACGACGACCTGCGGCGCGATCTCTGCGCGCCGGGCGCGCAGCGCCGCGAGCTCACGATCGAGACCCCAATAGTCGATCCCCGCAGCGACGATGACGCACGCGCCAGCCGCCGCGAGGAGAAGCATCGCGATTTTTCTGTCGACACGGCCGACCTGCGCGCGCCGCGTGGCAGAGCACAGACTCAGCGCGCGCACGCCGCTGACGTGCTTGGCCGCGGCGAAGTACGGATCGATGTGGCTTGGGTGAACATGCTGATCGCTCGGCCGCAACCGGGCATGGCTGCTCAGACGGCGCTGCCGGACCTCGACTTTTGCTATGACCTGCTGCAGGGCGATCGTGTGCTCCCCATCGGGAAGCAAAGCCGCCCACACCACCTGGGCCGGAACGACCACAGCCAGGCGCCACCCAGCGGCGGCGATTGCCCCCTCGACCTCCTCCAACAGGCGTGTGGACACCGCGGCGCCAAGAGAGCTACCTCGATCGATCGCCGCGGTCTGCGGGTCGCGCGCACCGACGAAATGGCGCGCGGCATCGCGCTCGAGCACGCGGCGGCGTTCCTCACTACTCATGGGGGGCAGGCGCACGCGCCGCACGTCGACCAACGGTGGCACGAGCGCGACACTCACCCGCGCTTGCGCGACTCCACTCTGTTTTTTCAGATCGGCCACGGTCTGGCGCAAATCCGCGATGTCTGGCGTCTCGAGCCGGCGCCCCCCGGGCAGCACGGCCACCAGTCGATCGACCCCGAGCGCGATACCGATCGACTTCATTCGGCGCGACTCCAGACATAGAACAAGGCATCGCGCGCGCGTACGAGCAACGCTGTGACCTTGGCACGGACGGGACTTCCGGGCAGCCAGCCGATACTCACCACTTCAACTTCACGTGTCTCGGTCGTGGTGCGAGATAGGAGCGTCGGCAATTGGACTCGCAATACTTCGCGCGCGGTTGGCGACAGCTCGCGCTCGAGGTCGGCGATAGTGCCGAGGGTGCGCCCGCGGCCCCTGCGCCGCAGCAGCACCCCGGCCGCTTCCTCAGTGATTCCAGGCAAGGACAGCAGCACCGGCCGTGGTGCCGTGTTGACGTTGATTTGTCCTGCGCCCATCACGGTCAGATACGGGCGCATCTCGTCGAGGAGGTCGGCGGTCATGCCCCGGACTCCCCGCAGCTCGGTGATGCTCTCGAACGGACTATTACGCGGCAGCGACTGCGCTCCGGCCTGCAGGTACTCGTCGCGCTCAGCGCCACGCGCGCGGCGGAAGTCATCGAGATCGCGCCAGTCGGCAATGGCTTGCGCCAGGCGGTCGGCGACACCGGCGTCGATCCGAAGTGCCGCAAAGAATCGTCGCAACTGTTCTTCGTCGGCGCGGTTGAGGTTCAGCGCGGATTCGACGTCGTACAGCGCCGTCGTGGCGCGGGCAGCACCGACCGTGAGCGTGTCGCCGAGTGAATCCAGCCCACTCCACGGATCGACCCGATCGCCGGTAGACGTCACAAGGCGCTCAGCCAGGCGGGCTCGTATCGACTCGACACCGGACTCCGCCGCCGAACGGGCACGAACGCCTTCCACATAGTTCGCGGCCGCGAGGCGACGCGTGCGTGATACCGTCGCGATCGCGAGGCCGGCCGTCGCCAGCGCGACGAGCAGCCAGAGCGCCGCGAGCAGTGCAAAACCGCGCCGGTTACTCATCGGCCCCTGAGGGGAACGAGAATCGGCAGGCGCAACAGTGGTGCCAGGCTATCTCCTGTCTTGGCAGTCAACCGGATTTCGGCGGCAGCAGGCACGAGCGTAGACGAGATCCAGCTCGGCAGCCAGGCGCGCGGTCCCAATACGCCACTGAGATAATGGATGTCCATGCCGGTGACGCTGGAGTCGAGCTCCAGGCGCGCGGTACGCCCTCCGGGCCACGCCGTGAACCCGGCGACGAGCCCCCGCTCCCGCGTCACGGTATCGCGGTCGATGTACAAGCGGACGACGATGTCGCCGGCTCCGAGCGGCGTCGGGGACGTCGTGAGAAAGCTCACTTCGTCCGACGGCAGGCGATCGAACATGTCGTCGAGCCCATTGAACTGCGGGCCGCCTTCGTCGGCCATGAGGCGCGCACCAGCAAGCCACGCGATGATCTCCGCACGTTCAGCGGCAGCGCGGGATGTCTCCGCACCAGCGGTTTCGATCTGCAGCCGACGGTCCGCGAGCGCTGCGACAGCGGCCATTCCCGCGGAAATGGCCATGCCGGTGACGGTGATCCCGACGATGAGCTCGAGCAGTGTCATGCCGCGGGCCGTCATTGGACCACCTGATTGGGTTTGGGGCGATAGAGACGCGCGGTCACGCTGTAGTCGCTGCGCGCGCCTGTTACGAGCACGACTGCGTCGTATAGGTCGCGCTGGCCGAGTATGGGCTCGAGTTTGGTCGTCCAGCGATAGTCCTTGAACGGCTCCGGAAACGTTCCGCGCGCCAACGAGTCCGGGATGGGGTTCAGGTCGTCGGCAGCCAGAATCGTCACTACCGCAAGGCGTTGCTGCGCGAGTGCGGACAATGTGTAGGCTTCGCGAGCGCGCTCGATGCTGCGGGTTTCACCGCCGACAGCTTCGAGCGCCGCGACGCCGCTCAGCCCGACAATGGCGAGCGCGACGACGGCCTCGAGAATCGTGAATCCGCGATTAGTGCTGGACATGAATGCCTCCTGTCCAGCGATCGATCGTGACAGCGACGGCACCGCTCGGACCGAGTAGCGCGAGGCTATCCGCATCGACGATGCCCTCGGGGTCAAATCGTACGCGCGGGCGAACTGCCGTGCTCCATAGCCGAACCCCCGCCTCGCTCGAGATCGCGCCCGAGTCCAGCGTGGCGCTGTCGTCGAGGCGGATCCAAAAACGATCCGACTCCGGTACGAAGGTGACTTCGACAGGCGCGGCCCGTTCGAGTGCGGCGCGTTGAGCGGATGCGAGCAGTCCGTCGAGCCGACGGGCCGCGCGTGTCAGCTCGTCGTCCGGTGCGATGCGGCTAAGAGCGGGCACGACCGCCGCTGCCGTGATGCCGAGGATCGCGAGGACCACAACGACTTCGACCAGCGTGAATCCCCGGCTCACCGGTACACTCCGGCGTTGACGCCATAGATCGCCTGCAGCACCGAGAGCGCCACGATGGCGACGAGCAAGCCGAACGAGAGGATCATCGCGGGCTCGAGCAGCGTGACGAGCCGTTGCGCGCCGCGCTCCGTGCGCTCCTCGAAGATTTCGGCGGCCTTCACGAGGAATTCCTGCAGACGCCCCGATTCTTCGCCGACGGCGACGAGCTGCGGCAGCAGCGGGTGAAAGAACCCCGATTCAGCGAAAGCCTTGTGCAGCGGCACGCCTTCGCGCACGCGCGTGCGTACCCGGATCAGCTCGTCGCGAGTCAGCGGGTCCGGCAGGCACTCGGTGGCTTGTTCGAGCGCTGCGAGCAGGGGGGCGCCGCCGCCGACGAGGACTCCGACGAGCCGTGTGACCCGCGCGCCGAGCGCCTGCCGGCGCAGGTCACGAATCACGGGCAGCTCGAGCAGGACGCGCGCCGCAAGGCGGCGCCCTTCTTCTGTGCGCCGGATCCAGGGCACAATCAGGGGAAGCGCGACCGCGAGAGCTGCCAGCACGGGCCACGCGTGTTTCAACATCGCTGCGACACCAAGTACGATCGCGGTCGAACGCGGCAGTGTGGCCCCTGTGCCGCGCAGCAGCTCGGCGAACCGCGGCAACACAAAGAAGGCGAGCACGCAGAGGGCGATCGTGCCGGCGGTGGCCAGGACGATCGGGTAGATCGACAGCGAGAACAGGCGAGCGCGTAGCCGTTCGTCTCGCTCGAGCTGCTCGGCGAGGCGCGCGAAGGCTCCGGGCAGATCGCCGCTGCGTTCACCAGCACGCACCAGCCCGACATATAGAGGAGAGAAGAGCGCCGAGTAGCCGCCGAGGGCGTCGGCGAGCGACTCGCCGCGTTCGACCCGCGCGCGCACCGCGGTCGTGGCGTCGCGTATGCCGCCGGTTGCGACGTGGGCAGCCGCGCCGAGCGCGCGCGCGAGCGGGAGCCCGGCATTCAGGAGGGCCGCGACCGCGCGGGTGAGCTCGAGGAGTTCCTGGCGCTGGCCGAAGCGGATGCCGCTCGCGTTCTGCGCCGCGGGCGCTTCGTCCACGTCGATCACGACGAGGCCGCGGGCTTCG
>Ga0070701_10001060_pt1 | contig 10043 bp, 9 predicted proteins | sample KBSK5102metaG_FD_65451 | JGI IMG/M metagenome (GOLD analysis project Ga0070701, IMG submission 65451) | Corn, switchgrass and miscanthus rhizosphere microbial communities from Kellogg Biological Station, Michigan, USA - KBS K5-10-2 metaG | ecosystem: Host-associated > Plants > Roots >... | reverse complement strand
ACCTCTGCGACGGATACCGCAAAGCATGGTCCGCGACCGCCAACCCCGACATCGGGGAAGTTTTTGACGACGCACTCAAGGCGCTCGGGGCCATAAGTACGGTGGTCGCCCTCTAGCCAGGCCGGTATCGAATCTCTCGCCGTCAGAAAAATCGGCCCGCCTCCGAACAGTGGTACGACGTTGGATGCTGTCAGTCGGTTCCCAACTCCAGCCGTCCGCAGTAGCTTCTCAAACGCTTGTTCGCCGCCACACCGTCAACGTGTCTGACCCGCAACGATTTTCGTCGTCAATCGGCGTCAATGTTGCCAACGCCTAGCTCACGAACCACCGGAGCGGCGTCATCACCAACGGCGTACCCCACAGCGCCCCTGTCAACACGGCGCCGGCCAGGCCCATCAAGCCCGACATCGCAATGATCGTGTCGCTGTTCATATCTGCACCATTACCCACACCGCCGCGCAGCCAATCCTCGCGGCGTGCCATGCCGGCCGGACCGAGCCACCACCTTATTCGATGCACAAGTGATGCATGCCGACGGCTTTCCTCGTATTCGGTTTGACCAGTACGTAAACGCCATGCAAACGGCAGGTGGATTCTGCCTAGAGGGCACAGTCGGCGCCTAGTCTGGGGGAGGTGCTGGCCAAACCGCACTCACCCGATGAGTTGCGTACGACGTTTCAAGGGTTGCTGAACCAAGCTCTCACTCGTGGGCGCGCTACGCGTACCGATTGCGGTCTGGGACCGGGCACTCTCGCTGCGATCGATGTGGTCGCGTACGACCATCCGGATGCCGAGGCCGACTGCATTGCGGCCGCTTACGACGCGTTCTATCGCGAGCACGGCGAAGGCCGCGAAGAGGTTGAACAGTAATGACTGATGTTGCGGTACACCTCGTGAATGGTGAATGCCTAGCCCGAGCGGGACCATAGGGCGCAGAAACGCCGGTCCAGCGCGGCGATCAGGCGATCCAGTTCGCGCAGGAGGTCGTCGGCGAGCTGCTTCCGCTCGTCTGCGAGGAACCTCCGAAAGTACGTCGCTTGCAACGCATCCGCAGCATGTGCCGCTCCGGCCCACTGCGCCTCACAGTCACGGAGGTAACTCAACGACTTTCTCAGACGACTTCCGTGGATCAGAGGAATGGGTTTGGGGCGTGGCCGACAGCAATACGCCTAAACTGCCGGCCACCCCAACGCGGAACGCTGAACCCGCGCCAACCTGGCGCTTACCCAATATTGGGAGTAGTGAATCAATTCCGGGAGATCCGCCGTGCTCTTACCGTAGCGGAATCGCCAAGGCTTCTGAGCCGGAAACATCGTCAACGCCGTGAACTGCAAGATTTGTAGCGATGGTCGCATCAACGTTGCTAATCAGCGAGGGCGCATTTGCGGTGTAGCCGATAAGCGTCTGCCTGTAAAGGTGATTGCTGCCGGTCTCAAAGGGCTGCGATGAGACTTGAGGCAACAGCCCGCGCACTCGAGCGGGTGGCTCGTCGGCACCACTTTCACAGCGGATTCATAACTGATTCAAGACAGGCGCATCGCCACCGCTTGCATGCTCGGGTTCATGAGCGAAACACCGTCGTCCTCTGAACCTGCGACTGGCCCCGTGGCCACGGCCGCACCGCCTCCCGAATCCGCGCCTGCCGCCCCGCCTCCCGTCTACGCCGAGCCGCCACGCCGCAACCGGCTGACGGCGGTGGCTGCCTGGGTCGGCATCGTGGCGGGCGTCATCTTCATCGTCGCCGTCGTCTTCTTCTCCGGCTTCTTCCTCGGCGCGCACTCCGGTGGCGGCCACGTCGGCTGGGGCCACGGTCATCGCCATCACGGCTCCATGATGCACAGAGGCGGCCCGCCGATGTTCCCGATGGGCCCGCGCGGCGATTTCGACCGGCCTGGCCCGGGTATGCAGCCGCCGTTCGGCCCGGGCGGCCCGAACTCCGGCCCGCAGCAGCCCGGCGGTCCCACCACGACAGCGCCGCGTCCCTAGCGCGCAAACCACGGGATCGACGTCTCGCAGGAGAATGGAGGGCACGCCCGCGAAACGTCGATCTCGACGAGTTTTTGGGTACCCGCGGGGTATGACCGAGAAATTCACTACGACGGACGCGGGCAACCCGGCGCCGAGCGACGACCAGTCGTTGACCGTCGGACCGGACGGCCCGATCCTGCTTCAGGACCACTACCTCATTGAGCAGATGGCCAACTTCAACCGGGAGCGCATCCCGGAGCGGCAGCCCCACGCCAAGGGCGGCGGCGCCTTCGGCCGCTTCGAAGTCACTCAAGACGTCAGCCAGTTCACGAAAGCCGCGGTCTTCCAGCCGGGTACGAAGACGGAGATGGTGGCCAGGTTCTCGACCGTTGCGGGCGAGCGCGGCAGCCCGGACACCTGGCGTGATCCGCGGGGCTTCGCGCTGAAGTTCTACACCAGCGACGGCAACTTCGACATGGTCGGCAACAACACCCCGGTGTTCTTCGTCCGCGATCCGATGAAGTTCCAGCACTTCATCCGCTCCCAGAAGCGCATGCAGGCCACCAACCTGCGCGACCACCACATGCAATGGGACTTCTGGACACTCTCACCAGAGTCGGCACACCAGGTCACCTACCTGATGGGGGACCGCGGCATCCCGCGAACCTGGCGGCACATGAACGGATACTCCAGCCACACGTACAGCTGGCTGAACACCAAAAACGAGTTGTTCTGGGTGAAATACCACTTCAAGACCGACCAGGGCATCGAGTTTCTGACCCAAGAGGACGGCGACCGGCTGGCCGGTGAAGACGGTGACTACCACCAGCGCGACCTGTACACGTCCATCCAGGGAGGCAACTTCCCGAGCTGGACGCTACACGTGCAGATCATGCCGTTCGAGGACGCAAAGACCTACCGCTTCAACCCCTTCGACCTGACGAAGGTGTGGCCGCATGGCGACTATCCGTTGCACGAGGTCGGCAAGATGACCCTCGACCGCAACGTCACTGACTACCACGCCGAGATCGAGCAGGCCGCGTTCGAGCCCAACAACATCGTGCCGGGCACCGGCTTGAGCCCGGACAAGATGCTGCTTGCCCGCGGTTTCTCCTACTCCGACGCGCACCGGGCCAGGCTCGGAGTCAACTATCGTCAGATCCCCGTCAACACACCGAAGGTCGAGTTGCACAGCTACTCCAAGGACGGAGCGATGCGGATCCGCAACGTGACCGATCCGGTGTACGCGCCGAACTCGATGGGTGGCCCGCAGGCCGACCCCAAGCGCGCCGCGGAGGTGCGCTGGCATGCCGACGGCGAGATGGTTCGCGCCGCGTACGCGCTGCGACCCGATGACACCGACTGGGGCCAGCCCGGCACGCTGGTGCGTGAGGTGCTCGACGACGGGGCCCGGGACCGCTTGGCGCACAACATCATTGGTCACGTGTCCAAGGGTGTGCGGGAACCGGTCCTGTCGCGGGTGTTCGAATACTGGAAGAACGTCGACCCCGATCTCGGCAAGAAGGTCGAGGAGGGGGTGCGCGCCAGTCTCGACGGCAACGGCAAGTAGTTCGCTGCCCGCCAAGGCGCCCCTGTCCGAGCCCGACCGGGGCGTCTTGCCGTGGACGGCGGGACTGGCATGATCATGGCCATGAGCATCGAAGTCGTTTACACCACAGAGTCAACCGCAACCGGAGGCGGCCGCGACGGCCATGTGAAGTCGTCGGACGGCAGGATCGATCTGGACACCCGACCGCCCAAGGCCGCTGGCGGCAGCGGCGAGGGCACCAACCCCGAGCAGCTGTTCTCGGCCGGCTACGCCGCATGCTTCCTCGGTGCGATTCGTCTGGTGGCGCGCACCGAGAAGATCGACCTCGATGACGCGACCGGCGTCACGATCCAGGTCGGGTTCGGCAAGGATTCCGAGGGCGGTTTCGGCATCAACGCGAACCTCATCGGTTACCTCCCCGGCCTGGAGCAGAGCGCAGCCGACGAACTAATGACCAAGGCGCACGGGGTCTGCCCCTACTCGAAGGCAACGCGCGGCAACATCGACGTCACGCTGTCGGCGAAGGTCTAGTTGGGTGCGGACCGCCGCAGCGATAGGCGTCGGTCTGGCCGTTGGCGTGTCATTGGCGGCGCCGGCGCAAGCTCGTCCGTCCGACCCCGGCGTGGTGAACTACGCCGTCCTGGGCAAGGGCTCGGTGAGCAATATCGTCGGCGCGCCAATGCGGTTCGCGTGGACGTACACCGATCCGTTCCAGTCCTATTACGTCGACATTCCGGTCTGCAACAACTGGGCGGACATCGGACTGCCCGAGGTGTATGCGGACCCGGATCTGGCGTCGTTCAACGGCTCGGTCACGCAGACGGCGGACAACGACCAGACGCACTTCGCCAAACAGGCGGTCGGGGTGTTCGCCACCAACGACGCGGCCGACCGCGCGTTCCATCGGGTGGTCGACCGCACCGTGGGTTGCAGCGGCCAGACGTCGGCGATGCACCTGGACAACTTCACCACGCAGGTGTGGACCTTCACCGGCGGCACCCTCAGCGCGACCGACGCGGACTGGGTGAAGCAGGAAGCAGGCACAGACCGACGCTGCTTCACCACGACCCGTAGGCGAGAGAACGTTCTGCTGCAGGCGAAAGTCTGCCAATCTGGCAACGGCGGGCCTGCGGTGAACGTGCTGGCTGGGGCGATGCAAAACACGCTGGGGCAGTAACCGGCAACGTTTTGGGGTACACGTCACCAACGCGTCACCCAAAAATCGCGGGACTTTGTCGGTGCGCTCTGGAAGATGGAGTGAAGGCCGCGATCGTTCCCTACCCGGAAGGGGCCGGAAGACATGACCTTCGCCGTTACGCCCGAGGTGGACGACGCGCACCCATGGCAACCCGCTACAGCCGAGTTGACCAGCGCATATAGCGCCGCCGAACACATCGGCCAGACCTGTCTGGCCGACGGTCCGGTGGGGCGGGTCGGCCTGGAGGTCGAGGCGCATTGCTTCGACCTGACCGATCCGATGCGCCGCCCTGCCTGGGACGAGCTGACCGACGCCATTGCGGGTGTGCCGCCGCTGCCCGGTGGCAGTGCGATCACCGTCGAACCCGGCGGAGCGGTCGAATTGTCCGGCCCCCCGATGGACGGGCCCGTCGCGGCCATCGCCGCGATGACGGCCGACCGGGCTGTGCTGCGGGCCGCGTTCGCGCAAGCCGGCCTCGGTCTGGTGCTGGTGGGCGCGGACCCGCTGCGCCCGGCCAAGCGGGTAAATCCTGGCGACCGGTACCGCGCGATGGAGCAGTTCTTCACCGCCAGCCAGACCGGAGACGCAGGCGCGGCGATGATGACATCGACGGCGTCGGTGCAAGTCAACCTGGACGCCGGGCCGCAGGATGGCTGGGCGGCGCGGGTGCGGTTGGCACATGCCCTCGGCCCGACGATGATCGCGATCGCCGCCAACTCGCCGTTGCTCGGCGGCCAGTTCTCCGGCTGGCAGTCGACGCGGCAGAGGGTGTGGAGCCAACTGGATTCTGCGCGATGCGGCCCGATTCTCGGCGTGAACGGTGACGACCCGGCCAGCGACTGGGCGCGGTATGCACTGAAGGCGCCCGTGATGCTCGTGCACAGTTCGCCGGAAAACACAGCGGCGCCCGTGACCGATTGGGTGCCGTTCGCGGACTGGGCCGACGGCCGCGTGTTGCTCGGTGGCCGCAGGCCGACGCACGCCGATCTCGAGTATCACCTCACCACGCTGTTCCCGCCCGTTCGGCCGCGCCGCTGGTTGGAGATCCGCTACCTGGACAGCTTGCCGGATGCGGTGTGGCCGGCCGTCGTGTTCACGCTCGTGACGCTGCTCGACGATCCGGTCGCCGCTGACATTGCCGCGGAAGCCACCGAGGCCGTGGCCACGGCGTGGGACCGCGCCGCGCAGATCGGCCTCGGCGACCGACGGCTGCGCGACGCAGCCACGCGCTGTGTGCAAACCACCGCCGAACGCGCGCCCACCGAACTCGTGGAATCGATGGATCAGCTGGTGCGTTCGGTCGAGAAAGGGCGTTGCCCGGCCGACGATTTCTCCGACCGAGCCGTCAAATATGGGATCGGCATAGCTGTCACCCAACTGGCACAAGGGGAAATGTGACGGCACACGACACATTTGCACGTGAGCTGACGAAGGCCAGAGAGCGCACGCTGCGGCTCGTCGACTTCGATGACGCCGAACTGTGGCGCCAGTACGACCCGTTGATGAGCCCGTTGGTGTGGGACCTCGCGCACATCGGTCAGCAGGAAGAGCTGTGGCTGCTGCGTGGTGGCGATCCCGGTCGGCCGAGCATGTTGGCTCCCGAGGTGGAACGCCTCTACGACGCGTTCGTCCACTCCCGTGCGACCCGCGTCGATCTGCCGTTGCTGCCGCCCACCGACGCCCGAACGTTCTGTAGCACCGTGCGCGGCAAGGCGCTCGACAGCCTCGACGCGCTGCCCGACGATCCTGATGTCCGCGCGGAAGCCGAGTTCCGCTTCGGGCTGGTCATCAGCCACGAGAATCAGCACGACGAGACCATGCTGCAGGCGCTGAACCTCCGGTCCGGGCCGCCGCTGTTGAACACCGGATCGTGGCTGCCGCCAGGACGCTCCGGTGTCGCCGGCACCGCCGTGCTCGTGCCCGCCGGGGAATTCATACTCGGCGTCGACGCGGTCAGCGAGCCGCAGTCGCTCGACAACGAACGGCCGGCGCACACGGTCGATGTGCCGGCCTTCCGCATCGGCCGCGTGCCCGTGACCAACGGGGAGTGGCGGCAATTCATCGCAGACGGTGGGTACCAGCAGCAGCGCTGGTGGTCGGACCGTGGCTGGACCCATCGGCAGGAGGCGGGGCTGACCGCGCCGCAGTTCTGGAATACAGGGGATTTGCCGGGTACCCGCACCCGATTCGGGCACGTCGAGGAGATCCCCGACGACGAACCCGTGCAGCACGTCACGTACTACGAGGCCGAGGCGTACGCGGCGTGGGCGGGCGCGCGCCTGCCCACCGAGGTGGAATGGGAGAAGGCCGCCGTCTGGGATCCCGAGGCGGGTAGGCGTCGCCGATTCCCTTGGGGCGCATCAGAACCCACCGGACACCTCGCGAACCTAGGCGGCGACGCGCTGCGTCCGGCCCCAGTCGGGGCCTACCCCGCAAGTGCCTCCGCGTACGGCGCCGAGCAGATGCTGGGCGACGTGTGGGAGTGGACCACGTCGCCGCTGCGGCCGTGGCCCGGCTTCACACCGATGATCTACGACCGGTATTCGCAGCCGTTCTTCGAGGGCTCTGGGGCCGGCGACTACAGGGTGCTGCGTGGCGGCTCGTGGGCGGTCGCGGCGGGCATCCTGCGCCCGAGCTTCCGCAATTGGGACCATCCGATCCGCAGGCAGATCTTCTCGGGTGTGCGCCTGGCCTGGGACGCCTGATGTGCCGACACCTCGGCTGGCTCGGCGAACCGCGATCGATCGCGTCGCTGGTGCTGGAGCCACCGTCGGGACTGCTGGTCCAGTCGTATGCGCCTCGACGCCAGAAGCACGGCCTGATGAACGCCGACGGTTGGGGTGTCGGCTTCTTTGACAACGGCGTCGCGCGACGGTGGCGCAGCGCCACGCCGCTGTGGGGCGACTTGTCATTCGCCTCGGTGGCGCCCGCGTTGAGCAGCGAATGCGTTGTCGCAGCGGTGCGTTCGGCCAGCACCGGTATGCCGATCGAACCCTCGGCCTCGGCCCCGTTCACCGACGGGCAGTGGTTGCTGTCGCACAACGGGCTCGTCGACCGCGGCGTTCTGCCGCTGTCCTCCAAGGCGGAGTCGACCAATGACAGCGCACTGCTTGCCGCGCTGATTTTCGAGCGTGGCCTCGACGCGCTGGGCGACATCGTCGTCGAGGTCGCCGCCGCCGATCCCAATGCCCGGCTGAACATATTGGCGGCCAACGGCTCTCAACTGCTCGCCACCACGTGGGGTGACACCCTGTCGGTGCTGCGTAGAGACGACGGCGTGGTGCTGGCCAGCGAACCATACGACGACAATCCCGGCTGGCAGGAAATTCCGGACCGCCACCTCGTCGTGGTCGAGGACTCTCGTGTAAGCCTGATCCCCCTGAAAGGATCGTCATGACTTTCTCGCTGGCCAACTACCTGGCCGCCGACTCGGCCGCGCATGCGTTGCGCCGGGATGTGCGGGATGGCTTGGCGCATACGCCGAAATCGTTGCCGCCCAAATGGTTTTACGACTCGGCGGGTAGCGACCTGTTCGATCAGATCACCCGGCTGCCCGAGTACTACCCGACCCGCGCCGAGGCGCAGATCCTGCGTTCGCACTCGGCGGACATCGCTGCGGCGTCCGGCGCCGACACGCTGGTCGAACTCGGCAGCGGCACCTCGGAGAAGACTCGCATGCTGCTGGACGCGTTGCGCGACAGTGGATCACTGCGCCGGTTCATCCCGTTCGACGTGGACTCCGGGGTGCTCAACGCGGCCGGATCCGCCATCGAGCGTGAATACGCGGGTATCGAAATCGATGCGGTGTGTGGTGATTTCGAGGAGCATCTCGGCAAGATACCGCGCGTCGGCCGGCGTTTGGTGGTGTTTCTCGGCTCGACGATCGGCAACTTGACACCGGGTCCGCGAAAGGATTTCCTGACTGCGCTGTCGGACACGTTGCAGCCGGGCGACAGCCTGCTGCTCGGCACCGACCTCGTCAAGGACGCGGGTCGGTTGGTACGCGCCTACGACGACAGTGCCGGCGTCACAGCGCAGTTCAACCGCAACGTGCTCGCGGTAGTCAATCGGGAACTGGACGCAGATTTCGATCTCGGCGCGTTCCGGCACGTTGCGCGGTGGAACACCGGCGAGGAGCGCATCGAGATGTGGCTGCGCGCGTCGAGTCGGCAACGGGTCCACATTGCTGCACTGGACCTGGTCGTCGACTTCGCCGACGGCGAGGAGATGCTCACCGAGGTATCCTGCAAATTCCGGCCCGAGGGGGTGGAGGCTGAGTTGGCGGCAGCCGGTCTGCGGCGCACGCATTGGTGGAACGATGCCGCTGGTGACTTCGGGCTGTCCCTGTCGACGAAATGAGCCTCGCCGACCAGTGGCGGGCGGCTCGTCCGAAGGTCGCCGGACTGCACCTCGACAGCGCCGCATGCTCACGGCAGAGCTTCGCGGTCATCGACGCGGCGGCCCGGCACGCCAGGCATGAAGCGGAGGTCGGCGGGTACGTCGCCGCCGACGCGGCTGCGCCGGTGCTCGACGCGGGTCGTGCAGCTGTCGCGGCATTGACTGGCCTGCGCGGCTCCGACGTCGTGTTCACCACCGGCTCCAACAAGGCACTCGACATCCTGCTCAGCAGCTGGCCAGGCGACCACACCCTCGCGTGCCCGCCCTGCGAGTACGGCCCCAATCTCGCCGTCATGGCCGCCAACGGATTCCAGATCAGCGCGCTGCCCGCCGATGACCTCGGCCGGCTCGCCGTCGACGACGCCGCGCGGCAGATGGCCGACAATCCGCCCGCGCTTGTCCACCTCACCCCGCTCGCCAGCCATCGTGGCGTGGCCCAGCCGCTGGCCGAGTTCGCCGAGGTGTGCCGCGATCTCGGTGTGCCGCTGGTGGTCGACGCCGCACAGGCACTGGGACATCTCGACTGTGCGGTCGGCGCCGCGGCGATCTACAGCTCGTCACGCAAATGGATGGCCGGTCCGCGTGGTGTCGGAATGTTGGCGATACATCCAGACCTCGCACAGCGGTTGAGGCCGCGGCTGCCGCCGCCGGAATGGCGCCTACCGATTCCGGTGATGCAGTGCCTGGAGCTCGGTGAGGCGAATGTCGCTGCACGCGTGGGCTATTCGGTGGCGCTGGGGGAACACCTGGCCGCGGGACCCGAGCAGGTCCGCGATGGACTCGCGCAGCTCGGCCGGATGACCCGCACCGCGCTGGCCGACGTCAAGGGCTGGCGGGTGGTCGAACCGCTCGACGAGCCGACCGCGATCACCACATTGACCCCTGTCGACGGCGCCGACCCACGAAAGGTGCGGGCGTGGCTGATCGCCG
>Ga0070701_10001059_pt1 | contig 10043 bp, 9 predicted proteins | sample KBSK5102metaG_FD_65451 | JGI IMG/M metagenome (GOLD analysis project Ga0070701, IMG submission 65451) | Corn, switchgrass and miscanthus rhizosphere microbial communities from Kellogg Biological Station, Michigan, USA - KBS K5-10-2 metaG | ecosystem: Host-associated > Plants > Roots >... | reverse complement strand
CGGCGGCGTAGTCCGGCATGGCCGGGGCGGCAGCCGCCTGTTGCTGAGCGGCGGCCGCCTGTTGCGCGGCCATCTGTTGGTCGTACGCCGCCTGATCCTGTGCTGCGTACTTCTGATCCTGCCGGTGCCGTACCGCCCCGGCGGTGCCGGCCACGACCGCGGTCGTGGCCGCCGCCCGGACAAGCCCGGGCCCTCGTCTTCCGAACATCCCTCGGTCTCCTTCCTACGCGTTCGCCTGCTCGACCGCCCACTCGCGGGCGGTCTGGACGATCTCGTGCGGGATCCGCTCGAAGGCGACGAGCTCGCCGCCGGCATCGCGCATCGCCTTGGTCACCTTCCTCGCCCAGACGTTCTCCCAGAGGAGGACGGCCGCCGAGCAGTTCGGCTCGAGGTCGTCCGCGATGTCCTGCAGGTCGTCCTCGTTGAAGAGCCCGCCGACCTCGATCCCGAGCTTGTCGAGCGAGGCCTGCACCTGCGGGTCGAGCTCCGTCAGCTCCATCGCGACCGTGTCGCCTCCGGCGCTCTTGCCGACGAACGCGACGTCGATGATCCGGATCGTCCCCGCGTCGGTGAGGTCGGCGAGGGCCGGGGCGATCTCTCCCTTGAACTGATTGCCGGGAAACGCGATCACCGCGTAGTCCACGGGGCCAATCTCTTCCATCCCTGCTCCTTCCTGTCTCCCCCGGCGGCGTTACGACGCTGCGAGAGCCTTCGCCTTCATGGACTCGAACTCGGCCTGCGTGATTGCACCGGAGTCGAGCAGGCCCTTGGCCTTCTCGATCTCGGCCGCCGCGCCGCCGCTTCCCGCGACGTTCCGGACGTACTCGTCCATCTGCGCCTGCTGGGCCTTGGCCTGCGTCACCGTTCGTTCCGTCATGCCGTCGTGGTTGACGATCAGGTAGATGAAGACGCCGAGGAACGGGACGAGGATCACGAAGATGATCCAGAGCACCTTCGAGAAGCCCGAGGTGTCGTGCCGGCGGAAGAGGTCGCTGAAGACCGTGATGAGAAGCCAGAACCAGATGATCCAGGCGAAGATGATGAGCATCGTCCAGAGGACGTCGAGAAATGGGTAGTCAGCGGCAACCAACGTAGAGCCTCCTGTTCTCCGAGTACGGCGTACCCTATCGGCGGACGAGCCGGGGCGTCGCTTCGCCGCGCCGGGCGCGCGGCAGGGTGGTAGCGTCGCCGCACCGTGGGTCTAGAGCATCCGAGCGCAGGTCGCGCCAGGGCGTCCGAGCTGAGCCTCGGCCCGCGCTTCGGCCTCGCCGGCGACGCGGTTCCACGGCACCAGCTGCCGGTGGGCGAGATGCCGCCGGACGTCGCCTACCAGGTGATCCACGACGAGCTGATGCTCGACGGCAACGCGCGCCTCAACGTCGCGACGTTCGTCTCGACGTGGATGGAGCCCGACGCGGAGCGGCTGATCGCGGAGTGCCTCGACAAGAACATGATCGACAAGGACGAGTATCCGCAGACGGCGGAGATCGAGTCCCGCTGCGTCGGGATCCTCAGCCACCTCTGGCATGCGCCCGACGCCGCTCAGGCGACGGGCTGCTCGACCACGGGCTCGAGCGAGGCCGCGATGCTCGGCGGGCTCGCCCTCAAGCGCCGCTGGCAGAAGCGCCGCGCAGCCGAGGGCAAGCCTGCGGACGCGCCCAACCTCGTGATGGGCATCAACGTCCAGGTCTGCTGGGAGAAGTTCGCGAACTACTGGGACGTGGAGATGCGGCTCGTGCCGATGGAGGGCGACCGTTACCACCTCTCGGCCGAGGAGGCCGTGAAGCTCTGCGACGAGAACACGATCGGCGTCGTCGCGATCCTCGGGTCGACCTTCGACGGCTCCTACGAGCCGGTGAAGGGGATCTGCGAGGCGCTCGACGCACTCCAGCGCGAGACCGGCGTCGACGTGCCGGTGCACGTCGACGGCGCGTCGGGCGCCTTCGTCGCGCCGTTCCTCGACCCGGAGATCGAGTGGGACTTCCGGCTCCCGCGGGTCGCCTCGATCAATGCGTCGGGCCACAAGTACGGGCTCGTGTACCCGGGCGTCGGCTGGGTCGTGTGGCGGGACGCCGACGCGCTCCCGGAGGACCTCATCTTCTGGGTCAACTACCTCGGCGACAACATGCCGACGTTCGCGCTCAACTTCTCGCGGCCGGGCGCGCAGGTCGTGGCGCAGTACTACAACTTCCTCCGTCTCGGCTTCGACGGGTACCGGAAGGTGCACGGCTACGCGCGGGAGGTGGCGACACGCCTCGCGGACAGGATCGCCGAGGTCGGCCCGTTCGAGCTCCTGACGCGTGGCGACGAGCTGCCGGTGTTCGCCTTCCAGCTCGCCGAGGACGTCGACAACTTCACCGTCTACGACGTCTCGAACGCGCTGCGGGAGCGCGGCTGGCAGGTGCCCGCCTACGCGTTCCCCGCGAACCGCACGGATCTCGACGCGCTCCGCGTGGTCGTCCGGCGCGGCTTCACGCACGACCTCGCCGACCTGCTGGTCGCCGACCTCGAACGGCAGCTGCCGCGCCTGCAGCGCCAGCCCGAGCCGGTGCACGACGCTGGTAGCGGCAGCGGGTTCGCGCACTGAGCAGCCGATGTGCCGCTGGCTCGCATACTCGGGCTCGCCGGTCTCCCTGGAGGAGCTGCTCTACGAGCCTGCGCACTCGCTGATCGACCAGAGCCTCCACTCGCGGCTCGGGGTCGAGACGACGAACGGCGACGGGTTCGGCGTCGCCTGGTACGGCGAGGAGGAAGCGCCGGCGGTCTTCAAGAGCGTCGAGCCGGCCTGGAACGACCGCAACCTGCGCGAGCTGGCGCCGCACATCCGCTCCGGCCACGTCTTCGCCCACATCCGCGCCTCCACCGGGACGCCGGTGCAGCAGACGAACTGCCACCCCTTCCGCCACGGCAACTGGCTGTGGATGCACAACGGCTCGATCGCGCGGTTCCACGACGTCAAGCGCGACCTCCTGCTCGCCGTCGACCCGTCGCTCTACCCCGATCTCGAGGGCTCGACCGACTCGGAGGCGTTCTTCTTCCTCGCGCTGACGCTCGGGCTCGAGGACGACCCGCCCGGGGCGGTCGAGCGCGCGGTCGGCATGATCGAGCACGTCGGCCGCAGCCACGGCATCACCCATCCGATCCAGATGACGGTCGCGACGACGGACGGCAGGAGCGTCTGGGGATTCCGGTACTCGAGCGAGGGGAAGTCGCGGTCGCTGTTCTTCTCCACGCGGGTGGACACGCTCAGAGCCCAGTACCCCGACAACCCGGTGCTGCACAAGCTGTCCGACGAATCGCGGCTCGTCGTCTCGGAGCCGCTCGGCGATCTCGAGGGCGCGTGGAACGAGGTGCCCGAGTCGAGCTGGGGCGTCGTCCAGGCCGGACAGGACGAGCTGCGGCCGTTCACCCCGCGCCCGCCCGCGTAGCCTCCGCCACGTGAGCGCCGTGCCGGAGAGCGCACGATGAGCTGGAGCACGCGGTTCCGGGTCAGACAGTTCATGCGGGGCAGCATCTGGCTCGTGCCGGTGCTGGGAGGCATTGCGGGGGCGCTCTGCGGAATCGCGGCAGCGGAGGGCGGAAGGCTGTGGACACCACCCGACGGGTGGACCTACTCGGCGGGAACCGCGCAGGCGGTGCTCGCGTCGGTGGTCGGGGCGAGCGTGGGTCTGACGGGCTTCGTCGTCACCGTGGGCGTCCTGATCGTGCAGATGGCGACCGGCACGTTCTCGGCGCGCTACATGCGCATCTTCTACCGTGACCGACTGCTCAAGGCCGTCCTCGCGGTGCTCGTCGGAACGCTGACCTTCTCCTACGGGCTCCTCAGGAGGGTGGAGCAGGACTCGGTGCCGAGCCTCGGGGTGACCCTCGCCGGGTTCTTCCTCGCGGCCGGCGTCCTGCTCTTCCTCGTCTTCCTCAACCGCTCCATCCATCGGCTGCGGCCCGTCGCCGTGGCGGCCCTGGTCGCACAGGCGGGCCGGCGGTCATTCCTGGACGTCATGCGCGAGGTCGAGGAGGCGGACGCGCCTGTGCACGTCCTGGGCGCGTACGTCTCCGAGACGCCCCCCACGCTCGTCGTCCCGAGCCTGCGCGCCGGGGCCGTGCAGGCGCTCGACACGACCGGGCTCACGCGCTTTGCCCGCAACAGTGATTGCGTCGTCGTGGTCCGTCCTGCGGTCGGTGACTTCGTCCCGGAGGGTGCGGCGCTGTTCGAGGTCTACGGAGCCGGAGCGCTCGACGACGCGGCAGCAGCGCGTCTGCGGTCGATGATCGTGCTCGGCGTCGAGCGCACGATCGAGCAGGACCCGGCCTTCGCGATCCGCGTCATGGTCGACATCGCGATCAGGGCGCTGTCGCCTGCCGTCAACGATCCGACGACCGCCGTGCAGGTCCTCGACCATCTGGGCGAGACCCTTCGGTTGCTCGGCGCAACCGGACGGCCCGCGCCCGACATGGACAGCGCGCTGGCGGCGTCCCCCGCGCTGGTCGTCAGGGCGCGCGGCTGGGACGACGTCGTGGAGCTCGCGTTCACCGAGATCCGCCAGTACGGCGGCGCGTCCGTCCAGGTGGTGAGGAGGCTTCGGGCGCTGCTCGAGGATCTCCGAGAGCGGGTCAAGCCCGAGTGCCGGGCGGCCGTCGACGACGAGCTCAGGCGGCTCGACGCGACGGTCGACAAGCACTGGCGGAGCTCCGTCGACCTCGACCGCGCCCGCCACCCGGACGCCCAGGGGATCGGCGGCCCGGCCGTCGGCGGGCCCGCACGGCCTCGCGACGTCCTCCCCGGCGGGCGGAACGGGTGACGCGCTACGTTGGTGCGAGCCCCCAGGCGCCGGTGAAGCTCGCACCAGGCTCGAGGACGACCACGCTCTCTCCGCTGCGAAACGCGTTCGGCGGACAGGTCATCGGCTCGACGGCGAGGCTGCGGCGCGCGACGTCCGGTCGGTCGTCGCCGGAGTAGAGCATCAGGTACGGGTAGGACTCGTCCGCCCACAGGGTGACGGCAGTGCTCTGCTCGGGACTCGTCAGGGCGACGCGCACAAGGCCGTCCGGGTCGCGGTCGAGCCCGGTGAAGCAGTCGTCGACCTTCGTCGCGCCGATCGCCCTGCCGCGGGTGAAATCGAGCGCGGATCCCTCGACCTCGGCCCACTCGCCCGGTTGCCCGTGCCCGCCGGCGGAGAGCACGCGATGCGCCGGGAGCAGGAGGACGGAGGTGTCGATCGTCGGCGAGCCGGGGCGGAGGTAGGGATGGGCGCCGGCGCCGAACGGGCACGGCGTCGAGCCGACGTTCGTCGCGCTCGTGTGCACCCGCAGTCCATCGGCGGACAGCGTGTACTCGATGCGCAGCGAGAGGGCGAACGGGTAGCCGGGCTGCGGATGGACGTCGTGCTCGAGGACGACCCCGCGCTCGTCGCGGTCGGCGAGGCTCCACCCGACCCAGCGGACGAGCCCGTGGATCGCGGAGCCCGTCCCGCGCTCGTCGATCGCCAGCTGCTGCTCCTCGCCGGCGAACGCGTAACGCCCGTCTGCGATCCGGTTCGGCCACGGGATCAGCACCTGGCCTCGCCCCGAGGGGCACATCTCGTCGGCGTCGTAGCCGTCGAGGATCGGGCGTCCGCCAACGGCATACGACCGGAGGCCTGCTCCGGCCTCCGTCACGACGGCCGTCTGGTCCCCGAGGACGAGCTCGTACTGCTCTCCCGACGGAGCGCGCCCGCTCATCCCGGCCTCGGGTGGAGAGAGACGGGGCTGGGGCGGCGGCGCGCGACCGCGAACGACCAGAGTCCCATGCCCGCGGCGACCACCGCCGCGAGCCCGTAGACGGTCGGCAGCTCGACTCCTCCGTCGAGCAACGGGCCGACACCGAACGCTGCGATCCCGTAGCCGAGCTGGTAGAAGGCGATGATCCCGCCCGCGGCGGCCGCCGAGAAGGCGGTCAGCTCCTCCTGGCCGAAGCTGATCGTGAGCGGCAGGAGCGCCGAGCACCCCAGCCCGGCGAGGCCGAAAGCGAGGACACCGAGGGCAGGCCCGTCGTGAGGCAGCCGGGCGATCACCACGAAAACGGCCGCGAGGAAGAACGGCAGGGCGTGGTAGGTCACCCGGGAGGGAACGATGCGCTGGACGGCCGCGAAGAAGATCCTCCCTACCGTGACCATCCCCCAGAAGGCGGTGAGCGCGAGCGACGCCTCTGTGGTCGTGGCCCCCAGCTCGCTCGTCATGTCGAGCTGCGACCAGTTGCCGTTGACGGTCTCGCAGATGCCGTACAGGACGGCGAAGCCGGCGTAGACCCAGAACCGCCTCGGGATGCCGCGCGCGGTCTGCGACGCCGGCTGGGTGTCGGCGCGGACCTCGAGCGGCAGCCGCGCGCTGACGAGCACGAGCACTGTGAGGAGGATCGCGGAGGTCAGCGGCAGGCCCCACCATGCGCCGAGCCCGTCGAAGATCGCGACGAACACGGGTGCGAGCACGGTGCCGAAGCCCAGCAGGGCGTTGAGCACGAGGACGGCGCGGTCCGGGGCGTCTCGGTGGAAGTCCGCGGTCAGGGTGTTCAGCGCGGGGACTGTCAGGCCGAAGCCTGCGCCGAGGGTCGCGGTCGCGAGGAGCAGCAGCGGGTACGCGCCCGAGTCGCCCGCGACGGCGGCGCTCGCGAGGAGCAGCGTCATCGAGACCAGGCCGGCGCAGAGGCCGGCCAGGTAGACGCGCTTCGTCCCGAACCGCTTGCCGAGGCTTGCCCCGAGCAGCGCCGCGACGATCGCCGTGACGACCTGGGGCAGGAACAGAGCCCCGTACTGGCTCGAGGACAGGTCGTAGTCGGCCGGGTCGGTGAGGATCGTGCTCGCCGCGGGGAACGTGACGAGCGCGATGCCCTGCACGACGCCGGCGGCGTTGACGACCCTCGTCTCGGCTGACGTCGCCATCGTCGGCCGAGACGCTGCTACCGCAGCCGCTCGAGCAAATGGTCGCCCACGCGGAGCGAGTTCGCCATCGCCGTGAGGGCCGGATTCACCGCACCGATGCTCGGGAAGACGCTCGTGTCGACGACGTAGAGGTTGTCGAGCTCGTGCGCCTTGCAGTTCACGTCGAGCACCGACGCGCCCGGATCGGTACCGAACCGGCAGGTACCCGCCTGGTGCGCGCAGCCGGCGACCGGGATGTCGTTCTTCATGTACGCAAAGCGGTGGATGAGGTGGCCCGGGTTCATGTCCAACTCCCCGAGCAGCGACTTGACCTTCGCGTAGAGCCGCTTCTTCGCCTCCAGGTTCGTCTCCGTATAGGTGAGCGTCAGCTTGCCGTCGCGGCCGACCGTGACCCGGTTGTCGGGCCGTGGGAGATCCTCGGTCGACAGCCAGAAGTCGATCGCATGGCGCGCCATCCGCTCGAGCGTCCACTCCGGAGCCAGCTTCGTGTCGCGCGGTCGCTCGCCGCGGAACATCGGCGCCGTCGACTTGCCGACCATCTGGACGTTGCCGAGCGGGTACTCGAAGTCGTCGTCCCCGAAGTAGAAGTCGTTGAGCCCGAGCGTCTTCTGATACGCGGTGAGGTTCTCCTCGCGCGAGAGCGCAAGGACGGCGGTCGAGTCGTGGAACATGTAGTGGCGGCCGACCTGATCCGAGCCGTTCGCGAGACCATTCGGGTGCTTGTCGCTTGCCGACTGCAACAGCAGCTTGGCCGTGTTGGCGGCGCCGCACGCCACCACGACGACGTCGCCCGCGAACCGCTCCTCGGCCCCGTCCCCCTCGACGACCACCTCGGTGACGGCGGTGCCTTCCCCGTTCGTCTCGAGCCTGACGACTTTCGCGTTCGTCCGAAGCGTCACGTTCGGGTGCTCGAGGGCCGGCCGGACGCCGAGCACCTCCGCGTCGGATTTCGCGTGCACGAGGCACGGGAAGCCGTCACACGTCGCGCAGCGAATGCACGTGCTGAACGGAGGGTTCGATTCGTCGAGCATGATCCCGCACGGCGCGTGGAACGGCCGGTAGCCGGCTGCCGCGAGGTCGTCGGCGAGCTGCTGGATGCGCGGCTCGTGCGACACGGCGGGATGCGGATACGGCGCGCTCGCGGGAGGCTCGGTCGGATCCTCCCCGCGGGCGCCGTGCACGTGGTAGTGCTGCTCCGCGAGCGTGTAGTACGGCTCCAGGTCGTCGTAGGAGATGGGCCAGGCGGGCGAGATGCCGTCGTGGTGCCGGAGCTCGCCGAAGTCCTCCTTGCGAAGCCGGTACAGCGCCGCGCCGTAGAGCTTCGTCGCGCCTCCGACGAAGTAGTGCACGCCGGGCTGGAAGGGCTTGCCGCCGGCGTCGTACCACGTTTCCGGAGAGACGTAGCGGTTGTCCACGAACACGTCCTGGTCCGACCAGTTCTGCGGCTCGCGCCGGAGCCAGTCGCCCCGCTCGAGGAGCAGGATGCGCTTGCCGGACGGCGCGAGGTGACGGGCGAGCGTCCCGCCCCCGGCGCCCGTCCCGATGATGACGACGTCGTAGCTGTCCATTCGCGTCTCCCTCCTACGTCACGGCGGCCGCAGCGGGCTGGTCCGTCGCGGTGATCGGTTTCGTGATCTCCTCGAGCGATTTGCCCTCAGCCTTGATCCCGATCGCGAGCTCGACGATCCCGCCGAGGACCATGATCGCTCCCCCGATCACGTAGCCGATGAACAGCCCGGTCGTATCGGAGCCGTCGCCGATCAGCCAGCCGTAGAAGACGGGGCCGAACGCTCCGAAGACCTGCGCGATGGCGAAGAAGACCGCGATCGCCTCGGCGCGGATCTCGATCGGCCACGTCTCGCTGACGGTGAGGTAGGCGGCACTCGCCCCTGCGGAGGCGAAGAAGAAGATTACGATCCAGCAGAACGTCTGCGTCGTCGCGTCGAGGTGGCCATCGTTGAACATCCAGCCGCTGATCGCGAGCAGGAGGCCCGAGATGATGTACGTGCCCGAGATCATCGGCTTCCTGCCGACGCTGTCGAAGAGTGGAGCGAGGATGAGCGGCCCGCACAGGTTGCCGACTGCGAAGGCAAGGCCGTAGAGGGGCACCTTGTCGGCCGCCACGCCGTAGAACTTGACGAGCACCAGCCCGTAGGTGAAGTAGATCGCGTTGTAGAGGAACGACTGGGTGATCATCAGCGTCGCGCCGAGCACCGCCCGCCTGGGGTACGTGCGGAAGACGAGGCCCAGGAACATGACGTAGCCGTAGCGCTTCTCGGGAGTGAGCTCGAGCGCCTGCGAGTCGTCGACGGGCTCGATCTCCTGGCCCGACTTTCGTACCGCCTCCTCGATGCTCGCGATGTTCCTCTCGGCCTCCTCCATGCGCCCGTGGGTCATCAGCCAGCGCGGGCTTTCGGGGAGGGTGCGCGCCACGATGATCACGACGATCGCGAGCACGGGGCCCATCAGGAACGCGAGCCGCCAGCCGACGTTGGGGGCGAACGCGTTCAGGAAGATGAGCGAGGCGAACGAGCCGAGGATCGCGCCGGCCCAGTAGCTGCCGTTGATCCAGATGTCGACCCGGCCCCGGTACTTCGAGGGCATCATTTCGTCGATCGCCGAGTTGATCGCCGCGTACTGGCCGCCGATGCCCATCCCCGCGATGAACCGCGTCCCGTAGAACCAGGCGAGCCACACCCAGCCGCCGTCGTTGATCGTGAACGCTGCGAGCCCGGTGCCGAACAGGTACAGGAGCAGCGTGATGATCAGCAGCCGCTTCCGTCCCAGCTGGTCGGACTTCCGTCCGAAGTACAGCGCACCGACGACCTGCCCGACGAGGTAGATCGATGCGATCATTCCGACCTGGCTCGAGGTCATGTCGAGCGTGTCGGGCTGGACCAAGACGCCCGTGACGGAGCTCGCGATCGTGATCTGCAGCCCGTCGAGGATCCACGCCGCGCCCAGTCCCGCCACCATGCGGGTGTGGAACGGCGACCAGCTCAGGCGGTCGAGCCGCGCCGGGATCGTGCTTCTGATCGTCCCCCCCTTTTCCTCGACCGAGCTCATCGATCTCTCCTTCCTCGCTCTTTCGGTGGGTCTAGTACTGCTGCAGCATCTCGGGGACGATGA
>Ga0070701_10001058_pt1 | contig 10046 bp, 26 predicted proteins | sample KBSK5102metaG_FD_65451 | JGI IMG/M metagenome (GOLD analysis project Ga0070701, IMG submission 65451) | Corn, switchgrass and miscanthus rhizosphere microbial communities from Kellogg Biological Station, Michigan, USA - KBS K5-10-2 metaG | ecosystem: Host-associated > Plants > Roots >... | reverse complement strand
CGCCGAAGCACGGGCAGAGGCGGAGCTGATGCCCGGTCGAGCCGACGAGCATTCGCACCCAGCACTCGACGTGGTAGTAGGTCATCGACACGCGCAACCCGGTCTTGCCGATCGGTTCAGCCAACGGCATCCCGACACCGCTGTCGTCTTTCGCGATCGACTCGTCGCACCAGATGCAGGCCTCGCCGACGGGCACGCCGACCTTCGGCGTCGAGTGACAGACGGGCGCGCCCCAGTCGGTGCCGAACCAAACATTCATAGCAGAGGCACCGCGGGCATCTTCACCAGAGGTCAAGCAACAGGAAGTGGTTGCCTGGGAGCTGGCGCATGGGCGGCGCGCCGATCTCCGCCCGTCGTGCGTGGGTCCAGCGCAGCAGCCGCCGGCGTTCCTTCCGCGTGAGGCGCTTGCTGTGGATGAACTTCTTCGAGACTTGCTTCATGCGCCGCGGCACCTTTGGCAGACGTTCGGGGTCTCTCACGCCTTCACCAGCAGATCCAGCGTCACCTTGTGGTTGCACATCGGGCAGACGAACTTCATCACTTCCCCGTGCGAGTGGTCGTCCTCGGGAACCATCTGCGGCGGGTCCTCGTCCACAGGGACCCGATGACACGTGAGATGGAAGAGGATGATCTCGGCTCTCACCGGACCACCGAGCCCGCCGCGGCCCATTGGCCTGGGCGATGGCGCACCAGCCACTCGGCCCCGCAGCGCACGCACGGCAGGGTGCGCCACGTGCCGCCGCGGCCTTCGTGGTGCAGCTCGGGCCACGGCTCGCCGCACTGGCGGCAGTAGGACCGATAGCGGCCGTCGATCTTCTCGCAGCCGAAGCAGATCGGGTGCTCGGTGACGCGGTTGAGCACGCCGAAGCGATCTTCGAGGCTGATGTTGTCGCGGGTCCGCTGCCATTCCCACGTATGCGGGATGCCGACGCGGCCCTTACACCAGTGGCGCGTGTGCTTGCCGCCGCGGTGCGGGGGCCGGCACTCGCCGACCTCGACGCAGCTCGGGTGCTTGTCCACGACCTTGCGGATGTTCTCGTTCCAGTCGCCGCCCATTAGTCACGCGCCTTTCGTTGCTGGAGCTGCTGCATCTGCGCGAGCGCCGCGTCGACGAACGTCTCGTTCGCCATGAAGTCGTGCGCCCAGTCCTGCGCGTAGGTGCAGTGCGAGTCAGGGCACCGCCACCCGTCGCGGGTCGCGATCAGGACGTGCGCGCTGTTGTTGCGGCACGTGAACGGGTGCATCACGCCGATCGTCTGGTAGCGGTTCAGCACCGCGACTTGCTCGGGCGTGAACGGCGCGCGGATCATCGTCATGCGGTTGTCAGGATCCTCTCGACGGACTATATATACCAGTGCTCGGTCGGCGTCTAGCTGATCGTCGCGCCGAAAATCCTATGAATATGCCCGACAAGGACCCGTTCGACTTCGATCCCGAGAACGTCACCGGCAAGTACGTCCTCGACGAGCACGACGAGCCGGTTGAGGAGCCGCATCTCCTGAAGTGGGCCATGTGGATGGAGACCCGCGAGCGCGTCGTGCTCGACGAGACGATCAGCCGCGTGCGGATCTCCACGATCTTTCTTGCCGTCGACATGGGCATCGGGCGGATGTTCGACAAGACCGCGAAGCCGCTGCTGTGGGAGACGATGGTCTTCGGCCACTCGGTCTTCGATCGCTGGCAGTGGCGCTACCGCTCGAAGCTCGATGCGCTGCGCGGCCATCAGATCGTGCGCGAGCTGATCGAGCGCTTCGGGGATCCGCCGCGCCAGCTGAAGAAGGCGATCAAGAAACGGTGGCAGCCGATGCGCCCGCGCGAACGACGTCGGGCTGAGCGATGGTACGGACGCGTGCGGGCGTACGAGCAGCGGCGCATCGGCGAGTTGCCCTAACGCGCGCTGTAGGACCGTGACCGACGTGTCACAATTTCTTCACACGAGAGGCGATTTATTACAGTGCTCGTACTTGAATCAGACAGCACTTTGTTGTAGAAAACGTAATACACGGCAAATACGATCTGGATCAAACTTTGTCGTGTGATGCAGCGGCGACTGCGGAAGATTATTTCGGGTGGGCAGACGGGCGCGGATCTCGGCGCGCTCGTCGGCGCACGACGGGTCGGACTCGACACCGGCGGCACAGCGCCGAAGGGGTACCGCACCGATGCGGGACCTCAACCCACAGTGCTTCGCGGCTTCGGCCTCACGGAGCACCGGCTCACCGCGTACCCGCCTCGCACGGCCTGCAACGTGCGCGACAGTGACGCGACGGTGCTGTTCGGCGACACCACGTCGCCGGGCTGCACGTTGACGATCGCGCTCTGTGTCCAGTACGGCAAGCCGTACACGGAGAACCCCTCGGCTCACGAGCTGCGGCGGTGGACCCTCGTGAACCAGTTCGGCGTCTTGAATGTCGCGGGCAACCGCGAGCGGACGAACCCCGGCATCGCCAAGCGGGTGGCCGCGATCATCATCGAGGCGTTTCGCGTGGAGGGATCGTGAACGTATGGGTGTGGTGCTCGATCGGCTTCAACCTCGCGACGGGCCTGTTTAACATCGCGCAGGCGATACGGGCGTATCGCCGCGCGAAACGCGAGGCGACCGCACTACACGCCGCCTACGATCGGATCGAGTCGTTGATGCCGGCGGTGGCTGTCTGCGCCACGCTGGCGAACGATCCGCAAGTGCCGGACAACTGGCGGGCGATGGCACGGGGCGCCATCCCGCCAGACGTGAAGGTGACGATCGACCTCGCGCGCGCTCCGACCGACCGGGTGCATTAAAGATCGGAGTTAGGGACGCTCGCCCTGCGACGAGCGACGGGGTGCACATCCGCACCAGGGGGCATTCGCCAGCCTCATCTACATCAGAGGCGAAAGAAAGACGTTTTGGGTGGCACATGCCGGTGAGTAAGAAGTCGGCTCGTCGTAACGATAGCTCCCTCCTCAAGGCCCTCCCCCTCATGCGGGCGTGGCACGTGATCATGGCAAACGGGGCCGACCAAACGGTCACCGCCCATGACCTCGACAACTTCGGCGGCACCCTCTCGTTCACTACCCATCAGTACTCCGGCGACGACCGACCCGTGATCGTGCGGGCGTTCGCGCCGGCGGCGTGGCGCGACGTGGAACTGGTGCCCACCGATGACAACGTGCCGATCTGCCAGCCCGTGCAATCCGATGCCTAGCGAGCGCTGCGCGTGCGGCCGGGCGCTGCTGCACTACAGCGACCCGACCACCCAGGCGCTCGTCGAGCAACTGGTGCAGGCGTGTGGGCCGACCGTGACCATTACCACCCCGCGGGGCGCCTGGCGCGTCCCGCGGCACTACATCGCACTCCACGGCCTGCGGGCCGCGGATCTACCGCAGCTCGCCGTCGAGCACGGGTGGGAGCCCGTGCGGTACGAGGAAGCGATGTGAGCGAACGCGCGCATCCCAACCTCCACGCGGCGGGACTCGTCGTCGACATCGTCACGGCGGTCGAGCGCCGGCTGCGCGGGCCGGCTGCCCAGCAGAAGGCTCGGGCGCTCGCCGCCGTGTCGACGGCCACGATGAACGAGATCGCGGAGCTGGTGGTCACGGTGTCGTATGCCTTGGATTTGGAGTTTCTGAGAGAGGACGGGACGATGGCGACGATTACGATCAACGAAGGCCTGACGTGGGTGAAGACCCTGCGCGAGCGGCACACCGAGCTGGTGGCGCTCCGCAACGAGAACAGCGCCGTCGTCAAGCGACACTACGGCGTCGGGGGCGACAAGGAGACCGAGCGCAAGCCGGTCTACGATGTGAAGGCCCTCGACAAGATGGTCACGCGCGTGGCGCGCGAGATCCAGAAGTTGGAGCAGGCGATTAAAGTCACGAATGCGACGACCACGATCGTCGGGTACGAGAAGGACGAAGCAGTCTTGGGCGAGCTGACGTAGCCGCCCGTGACGGGGGACGACGACGGAGAGAACGGCCTAGTGGACCCGGCGCCACGAGAAACCAGTCGGACCGCTGCGTAGGCAGCACTGGGCTTGTAACCCAATCCAAACCCACCCTTGCACGGTGTGCTTGTTGGTCGTTGGTTGTTGGTGCCCGCAAGGGCTCGTTGGTTGTGACCGTCGTTGATCGTTGGTAGTTAACCCGGCTGTTGCCGGCGTCGTTCCCCCGACCAGAGGTGCACCATGCCGCTGCTCGACTTGCCGACCCACTGTTTCAGCTGCGGCGTCCCGCTCTTCGCGGGCTGGACGCGGCACGAACCGACGTGCGTCCTCGTGGAAGACAACCTCGTGGTCGGCTGCACGTGTCGCGACGAGGCGTGCGGGCATCCCGACTGGTACCACCGCGAAGGCGGCCGGTGCTTGATCTGTGAACGGGACTGCTGGTGCTGAAGCGGCCCTCGAACCTCCCACGTCCCGAGCTGGAGAAGCGCGCGAGGCGGGCCATCGCCGACAGCGGCGGTCCTGATGTCGCCCGCGTCTGGTACAAGTTTGACTGCAGTATCTGCGGCGAGCGCTGCATCACGCCGGATCCGAACGTGCTACCCGCGCGTGGGACGTGCCTGGTGTGCGGTGCCGAAACGCTTATCCTTGGCGGCGGCTTCGCGCTGCAGACCAGGCGGGATCGCACCGTCGACTGGGACCGCCCGGCGAATACGTTGGTCGTACGGAAAACCTACGAGTCGGACAAGGGGGACGCCTGATGCGCGAGCAGATCCTGGCGCTCGGCGAACTGCTGCAGTCGGTCATCGTCGAGGACGAACTCGAAAACGTGGTCGACGTCCTCGCGCAAACGGCGCGCGCCACCGCGGACGGCGAGCCCGACCCGGTGAAGCGGCATCGCCTGCGCTGGTACGCGAAACAGCTGATGCGCCTGCGCGACGGGCCGAAGGATGCGCCGCGTGCCCCGCGGGTGACTGGCGCGGCCGCCGTGCAGCTCGCGCTGGAGCGGCTCATGCTGCGGGTGAACCGAATGCGGGATCTGGAGACGTTGACGCCCTACGAGATCGTCTGGCTCGAAACGCTGGGCGATGGGCTGACGCACGTGGTCGAGCGACTGGACAAACTACCAGATCCCCCGAAAGAGGCGGCGTGACGAAGACGTTCTGGTTATCCTTCGTGGACCCCGACGGCGTGCCGGGCCAGCGACACCGAGGCGCCTGCGTCGTCGATGTCAGCGACGAAGACGTCGCGGCGCTGCTGGCGGAAAAGCCGTTGCCGAAGACCGCTGTGCCTGGCGCTGAGTGGATCGCGGCCGCCATCCGCATCGCGTGGTTCTACGAATGCAACCCCGGTGGCGAGGTCGGCGTGGTGGAGGTCGACCCCGATCACGCCGCGCCGCGAAACCGCCTGCTGGTGGGCGACGACTTGGCGAAGTGGGGCGAACGGGAACGGGCGCACTAATGCTGCTCATTCGCGCGGACGGGACCGAACGCGACGTCGAGGGCCGGCTGACGCTGGCGAGTCTGCAGCATCTGGTCGGTGGCTACATCCAGCATGTGCGGCTGCCGGATGGGCGACACTTGTTCTGCGACGAGGACGGCATCATGCACCGCAAGCCAACGAACGAGAAGGCGACCGCGTTGTGGTATCCCGCGCACCAAGTCGTCGTCGGCGACGTGCTCATCCTCACGGCCGAGGAGTTCGATGCGATGGCGACCAACGTGCGCGAGTTTCGGAAGAAGCCATGATGAAGACCAACAAGGAGAAGGAGCTGCTGACGCTTGAAGGCACGCTGGCGCAGCTCCGGCACGCCTACGCGCAGCTGATGGCAGCGGAGACCGGGGCGTGGCCGCACGCGCAACGGCGAGCGCTCGCCGACGGGCTGCTCCACCCGCAGATCAAGGCGCTCGAAGGCTTTGTCGTCGACTACGAGCGCACCAAGGAAGACCTCGCGGCGTCGCTGACGGTCAATGCGCGGTATCGTCAGCGGATCAAGGACATTCGCGAGAAGCTGCTCGCGCAGGCCGGGCTGATCGCCAGCGCGTCGGAGGCGCGGCGCATCATCTTTACCATCTTCGAGCAAGACGCGAGGCGCCCATGAGCAAGCGCCTGAGCATCAACGACCTCACTGTCGGGGTCGCCGGTGAGGTCTATCGCCTCGCGTGGGAGCGTCGCCGCGCGCTGAATGACCTCAAGGTGCCGATCGACAATGCCGCGCTGCCGGCCGGGTCCCCGATGTACTTCCGCTGCCCCTCGTGCTACGCCGACATCATCCTGCAGGAGGGGTTCCTGACAAAGCCGCGCCTCTGCTACGACTGCCTGGATCTCGAAGCGCTCGATCTGATCTTCGTCAAACCGAGCGGCGAGTGGCGATGGACGCGGCCATGACGGACGCCTTGGTCGAGAAGCTGTTGGAGCGAATGCGGAAGACCGCCAGTGGGGAGATGGTCGCGTTCGACAAGCACCACGTGCAGCAAGTGCTCGACGCCGAACTGGTCTCGTTGCGTTCCGCGGTCGCGCAGGCCGAACGCACGAATGCCGACTGGCTGCGCGACATCACCGAAGAGATCGAGCAGCGCAAGCTGGTCGAAACGGAGTGTGAGAAGTTCAAGGCGATCGCGGAAGCCGCCGTCCAACAAGTCAAAGACATCACGAACATGCACTGGGCGCTCTTTCAGGAGCCGCTGGCCGCTTGGGCGCAACAGCAGCCCGAGGGCGAGGGGATCGATGACGGCGGCACCGTGTTGGACTGGGGGCCGCTCATCCAACGGATCATCCGCGAACACGGTGAGCGAGGCACTAGCCGATGACGTGTCAACATTGCGGGCATCCCGATCTCGCGCATGGGCTCATGGACGCCCGGTGCGAGTGGTGCGAGAGCTGTCCTGGCCTCCACTCGCTGCCGAGGGTGCTCACGGAGGGGCCGTTCGCGGGCAAGAAGATCGTCATCGCCGCACGGGAGCTGGTGGTGGTCTACGCAGCGGAGATCGACCGTATCCTCGACGCCATCGGCTACCCTGGCGCGCTGGTGACCGACGAGTCGTCGCTGAGCGACTTTAGCCTGGAGCCGCTGGAGTACGCGCTCGCCGAAGAGGCGCTCGGGATCCAGTTCGAGAAGGACCACGAACGGTTGGTCGACATCGCGCAACGGCTACACGGAAAGCCCACATGAGAACGCACATCATCGAGGCGACCAACGGGGAGCAGAACTGGGGCAAGTTCCTGCTCGGGCAGTTCACGGCGGAGGAATGGCAGCGGCGATCCGTGGTCGATACGGGGAGCAAGACCCCGCTCTTGCGCGCGATCGGGTGGGGTCCCGACAGCGACTACACGCTGGTGCTCGACCTCCAGACCGGCGAAGGCGCGGTGTTCCGCCTCGGCGGCCACGCCGGCGCCGACTTGAACAAACATAAGGTGTGGGTCTGTCCGCTCTTCGAGCCGTTCCTCAACTGGCTCTACGCCTATCGCAACGAGCGCGTCGCGACCGGCGATCGCGACTGGTGGAACGGTCTGCCGCTACACATCGATCTGCCCGATGCCCCGTTCGCGCTCTACGGGCATCGCCGTGCCGGCGGGCAGCCATGACCGACGAGCGCGAGACGATCGTGGTCGGGTTCCCCACGGATGAACGCTTGCGCGCGGAGATCGCGCGCGTCCATCCCAGCGGCCTGAAGCCGATGATCTACGCCGGCGCGGTGAAACGGCGCTGCGACCATTGCAACCTTGAATTGTGGGTGGGGCCGAAACAGCACGCGGTGCTGGCGCAGGACCCTGGGCTGCGGCTCCTGTGCCCGTGGTGCATGGTGAAGGAGGCCGCGAAGAGCGACAGCGTCGGCGTCGACCATCTCGGCAACCCGGAGACGCGCCATGAGCACTGACCCGTTCAAGCTCGGATGCCACTGCGGGTTCCTAACGACAGATCCGCAAGCCTTCCTCGACCACTGCCTCACCACGCAGCACATCGAGATCGAACCCGGCGCGGAGACCGGCGCGCTGGAGGAATTGACGCAGATGTTCGCGACGCTGCAGCGCTTCGACCCCACGAGCGATCAAGAATTGCCAGAGGGCATGGAGATCAACCCGGTGTCGGAGGACGACATTCTCAACGACGACGAGCTGACGGATGAGGAGAAGGCGGAGATCCTCGCGCGGTTCGCCGCGTTCGACGACGACAAGAAGGGAGAGTAGGCGTGCCGAATGACCCGCTGCCCAAGCAGGACCCGACCCCCCAAGACATCGAGGAGACGCTACAGCTGGCGCTCGATCGCGCCAACCAGATCCGCGAGATGCTGCGCCAAGCCGACATCCCGGCGAGCGACATCACGGCGATCGCGTTGACACTGGTGGCCGCCCACGCCGCGCTCGACCTCACGCTCCACATGAATGACGCGTGGGCGCTCTACCTCTCGGCGTACGAGGACGCGGAGCTGCAACAGGGCGAGCGCATGGCCGAGGCCGTGAAGCGGATGCAGAACACCGTGCGTGAGGTCGTCCAGCGCGTGTTCCTACCCGGCGATGAGAAGCCGCCGACCACGCACTAGGGGAGCCCCATGCCGTACTACGACACGATCGAGGAGGATCTGACGCGCGCGAAGCAGATCCTCGCCGAGGGCCGCGCTGCGCTCGACGCTGAACTCTCGCGCTTAGGCGTCCCGGCGACTCACCCCGACGCGCAGGCGGCGGTGCAGCTCTTCGCGGAGGCGCAGGGCGGCACCATTTACGGCAAGGACACCTACGCCGCCTACAAGCTGCTGGAGAGCTTCGTCGCGGAGATCGAGAAGCTCCGCGAGCCTGTGGAGCGCGCGTTGCGGAACGACGATCGCGACCAGCTCGATGACGTCGTGCTCGGCCCGGTCACCATGTTCCGGCTGGAGCGCATGGACACAGCCTCGTGGTGGATGCGCTGCGATATGCCCGACGGCGAGGACGTCGTCTTTCACATCGGCCTGCAGAAGGGCCGCCGCGAGATCGTCATCGTCGCGGAGGTCGAGAAGCGTGGCGCCTAAAGCGGCGAAGCCGCCGACCGGTGAACCGGGACCGCCGGGGCCACAAGGTGAACCAGGCCCACCGGGACCGCAAGGTCCGACCGGCCCCATGGGGCCACAAGGCCCGACCGGGCCGCAGGGTCCGACCGGCGCGGAGGGGCCGACCGGCCCGACTGGACCCACTGGCCCCGAAGGTCCGACCGGGCCGACTGGCTTAGCTGGAGAGACCGGTCCGCAAGGACCGACGGGGCCAGCGGGTGAGCATGGGCCAGCAGGCACGCCCGGAGCCGTTGGCCCGCCGGGCGCCGATGGTGCCGCCGGTCACGACGGCGCACCGGGACCGCAAGGCCCGCAAGGGCTGGACGGACAGGACGGGGTCGCGGGGGCGGCCGGTCCTCCAGGCGCACCGGGGCAGGCCGGGGCCGCCGGGGCGATCGGTCCGCCGGGGCCAGAAGGCGAGCACGGCGCTGACGGCGCGCAAGGGCCACCGGGTGACCGCGGACCCGAAGGCCCACAAGGTCCGCCCGGCCCCGGCGCGACACTCGACTGGCAGCAGCTCACGCTCGAACGGGACATTCCGTTCCCGGCGCTGCGCGAGGCTAGAGTCACGCCGCTCATTCTGGCGGTCGGTCCCGGCACGTATCTCGTCGCCGGGCGCGCGGAGCTGTGGGGCAATGAAGACACCGACTTCGTCGTCACGCTCAACGACGGCGGACTCGGCCACTTCGCGCTAGGCCGCGCGATCACCAGCGGGCACGCGGCCGTCGTCACGATCCAGCTCGTCACGATCGTGGCGCACGACACGCCCGTCCTCTCGGTCGCGCTGACCGTCACGGCGACGAAGCCAGGCGCTGTGTGCTACGCCGGCATGGGGACGCAACTGCAAGCGGTGCGGTTGCACTGATGCTCTACAAGGTCACGATCGACGCGGTGGACGGCGAGCACTTCTACATCGCCGGCGGCTCACACAAGCCGGGGTTGCTCGCGTTCCTTGAGCGCTTCGACCACGAGGGCAGCACCGTCACGTTGGAGATCGGCGTCGATGTCCCCTCGTTCGAGCGCCCGCACGTGACCGTGACGGACCCCGAGCGCATCTACGCGATCTTGAGCAAGCGATGAGCAAACGCGTCCGCCCCAAGAC
>Ga0070701_10001056_pt1 | contig 10047 bp, 7 predicted proteins | sample KBSK5102metaG_FD_65451 | JGI IMG/M metagenome (GOLD analysis project Ga0070701, IMG submission 65451) | Corn, switchgrass and miscanthus rhizosphere microbial communities from Kellogg Biological Station, Michigan, USA - KBS K5-10-2 metaG | ecosystem: Host-associated > Plants > Roots >... | reverse complement strand
ACCGAGCTGGCGCGGACCGGAAAGCTGGACCCGGTGATCGGCAGGGATGAAGAGATCCGTCGGGTGGTCCAGGTGCTCTCGCGCCGGACCAAGAACAACCCCGTCCTCATCGGCGAGCCCGGCGTGGGCAAGACCGCCATCGTGGAGGGCCTGGCCCAGCGCATCGTGGCCGGCGACGTCCCCGAGGGGCTGAAGAACAAGCGCCTGGTCTCCCTGGACATCGGCTCCATGGTCGCGGGCTCGAAGTACCGCGGCGAGTTCGAGGACCGGCTCAAGGCCGTGCTGCGCGAGATCACCGAGGCCAACGGCGAGATCATCTGCTTCATCGACGAGCTGCATACGCTGGTGGGCGCGGGCGCCGCCGAGGGCGCGGTGGACGCCGCCAACATGCTCAAGCCGGCGCTGGCCCGCGGCGAGCTGCGCTGCGTGGGCGCCACCACGCTGGACGAGTACCGCAAGCACATCGAGAAGGACCCCGCGCTCGAGCGGCGCTTCCAGCCCGTGCTGGTGAAGGAGCCGTCCCTCGAGGATACGATTGCCATCCTCCGCGGCCTCAAGGAGAAGTACGAGGTTCACCACAAGGTGAAGATCAAGGACGCGGCGCTGGTGGCGGCGGCGGTGCTCTCCCACCGCTACATCGCCGACCGCTTCCTGCCCGACAAGGCCATCGACCTCGTGGACGAGGCGGCGTCCCGCCTGCGGATCGAGATCGACTCCCTGCCGGTGGAGATCGACGAGATCGAGCGCCGCATCATGCAGCTCGGCATCGAGCGCGTCTCGGTGGCGCGCGAGACCGACTCCATGTCGCAGGAGCGGCTGGCCCGCATCGACGCCGAGCTGGCCGACCTGAAGGAGAAGGGCGCCGGCCTCAAGGCGCAGTGGAGCGCGGAGAAGGCCGCCATCTTGGCCATCAGCAAGACCAAGGAGGAGACGGAAGCCGCGCGGCTGGCCATGACCGACGCCGAGCGTCGGGGCGACCTCCAGAAGGCCGCCGAGCTGCGCTACGGCACCCTGCACGAGCTGGACCGGCGGCTCGAGGCCGAGAACGCGCGGCTGGCCGAGCTCCGCAAGGGCGGCAAGATGCTCAAGGAGGAAGTGGACGAGGAGGACATCGCGGAGACGGTGGCCAAGTGGACGGGCATCCCCGTCACCCGGCTGCTCGAGGCCGAGGTGCAGAAGCTCGTGAAGATGGAGGAGCGGCTGGGCCGGCGCGTGATCGGCCAGCGCGAGGCCATCGTGGCGGTGTCCAACGCGGTCCGGCGCGCGCGCTCGGGCCTGTCGGATCCCAACCGCCCCATCGGCTCCTTCCTCTTCCTCGGACCCACCGGCGTGGGCAAGACCGAGCTGGCCCGCGCGCTCGCGGAGTTCCTCTTCGACGACGAGCGGGCCATGATCCGCATCGACATGTCGGAGTACATGGAGAAGCACACCGTGGCCCGGCTCATCGGCGCGCCCCCGGGCTACGTGGGCTATGACGAGGGCGGCCAGCTCACGGAGGCGGTGCGCCGCCGGCCGTACGCGGTCATCCTCTTCGACGAGATCGAGAAGGCGCACGCGGACGTGTTCAACGTGCTGCTCCAGGTGCTGGACGACGGCCGCCTCACCGACGGGCAGGGCCGCACGGTGGACTTCCGCAACGCGGTGGTCGTCATGACCTCCAATCTCGGCAGCCACCTCTTCATCGAGGGTGAGCCGGCGGACAAAGTCCGCGGCCGCATCATGCAGACGCTCCGCGAGGCGCTGCGGCCGGAGTTCCTGAACCGCATCGACGACATCGTGATCTTCCAGCCGCTGGGCCGGGAGGAGATCGCGTCCATCGTGGAGATCCAGCTGGAGCGGCTGCGCAAGCGGCTGGCCGACAAGCGGATCACGCTCGAGCTGACCCCGCAGGCGGTGGAGCTCCTCGCCCACGAGGGGTATGACCCGGCCTACGGCGCGCGCCCGCTCAAGCGCACCATCCAGCGCATGATCCAGGACCCGCTCGCGCTGGCGCTGCTCAACGGAGAGTTCAGCGAGGGCGACACTGTGCTGGCGGGCGCCCAGAGCGGCAAGATCGTCTTCACCCGGCGCGTGGAAGCCCACGCGGTCTAGAACACCGCCGTTTCTGTTCCCTCTCCCCCCCAGGGGGAGAGGGAAACCGGCGCATTGGCTTCACCCTCCCGCGGGTGATTGGCTGACCGTTCCCGCCCTCCGCTCCGAATCCTCTGGTGCCTTCGCCATCTCTAAAGGCATGATCACCGTGGAGGCCCCATGACTGCATCGCGCAAGGGTGTGCACTACGCCTGGATCATGCTGGGGGCGGTGGTCGTCATCTTTCTGGCCGCCTCTGGATTGCGCGCCGTCCTCGGCGTGTTCATCAAGCCCATCGAGACCGAGTTCGGGTGGGACCGCTCCTCCATGTCGCAGGTGGCGGCGCTCTCGCTCCTCCTCGTCGGCGCGGTGGGCCCCTTCGTCGGCTGGCTGGCCGACCGCTGGGGCCCGCGCAACGTCATGATGCTCTTCCTCGGCATCGTGGGCGTGGGCGCCATGCTCTCCTCGCGCGTCACCAGCCTCTGGCAGCTCTACCTCACCGCGGGCGTGCTCATGGCGCTGGGCGCGGGCGGGATGGGGATGGCCACCGCCTCCACCCTGGCCGCGCGCTGGTTCGTGGCGCGCCGCGGGCTCGTGATGGGCATTCTCGGGGCAGGCATGTCCGCGGGCCAGCTCGTGATGATCCCGGCCGCGGTGTGGCTCACCCTCCACTTCGGCTGGCGGAGCTCCTTCTTCTGGCTCGGCGCCAGCGTCTTCGTCACCGCCATCCCGCTCACCCTGGCCTTCGTGCGCGACGATCCGAAGCTCAAGGGGCTCACCGCGTATGGGACCGGCGTCGCCGTGCCCCAGGCGGGGATGAAGGAGATGCCCTCCGATCGGCGCGTCTCCGTCAACGAGGCCATGAGCTATCCGTCCTTCTGGCTCCTCGCGGGGACGTTCTTCGTGTGCGGCTACACCTCGAACGGCATGGTGCTCACCCACCTCGTCCCGCATGCCGCCGAGCACGGCTTCTCCGAGATGCATGCGGCGCAGGCGCTGGGCGTGATGGGCGCCATGAACATCGTGGGCACCATCCTGTCCGGCTGGATCTGCGACCGCTTCGGCCGCAAGGGGCCGCTGGCGTTCTATTACGGCGTGCGCGGGCTCTCGCTCCTGTTCCTGCTCTATATCTGGAACGTGCCCTCGCTCCACATCTTCGCCGCCGTGTTCGGGCTCAACTACATCTCCACGGTGCCGCCGACCACCACCCTCACCGCCAATATCTTCGGCCGCTACTCCGTGGGCGTGCTCTCGGGCTGGATCTTCTTCGCCCACCAGGTGGGCTCCGCGCTGGGCGCGGCGGCGGGGGGCTGGATCTTCGACTTCACCGGCTCGTACCAGTGGGCCTTCGTCTCCGCGGCGCTGATGGCCTTCCTCGCCTCGGGCCTCTCGCTGGCCATCAAGGAAGAGCCGGTGAGCCAGGCGCCCACGCCAAGCCCCGCGCCCTCCGGCGTCCCCCTCCCCGCCGCCTAGAACCACTCAGAGGCGGCCTCTTCAGAAGTGGATGGCCAGCCATATCGTGGCTCGGTCCGGATCCGTCCACTCCACCCGGTGCCGCGCATGCGCCGGGATACGGAGCCAGTCGCCGGGCGCCAGCGCGCGGGGCGCCGGCTCTCCCTCGAAGCGGAGGCGCGCCGCCCCCGCCAGCACCGCCACCCACTCGTCCCGGTCGCTGTCGTACCACTCTCCCGGCGGGGTGACCTGTCCCCGCGAGATGATGCGCTCGATGCGGAGGCCGGGCGTGTCAGCGAGGACGTCAACCTGCTCCGCGCGAAGGCTCGCGGGCAATCCGGCGAAGAGATTGCCGCTCTCGCCGGACGCGGTCACGGGGTGAGCCGCTCGATCAGCGCCGCGTGCTGGGGAAACTCGGCCACCAGCGCCTCTCGATGCGCCAGCTCCAGATCCGTGAAGTCGAAGCCGGGCGCCACCGTGCAGCCCACCAGCGCATAGGTCTCCGGCGACGCGAGCGCGGCGCCGAACCAGTGGCCGGCCGGCACCACACCCTGCGGCGCCTGCCCGGCGTCCAGGTCATCGCCAAGCGTGAACTCGGTGAGGGAGCCGGTGGGCGCGATGGCGGAGACGGTGAGCGGCCCGCCCGCATAGTGGTGCCAGAGCTCGTCCGAGCGGATGCGGTGGAGCCGGGAGACCTGGCGGCCCTCGAGCAAGAAGTAGATCGCGGTGGAGACATTGCCCGAGCCGCGATAGGTCTCGCGGTAGTGGCCGCCTTCCGGGTGCGGCGTCAGGCCGAGCGAGCGGATCCAGCGCGCGGCGGCGGCGTGCACGCGCGGCGCGGGAGCGGGCTACCAGCCGATGGCGTGGGCCCCACGGCGCGGATCGGCGCCGCCGTGGCGGGTGCCGTCGGGACCGACCACGATGGCGCACACCGCGCCCGCCCGCCAGTCCCACTCCGGCCACTCACTCACCTGGTGGCCGAGGGCGGCGAGCGCGTCGCGGGTGGCGGCGGGCATGCGGCGCTCGATCTCGAGCACGCCCGGCGCGTCGGGATGCGGCCAGAAAGAATCCGGGAAGGAGCGCGTGGCCAGCCGGGGCGCGTCGATGGCCCGCTGCACCGGCATGCCGTAGGCGGTGACGTTCAGGAACACCTGCAGCATGGCCTGCTGCTGCACGTCGCCGCCGGGGGTACCGAACGGCATGAAGAGCTTGCCGTTCTTGAACGCCATGGCCGGCGCCGGCGTCAGGCGCGGGCGCTTGCCGGGCGCCACCTCGCTCGGATGCCCCGGTGCGAGCCACCCCTGCGAGCCGCGCGGCGAGATCACGCAGCCCACGCCCGGCACCACCGGCGAGTCCACGCACGGATCGCTGGGCGTGGACGAGAAGCCATTGCCCTGCTCGTCCACCACGCAGACATAGGAGGTGTCCAGCAGGCCGCTCACCCCCTTGAGCCCGGGTGGGGTCCGGGGCGCGCCGTTCTTCACCGCGGCGAGCCCGTAGGGATCGCCCGCGGGCGGCATTCCCGGCCAGGCGCGATCCGGGTGAATGAGGGCGCGGCGGGCCTTCGCGTACACCTTGGAGAGGAGGCCGTCGGCGGGCACCTTCACGTGCCGGGGATCGCCGTAATAGGCCTCGCGATCGGCGAAGGCGAGCTTCATCGCTTCCACGATGAGATGGAGCGCCCGGGGCGAGTTGTGGCCGAGCCCGGCGAGGTCGTCCCCTTCGAGCAGATTCAGCATCTGGAGCAGCACCGGTCCCTGGCAGTAGAAGCTGGACGTGGCCACCTCGTATTCATGGAAGCTCGTCTTCAACGCGGGCGCCACCTCGACCGCGAACTCCGCGAGGTCCTCGTAGCGAAGGAGCCCTCCCGCCTTCTCGTGGTAGGCCGCGATGCGCCGCGCGATCTCGCCCCGGTAGAAGACGTCGCGCGCGGCGGCAATGGCCTTCACGCGACCCTGGCGCCTCGCCTTGGCCTCCCCGTCCATCATGAGCTTGATGGTGGCCGCCAGCTCGCGCTCCACCAGGAGCTGGCCGGCCCTGGGGGCCTTGCCGCCGGGCAGGTACACGGCGGCGGACGAGGGCCAGCGGGCCAGCTTGTCCGCGCTCCGCTCGAACATGGCCGCGCTGAAGGTCGAGACCGGATACCCGTTCTTCGCGCATTCGTAGGCGGGCGCGGCCACCTCGGCGAAGGTCTTGGTGCCCCAGCGCGCGAGCGCGGTGCACCAGGCGTCCGGAGTGGCCGGCACCACCGTTCGCAGGAGGCCGACCGGAATCTCGCCGCCGCACTGCGTGCGGTAATACTCGGCGGAGGCCAGGCGGGGATAGGGCCCGACGCCACTGACCTCGTAGGTTTTCTTCGACTTCGCCACGTGCACCAGCAGCGGCCCGACGCCGGCGAAGCTGACCATGTCGGGATGCACCACGCCGAGCATCATGCCCGCCGCGGCGCCCGCATCGATCGCGTTCCCGCCGGCTTCCAGGATGCGCGCCGCCGCTTGCGCGGCGAGCGGATGCCCCGCCGCCACCATCCAGCGGCGTCCCATCACCTGGTTCATGACTCCCGAGGCGGCCTGCGGATTGTTCTTCTGGCTTTGCGCGGCGTCTAGGCTCATGACCGTATGGTAACATAGCGGTATGTCTACGTTCCCGCTCATCGGCGTGAGCATGTCCATCACGGTCAAGGCCTCGCCCGAGCGCGCGTACGTGAACTCCACCTATCTCAACGCGATCCAGCAGGCCGGTGGCGTGCCCGTCGCGCTGCCCGCTCAGCTCTCGCCGCGCTCGTGGGAGCGGCTGGCCGCCGGGCTCGACGGCCTCCTGCTGACGGGCGGCGGCGATATCGATCCCGCGCTCTTCGGCGAGACGCCGCATCCCACGCTCTACGACGTGGCGCCGATCCGGGACACCTTCGAGGCCACCGCCGCGCGCTGGGCGCTCGAGCGCCAGGTGCCGCTCCTCTGCGTCTGCCGCGGCCTGCAGGTGCTGAACGTGGCGCTGGGCGGCACCCTCTATCAGGACGTGGGCACCGAGCCCGGCACCCAGCTCGAGCACAGCCAGAAGGGGCCCCGCGACGAGCCCACCCACAAGGTGAAGGTGACGCCGGGCAGCCGGCTCGCCGAGGTGCTCGGCGCCGACGAGGTCGAGGTGAACAGCATGCATCACCAGGCGGTCAAGGCCCTGGGCCGCGGCCTCACCGCCTGCGCCTGGGCGCCCGATCAGATCGTGGAGGGCCTGGAGCTGCCGGGTCACGACGGTTTCCTGTTGGCAGTCCAGTGGCATCCCGAGGAGCTGATCGGGCACTCCGAGCCCGCGCGGCGCCTGTTCTCCGCTCTCGTCACGCACGCCGCCGCCGCGCGCGCCCGCAAGTAACCCCCGCTCCCGGCCCCGGCCCCCGGGGCGCCCGGAGGATGTCATGCCCAAGACTCGCGGCACCGGCCTCCTGATGCTGTGGACCGACGTGGACGCCACGCACGAGGCGGAGTTCAACCGGTGGTACAACGAGGAGCATCTCCAGCACCTGCTCAAGGTGCCCGGCTTCCTCTCCGCCGCGCGCTACGAGGCCATCTCGGGCGGCCCGAAATATCTGGCCATGTACGAGCTGGAGGACGTGAGCGTGCTCCGGACGTCCGCCTTTCTCGACGAGGTGCGCTTTCGCCCCTCGCCCTGGCGGACCAAGGCGTCCGGAGGGCATGTCGGGCGCAACTACCTCGTGCAGGGCTACCGGCAGATTCACCCGGCGCGGACCAATCCCGTCGAGCTGACCATGGGGCCGTCGCCCTATCTGCAGATGGGGCGCATGGACATCCCCGCCGCCATGGAAGAGGAGTGGAACGCCTGGTACAACACGGTCTACGTTCCCGACTACCTCGGGGTGCCCGGCGTCATCCGAGCCCGGCGCTTCACCGTGGTGGACGGCCAGCCGAAGTACCTGACCGTCTACGAGTTCGAGCGGGCGGACGTGCCGAAGAGCGACGCCTGGAATCGCGTCCGCGACCTGAACCCGTGGACCCATCGCATCCGTCCCTTCATGAAGCTCGACGCGGGCTCGCCTGCGGTGTTCAAGCGAATCTTCCCGGACCCGGTGTGAAGGGGGAATCGCCGATGCGTCGGGGCATGATCTGCGCGGCACAGCCGGAGTCCACCGAGGCGGGGGCGCTCGTCATGCGCGCGGGCGGCAATGCGGTGGACGGCGCCATCGCCTGCGCGCTCACCGCGGGGGTGGTGGACCCGATGATGACCGGCATCGCGGGCTTCGGAAGCTGCCAGGTCTACCTTCCCGCGCGGGGGGTCCACGAGTTCATCGACTTCCACGGCAAGACCCCGGCGGCGGCGCGGCCCGACATGTGGGCCCACCTCATCGAGGGCGAGACGCGCGACGGCTTCGGCTTCGTGCTGAAGGGACGCGTGAACGACCTCGGCTATCAGTCCATCACGGTGCCGGGCAGCCTCAAGGCCTTTCACGAGGCGCAAACGGCGTACGGCGCCCTGCCGTGGGCGCAGGTCGTCCAGCCCGCCATCGACTGGGCGGAGCGGGGCTGGCTGGTGAAGAACCACGTGGGCTACTGGTGGGCCATCGAGGAGCAGCTCGGGCGCGTGGCCAATCCCGAGCGGCTGCGCTTCAGCAAGAGCGGGCGCGCGCTCTACTGCCGCCCGGACGGCAGTCCCAAGCGCGTCGGCGATACGGTGCGCAATCCCGAGCTGGCGGAGACCTTGCGCAAGATCGCCAAGGGCGGCGCGGACGTCTTCTACCGGGGCGAGGTGGCCGAGCGGATCGCCGAGGACATGCGCCGCCACGGCGGGCTTCTCTCCGCCGAGGACCTCGCGAGCTATCGGACCATCCATCGCCCGCCGCTCTGGGGCACCTTCCGGGACTGGCGCCTCGCCACCAACCATCCTCCCGGCGGCGGCCTGATGCTGCTCCAGATGCTCAATATCCTGGAGCAGTTCGATCTGAAAGCGCTCGAGCACAACAGCGCCGCGTACATCCGGGTGGCCTCGGAGGCGATGAAGCAGGCGGTGGCGGACAAGGAAGCTCATGTCGGAGACCCGGCCTTCGTGGAGGTGCCGGTGGACCGGCTGCTGTCGAAGGAGTATGCGAGGTCGGTGGCGGAAGGCATTCGGGCCGGCCGGCGCGTCCGCATCGACCGGGTGGGGCTCGGTGAGTCGAAGGACACGACCCACGTGGCCGTCATCGACCGCGACGGCAACGCGGTGACCATGACGCATACCCTCGGCATGCCCTCCGGCGTGATCACCGACGGGCTCGGCTTCATGTACAACGGCGCCATGAGCGTCTTCGACCCGCGGCCCGGGCGCGCGGGCTCGGTGGCGCCGGGAAAGAGCCGCTTCAGCGCCATCTGCCCCACGCTGGTCTACGACGCTCAGGGGCTGCGCGCCGCCATCGGCGCGCCGGGCGGTGCCCAGATCGCCATCGGGGTGATGCAGGGGCTGGTCAATCTCCTCGAGTTCGGCATGTCCATGTCCGACGCGGTGGCGGCGCCCCGCTTCAGCGCCACCAGCCACATCATCGACGTGACCATGCGGATCCCCACCTACGTCACCGACGAGCTGGAGCGCGACGGCCACACGGTGGCGCGCAATCCCAACACGTTCGACGTGGCGGCGGTGCACGGCATCGAGGTGCGCCCGGACGGCACGCTCCACGGCGGCGCCGACCCGGGACATGACGGGATGGCGCTGGCGGTCTAGCCCTCAGTCGCCCAGCCGGTACACGCGGCGGGCGGTGCCCGCGAACAGCGCGCGCTTCTCCTCCGATGACGCGCCGGCGGCGGTGCGCTTGAGCGCGTTCCACAGGGCGGCCCAGCCTATCCCCATCTTGTCGACGGGGAAATTGCTCTCGTAGAGACAGCGGTCCGCGCCGAACAGCTCGATGCAGGGCTCGATATAGGGCCCCCAGAGCGACGCCAGCTCGCTCGAGGACGGCGGCGCCGGCTGGCTCCGATAGTCGTAGGCGGCGAGCCGCATCATCATGCCGCCGAGCTTCATGACCACATTGGGGCAGCGCGCCAGCTCGGTCACGCCCTTCTTCCAGGCCGCGTAGACCTCGTCCCGCTTGCCCAGATAGGGGCCGTAGCCGAGCGGCCCGCCCACATGCCCCACGATGATGCGCGCGTCGGGGCAGGCCCGCGCCAGCTCCACGATGTCGCCGAGCTGCGGATGGAAGGCCCAGGCGTCGAGCGAGAGGCCGCGCGCGGAGAGCCGCGCCAGCCCCGCGCGCAAGGCCCCGTCCCGGTAGAGATGCGGCCCGCTCGCCGTCTGGCTATTGCCGATGACCGGGCTCGCGTCCCAGGCCGCCGAGTGCCGCACTCCGCGAAAACGGCCACCGCCGGCGCGGATCAGGGCCTCCAGCACCGGCTCCACGCGGTCGCCCAGGGTGAGGTCGGCGAAGCCCACGATGCCGGCGGCCACCCGCGTGCCGCCGTAGTTGCCGCTATCGCTCATCGCCGCGATCCCCGCCACGAACTCCGTCTCCCCGACCGGCCGCATCGCCTCCGGCCCCCCCGC
>Ga0070701_10001055_pt1 | contig 10048 bp, 19 predicted proteins | sample KBSK5102metaG_FD_65451 | JGI IMG/M metagenome (GOLD analysis project Ga0070701, IMG submission 65451) | Corn, switchgrass and miscanthus rhizosphere microbial communities from Kellogg Biological Station, Michigan, USA - KBS K5-10-2 metaG | ecosystem: Host-associated > Plants > Roots >... | reverse complement strand
CAGAAAAGAATTGCAGAAGGAGGCCTGTGCCCATTGAGTAATCAATCTGAGAGAGAGAATACCAACTATAGGCCAGTACCTCCAGTGGACAATATCAAGAAAGACACTCTTAAGCATTACGTAACTTTGTTAGAATTCGGTAAGCAAGATCCAGATGTAATGATGTGGATTAACAAAGCATGGACAAAGGTGAACTTTGATGAGTAAATTGGAATTAAGACCATCTGACAGTTTAATGAGTCTAATGCAAGAAGCGGCTCACACACTAACAAACTTTGGTAAACTATGGAGCGATATAAAAGAAATGGGAAGCTCAGAAGGATTCACAGAAAAAGAACTTCAGGAGATATTAAGGCCCTTATTGAAACCACAACTATCTAAAGACCAGATATACTATCTATTCAATGCAGAACAAAAGAAGGATTATACAAATACTCATCGGAACGTTCCGAAGGTTAACCATAATAATGATATAGAAGAATCTGACATATTAGACGAAAGCACACCAAGACCGTTAGCCTATCAACAGGAACAAGCAGTAGACGTAGTAGCAGAAAACGAACAACTGAAAAAACAAAACAATCAACTGAAAGACGCATTAGCCAAAAAATCAATAGTTTATGCAGAAGATGAAGCAAAGAACTTTGAAACGATATTCGAGATGCTACCAAATGATGATGTAGATACTTTCAAGAATAAATCTGGAACACTAATGTTACTAGAACGGGTGTTAGTGAATCTAAAGCATCAAGATGTGCATAAGCGTCTCAAATATCAATGGTGGGTGAGGGTGATCAAGTAATGCCACTTTGTAAATACGGTTGTAATACAGAGATAGCAGTTAAACAAACACCTGGAGGATGGAGACCATTTGAACAAGATGGTAAGATGCATGATTGTCCAAAGAGTCCATACAATCAAAAGAAACTTCAAGGCGATTCATACAGAACCCCAAAAGATACTAGCCTAACAGATATTGAACAAAAACTATTATCAAGTAACGAAGAGATTAGAGATAAACTAGAACTAGTGATAAGAAAACTTGATGCAATCTATTCTGGTAGAGCGTTCAATGATACTATAGGCGATGAGATGGAAGATTGAGACCAGGAAGCGCACAAATCCTAGATAAACATAGGGCCTTAATTACTCCAGGTAATACTGTCACCGAAGAAAATACTACGGTACGAGGTGGCGGCTACCTTTGTTTTTGGAGGGGTGATTTAACGGAAGCAGAAGAGCGTGAATTTTTTAGGAATGCAATAAGAGACGCATCGTATAAAGTTATCAGGTTTGGAACTGATGAAGCTGTGAAGGTCGCTATCCATTGGGGTTATTTTCTTAACAGCAGGACTAACACCTATAAATGAGTAAGGTATACTGTCCATTCTGTGGTAACTATAATCCATCAGCAAGACAAACAAACACAGGTGTAAGCTCTCACCTTTTCTATGATGTAGATTGTGGTAGTTGTAATAGCGTATCTGTTGTATGTCTACCTAAAAGAAATGTTTAACGAGATAGAAACTCCATTACGTGAATTATTTGAATGTCCTTGGATGCAAACCAAAGCAATACCATTCTCTGAAAGTCGTGTACGGGCACAATCAGATATGAAGGTACAAACAGCAATGGCATTCATAGATGCAATGTTTGGACTTAAATGGGTAGGACATCATGATTCAAGATTCACCGAAGAGCAGAATAAGATTATAGTAGATAGTGCTATAGCAGTATTACAAAAGTCCAATAAAATAGATACTTCACAAGGCGATGCAATAAGGAAACAACTGTTCTCATGACTATACCAAAAGATAATCTGTGTACTTATGTAAGTGATAGAAAGGAATCCTTACTAAAGAAACTGAAAAAGAAAGACATAGGAGATATACAAATAATGGCTATTAGCGCAGCTCTACGAGAGTTAGACCTGATATTAGGTAAATTCTGCGAATAATGCCACATTCATTTAGTAGAAAAAGAGTCTTGAATAAGGCTTCAGTAGTAGAAGATATGGGGTTTAGAAAACTCTATACTTGTACCAAATGTAACAACCTACAAACACATCTCCCAACCTGTATGATATGTTACCAGCAAGATACCTTAGTTGGTTTATCACAAACACTAGATATCGAAACTAATGGTGGAATATCCACAACATCTTAATGGTAAAAAAAGACTTGGTGAAATCCTCGAAACTGCCGGATACTACAATATTTCATATGAGGTTCAACAGCCAAAAACCGTGCTCGAATTGTTGGGAGAAAGAACCTATATTGCAGATGTCCAAGCCGAAAAAGAAGGGCGAATTTATATCTTTGAGGTTGATGGTAAGAAGGGCCACACTTCTAGATGGAATCTCGCTAAAGATAAAGCCAGAGATAGGGCTATGTTTGCAATTGGAAGATGGACAATACGAATACCAACTAGATGGCTTGTCGGAAAAGGCAAGCTCTCAGATAGAGAAATACTAGAAGAAATAGAATGGCAATTCATAAACATTCAAAAGATAGAAGAAAACAAAAATGTGCTTTCTGTAGTCAACTGTTGAAATACTACAGGGATATCGAAGTACAAACAAGAACCGGATGGATGTTTCATATCTGGTGTAAACAAGCAATAGACTTACGTAGGAATAGACAAATGAATACACCTGTTAGGGATATTTACGAACAGATGAAATACATAACAATATACAATGGTAAGTGTGGAAATACGGAAAGTTACGTTAGAGTATATGCCTAGATTAGGATATCATCAGACTGAGCAACATAAATTGAAACAAAGAAGAAAACGGATATTCAAGGAATTAGGTATTGGTACATAATACTAAATCATATCCAAAATCAGAAGCACATAAAGAAGCAATAAGATTAGCACAAATTAAAAGACATAGAGAAAGAATCAGAGCACAAATTAAACATGAATAAAAGCGGATTCATAAACTATAGCGAAAATAATTATTGTGCTACATGTAGGGTTAGATACCCAAAAGATAAAAGTCGTTGCGATGATTGCAGTAACAAACTTAGGACAAGTAACTGGAAGAGTAGGAACAAAACGAAATGAGAGGCGGATACTATAAGTGTAAAGGTAAATGTGAGACTCTCAAATATGGTAATAAACCACTCTACGAATACGGAGATAAGTTTTGTCGTAAGATCTGTTGTGCATCATACAGAGACTTTACAGGCATTTATTGTCCTTGTTGTATGTCCAAACTTGCTACAAAGACGAAAAAGAAAAGACAAACAGCATTAAAACAATATAAAAAATATAGAATGCCAAACGAAATAGACTTTCAAACAATGTCATTACCTCAACTAATGGTAAAGTATCCTAGAGTCAGAGATATATATTGAGTGAATATTTCTGCCCTCACTGTGCTGTCAGAACAAATAACAATACACATAATGGGGTATCTGGAGATCATATACTTCAATGTCCACAATGCAACTTTGTGATGAGATTCTATATACTACCATCAACACAATTGAAAACCTATACAGAAGTGCATAAAGAGTTTGTAAAGACACAACTTACAGAATTACAGCAATTCGGATCAAAGAGTAAGAAACCTAGAAAGCCTAAAGCAAAAAGGAAAAGAAAGTCTTGAGATGTTCTAGGTGTAATACAATAATGTATCTATCTGTAGATGCAAGAATGGGAGAACGTTACTATTGCCCAACTTGTAAGAATTGGTATAGAACAAAGTTTGATAGCAGTATTCCGGCTGGGGTGGGTTGAGTACCAAACTTTTTTATGATACTAAAATACGCTGTGACAAATGCGAAAGATGGTACTTTAAATCATTCGGATATACCAAATGTCCAAATTGTGGCAATCATAAATTGAGAACAAAACCAAGAGGCTCATTGAGCAAACGACTTAGAGAACATATGATAGTTAGATTATGACCGCAACAAAACAATGTCCTATATGTGGTATTCCTTTCGGTTCAGCTCATGAAAACAACGTCTACCATTTGTTAAACCGACATTCAAACTTATCATTAGCAGAAAAACTATTAGAATGAACAATAGACGTAAGAATATAGAAGACTCTATAGAATTGCTTAGTAATATCAGAGATAAAATAATAATTGGAAATGAAGAAAACTTTGATTCAAGGCTTTTAATGTGGCTGATCGAACAACTACAACGATCACTATTAGTACTTGATACAATAAAGAAATATGAATGGTAATGATTGCCTAAGCTACTGTAAAAAGAGACACCTAAAAACCAAATTGAAGATGGCTGTAGTAGGAATAATAACGATTGATCCATTTCAGGCTAGATACTAAATTAATGTATACATTAATACAACAAAATCACGAATGAATCAGTGCACCAAATGCGGCATACTATACAACGGACAAGATGAAAAGTTTCATAGTGGTATCTGTCTTACCTGCAAAAAAGTCTATTGACTCTATACTGTAAATTCTGTAATAGAATGATAATGAGAAGCGAATTAGAAGAGATAGTAGTATTCTGTAGTGGTATATGTCTTGCTGAATATGTCAACAAACTATAGCGTCATTTCCAATGGAACTTTCTGTATATATAATATAATAATTAGTTTGTTAATAATTAATAATTAATTATTAATGAAAATGGCAAAGAGCATTATCCAATCCTTTTCATTAGACATTACAGAAGCATCTATTCTAGCACAAGCAGAAGATAAAGCAAAGGAACAAGGTAAGTCTTTTTCAAAATACATTGTTAACCTGATGAAGGAGGATTTAGAAAGAGAAAAAAAAGAGATAGCCCACATGCCAATTCTCAATAAGGACTATCAGACTTCAATATTTGAATACATACCCAAGATATATAAAGACAACGTAGAGCGAGATAAACTATTTCAATATATTAGAACATGCGATAATGAAAAACTGACAGCATTATCAATACAAGTTAATGCAGCAAGAAAAGAGATTGATAGACGAAGAGGAACACACAAGTTCATATTTTGAGTAGTCTGGTGTGGGTACTCGAATGTACCAAGCATGATATCTATGAACGTGGTATCAAAAAAAGCGAAATAAACAGACTATATACAAAACATGTTAGAGAAGACTGTTTACAGGTAAAAGATGTCTATTGTCTAGAATTAGATGAAAGATTTACAATTTCTTAACTTAATTCGTTTAAACTCAAAGAGGTGAATAAAAAAGAAATGGATACATTTGAAAAAAGACTCGTAGGTTTCGGAATCATAGCAATAACCACACTATCTATATTCACAATAATAGCATCAGTGAACCAAGTACAAGCACCAAGCGGTAGAAGATGGCCAGTATTTTCAGGAATGGACTTACCACTAGTAAACATTCTTGACCAGAACGGCTATTATGCAACACTAGCATGTAAAGTAATAACATTCGACAATGACGCACATACCTATACATTATCTTGTGGCGATGCACCTACAGTAGTACAAATAGGAAAGTGATTTCCTTCCCCTTCTTTTTTTAAATGATTCAAATAGAAACTAAATGTGAATTTTGCAATAAAAAACAGATGTGCTATATTTACGACTTTAATAAAGCAGTATGTACCGACTGTTTAAGAGAGATGGATGATAAAGTGTGAGAAGAAAAATAAAAGATGAGTTAGGCAACTTATGGATAATACCTTCTTCAGAATATGAAGGCTTTAGCAAGCAAGACCTCAAAGATAGACATGACGCTTTAAAAAAAGAATATTTTGAAAATAGTGAAAGAAATATAGAGATATTCAAAGAGGCAATGGAAATAGAAAAACTCTTGGAAGAAAAATGACAGCTTACGATCTCTTCAAAGAAGTGCCATTGAGAAAAAACCTAGAGGTATCTGTATTGGAAGATGGTATTTGTGCTCATTGTGGCGAATATCCCTTACTCAGTAACCTAAACTATTGGTGTCATCGCTGCTATACATTAATGCATAAAGGAGATACTACAATGACATACGGACTAGCAAAAGATATAGATCAAATAAACAAAGGCGATGTAAAAGATGAGTATAGAGATATACCAGTGTTTCAAAGGCCTGTTGTAATTGAATAGTATTTCAGTAGCAAAAGATAGACTTCGAGAACGTAGTGATATCAGAAGAAAAGAAACCAAAGACCTAACAAGTTATCAAAAAACACAACTAGCAGAAATAATTAAGATGGAAACATATTACAATAATAGATCCTTACAATATAAAATATTCAATACTTTTTAATGCGCTGCTGGAACTGTGAAGTAGATATCATTAAAGCCGAGAACTGGAATCCAGAAAACAAACTTTGGTTAGAAACAGCAACAGATAGGCCACATAACTTTAAACAATGTTTTAAACGGAGTAGTAAATTCATTCCTCCAAAAAAGAAATACGAGAAAGTTGGAGATCCCATTGTAGATGATGCGAACAAAAACTACTATCCGGATTTGTATTACTTCCTAACTCATGGCTATCCTACTACTGGTTATGACCAATGGTGGTTGGAGAAAAAATGATTATTCCAATATTAAATTTACTAGACGCTTTCACCCGCCATATAGAGACGGTTCAATCGTATCTGCTGACTGGGATGATATGGAAAAGCTCATAACGGTATATCTTCCAAGTTTTAAATATTTTGGTACAAATACAAATGGTAAAGCAATCAAAGAAATCATTCGTTTGTTAAATCATGAAACATTGCATGGTGTAATTCTTGCTATACAATGGTCTGACAAAGTTCCAGAGGATGAGATAGGCGATAGCGAATGGCCTTTAGAAAACGGTATGGGATAAATGTCATTTATTCAAGGCGATTGTAATAACGTTCTAAAAGATACTGAAACAGACAGTATTGATCTGATAGTAACAGATCCACCCTACGGTATAGAGTTCATGGGAAAGGATTGGGATAAAGCCGTTGTTCCTACGGAAACCTGGAAGGAATGCTATCGTGTCTTAAAGCAGGGAAAACTAGCATTCATAATGTGTAGTCCAAGACAGGACGTCCTAAGCAGAATGATAGTAAACTTACAGGATGCTGGCTTTCGTACCAACTACACAAGTATCTATTGGACGTTTGCCAGTGGATTCCCGAAAGCGGCTAATATTAGTAAACTCATTGATAAGAGACTAGGAGTAAAAAGGGAACAGTTTCCTAATCCGTTGGCTAACAAACAAACAGGACAAATAGTAGGAAAGGGGTTAAGCGGTGCTAGGAACGATTATGATTTCATAGAACCAGAACCAGCCACAGAAGAAGCAAAAAAGATGGAAGGTGCTTATGTAGGCTTCCAACCCAAGCCGGCAGTAGAAATAATTTTGGTAGTATCCAAGGGAAAAACCTTAACCTGGCTTGACGATTGTCGAATTCCTTATCAGAGTGAGGATGATAAAGCCTCTACCCTATTCAGAGCAACAACCGGATTTACTTCAAAAAATCAAATCTATCATAACGATCCAAAATACGAGATGACCGATGTAGTAAGAGACGAAAAAGGAAGATTCCCCGCCAACCTCTTATGTCAAGATGATATACTTAATGATGGTCGTGTTCTCAAGTCCTCACCTCTAGGGTTTAAGGGAGAAGTCTTTCCACCGTCTAAGGGTTGGAATAATCACCACATGGTAAGAGTACCAAACAAATTTAATGATGAAGGTTCTTACTCTCGTTATTTCTCCCTTGATCAATGGTGGGCTAAAACCTTCCCTTTTCTTATTGTACCAAAAGCGTCTAAGTCCGAACGGGGAGAATTTAACAAACATCCAACTGTTAAGGCTATGAAACTCATGAGTTACCTAATAACAATGGGAAGTAGAGAAGGCGACCTAGTATTAGATCCATTCTGCGGTAGTGGAACAACTTGTATAGCTGCTGAACAACTTCATAGAAGATGGATTGGTATAGAACTTAATTCAGATTATATTGAAATATGTAATAAAAGAATTGCACCGTTACTACAACAATTAAAATTAGTAAATTTTAGTTATAATAACCCTGTTTAACACTATCTTAACTAATGACTGTTATAGTACCAACCGTTGATGAGTTAAACGTAGGGATAGGGAATATTCAAAGCCAATTAGATAAATTAGTAACGACTGTAACCCAATTAAGCACAAGTGTAGATAATGTAGTAACCGCATTAGCCAATATTAATACAAGGTTAACAAATATAGAGGGTAGGCTAACAAAGTTGGAAACTACCCCTACTCCTGCGCCTACTCCAACACCAACACCTATAGTTGTGGATAAATTTGGTATTAAGAAAGTCTATCCAGATGCAGACGTAATTAATGAATGGTATGTAAGTATGGATAATCCCGCCTCTACTCCCAATTTTAATAATCTCCCAACCATCACAAAACAAAATGATGGTAGTTTCCAAACAAGTGATCTAGAAGTCAGAATGGAAGCGTGGAGTCCTATAAATAAGAAATGGCTTAATGTAGAAATAACAGCCTACCAAAAACTAATAGCAGGCATAGAACCATACGTTTTCCAATTATATCGAGGAGGTGGACATCATTCTTCTACTACTCCAGAACGACAATGTTGGGGCGCTGCGTATAAAACTGCAATGTTAAGTAATGGTACAGCGGGAGCTAGTACATCGTGTAGGAAAGAAATAAACCATCCTGCATATTGCCCTAATAGATCAGTTACCAAGACAAGCACCAAACCACTAGTAAGTAGATGGATTGGAATGAAACAGGTGACATACCAATATTTAAAGAACGGAAAGACCTTTGTTAGGATGGAAGTCTATGTAGATGATGATGTGAATGATAGCCAAGGTAATCTTATGATAAAAAATGATTGGAAACTCTATGCGAACACTAGAGATGAAGGAGGATGGGGTACTACTGAAACCGATTTTGTAACCAACTGTCCACCACTCAATAAAGATTCAACACAGCAATACAGACAGAGAGATGAAATATTAAATCTACCAGGAGGAAACACAGCCGAACAAAATCTATGTGCATGGCGTACAGATGCCACAACAAACAACTGGAAATATCTATCAGTTAGGGAAATAAAACCCCCCACAACCTAAAATAATTTAGTTCACTATACAATTTATGAAATTATTTGATATGTGCGTTCAGGTTCTTCGAAAAGTGTACTTTTTCTCTCAGATATGCATGTCGGTTCGGCCTATGCTGTCTGTTCTCCTAACCCTACCATAGGCGATACTGGAGGATCATGGCGACCTAATAAGTTACAAAAGAAACTTTATCAAACATGGTTATGGGTACGTGATTCTTTAGCTCAGAAACCAAACGTTTTATGTTTAAACGGAGAGGGAATTGATGGAGCGAATGTTAAACAATCTTCTCAACAAAGTTGGAGTCCTAATATTAATGATCAGTTAGATGATGCTGAACGTTTACTAAAACTATTTAGCTTTGATCACTTTGTAATGACTCGTGGGAGTGGCTATCATATTCAAAAGGATGCTACAAATTATGATGAAAGTCTTGCAGGTAGGCTTAACGCTGTTCCCTATTCTGGTTATTTCTTTGGTAGCGATAGAATCCAAGACTATGACAATAACAGGAATAAGGTTACACGTACTGATTATTTCCTTAACTTTGCTCTCAATAATGCAGTGTTCTCTGTTACTCATCACATCGCCTTTAGTAGATGGGAGTCCTACAAACCAACAGCATTAGCGAGGGAGATGGCAAATATTGAATATCTTAGGGGAAGATATTGGAAGAGTAAAGACCACCCTACTTTTGTTATTCGTAGCCATGTTCATTATTTTGTTCTTATTCGTTTTAGTACTCAATGTGGGTTCACTACTCCAGCTTGGAAATTTCCCGATGCTCATCTTTTTCGTGGCGGCCTCAGTGGCACTGCTCCTAGTATTGGTGCAGTAGAAGTTATCGTAGAATCAAATGGAAAATGGATAGTAGAACCACATATACTAGAAAATAGTAAATATCCGAAGCACTCAATACTTAGGTTCTAGAATAATTATATATATTAGTCCTCAATATCGGTAGCTAGTGAAAACTGTTACCTTATTCAATGGAATCAAAATGTTCCTTGATGATAAGGAC
>Ga0070701_10001052_pt1 | contig 10065 bp, 11 predicted proteins | sample KBSK5102metaG_FD_65451 | JGI IMG/M metagenome (GOLD analysis project Ga0070701, IMG submission 65451) | Corn, switchgrass and miscanthus rhizosphere microbial communities from Kellogg Biological Station, Michigan, USA - KBS K5-10-2 metaG | ecosystem: Host-associated > Plants > Roots >... | reverse complement strand
CGCGATGCTCGTCAACTGCTGCCTGATGGTGAGTCTCTTCCTCGGCGGCTGGACGCTGGCAATCGGCGGCGTCGGACTGACGACCGCCACGCTGAAGGGAATGGGATTCATCGGCGGTCTGCTCGGTACGCTCATCTTCGCGACGAAGGTGATGACGTTCATGATGATTTACATCTGGTTCCGCGGCACGTTCCCGCGGTTCCGTTTCGATCAGCTGATGGACCTCGGGTGGAAGTGGATGATCCCGCTGGCGCTGGTCAACATCTTCGTGACCGCGGTCGTGCTGCTCGCCGCGCCGGAGATGATCATCAACGGCTCGGTCGTGCCGATCGGCGAAACGATTCTCGCAGTCGCCGGCGCCGCGACGGTCGCGTTCACCATGTTCCTGCTGTTCAGGCCCCGGGCGCATTCGGCGCCGAAGGTGATCCATGCAAGTCGAGTATCCGAAGCATAAGTGGACGGACAAGTTCCTCCTCCTCGACATGTTCGAGGGGTTGAAGACCACGTTCCGTGAACTGTGGAAGCCGAAGGTGACGGTGCGCTATCCGGAAGAGCGGATGGAGCCGTCGGACCGGTTCCGCGGCATGTTTCGTTTCTCGTTCGACCGCTGCATCGCCTGCAAGCTTTGCGCGATTGCCTGTCCCATCGACATCATCTACATCGACGTTCACGACGAAACGCTCGAGCAGGCCGACGGCAAAAAGAAGAAGGTCAAGGTCCTCGACCGCTACGACATCGATGTGAAGCGCTGCATGTTCTGCGCGCTTTGCGAAGAAGCGTGTCCGACGAAACCGAAATCGATCTGGCTGACGACGAAGACGTACGAGCTCGCGACATACGATCGCAGCGATCTGTACTTCAACATGCAGCAGCTCGAGTACTGGGACGAGCGTCCGCAGTATCCCGGCCTGCCGGATGAAGATGCGCCGCCGCTCGCGCCGGGAACGATTCCGGCCGACCGTCAGCTCAGCGGGGGCGCGAAGTAATGGATCAGCTCACCGCGAGCATGCCGCTGATCGTCTTCGTCATGATCGGGACGGTGGCGGTGGCGTCGTCGATTCTCGTCGTGGCGATGCGCAATCCCGTGCATTCCGCGCTCTTTCTGCTGCTGACGTTCCTCTGCGTCGCGGTGCTTTTCGTGATGCAGAAAGCGGAGTTCGTCGGCGCCGTGCAGGTGCTCGTCTACGCGGGCGGCATCATGGTGCTCTTCCTGTTCGTCGTCATGCTCATCAACGTGCGGCATCTGCCGGATGAGCGCGTGCTGTCGAACTTCTGGAAGGGCGGCTTTCTCGTCGGACTCGCGGTCTTCGTGCTGTTCATCACGATGGTGCGACCGGGCGTCTACCACGACGAGCGCGTGAACAAGTCGCGGCTGTCGACGGTCGTCGATCGCGTTCCGCAGAATTCGACGAAGCATCCCGGCCGCATCGGCCATCGCAAAGTCACACGCCGCAACGTGAACTCGGAAGCGATCGCGAATGCGCTTTACAACGATTACCTCGTGCCGTTCGAAGTCGCGTCGCTCTTCCTGCTCGTCGCGATGATCGGCGCGATCGTCATCGGCAAGCGCGAGTTGAGCGCGATCGAAGAAGAGACGATGCCCGATTACATGCTCGAGCGCGTGGAAACCGAAAAGCGCGTGAAGAAGGAGTCGATGAGTGCCTGAGATCGGCGCATGGCTCATGCTTTCCGGCACGCTGTTCACCGTCGGTCTCGTCGGCGTGATCATTCGCCGCAACATGATCACGGTCCTGATGTGCATCGAGCTGATGCTCAACGCGGTCAACATCAACCTCGTCGCGTTCTCGCATCGCCTCGGATCGCTCGAAGGTCAGGTGTTCACGATCTTCATCATCACCGTTGCGGCGGGCGAGGCGGCGGTCGGACTCGCGATCATCATCCAGCTGTACCGGCTGCGCAGCACGATCAACGTCGATGAGGCGAGGGAGCTGAATGGTTAATCCCTGGCTGCTCCTCCTGGTTCCGCTGCTTCCCGCGCTCGGCGCGGCGATCAACGGCTTCCGCGCATTCCGCTGGCCGCTGACGCCGAAGAATCGCTCGATCACGAACGCGGTCGCGGTCGGATCGACTGCGCTCTCCGCGCTGCTCGCGCTGTGGAACGTGCTCGCGTACGTGCGCGGCGGCACCGAGCACGCCTGGCAGCACGCGTACTACACGTGGATTCCTGCCGGCATCGGCCAGGTCACCGGCGGCTTCATCTCGAACTTTGCGATCGACTTCGCGTTCCGGCTCGATCCGCTGTCTTGCACGATGCTGATGATCGTCACGTGGATCGGTTGCCTGATCCACATCTATGCGACCGGCTACATGTCGCACGACACCGGCTACACGCGCTTCTTCACCTACCTGAATCTCTTCATGTTCATGATGCTGCTCCTCGTTCTGGGAGCGAACTACATCGTCATGTTCGTCGGGTGGGAAGGCGTCGGTCTCTGCTCGTACCTGCTGATCGGTTTCTATTACGACAAGAACTTCGCCGCGGACGCGGGGAAGAAAGCGTTCATCGCAAACCGCGTCGGCGACTTCGGTTTCGTCCTCGGCATCTTCCTGATCTTCAACACATTCGGCACGTCCGACTACGGCCGCGTGTTCGCGCAGGTCAGCGCACACGGTCACGCATACGCGGGCATCGCGACGGCGATCTGTCTGCTGCTGTTCGTCGGCGCGTGCGGTAAGTCCGCGCAGATTCCTCTTTACGTCTGGCTGCCGGATGCGATGGCGGGACCGACTCCTGTTTCCGCACTCATCCACGCCGCGACGATGGTCACCGCCGGCGTCTACATGGTCGTTCGTTCGAACATCCTCTTCCGCCTGTCGCCGACGGCGATGGCGGTCGTTGCGATCATCGGAGCGATCACCGCGATCTTCGCCGCGTCGATCGGCCTCGTGCAGAACGACATCAAGAAAGTGCTCGCGTATTCGACGGTCTCGCAGCTCGGCTTCATGTTCCTCGCTGCCGGCGTCGGCGCCTTCACCGCTGCAATCTTCCACGTCATGACGCACGCGTTCTTCAAAGCGTGCCTCTTCCTCGGCGCCGGCTCCGTCATTCACGGATGCGGCGGCGAGCAGGACATGCGCAAGATGGGCGGGCTGAAGGAGTACATGCCGAAGACGCACATGACGATGCTGCTCGCGACGATCGCGATCGCCGGCATCCCGCCGCTGGCCGGCTTCTTCTCGAAGGACGAGATTCTCGGAAACGCGTTCGGTTACTCGATTCCGCTCTGGCTCATCGCAGCCGTCGCGGCGACGTTCACCGCGTTCTACATGTTCCGCCTCTACTACATGACGTTCCAGGGCGAGTACCGCGGTGCGCATGTCGAAGGCATCGAAGAGTCGGAGCCGAAACACGCCGGTCACGATCTGATTGGCTCGCATGCGCATCTCGATCAGGGCGATCAGCACAGCGACAAAGCGCACGGACATCATCACGACGTGCATCTGCCGCACGAATCGCCGGGATCGATGACCGGCGTGCTGTGGATCCTCGCGATCCTCTCGTGCATCGGCGGTCTGGTCGGATTCCCGACGGGACTGTTCGGCGGCGCGAAAGAGACGCTCTTCCAGCGCTGGCTCGAGCCGGTCCTGCTGCCGATCGGCGAGCATCACTTCCACTTCCACGAAGCGAGCATGAGCACGGAAGTGATCCTGATTCTCGTGTCGATTGCGGTGGCGGTGTTCGGCATTCTGCTCGCGCGCAGCTGGTATTTCAGCGACGCGTCGTGGTCCACACCGAAGCGGCTTGCGGCGAGCTTCCCGTTCGCGCACCGCGTACTCGAGAACAAGTACTACGTCGATGAGGCGTACAACGCGACCGCGATCGGCGGCACGGTCAAACTTTCACGCGCGCTGTCGTGGTTCGACGCGAACATCATCGACGGCCTCGTGAATCTCGTAAGACACATCACCGTCATCGCGCTCGGCCACGGCTCGTCGCTGTTCGACAAGTACGTCGTCGACGGCGCGGTGAACGGCGTCGGCGCGACTGCGCGCGGCGGATCGTCCGCGCTGCGGCGGATGCAAAGCGGTTTCGTTCAGAACTACGCCCTGGTAATGGGCGCGGGGATCGTGCTGCTCGCGGCTGTGTACATGTTCACGAAGGCATGATTCGAGGAGAGAAGCGCTGATGGGCATTTACAGCAATCCGAACATACCGATCCTCTCGATCGTCACGTACATCCCGCTGATCGGTGCGGTGCTCATCGCGTTCTTCTTCAATCGCGAAAACGCCGGCGCCATCAAACGGACGGCGCTCGCCGTCGCGGTCATCGACTTCCTCGTCTCGATTCCGCTCTGGATCGCGTTCGATCCGAAGCGCGCCGGCGTCTCGAACTTTCAATTCATCGAACGCTGGGACTGGATCAAATCGCTCGGCGTGCAGTATCACTTCGGCGTCGACGGCATCGCGCTGCTGCTCATCCTGCTAACGACGCTCACCGGCTGCATCGCGATCTACTCGTCGTTCGACGCCATCAATCACCGGCAGAAGGAGTATTACGTTCTCCTGCTCCTGCTGCAGACCGGCATGATCGGCACGTTCTGCGCGCTCGACTTCTTCCTCTTCTACGTTTTCTGGGAAGTGATGCTCGTGCCGATGTACTTCATCATCGGCATCTGGGGCGGCGCGCGGAAGCTGTACGCGGCGATCAAGTTCTTCCTCTACACGCTCGCCGGCTCGGTGCTGATGCTGCTGTCGATCCTCGCGCTGTACTTCTTCAACGACGGCGGCATTCCGTTCCTCAACATCAAAGGCCTCGGCAACGCCGCAACGTTCAACGTGCTGCAGTATCACGAGATCGGACACCTCATCCCGCCCTCGCTGCAGCTCTGGATCTTCCTCGGTTTCTTCTTCGGCTTCGCGATCAAAGTGCCGATGTTCCCGTTTCACACGTGGCTTCCTGATGCGCACGTCGAAGCACCGACAGCGGGCTCCGTCATCCTCGCCGCGGTTCTGCTGAAGATGGGAACGTACGGCTTCATTCGCTTCGCGCTTCCGATTCTCCCGGACGGCACGCGTCAGGTGCTGCCGGTGATCGTCGTGCTCGCAATCATCGGCATCATCTACGGCGCGCTCGTGTCGCTCGTGCAGAAGGACATGAAGAAGCTCGTCGCGTATTCATCCGTCTCGCACCTCGGCTTCGTCATGCTCGGCATGTTCGCGCTGAACCCGATGGGCATTCAGGGCTCCGTGCTCCAGATGATCAATCACGGCATCTCGACCGGCGCGCTCTTCCTCCTCGTCGGCATCATCTACGAGCGGCGTCATACGCGATTGATCTCCGAATACGGCGGACTCGCGAAGCAGATGCCGATGTACGCGACGCTCTTTCTGATCGCGGCGTTGTCGTCGATGGGCTTGCCCGCACTCAACGGCTTCATCGGCGAGTTCACGATTCTGCTCGGCGCCGCGAACCGCAACATCTGGTGGGCGGTCTTCGCCGCGATCGGCATCGTGCTCGGTGCCGCGTATCTGCTCTGGCTCTATCAGCGCGTCTTCTGGGGACCGCTCGACAATCCGAAGAATCACGGGCTGCTCGACGTCAATCGCCGCGAGCTCATCACGCTGCTGCCGCTCGTCGCGTGCATGGTGTGGATCGGCATCGCGCCCGGAATCTTCTTCGAGACGATCGACGAGCCGGTGAAGTACATCGTGAAGAAAGTCGATCCCGGCTACTACGACAAGCCGATGATCGCGCACGCTCCGGTTGAAGCGGCGGCAGGGACTGCGGCGGTGGTGACCGAGGGCGCGAGATGACCTGGAACGACACCGTTTTCATGTTGCCGGAGATCGTGATCGCGCTCGGCGCGTCGCTCCTGCTTTGCCTGCCGGTGCTCGGCGCACGCCGCGATCCGGGAATGGCGAAGTGGTGGACGCTGGCGATTCTCGCTCTGACGGCGGCGGCGGTGCTGTTCAGCTCTCATCGCGTCGAGCATCTCGGCCAGAGCCACGGTTTCGCGGCGATGTTCGCGCTCGACTCGTTCGCGATCTTCTTCAAGATGCTCTTCATCGCGACGATCGCACTCGTCGTGATTTTGTCCGACGAATATCTGCTGACGTCGCGTTACTCGCCGTGGGAGTACTACTCGCTCCTCGGTTTCGCGCTCTGCGGCATGATGTTCATGGCGTCGGGCACGCACCTCATCTCGATTTACATCGGACTCGAGTTGCTGTCGCTGTCGAGCTACGTCCTCGCCGGCTATTTCAAGACCGAAGAGAAATCGACCGAAGCCGCGATGAAGTACTTCGTCCTTGGCGCGGTGAGCTCCGGGATTTTGCTGTACGGCATGTCGCTGATTTACGGCGTGTGCGGCTCGCTCAATCTGTTCCGCATCGCGCGGTCGATGTCGACGATCATTTCGAACGACGCGCTGATGTTCGGCATCATGCTGCTCGCCGCGGGACTCTGTTTCAAAGTCGCGGCGGCGCCGTTTCATGTGTGGACGCCTGACGTTTACGAAGGCGCGCCGACGCCGATCACCGCGTTCCTTTCGACGGCGTCAAAGACCGCGGCGTTCGCGGTGTTTGCGCGTGTCTTCTACACCGGTCTGCATGATTTTCAGGTCGACTGGAGCAACGTCCTCGCAGCGGTTTCGGCGCTGTCGATGATCGTCGGAAATCTCGCGGCGATCACGCAGACGAATGTGAAGCGCATGCTCGCGTACTCGTCGATCGGACACGCCGGTTACGTGCTGCTTGGCGTCATCGCGCTGAGCCCGATGGGCATTCGCGGCATTCTCGTTTACTCCATCGTTTACGTCTTCGCGAACCTCGGCATCTGGGCAACGGTGCTGATGCTGCGACGTCACGGATACGCGACCGAAGAAGTCGATGACTTCAACGGACTGTCGAAGCGTTCGCCGTTCTGGGCGTTTGCGATGATCGTGTTCCTTCTTTCGCTCGGCGGCATTCCGCCGACGGCGGGATTCATCGGCAAGTACTATCTCTTCTATGCGGCGATGCAGGCCGGCTTCGGCTGGCTGGCGATCGTCGCCGTGCTGATGTCCGCGGTGTCGATGTTCTATTACCTGCGGCTCGTCATGGCGATGTATCTGAAGGAAGGCCCCGAGGCTGACGTCGTGATCACGCGGCCGCTGCAGTTCGTCGCGGCGATCTGTCTGATCGTGACGTTCTTCTACGGCGTTTATCCGTCGCCGCTCGCGAAAGTGACGACGGATTCGTCGGCCTGGATCTCCACGCATTCCACGGTGAGTGCGAATGGCGGACGATAAGCGGTCGCAGGCGCGGCAGATCCTCGAAGCGTCGTCGATCGGGTGGATGTTTCCGCTCGCGATCGGCATCGGATATCTGTGGGGATCGTGGATGGACAGGGTGTTTCACACCGCGCCCTGGCTGACCGGAATCTTCGCCGGCTTCGGAGTCGTGGCCGCATTCATCAACCTGTTTCGGACGGCGAAGAGTGACGACACCGGAGGAACCCCTCCTTCCGATTCCGGAAGCGCCTGAGCCGACGCCGAGCGAGCGGGAGCCGCCCTCGCTGGTGTTGCGCAGAGTGCGCCGGATCAGCGTCGCCGCGTACGTCGTTTTCGCGGTGTTTTCCCTGTATACAGGCGGGTTTTACGCACTCGTCGGATTGACTTGCAGCGGGGCCGTCGTTATGATCAACTTCCTTTGGCTGGAGGGGATCGTTGACACGGTTCTTCAGCCGGCGCCCCACCTTAAACCATGGAGATTGACGCTGCGCAGCCTGGCGCGCTTCGGTCTCTTCGGTGTGGCGTTATCGGTCGCCATCTTCGTCGCTCGTTTCAACGCATCAAGTGTGCTGCTGGGATTCTCGATCGTGGTGGTGGGAATCATCGGTGAAGCTCTGTACACCATCTACAGAGTGATCGCCGAGTCGAGGTAACTGACGTTTCATGGAACACGAAAGCTCAATACTTTTCGAACCGTTCAACCGCTACATCTGGCGCGGTGCGTTCGGCTATACCGTCCCCGATCACGTCATCATGGCGCTGCTGGTGCTGCTCATCAGCTGCATCGTCTTTCCGCTCGCCACGCGGCGCGTCAGCAAGGACAATCCGAGCGGTTTTCAGCATTTTCTCGAGCTGATCGTCGGCGGACTGAAAGCGCTGCTCGAAGACATCGTCGGCCACGGCGCGTCGAAGCGCTTCCTCTACATCATCGGCGCGTTCGCATCGTTCATCTTCATCTCGAACATCTTCGGCCTGTTCTTCTTTCTGCAGCCGCCGACCTCGAATCCGAACACGACCTTCGGCCTCGGCGCGTGCGCGTTTCTCTACTACAACTATCAGGGCGTGAAGGCGCAGGGGCTCGTGCATTACCTGAAGCACTTCGCCGGCCCGATGCCGCTGCTCGCGCCGCTGATGATCCCGATCGAGATCATCGGCCATCTCGCGCGCATCCTTTCGCTCGGCATGCGTCTGTTCGGCAATATCTTCGGTGAGCACACGGCCACCGGGATCTTCATGGGAATGCTGCCGTTCGTGCTGCCCTGGCCGATGATGGGCCTCGGCATCTTCGGCGCGTTCCTGCAGACCTTCGTCTTCATCATGCTCACGATGGTCTACATCGGCGGTGCGGTCACCGTCGAAGAACACCACTAAACACGAATTCAAACGAAACCGAGTTTCGGGAAAATCAAAAGAGGAGGAGATTCGAAGTGAACAAAAAAGTCATCATCATGATGTTCGTCATGCTGGCGCTGCTCAGCGTGGCGGCGTTTGCGCAGGATGCTGCAACGACGACCACGACGTCGAAGGAAGTCAGCAACCCGGTCCGCTGGGGCGCGCTTGCAGCGGCGTTCGTTCTCGGCATCGCAGCCGCGGCCGGCGCCATCGGTCAGTCCCGCGCGATCGTCGCGGCCTGCGAAGGCATCGCACGCAACCCGGGCGCGGCCGGCGCCATCCGTCTCTCGATGATCATCGGTCTCGCGCTCATCGAGTCGCTCGTCATCTACGCGCTGCTCATCGCGTTCTTCGTCTACCAGCTGTAATCGACGCGATCCATCGGCAGTGCATCAAGGCCCGGCGCCGCAAGGCTCCGGGCCTTTTCTTTTGCCCGTGGCACTCCCATTGCTGAGTCCCTCAGCCGGAGGGCAGTGCCTGTGAATTGGTTCAATCTCGCATTCGTCGGCTGGGTAATCGTGATCATCGCCGTCGCGCTCGCTGCGTACATGCTCAAGGCGCCGCCGGTCTGGATCGCCATCGGTTCGCTGGCGCTGCTCGGCATCGGCATCATCACGTCCGTGAGCAAAGCGAAGCCGCGCATCTGACGCGCGGACTTCGCATACAAAACAGAAGAGCCGGCGTTGCCGCCGGCTCTTTTCGTTTGCTTACGTGAGGTTTCGAGGTTACTCGATCGCGTTGATCATCCGGCTGAGGGCGGTGACTGCCGCATCTGCCGAGAAGCGCTCGTTGAGCGGGAGCGAGTTGAGCGACGACCACTTTCCGTCGGCGTACACGAGGTAGCTCACCGACTTGTCGCCGACGTTGTACATCAGCACGCGGTCGCTCGCGCTGTGGCCGTTCGCGATCGTCTCGATGCGGCCGTTCCATTCGGATGTGAAGTTCCCCGGCACCGCGAAACGCGTCTGCCGTCCGCCACCCTTCTGCGCGCCGACCGGAATCCGCAGGCGGCCTTCCGACATGATCGGGTGAAGCGTCGTGCGGTTGAACGTCTTCGACTTCGCATCGCCGAACACCACATCGATCGAGTTGAACGAAGCGGAGTCGATGATTGCCGGATGACGAAGGAGCTCGGCGTTGAACGCCGGCGGGACTTCGTTCTGCGCATCGGCAGGGGAGACGAAGTCGTTGAGCTCGTGAAGCTGCTCGACCGGCTCGGTAAGAATGATGCGGCCGTGATCGACCGGCAGCATCGCGTAGTGAGCGGTCTCGCCGTTGCCGGTGATTTCCCACCACACGGCGTGCACGACGACCATCGGAACGTCGAGCAGGCTGCCGTCGCGCTGCGTCTGAGAGACGCGGCGCGTAACTGCGATGCGAAGGTTGTAGCGGAACGTCATCGGCTTGTCGTCGATCGACGTCGCCGCGCGCCACTTGCCA
>Ga0070701_10001049_pt1 | contig 10080 bp, 8 predicted proteins | sample KBSK5102metaG_FD_65451 | JGI IMG/M metagenome (GOLD analysis project Ga0070701, IMG submission 65451) | Corn, switchgrass and miscanthus rhizosphere microbial communities from Kellogg Biological Station, Michigan, USA - KBS K5-10-2 metaG | ecosystem: Host-associated > Plants > Roots >... | reverse complement strand
ACCGGTCGTGATCGACGCCGATCTGGCGAAGGCGATGTACGGCGACAAAGATCCGATCGGACAGAAGTTCGACAGCGACGGCGCGACGATCTGGCGCGTGGTCGGCGTCGTGCCTCCCTATCGAAAGAACGGCGAGCTCTCGAGCCCCGGCGTGAACATGACGTTTTCGCGCGTGTCGTTCAACGCGAAGGATCGCGTGCCGCGCAACATCCTCGTGCAGGTTCGTCCCGGCACGCCGGCGCAGTTCGAAGAGGAGCTGACGAAGCGACTGCACGCGGTCGATCCGACGTCGTCATTCGTCATTCGCCGCATGGATGCGATGCGCACGCTCGCGCTCCGCTCGCGTCTGTCGCCGCTCATCATCCTCGGCATCGTCGCGCTCTTTCTGATCTCGATGGTCGCACTCGGCCTGACCGGCGTGCTCTGGCAAAACGTGACGCGCCGGACGCGCGAGCTCGGCCTTCGACGCGCGCTCGGCGCAACCGGATCGGGCGTGCGCCATCAGGTGCTGATCGAGGTCGCGCTGCTGTCGACGCTCGCACTCATCATCGGCGTCGTCATCGTCCTCCAGCTCCCGATCCTCGGCGTCTTCTCGCTCGTCTCGCCGCCCGTCTTCGCGTTCGGTCTGTTCGCGTCGCTTGTTCTCATCTACGCGATCACGCTACTTTGCGCCGCATACCCGAGCTGGCTGGCGTCGGTCATCGAACCGGCGGAAGCGCTTCGATACGAATGATTCTGATCGTCGACGACGACCCGTCCATCACCGCGTCGCTCGCGCTGCTTCTGAAGCAGCATGGCTATCGGACCGAGGTGGCGGGGACGGCGGACGAGGCGCTCGCGCGGATTCGCGGCGAGCGTCCTCGTCTCGTCGTGCAGGACATGAACTTCACGCGGCGCACGACCGGCGAAGAAGGGCTGCAGCTTCTGTCGCAAATTCGCGACGCCGAGCCTTCGCTGCCTGTCATTCTGATGACGGCGTGGGGCTCGATCGCGCTCGCCGTCGAAGGCATGAAACGCGGCGCCGCCGACTTCATCACGAAGCCGTGGTCGAACGCGCACGTCATCCAGTCGATTGAAACCGCGCTCGGTCTCGCCGACGCGAAAACGAAAGCAGTCGAATCGTCGACGCGCGCGGAGCTCGATGAGCGCTACGACTTCTCGTACATCATCGGCAGCGACGCGAAGATGCTGCGCCTCCTCGATCTCGTCGGCCGCGTCGCGCCGACCGACGCCTCGGTTCTCATCACCGGCGAGAGCGGCACCGGCAAGGAGCTCGTTGCCGAGGCAATACATCGCAACAGCCGCCGCCGCGAAGGTCCGTTCGTCAAAGTGAACCTCGGCGGCATCTCCGCGTCGCTGTTCGAGAGCGAGATGTTCGGCCACGTGCGCGGCGCGTTCACCGATGCGCGGCAGGATCGCAAAGGGCGTTTCGAGATGGCGGATGGCGGCACGATCTTCCTCGACGAGATCGGCGAGCTCGATCCGTCGTCGCAGGTGAAGTTGCTGCGCGTGCTGCAGGATCGAACGTTCGAAGTGCTCGGCTCGAGCCGCACGCGCAGCGTCGACGTGCGCGTTGTCGCCGCGACGAATCGCCTGTTGCCCGATCTCGTCGCACGCGGCGAGTTCCGTGAAGATCTGCTCTATCGATTGAATCTCATCACGCTGACGCTGCCGCCGTTGCGCGAGCGGCGCGGCGACGTCCCCGCGCTCGCCGCGCATTTTCTGCATCGCGCCAGCCAGGCGTACGGCGCGGAAGTCGATTCGATCACGCCGCGCGCGATGGAGTGGCTGAAGGGACAGAGCTGGCCGGGCAACATTCGCCAGCTGCGTCATCTCATCGAGCGCGCGGTGCTCATTCGCGGCGGTCGCGCGCTCGACGTCGACGACTTCGCGGCAGTGCGCGACGTCGCATCGAACGAGTCACGCGAAGAAGCGTTGCCCGAAGCCGGCGCGATGACGCTCGATCAGATCGAGCAGGCGATGATCGAAAAGTGCATGCGCCATTACGACGCGAACATTTCGAAGGCGGCCGAGGCGCTGGGGTTGAGCCGGGCGGCGTTGTATCGGCGGCTGGAGAAGTACGGCATCGACGCGGGTGAGCGGTGAAGCGTTACGTGACGCTGCGCGGCAAGATCGCCATCTACTTCATCGCGCTCCATCTCGTCGTCGCGGCGGCGGCGCTCTTCGTGTTGATGGAGAACCGGCTGCTGCTGTTCGGCGTCGAGGCGCTGTTCGCCATCTCGATCTTCGTCAGCTATCGAATCGTGCAGGCGCTGTTCGTGCCGTTCGATCTGATCCGCACCGGCGCGGAGCTGATCGCCGAGCGCGATTTCACGTCGCGCTTCGTGCCGGTCGGCCAGCCGGAGATGGACGATCTCATTCGCGTGTACAACGGCATGATCGACCGGCTGCGCGAAGAGCGGCTGAAAGTCGAAGAGCAGCATCACTTCTTGGCGCGCGTCGTCGAATCGTCGCCGTCGGGAATCATCATCTGCGACTACGACGGCAACGCCGAGCAGCTCAATCCGGCGGCGCAGGCGGTGGCGACGCCCGAGCTGATGGCGGAATTGAAATCGCTCGCGCCCGGCGGGTCGCGACTCGTCACTCACGCCGGTCCGCGCAAGCTGAAGTTGTGGCGTGCGGAGTTTCGCGATCGCGGATTTGCGAAGACGTTCTTTCTCATCGAAGAGCTCACCGACGAGCTGCGGCTTTCGGAGAAGGCCGCGTACGAGAAGTTGATTCGGATGATGTCCCACGAGGTGAACAACTCCGTCGGTGCTGTGCGATCGCTAATCGATTCATCGCTGCGTTACGCGCCGCAGATTGGCGAAGGCGATCGGGAAGATTTCGTCAATGCATTGACCATCGCGTCATCGCGGATCGACGCGCTGAATCGCTTCATGAGCGCGTTCGCGGACGTCGTTCGCATTCCGCCGCCGCATCGGGCGCCGGCTCGCCTCGACGCGATCGTGCAGCGGATCGCGGCGCTGATGCGGCCCGAGGCGCAGTCGCGGAACATCGTGATTCGGGTCGATGCGGATGAAAGTGTGGCGGAAGTCGACGAGCATCAGTTCGAGCAGGTCGTGGTGAACGTCATTCGCAACGCGATCGATGCTGTCGATAGCGACGGCTCGATCGACATCACGCTTCGCGACGGAACGCTGACGTTCGCTGACAGCGGCCCGGGTATCGCGGCGGAAGTCGTTCCCGATCTCTTCACGCCGTTCTTCACGACGAAGCGCGAAGGCCGCGGGCTCGGGCTGACGATCGTCCAGGAGATCCTGACGAACCACGGATTCACGTACGGACTGCGCAATCGGCCGGAAGGCGGCGGCGCGGAGTTCGTGATCGCGACGAGCTGAAAAACTAGCGCGCGGCGGGAACGATCGGCGTCGCGATGCGAACCCACTCACACGTCGCGGCGACGCGATTACGAAACGGAATCAGCATCAGCGCCATCCCGCGTTCTTCGCGCGAATCCATGTAGGTGAGGCCGGTGCCGGTGTTCGAACGCGAGAGACGCCACTCGCGGAACGAGCGCATCGCGGCGGCGATCGGCACGAAGCTCTTCTTCGGTTCGGAGCCGCCGGCGAGCGCGCCGTTGTCGTCCCACGTCACGCGATCGTCTTCATCGGGATGAAGAATGATGTCTTCGCGTCCGGACGAAACGATGCGCACTTCGTTGCACGACGTCTGCTCGATCGTCAGCCGTTTCACGCCGGCGAGCGGAGAGCCGTCCGGCATCTGCAGATCGACGAGCGGCTTCGGCTCTTCCTGTTTGCACGCCGCCGGTTCGTAAAGTCCGCTGAGCTGCGAGCACTGACGAACGGATGATGACGACGCGCAACCCGCTGCGGCGAGAACTGCCACTGCCATCCAATGTGTGCGCATCGTGATTCGATTCTATGCGGTCCTCGTGCCGCCGCCCGCGATATTCCCCTATCATTCGCCGCACACATGTCACTCATCGGTCAATTGCTGCGCACGAAATCGCTCGACGACCTCGTTGCGGAAACGCATCAGGAAGGTCATCAGCTGAAGAAGGTTCTCGGTCCGTGGAACCTCGTCGCCCTCGGCGTCGGAGCCATCATCGGCGCCGGCATCTTCGCGACGATCGGCACGGCCGCGGCCGGCGATCACCTTCGCCCCGGCGCCGGTCCGGCACTGATGCTGTCGTTCGTGCTGACCGCGATCGTCTGCGCGTTCACGGCGCTTTGCTACGCCGAGTTTGCGTCGATGGTGCCGGTCTCGGGCTCCGCGTACACGTACTCGTACGCAACGCTCGGCGAGCTCGTGGCGTGGATCATCGGCTGGGATCTCATCATCGAATACGCGATCGGCAACGTCGCGGTCGCGATCTCGTGGGCGAACTACTTCAACACGTTCCTCGCGGGCTTCAGCATCAAGCTGCCGCTCTGGCTCTCCGTCGATTACGGCACCGCGATGCGGAAGATGCCGGACGTCGTCGCATCCGCGCCGCACATCTTCGGTTTCCCGATCATCTTCAATCTCTTCGCGGTGCTGATCGTTGCGGCGATCACGGTCGTGCTCGTGTGGGGCATTCGCGAATCGGCCAGCTTCAACTTCGTGATGGTCGCGATCAAGCTCGTCGTCCTCGCCTTCTTCGTAATCGTCTGCTTCAAGTACGTTCGCCCCGAGAACTGGCATCCGTTTGCGCCGAATGGCTTCAAGGGAATCGGCGCCGGCGCGGCGATCGTCTTCTTCGCGTACATCGGTTTCGATGCGGTTTCGACGACGGCCGAGGAGGCGAAGAATCCGACGCGGGACATGCCGATCGGGATCGTCGGATCGCTGATCGTCTGCACGATCATCTATGCGTTCATCGCCGCCGTTTTCACCGGACTGATTCCGTACAGCGCGTTGGTCAAGACATTGTCGACTGAACAAGCGGAGCCGCTGACGCTGGCGATGAAGTACGTATCGATGCCGAACTGGATGATCGGCGTCGTGGCGCTTGGATCGGTCGTCGCGCACACGGCCGTGTTGCTCGTTTTCCAGCTCGGCCAGCCGCGCATTTTCTTCGCGATGTCGCGCGACGGACTGCTGCCGGGCTGGATGGCGAAAGTGCATCCGAAGTACGGCACGCCGCACGTCGCGACGATCATCACCGGCGTCGCGGTCGGCGTGACGGCGATGTTCACGTCGCTCGACGAGATGGTCGATCTGACGAACATCGGGACGCTCTTCGCGTTCATCCTCGTCTGCATGGGCATCATGATCCTGCGCATCAAAGATCCGGATCGCCCGCGCCCGTTCCGCGTTCCCGGCGGCACGTATCTCTTCCCGATTCTCGGCGCGCTTTCGTGCATCGGACTCGCGTATTACCTGCCGCCGAGCTCGTGGATGCGGTTCTTCGTCTGGCTCGTGGTGGGGCTCGAGGTCTACACGGCGTACGGACTGCGGACGATCGTGTATGCGGGACGAAAGGGACGCGCGGTGTTCTCGCTCGCGTTCTTCGGCATCGCGGCGATCGGCGCGTTCTTTACGTGGGAGGTCTGGATCCACCGCGCGCAGATCACCACTCCGATTCTCGCGATCATCGCGATCGTGACCGCGGCGCTCGTGCTCACCGGCATCTTCGCGGTGCGTCGTCTGCACGACATCGATCGTCCCGGCTCGCAGTACTGGTATCTCTGGCTGCCGATCTACAACGTGTTCTTTCTGGCGATGCTCGTGATGCGCGCGGGAACGCCGGGGAAGAATCGTTATGACGAGCCGCCCGCGCCGCGGCGCGGAATGCCCGCCGCCGCCTCAATCCTGCCGGACTTCAATCCGGAACAGCAGCTGCCGGAAGCGGACGTCGAGAAGTAGTGACGACTTACGACTTCGATTTCGCTGTCGCCGGCGGCGGTCCCGCCGGTTCATCGGCAGCGATCACGCTGGCGCAGCGCGGCCACAGAGTCGTGCTGTTCGAGCGCGATACGTTCCCACGCTTTCACATCGGCGAATCGTTGCTGTCGACGGCGAACGATGCGTTCGCGCTCCTCGGCGTCGCCGACAAAATGGAAGCGGCGCACTTTCCGCCGAAGTGGGGCGCGCGGCTGTTTACGCACGATGGTGAAGCAGGACGCGGCGTCGACTTCTCGGAAGTGACGGAAGTCGCGCGTCCGCTGACGTATCAGGTATCGCGCGCGGAGTTCGACAACATTCTGCTTACGCGCGCGAAAGAGGTCGGCGTCGACGTGCGTGAAGGATGTCGCGTGATGGGCTGCGACTTTGCGGCCGATGGCGCGACGCTAGAGTTTGCGCGGCAGCCGGGCGCGAACGAGCGCGTTCGCGTACGTGCAGTCGTCGACGCAACGGGACGCGAGGGTTTGATCGCGCGCAAGTACAAGCTGCGCACGGATGAGCCGCGGCTTGCGAACATCGCGGTCTTCTCGCACTTCAAAAACGTGCCGCGGCTCGCGGGCGATCGGCCGGATGACATTCGACTCGTCGCGCGCAACGACTCCGGCTGGTTCTGGCTGATTCCGATTTCCGCGGAGCTGATGAGCGTCGGCGTCGTGCTGCCGAAGAAACTCTTTCTGCAGCTGCGCGAGGGAACGCCGGAGGAGATGCTGGAGCGCGCGATTGCGGATACGCCGGTCCTCGCGGATCTGATGCGCAACGCGACGCGCGAGTGGCCGGTGCGCGTGGAAAAAGATTTCTCGTACAGCGCGTCCGCGTACGCGGGCGATCGCTGGATCCTCGCCGGCGACGCGGGCTCGTTCCTGGATCCGGTGTTTTCGACCGGCGTCTCGATCGCGATGGAGTCCGGAATCGAAGCAGCGGGTGAGCTCGATCGTGCACTCGCGCGCGACGATTTCCGCGCGCGCAATTTCGCTGCGTTCTCGAAGCGCCAGCGGAAACGCTTCCTCGCGTTCCGGCGCTTCGTCGTCGGGTTCTACACGCCGGAGTTCCGCGATCTCTTCTTCAGTCAGGATCCGCCGAAGCTCATCTTCCGCGCGGTCGTCACGGTGCTCGCAGGAAGATGGAACGCGAGCCTGTGGACGCGCACGCTGAACCGGATGTTCTTCGCGATGGTCGCGATGCACAAACGGTTCAACATCGGACGCGCGATGTTCCGCCGCGACAGCGCCGCGGGTTATCCGGTCGACTGAAGGCAGCTACCGCGCGGCCAGCGGTTCCACGCGCGCGATCGTCGCGTCGAGTCGGCGTCGTGTCGCCGGAACCTTGCGCATGTAATGCTGCGTTTCCGGCAGCGATGCGATGAGTCCCGCGAGCATCCGCTTCACGTTGTGCGAGCCGCCGTTGTAGAGCGCGGCGGTCATCTCCTCGATGCGATCGACGTCGTCGGAATCGGCGAGACGGCGCGCCTCCTCCGACTTCCGCTCGAGATGTCGCACGAGGAACGCCGCCATCTGCCGCGCGGAGAAACGGAGATCGAGCGTCGACGCGAGGTATTCGCCCGCTTCATACGGCTGCTCTTTCTTCACGAGCGCGGCGCTGCGGCCGAAATGCTCTTCGAGTGCGCGGTCGCGCGCGATGATGAGATCGTCCTGATAGCGTTTCCACGCGGACAACTGCGTCTGCTTCAGCGAGCGATATTCGCCGCGCACTTCATCGCGATAACGCTTCAGCGCGCGTTTGTTGTCGCGCTGCGCGACGAGCTTCTTCAGCTCGCGCAGCCGCGCGAGATTGTGCGCGTCGGCGTTGTCGACGCTCGCCGCGAATTTCGACGATGCGAACGGCTCGAGCAGCGCGAGCTCATCGACACCTTCACGGCGCAGCGCGAACGCGGAGTCGAGCAAACGTTTCGCGCGAGCGCGGCGCTTCGCGTCATCTTTCTTCAGCAGCATCGAGGCGATCGTGTCCGCATCGCCAAGCGGCTTTTTCATGATGTACGCGCGCGAACCGGTCAGGTAATCGCTCGTGACGAACATCTTTCCGCTGAGGTCTTCCTGCCGGATGGCGACCGGCGTCGCCTGGGCGAGTCCGACCGCGCCGGCCTCTGAGACATCGAGAATCGCGCCGTTCGTTTCGGCGTGCGCGATCGCGAGGAGCAGCGTCACGGATGGCGAACGCGGATCGCTCTTCGCTGCATCGTCGACCACGTGCACGAGCTCGACCGGATTGCGCGTCCACATCATGCCGAGCTCGCCGGCCAGCGCTTTCAATCGGCGATCGATGTTTCGCTGCGCGGCCTCGGCGAGCGTCGGCACATTGCGCGACGGTTCAGCGGGCGGCGGCGGATCGATGGCGGCGCACGTTTGCGTCGGCGCGACGATCGGCTGTTTCGCGACGACGCTTGTGTGTGTTCGGACCGAGCTCGTCGTGCAGGTGACGATCAGCGCCGCTGCGCTGACAGAGATGATGATGGCGATGAGGAAGTGCAACGCGCGACGGTTGCCGGACATAGTGAAAAGAATGTACACCTCTGCCGGGCCGATTCCGGCCAGGAGAATGTGACAACCGCGCGTGACCGCTTCGTTACCGGTTCGGCTTTTCGAGGCTGACCGACACCCAGACGACGGCGAACGACGCGACGGTGGCAGCCGTCAAACCTGCGACGTTCCATCCGCTGAACGAGGAAATGAGAGCGAGAGCGATCATGTCGCCGGCGCGCTGCGAAATCCCTGCCTGATTGTGGGATCAGACCGACGGATATTCGAGCTCAGCCAGAGTCGGTGCGAGCTCAGCCGCGGCCCAGCTGAACGGACCGGCGGGTATTAATCCGGCGCCGCTGAACGTCTTCCGATACCACGACGCGGGCCGGCGCAGCAGGCTGTCGAGGTCGCCCACGATCTCGTCTTCTTTGGTAAGCACTTCGAGAAATGCGACGCCATCGAGCAGCCGCGCGATTTCGCGAATACCCGGCGCCACCTCGGCATCGGGTACGTAATGCAGTGCATCCGAACAGACGATCAAATCGAATGAATCGTCGATCCGCATCGATGGCAAATCGCCGAAAGAGGCCTTCCGTATATTGCGAGTTTTCCCGAAGCGCGCGACGACGTAATCACTGGGATCGAGGCCGAGGTACGCGACGCGCGGGCGGAGCTCGCGGAGGTGGGGGAGCCATGCGCCTTCGCCGCAGCCGACGTCGAGCACATTACGAATGGGCCGGCGCAGCAAATATTCGGCGATCGAAACCGCCATTACGACCTTGCGTCGCACCTCGGCCCGGGTACTGACGCGATTGCGTCCGCGATACCAGCGGTCGAAATACGCTTTGTCGTAAGTCTTCGCCACGCGTTACATTGCCCGGCCTTTGCGGCGGAGCTCGGGATAGGCCAGGGCGAATTCGCGGAGGATCGACATTGCTTCGATCACGCCCTCGGGGATGCTGCGCCGCAGCCAGTAACAGCCGGGGTCGAGCATGCTGCGCAGCAGCTCGATGAACTGATTGAGATTGGTATACGTCGTTTGGTACAGCTTCCCGCGCGCCTCGGCGATTTCTTTTCGTTCGCGCACCGTTTTGCTGATGATGCGCGCGGCCAGGTAATACGGCGTCTGCAAAAGGTCGAACTCGTCGTGCGACATGCGCGGCCCTTTGGTGATGTGCTGGCGATTGAGTACGGCCTGGAGGAATTCGAGCATCACCATCACGGCCATTTTCGGGACCGGGCCGCATTTGCCGGTTTCGATGGCGTTGCCGAGGAACTGGGAGAGCGTTTTGGTTTGCTCGGAGTCGGGGTAGACCAGTTCTTTCAGGCCGTATTTTCTGGCGATGCTGCGCTCGTCGACGGCTTCGTTCGAAGCGTCGAGCGTGCGTTTGTCATCATTCAATGGGGTCGATCCTCGCGCCGAAATTCGCGTGTCAGCATAGCACCCCTCGTAGACGGGGTCACATCTGCACTTGGCAGTGCCTCATTTCGATGACAGCCGGCCTGTTGCGCGCGTTCTGAACCTGCGAAAGCGGCGCATTTTGGTTACTCAGCGCTCCAAACGAAGGACTTCGCATCCGATTCGCGGGTCGAATCGGCCGATTGTCATCCAAAGGTGTCACTGCAAAGTGCAGATGTGACCCCGTTTAATAGTTGGGCTCCCATGCAATAATGCGCGGCGGTGACCGACAGTGCCCGCATCCTCGAGTCCATTCGGCGGCTCGTTCGCCTC
>Ga0070701_10001048_pt1 | contig 10082 bp, 10 predicted proteins | sample KBSK5102metaG_FD_65451 | JGI IMG/M metagenome (GOLD analysis project Ga0070701, IMG submission 65451) | Corn, switchgrass and miscanthus rhizosphere microbial communities from Kellogg Biological Station, Michigan, USA - KBS K5-10-2 metaG | ecosystem: Host-associated > Plants > Roots >... | reverse complement strand
CCTCATCTTTTTACCGCTGCCCGAATCAAAAACCGTCAATAACGCGGCAATGTCGGATCCACCTCCTGTTGCCAGCGCAGGATGCCGCCCGTCAGATTCGCGACGCGGCGGAATCCGGCGTCCGCGAGATGCGACGCGGCCGCTCGGCTGCGCGTGCCGCCCTTGCAGTAGACGACGACTTCATGCGTGCGATCGAGCGTTTCGATCGTGTCGGGGAGCGTGGCGAGTGGGACCAGTTGCGCGCCGTCGATGTGCGCAATGTCCCACTCGAACTGCTCGCGCACGTCGATCAGCTGCAGCTCGTCCCCGCGCGCCAACCGGGTCTGCAGCTCCTTCGGCGCGATCTCGACGAAGCCACCCACCGCCCGCGGCTCGGCTTCGGCGGCGCGAATGCCGCAGAACTGCTCGTAATCGATCAATGACTGGATCTCGCGCGTGCCGCAGGCCGGGCACGTCGGATCCTTTCGAACGTTCACCGTTCGGAACTGCATGCCGAGGGTGTCGATCAGGAGCAGACGGCCTTTGAGCGGCTCCCCTGCACCCACGATCAGCTTGATGGCCTCCGTCGCCTGGATCGTACCCACCAATCCCGGCAGGACGCCCAGGACTCCCCCTTCGGCGCACGACGGCACGAGTCCAGGCGGCGGAGGCTCAGGAAAGAGACAGCGGTAGCAGGGCCCGTCGGGCAGCGCGAACACCGACGCCTGGCCCTCGAACCGGAAGATGCTGCCGTACACGTTGGGCTTGCCCAGCAGCACGCACGCATCGTTGACGAGATAGCGCGTCGCGAAGTTGTCCGTCCCGTCGACGACGATGTCGTACCCGCTGAGAATGTCGAGCGCGTTCTTCGACGTGAGCGCCGTCTCGTAGGTCTCGAGACGCACATGGGGATTCACATCGGCGATGCGCTCGCGGGCCGACACCAGCTTCGGACGCCCGACATCCTTCGTCCCGTGCAGGATCTGCCGCTGGAGATTCGTGACGTCGACGTTGTCGAAGTCGACGAGGCCCAGCGTGCCGACGCCGGCCGCCGCCAGATACAGCGCCGCGGGTGAGCCGAGCCCTCCCGCGCCCACCAACAGGACATGGGCAGCTTTGAGCTTTTCTTGGCCCGCGATGCCGACGTCGGGAAGAATCAGATGCCGGCTGTAGCGCAGCAGCTCGGCCTGTGCGAGTGCGGTCATGGGCTCAGCCTCCCGCAATCGCTGGAACGATGATGACCTCGTCGCCATCGCGCAGCGTCGCCGCGAAACCGCCCTGCAGCCGGGCGTCGTCGTCGTTCACATAAAAGGTGACGAACGGATACGGCTTGCCGTCGGCATCGCGGAGCCGGGGCGCGAGTCCCGGAAAGCGCGTCGAGACATCGGTGACCACATCGCCCAACGTCGCGCCCCGGGCTTCGAGCGTGCGTTGGCCGTCCGCGAGCTTCGCGAGCACGGTCGGTAATTGCAGCGTGACACTCATAGTGACTCCGTAGAAACAGGATGAACCCTTGGACGAGTCTCGCTGACCGTCGCCCCCGGGACCGGCTGGGTGAAGCGGATGAGCTCCGCGGTGACGCCTTCCGCGCGCCAGGCGCACAGCAACGCCGTTGCCACGTCCGGCCCGCGATCGCGCGGCGCGATCGCCAGAATCGCCGAGCCGGCTCCGGACAACGTCGCGCCGTACGCCCCGGCCTCGATCGCCGCCTTGACCACGGCGTCGTAGCCGTAGATCTCCCCGCGCCGGTACGGCACGTGGAGCACGTCGTCGAGCGCGGCGGTGAGCAACTTGCCGTCTCCCGTCGCCAGACCCTGCACCAGGGCCGCGGCGCGACTCGCGGCAACCGCCGCCTCGGGATGCGGCACCGTCGGCGGCAGCGCGGCCCGCGCGGCCTTGGTGTCGTTCGGAAATGGCGGCACGGCAATCAACAGCTCCAGGCCCGGCGCGATCCGCAGCGACGACGACACCACACCGGCGGATGTGTGGACACTCAACACCGCGCCGCCATGAATCGCCGGCGCGACGTTGTCGGGATGGCCTTCGATCGCCGTTCCGATTTCCAGGATTTGAGCGCGCGACAGACCGAGGCCCAGCGCGCTGTCGGCGAGTAGCGCGCCGGCGATGATTGCCGCCGCCGAGGAGCCCAGGCCGTAGCCCACGGGGATGTCCGACGTCGCTTCGATGGTTACGCCGGAGGGTGCCTCTGCGCCACCGGCCGCGCACGCCGCGCGAAACCCGCGTGTGAAAAGATCCTGGTCGGGACGAACCTTGACCGTGCTCAATCTTCCCTGACGGCGAATCGAGAAGCCTCCCCCGCTCGCGCCATGGCCGATGGTCACGGATGCCGTCAGCCAGCGGTCGATCGCGATGCCGACGCAGTCAAAACCCGAGCCGAGGTTGCTGGAGCTCGCCGGGACCCGCACGCGCGTCGTCATGTGGTCTCCTTCACCAGGGCCCGCACCTCGGCGAGCCGCGGCGCGATGACGGGCGACGCCGGCAGCGTCGGGGCGACGGCGTCGACGGTCTTGAGTCCGTTCCCCGTGATGCAGAGAACGACCTCGTCATCCGCCGAGAACCGGCCTTCCGCCGCGAGGGCGAGCGCCGCCGCTACCGTGACGCCGCCGGCCGTCTCGGTGAACACGCCGGCCTCCTCGGCCAGCACCCGGATGCCGGTGACCAATTCGGCGTCCGAAACGGCCGCCGCCCAACCGCCCGATTCGACGATGGCACGCTTTGCGAACAGCCCATCGGCGGGATTCCCGATGGCGATCGATCGCGCGATGGTGTTGGGAACGACCGGTGTAACGGCTTCGGCATTGTCGCGCACCAGCTGCACGATCGGGGCGCAACCCGCGGCCTGGGCGCCGAAGATCCGCGGCGCTCCTCCGCTCACGAGTCCGGCGGCCGCGAACTCCTTGAACCCTTTGCGCAGCTTGGTGACGAGCGATCCGCCGGCCATCGGCGCGACGACGGCGGTCGGCAACCGCCAGCCCAGCTGCTCGGCGATCTCGAAGCCCAGGGTCTTCGACCCCTCGCCGTAATAGCCGCGCAGGTTGACGTTCACGATGCCCCAGCCGAACAGATCCGCGACCTGCGCGCACAGGCGATTGACGTCGTCATAATGCCCGCGCACGCGCACGAGCCGCGCTCCGTACACCGCGGTTCCGACGATCTTGGCGGGCTCCAGATCTTCGGGGATGAAGATCCAGGCCTTCAGCCCGGCGCGCGCTGCCTGCGCCGCCACCGCGTTGGCCAGGTTGCCGGTCGACGCGCAACCCACCGTGTCGAGCCCGAAGGCGGCCGCGGCATTGATTGCCGTTGCGACGACACGATCCTTGAAGGAGAGCGACGGATGCGACACGGCGTCGTTCTTGATCCAGGCCCGCGCGACACCGAGCCGGGCCGCGATGCGCGGCGCGTCGACCAGCGGCGTGCCGCCGGAATCGAGCGACAGCGCCGGCTCGCCATCGAACGGCAGCCATTCGCGGTAGCGCCACAGCGCCCAGGGCCGCGCTTCGATCGCGTCGCGAGTCGGAAGCGCTCGGCGTGGATCGAGGACGGGATCGAGGGGGCCGAGGCACTGCTCGCAAATCGCCACGGGCGCCGCGTCATGGTCGGCGCCGCAGGCCCGGCAGCGCTGCGGCCGCGGGCGAATTCCGACTCGAGCTGCCGCAGTCGTGGTCATGGTGCCGCCGCCACCGCGGGTGCCGCGGTGTCTCTGCGCCGCGCCGCGCGAATCGATGCCTCATCGGCGGCATCGATCTGATAACAGTGCTCGGGACCGGGAAAGACGCCGGCTCGGACATCTTTCGCATACTCCGTGAAGGCCTGCTGCACGTGCGCGCCGACCTCGGTATAGCGCTTCACGAAGCGCGGGGCGATTGCGCCGACGAAGTTGCCGAGCAGGTCGTGCGAGATGACGAGCTGCCCGTCGACCTCCGGACCCGCGCCGATCCCGTACACCAGCAGACCAACTCGTTCCCTGATGAACGCCGCGGTCTCGGCCGGTACGGCCTCGAGCAGCACGGAAAACGCGCCGGCGCGCTCGAGCGCCTCTGCATCCCGCAGCAGCCGCTCGGCGGCCGCGAGCGACTTGCCCTGCACGCGATAACCGCCGAGCTGCCCGAGGCTCTGCGGCGTGAGACCCAGATGTCCCATCACGGCGATGCCGGCGTCTACCATGGCGCGGACGCGGCGTGCGATGCGGTTTCCCCCTTCACACTTCACCGCATCGCAGCCGGCCGCGATGAACGCTCCAGCGCTGCGGATCGCCGTTTCATCGGACGGTTGATACGAGAGGAACGGAAGGTCGCCGACGACGAACGCGCGCTGCGCCGCGCGCGTCACGGCGCGCACGAAGACCAGCATCTCGTCCAGCCCGATCTGCAGCGTCGACGGCAGGCCCAGCATCGTCATCGCCGCGGAATCGCCCACGAGCAGCATGTCCACGCCGGCGCGGTCGGCGAAGGTCGCCGTCGGGTAGTCGTAGGCGGTGACGAACACGGCTTTTTCGTGGCGGGACTTCAGGGCGGCCAACGTGGCGACTGTGACTTTGCGGGCGGTCATCGCTGCCTCCGGCATGGTGTGCCGCGAGAAAGCGAGTCCTGAAAACAATCATCGCCCGAAACGGAAAGCCGCGGGCGATTCGCTTTTTAGCACTTTGTTTAACGTGGCGGCAATACGCGGCAAATGACCACGGGTCTACAGTTGTACGACTAGTCTACCCCCAGTGTCGCAGCGTCGTCAAGGGCTGAATTCGGTGTCGATCTGCGCCCGTTGGAGGTGGCCCGAGAAATCGACGTAGATCGTTTTCGTCTCGGAGTAGAAATCGTAGACCTCCCAGCCTCCCTCCCGGTGCCCGTTGCCGGTCTGCTTCACGCCGCCGAAAGGCAGATGCGCCTCGGCGCCGATCGTCGGCGCGTTCACGTACGTGATGCCGTTATCCAGGTCGGTCATCGCCCGGAAGGCGCCGTTCACATCGCGCGTGTACAGCGAGCTCGAAAGTCCGTATTTCACATCATTGTTGATCCGAATTGCATCTGTGAGATCAGTGGCTCTGATCACGGCGAGCACCGGCCCGAAGATCTCCTCCTGCTCGACGCGCGTGCCGGGCTTCACGCCGGTGAGCACGGTGGGCTCGTAGAACCAGCCGCACTCGAGCCGTTTGTCGCCTTGTGGAATCTTCCCGCCCAGCGCGACGCTCGCCCCTTCCTGTTTCGCGATATCGACGTACTCGGCGACCTTCTGACGGGCTTCTTCGTGAATCAGCGGTCCCACCTCCGACTTCTCGTCCAGGCCGGGGCCGAGCCGCAGCTTCGCCGCGCGATCGACCAGCATCTGCGCGAACCGGTCGTGGATTTTCTCGTGCAGGATGAGGCGGCTCGTCGCGGTGCAGCGCTGTCCCGTGGTCCCGAACGCGCCCCACAGCACGCCGTCGAGCGCCAGGTCGAGATCGGCATCGTCCATTACGATCATCGCGTTCTTCCCGCCCATCTCGAGCGACAACCGCTTGTGCATCTGGCCGCAGATCGCACCGATCTGTGAACCGATCTCCGTCGATCCCGTAAAAGAGATCACAGAAACCTCGGGATCCCCAACCAGCGCGCGGCCTACGACCGAGCCCTGCCCGTGCAACAGCTGCACGACTTCGGGCGGCAACCCGGCTTCGAGCAGCACCTCGACCAGCAGGTGCGCGGTATGCGGCACGTCTTCTGCCGGCTTGAAGATCACGGCGTTCCCGCACAACAGCGCGGGAAACATTTTCCACGTCGGAATCGCGAGCGGAAAATTGAAGGGCGTGATCAGCCCGGCGATGCCGATCGGCCGCCGATAGCTCATCGCCCACTTGTTGCGGAGCTCCGACGGCACGACGCGGCCGAACAGCCGCCGCCCTTCGGTAGCCGCGTAGAACGCGGTGTCGATCCCCTCCTGCACGTCGCCGCCGGTCTCGGCGAGCACCTTGCCCATCTCGCGCGTCATCGCGCGCGAGAACGCGTCCTTGCGCTCGACCAGCAGCTGTCCCACCCGCTGTAATACCTGGCCGCGCATCGGCGCGGGCGTCTTGGACCAGAGCGCAAAGCCGCGCTTCGCCGCGGCGACGGCGCGCTTCAGGTCTTCGGCCCCCGAACGCGGGAAGCGCCCGATCACGTCGTTCCAATCGGCCGGATTGCGGTTCTCGAAGTACTCGCCCGTGGCGGGGGCGGTCCAATTCCCAGCGATGAAGTTCTTGAATTCAGGAGCGGTTGGCATGGAGCTCACGGTGCGGGACAGAAGAATGGAATCGGCTGCTTGCCATAGATGCGCGGCAGCAGCTGCCGGCCGGCGAGCCCCAATCCCCAGATAATCAGCACAATCGACAGCGCATGCGCCCAGCCCAGGCGTCGTCTCCAGGAGGACAGCGCGCTCCACACCCCGGCGACGGCGACCGTGGTGGCGCCGATAAGATAGAAAGCGAGCTTCACGCCGCAGGCGTGCGGGTAGGGCCAGACCAGCATGCCGACGCCGAGGGCGAGCCCCAAGCCCACGCGCATCCACGTCGTGACCCACGCTTTGCCGCGCGCGGGGCCCACATGCACGGCCCCGGCCCCGCCCGTGGGGGCCATGCCCGGCCGCGGTGACACCGGAACGGTCGGCACGCCGCGGCCCAGCGTCGGGTCGGCATCGGGCAGCTTGGCGAGGAGCTTGTCGACCTCGCGCATCTCGCGATCCCAGTCGCGCTCTTTTTGATCTTTTTCGCTGGCCACTTAATCGATCCCTTCGTTCTCCGCGTTTTCCAGGCTCTCTTCGCTCTCCTCGCCTGGATCGCCGCCTTTGCGCATGTTGCCGTACCGGGCCAACCCGTAGCGCTCGATCTTCTTGTACAGGTTACTGCGCGGCATCTGCAGGCTGCGCGCCGTTTCCGAAACATTCCAGTCGAACAGCTGCAACTTACCCAGAAGGAACGCGCGCTCGGCAGCTTGCTTGAAATCTTCGAAGGTTCCGGCGCGCATCCATGCCGCATCCCCGCTGCGCCGAATGGCGTCGTCCCTGCCGACCAATCGCTCGACGTCGCTCTGCGTCACCGTGGTCCCGGTGGTCAGAATGAGCAGGCGCTCGACGGCATTTTTCAGCTCGCGAATGTTGCCCGGCCAATCGTGGGTGGTGAGCCGCTGCACTGCCGGTTGCTCGAACTCCTTGACGGGAAGCCCGGCCCCTTTCGTGAGCTCGTTGGAGAAGTGCGTCACGAGCTCCGGGATATCGCCACGCCGCTCGCGTAAGGGAGGGATATGGATCGGGACCACGTTGAGGCGGTACAACAGATCTTCGCGGAACCGCCCCTCCTCGATGGCCGCGCCCAAGTTCTTGTTCGTCGCCGCGATCACCCGCACATCCACCGGCAGCGCCTTGCCCGAGCCGACGCGCGAGATCACGCCTTCCTGCAGCGCACGCAGCACTTTGGCTTGAGCCGACAGGCTCATGTCCCCGACTTCGTCGAGAAACAGCGTACCGCCGTCGGCCAGCTCGAACTTTCCCGGCCGATCGGAGAACGCGCCCGTGAAGCTGCCTTTCATGTGACCGAACAGCTCGCTCTCGATCAATTCCGTCGGGATCGCCGCGCAATTGACCTCGACGAACGGACCCGACGCGCGCGGGCTCAAGCTGTGAATCGCGCGCGCCACCAGCTCCTTGCCCGTCCCGTTCTCGCCCGTGATCAGGACGCGCGCCGGCGTCGGCGCCACCTTCTCGATCGTCTCGATGACCTGCTGGATGGCTTTGCTCTCCCCCACGATCTCGTGCTGTGCATGGACTTCCTGCTTGAGCCGCACGTTTTCATTCACGAGCACGACATGCTGCAGCGCGTTGCGCAGCGTCAGGAGAATGCGGTCGGTATCGAGCGGTTTTTCGAGGAAATCGTAGGCGCCGAGCTGCGTGGCTTCGACCGCGGTCTGAATCGTCCCATGGCCCGAGATCATCACGACCTGCGCCTGCGAGTCGAGCTCGCGCAGCTTCTTGAGGGTTTCGAGTCCGTCCATCCCTTCCATCTTCACGTCCAGAAACACGAGGTGCGGCTTGAAGTCCGGATAGACGCGCGCGGCTTCCTTTCCTGAGGCGCACGTCTGCACCTGAATCTGCTCGTACTCGAGGACCTGCTTCAGCGCGTCGCGAATTCCCTTCTCGTCATCGACGACCATCACGCGGTGCGGGCTCATCGTGCTTTCCTCTTATAGAGCACCACGCCCGTCGTGTGCACCTTCACATCCGTCACGCTCGGGTCGATTTTGACCGGCACGCCGCCATCCGCTGAAGCGCCGGCCATTTGCTTCGTGATCTGTTCGATGAACGGACCGGGCACCGCGACGCCCCGCAGGCTGATCTCCCTGATGTCGTACACGGCCGTGCCGGGCCGCGCGATCGAGACCGTGCCCGCCATGCGCAGCGGCTCGTGATCGCCGAACATGCCGGCGAACGGTCCCAACGTCCCCGGCGGCAACGAGCGCGTGTCGAGGCGCGCGTGGAGGATCAGCTTGTCTTCCTGGAGCTCGACGCGCAGCGAGTCGTACGTCTTGCGCACGCGGTAGTCGATCCCCGCGCCGATCAGCGACGCCATTTCGTTCGGCGTGAGGACGATCGAATCGGGGCCGGCAGCGCGGCGCAGCGTGGTCACCTTCTGCTGACCGGACGCGGTGGCCGACGGCGTCGGGGCGCCCACCGCCGTATCGGACACCGGCGGCAGCGCCTTCGAGCCTCCGAACCAGTGCGCGAACGTGCTCATGATCGGGGCGCGGAACCACCAGGCCACGGCGAGCATGAGAAGGATCGCCGCGGCGCAGCCGAGCTTGAAGGCGCCTTTAAGACAGCCGTTCATGGTATTTCACCTGATACACCGGACCCTCCGGTTTCAGGGTGCTCTGCATCAAGTCGACTTCGCTCACGCTCACGGTTTCGTCGAATTCGATTCCGTCGAGCACTTCTTGAAGTCCCGCAAACTCGCGTGGCTTGGCATCGCGGCTCGCGCGCGCCAGCGTCACGTGCGGGCGAAACGCGCGCGCTTCGGTGGGAAAGCCGAGCGGCGCGAAGGCCTGCTCCACGCGGTGCTGCAACAGCTCGAGTCCCGGCTCCGGCGTCACGCCGGCCCACAACACGGTCGGGCGATGATAATCGGGAAACACACCGAACCCGGTGATCTGCAGCGTGAGCGGGCGCGGCTCATGCTGACCGCCGGCGGCACGCTGCAGCGCGGTTTGCAGCTCGGCCGCGCGGCCGGTCTCCACCTCGCCCAGAAACTTGAGACTCAGATGAATGTTCTCAGGACGCACCCACTTCACCGGCAGTTTCTCGCGACGCTGGCGCAGCGGCGCGAGCGCATCCCACAACTCCCGGCGCACGGGGTCGGGAAAGTTCAGCGCGACGAACGCTCTAACAGGCTCCCCCGGCGGTAACCGCGCGGATCGATCTCGACCTGCGCGAAGCCCAGGGCCGCGAGATGTGCGCTGATCTCTTCGCGACGCGCTTCCAGCCACGGAATCCAGCCCTGTTCGACCTCCACGCGCGCACGATCGCCGAGATGACGAACTCGCAGATCTCCACCGATCCCCAAGGCGCGCAAATACGCTTCGCCTTCCTCCACTTGCTTCAACCGCGACGGCGTAATCGACAGTCCATACTGCACTCGGCTCGACAGGCATGGCGCCGCGGGCGCGTCCCAGGTGGGCAGGCCGAGCTCGCGTGACGCCGCGCGGATCTCCGCTTTCGTCAAGCCGGCTTCGGCGAGCGGTGACCGAATCCCCGCATTGACGCCCGCGGCCTTCCCGGGCCGGTGCTCGTGAAGATCGTCCGCATTCGTGCCGTCACAGACGACCGCGAGCCCGCGCTCGCGCGCCAGCGGCACGAGGCGATTCCAGAGCTCGGTCTTGCAGTAGAAGCAGCGATTGGTCGGGTTGGCGAGGTAGTTGGCGTCTTCGAGCTCGTGCGTGGCAATCTCCACGAGGGGAATGTCGAACCGCCTGGCGACGTCGATCGCGCCCTGCCACTGCGCCTCGGGATAGGAAGCGCTGCGGCCGATCGCGGCGAGCATGCGATCCTTGCCGAGCTCCTGGCGCAGCACGACCGCCAGCAGGGCC
>Ga0070701_10001032_pt1 | contig 10142 bp, 13 predicted proteins | sample KBSK5102metaG_FD_65451 | JGI IMG/M metagenome (GOLD analysis project Ga0070701, IMG submission 65451) | Corn, switchgrass and miscanthus rhizosphere microbial communities from Kellogg Biological Station, Michigan, USA - KBS K5-10-2 metaG | ecosystem: Host-associated > Plants > Roots >... | reverse complement strand
AAGCCGCCTCGAGCTCATAGGCGTAGTTCTCGATGATGGTATTGGCGAGGAGCTGCTCGCACATGCGCTCGACCTCCGCGCGGGCCCGCTCCGGATCGCTTTCCGCCACCTCGACCTCGATATATTTACCCTGCCGCACATTGCCAACCGAGCCGAAGCCGAGCGCATGTAGCGCTCCGGCGATGGCCTTGCCCTGTGGGTCAAGCACGCCCTGCTTCAGCGTGATGGTGATGCGCGCCTTCATCGCCCCGAGCTCTATTTCGAGCGCACCAGCACGGGGCCCGTGCGTGTCCTGACCGCACTGTCGACATGCAGCCCAAGCCGCCGCGCCACCTCCTGGTAGGCCTCGACCAGGCCACCCATGTCGCGGCGGAAGCGGTCCTTGTCGAGCTTGTTCTGCGTCTCGATGTCCCACAGCCGCGAGCAATCGGGCGAGATCTCGTCGGCGAGCACGATGCGCATGGTCTCGTTCTCCCACAGCCTCCCGAACTCGCATTTGAAGTCGACCAGCTTGATGCCGACGCCGAGAAACAGGCCTGATAGGAAGTCGTTGATCCTGAGCGCGAGCGACATGATGTCATCGATCTCTTGCGGCGTAGCCCAGCCGAAGGCGGTGATGTGCTCCTCGGTGACCATGGGGTCTCCGAGCTTATCGTTCTTGTAATAGAACTCGACGATCGAGCGGGGCAGGGCATTCCCTTCGTCCAGGCCGAGGCGGGTCGAAAGCGAGCCCGCGGCTACGTTACGGACCACGACCTCGAGCGGAATAATTTCAACTTCGCGGATCAACTGCTCGCGCATGTTGAGACGCTTGATGAAGTGGGTCGGAACGCCGACCTCGCCCAGCTTCTGAAAGACATATTCGGAGATGCGGTTGTTGAGGACGCCTTTGCCCTCGATCTTGTCGTGCTTCTTGTTGTTGAAGGCCGTGGCGTCGTCCTTGAAGTGCTGGACGAGCGTACCGGGTTCGGGGCCCTCATAGAGAATCTTGGCCTTGCCTTCGTAAATGCGCCGCCGGCGGTTCATGGTTGGTTCCTCGCTCACGGATGGCTCACACTGCCGAGAAACGCCTAGCGCGCGGAGAGAGGGTCACCCAGACCGCGCGCAACTTGCAGATCGCCATCGTCGGAATCGATCAAGGGGTCGTGGCTCGACCTTAGCGTAAGGACAAGGGGCATACAACGGCCGCTAGGGCGCAGGCCATTTCTCCCGTGGATTTGTTGATTTTGAGGGGCCTGGGCGCTATGCCTCGGCTCAGAGGATTGGTTTCCCCATAATTTCTGCGGGTTTTTCCCTTGAATCGAAGAGGGGTCCCTTGAGGAGGGCAGATGACAACTTTCGAGGATCGCGAGAAGGGCTATGAGCGGAAATTCGCCCATGACCAGGAGCTGAAGTTCAGGGCGACGGCCCGGCGGAATAAGATGCTTGGTCTATGGGCTGCGGAACAACTCGGATTAAGCGGCGAGGAAGCCCAGGCCTATGCGAAAGAGGTGATCAAGGCGGACCTCGAGATTCCCGGCGATGACGACGTTTTCCGCAAGATCAGGCGGGATTTCGATGCCAAGGGCGTCCAGAAATCCGACCATCAGATTCGTAGCAAAATAGTTGACCTGATGGGCGTCGCGATCAGTCAGATCGAAGCCGAAGCTAAGAGCTGAGCGATCTCACATGCGCGAGGATCGCTTCCGCAAAGCGGCCAAGGAGCGCCGCACCCTGTTCAACGCCTGGCTCACCCTGAATAATCCCTTCGTTATCGAACTGATCGGGGAGGCGGGCTTCGACTGCATCACCATCGATCAGCAGCACGGGCTTGGCGGCAACGAGGCTCTGCTCTCCTGCCTTATCGCGGCACGCGCGGCTGGCCTGCCGGCCATCGTGCGCGTCGCGGAGAACGACTTTGGCTTGATCGGACGCGCTCTCGACGCCGGCGCGCAAGCAATCATGTGCCCGATGATCGAGACGGTCGAAGACGCCGAAACCTTCGTAAAAGCTGTGAAATATCCCCCGCGGGGTTTGCGCAGCTGGGGTCCTTACCGCGCGCGGCTCGACCATGAGGGCGACTACTTCACCACCGCCAACAGTTGGACCATCGCCTGCCCGCAGATCGAGACCAGGGGCGCGCTAGACCAGCTTGAAGAAATCCTCGCGCTCGATGGCGTCGACATGGTCTGCTTCGGGCCGAACGACCTTTCGGTGGCGCTTACCGGACGCCTCGATATCCATGCTCCCGAAGTGAAGGACGCGATGAACCTCGTCTTGAGCAAATGCCGCGAAATGTCGGTGATGGGGCTGATTTTTGCCAATGATAGCGAATACGCGAAGCCTCTGGTGGCGGCTGGCTGGGACGTCGTGGCGCCTGGCACCGACGCCGGTTGGTTCGGCAAGGCCGCTGCGGCAACGCGGCGCGAGTTTGGCGTGGGATCGTAGAACGAGTCCAATCGACGCCTGCCGCTCTGTGTGCCAGAATGGTCCTCAAGGGGACCAACAGGGGGCGGGCATGCGATTATCAATCAGCATTGCACTCGCGTTTGTGGCGCTCGTGCTTAGCGCGGGTGGCGCACTGGCGCGCATCGGTACGACCACCACCGATCTCGGGTTGCGCGCAGGTCCAAGCTCGAACACCGAGCTGCTTCTCACCATTCCTGGGGGAGCCAAGGTGAATGTCGGCTCCTGCTCGGGCAGCTGGTGCAGAGTTAGTTTTAGCGGCTATTCCGGCTATGCCGTCAGAAGCGGGCTCGTGATCAGCACGGCGTCTGGCCCGCGCGTTGCGGTCCGCGCGCTCTACCCGCCGCCCGGCGACATCGTCCCAATCTATCCGCCTTATCCCTATCGCTCAGGCTACTATCCTAAGGCGGACTGGTACTTCGATATTCCGCCCTACACAGCGATCGAGCCGTCGTTCTATCGACGGCGCTACTTCATGATGGCGCAGGAGCGCAATCGGTATCGCTTTGTGCCCCATATCTTCCACGGCTATGGCTATGGCGAGGGAGGACCCATCACGGATATCGATATGCAGAAGGTAAGCGCCAGCCTGAAGAGCGACGAGGCCACGACCACTAGGCCGACTGCCCCTTACACACCTCCCGCCGTCACGATTCCCCCGCTCACGACTCCTCCAGCGGTCACCACTCCCCCCGCCACCATGACGCCGAGCCCCAGCGTCCCCCCCGGGCAATGAGCATCTTTGCTTGCGTTGGTTCTACCTATCTTCCACGGAGTTACGGCAGAAGAATGAGATGAAAGTCGGAAGGTTTGTCTTGGTGGCGATCCTGATTGCAGCATTGGCGCAATCCGCGTCCGCTCGACCAGCGCAGAGACAGTATTTGTCTAAGGCCGATGGCGACGCATCCCGTGTCGCGCAGACAACTCGCGATGATGGCCGCCAGCACTGCGGTCAGCGAGCCTTCTCGGTCAGCGTTGGGAATCCGGCCTTCAAAGATCGCCTGGATTTATGGCCGCTGCCGTGCAGATGGTGAGCTTGGCCATGGCGCGTGCGGGGCTACGTTGCGGAATTGCGATTTGCGGGGCGAGCGCCTGCCTATTGGCGCTGATGGCGCCGGCTCTGGCGACCGATCTCATTCCGACCTCTGAAACAAGGTGGGACGGCTTTTATGTGGGGGCCGTGCTTGGTGGCGCATGGAGCGACAGCGATTGGCGCTATGACAACCACACTGGTTCAATACGATCGGCCCTGCGTTGGTGGGGACGAATTTCGACATCGACGCGAGCGGAATCATCGGCGAAGGTCAGGCGGGATTTAATTATCAGACTGGCCCCTGGGTGATCGGTGTCGAAGGCTCTGTGGCGGGATCCGATCTCGATGGCACTATCAGAAGTCCCTTCTTCCCGACGTCCGACTCCTACAGCGCCGACGTCGATTTCCTGACCACCGTTACTGGTCGCATTGGCTACGCGCAAGGCAAGTGGCTGGCTTATGCCAAAGGCGGCTGGGCTGGAGCCGATGTCTAGCTAACTCTGTTCGACCATGGGACCCCGGTGCGCGCCAACTCGAGCGACTTCGCCAATGGCTGGACGGTCGGCGGCGGCGAATACGCGATCGGCAGGAACGTTTCGCTCGGCGTCGAGTATGACTATTCCGATCTCGATCAGGACCGTTGGAGGATCAGTTGTCCGACGTGCCCCTCAGGCGTGGGCGGCGGCGTGCCGGTCGTTGCGGCGACATCAAGGTGCAATCGCTGACCGCTCGCCTCAACTATCGCTTCGGGGGCTAGCCGGCTTAGCCTGTCCCGAACACGCGGGCGAAGATCGTGTTCACGTGCTTCGTGTGATAGCCGAGATCGAATTGCGCCTTGATCTCGTCGGGCGAAAGCGCCTTGGTCACGTCCTTGTCGGCGAGCAGCGCAGCTTGGAAGTCGGCGCCCGTATCCCACACTTTCATGGCATTCCGCTGCACCATGCGGTAGGCTTCCTCGCGCGGCACGCCTGCTTCCGTCAGTGCAAGCAGCACACGTTGGGAATGTATCAGTCCGCCCAATCGCTTGAGATTTGCCCGCATGCGCTCCGGGTAAACCACGAGGCCTTTGATGATTCCGGTTAGCCGGACCAGCGCGAAGTCGAGTGCGATGGTGGCATCTGGCCCAATGAGCCGCTCGACCGACGAGTGGGAGATGTCGCGCTCGTGCCACAGCGCCACATCCTCTAGCGCCGGCTGCGCGTAGGCACGCACAACCCGCGCAAGACCGGTCAGATTTTCGGACAGCACCGGGTTTCGTTTATGCGGCATCGCCGAGGAGCCCTTCTGGCCCTCGCTGAAATATTCCTCTGCTTCAAGCACTTCAGTCCGCTGCAAGTGCCTGATCTCAGTCGCTAGCCGCTCGATCGAGCTGGCCACCACGGCGAGGGTGGCGAAATAGGCAGCGTGCCGATCGCGCGGGATGACTTGGGTCGAGATTGGCTCCGGCGTGAGTCCAAGCTTTTTGGCAACGTAGGCTTCGACGCGTGGGTCGACATGAGCAAAGGTCCCGACCGCGCCGGAGATGGCGCAAGTTGCCACCTCCTCGCGGGCGCGCACGAGCCGCTCACGGGCTCGTGCAAACTCGGCATAGGCGGTCGCGAGCTTGAGCCCGAAGGTTGTGGGCTCGGCATGGACCCCATGGCTTCGCCCGACCGTCAGTGTGTCCTTGAACTCAAATGCGCGCGCTTTGAGCGCGGCAAGCAGCGCGTCGACATCGGCAATCAAGAGATCGGCCGCCTGAACTAGCTGCACGTTGAAGCAGGTGTCGAGCACGTCAGAGGAGGTGAGGCCTGCATGCAGGAAGCGCGCCTCGGGTCCGACATGCTCAGAGACCGAGGTGAGGAAGGCGATCACGTCGTGCTTCACCTCGCGCTCGATCTGATCGATACGGGCCGCATCGAAGCCGCCGCGCTTCCTCACCGCGTCGGCCGCATGTTTCGGGATAAGCCCGAGCTCGGCCATGGCCTGTGCGGCATAGGTCTCGATCTTGAGCCAGATGCTGAACTTCGCCTCGGGCTCCCAAATGCGAGCCATTTCGGGGCGGCTATAGCGAGGGATCATACGAGCGTAGGCGCCTTTCCGCGAGGAAGGATGCGGGAGAGGCGCTAAGCTCTAGCAGAGCGTGCGCGCGGGCTCAAATTCCGAGCAAGCTCAGATCTCGACGGTCTTCGGCTCGCGCGGCCCGAACAGGGCGATGTAGAAGGCAGCAGCCGCGATGAGTGCGGCGTAGGCTGGCCGCGGCGGCACCAGCATGAAGATCACGAATGAGATGAGGTCGCTTTGGGAGGCCCAATAAAGGCCCGAAAGCGACCAGTCCTGCTGGCTCGGATAGGTGACGTGGCTATAGACCACCCTGAGCAGCCCGCCGAAGCTGCAAAACGCTACCACGAAGATAAACAGCGCAAATAGGAAGCGCACGACGAAGCCACGCTTTGCAGCGAACCCTTGCACCCACCACGTGGCGAGCGCGGCGAATGCGCCGGCGAAGCCCACGATCTGCAAGGTCTGTTCGGCTTGCTTCTTCATATCGGGTGGAGTCGACATGTACTCGCCGTTAAGCAGCGCCCACATCGAGGCGCCGATCACCACCGCAAAAAGAACGGCAAGAATGAAGCCGACAACCTTACCAGAAGTCACTTTTTCCATTGCCGCATTCCCCGCCCGTTCGCGCGCCCGCGCCCCGAGCGACTATGCAAGGGAAAAGCCGCGCCCGCAATCGTCGCAGCACCCCGAGCAGCGCTTGAAGGCGCAAACCAATTATGCTCGGATCGACGCTCCGACGAGGTGAGGCAAGGAGATACAAGAGCATGGCATTCGAAAACCTTGAGGCTGAGCTCGCTCTCCTCATCAACCAGATGGATACCCCGCCCGAGGATCCGCACGAGCTTTACCTCCGCATCTTTGAGAAGCTGAACGAGTTCAAGGTACTCGGGCTTCCGCTCCCCGACGACCTGGTGCGGGTCGAGAAAGAGCTCGAGACGTATTTTGCGTCCCAGGAAGCCCGCGCCAAGAAGCGCTAGCCTGCCGGCCCCGCGGAGGCCTGATCGCTAATCTCATCATAAGTTCCGTTGGACCAGCGATAGACCGCATAAGGCGGCAAGTTCGGATCGCCCTTCTCGTTGAACTTGAACCTGCCGATCACAGTGTCGAACTCGGTGTCGTTCATCGCCTTCACCACATCGGCCGACTCGATCGATTTCGCTTTCTCGGCTGCCTGCTTCCAGGCTTGCAGCGCGGCATAGGTGTAGAGCACGTAGCCCTCGGGCTCGATGCCCTTGTCCTTGAAGCGCTTGACCACCTCGGCGGCTGCCGGATTCTTGCGCGGGTCTGGCGAGAAGGTCATGAGCGTGCCTTCGCCTGCGGGCCCGGTGATCGACCAGAACTCCTGAGTGATGAGCGCATCCCCACCCATCAGGATCGTGTTCATGCCCTGGTCGCGCATTTGCCGGATGATCAGTCCGGCCTCGGTGTGATAGCCGCCGAAGTAGACGAGATCGATATTGGCCTGCTTGAGCTTGGAGACGAGAGCCGAATAATCCTTCTCGCCGGCGGTGATCGCCTCATACATCGCCTCCTGCTTGCCCGCTTCGTTCATCGCCTTCTTGGTCTCGTCGGCCAGGCCTTTGCCGTAGGCCGTCTTGTCATGGACGAAGGCCACCTTCTTATCGGAGAAATGCGAGGCGATATATTTCCCGGCTACGCCGCCTTGCTGATCGTCACGGCCGCAAACCCGGTAGATATTGGGGCCGGCCCGGTTGTCGGTGAAAGCAGGATTGGTGGAGGCGGGAGAGATCTGCACCATATTGGCCTCGGCATAGACCTTCGAGGCCGGAATTGACGAGCCGGAGCAATAATGGCCGGCGACCAGCGCCACGTTGTTGCCGGTCATCTGGTTGGCGACGGCTACCGCCTGTTTCGGATCGCAGGCGTCGTCGCCGAACTCGAGATCGAGCTTCTTGCCGAGCACGCCGCCTGCGGCGTTGATGTCCTCGATGGCCAGTTCACCGCCATTCTTCATCTGAGCGCCGAACGATGCATACTGACCGGTAATTGGGCCGACTACGGCGACCGGTGTCGACTTGTCTTCCTTACCTCCTCCGCAGCTCGCGGCAATCGCGGCTACACCTAAGACCGCCATCAATCTGGCAAAACGCTTCATCATCACCTCCCACTCCAATGATCTTGTCAGTTTACATGATTTGGCCGGCGGAAACCCTATTCCTTGGCTTTAGCGCGCCTTCCAGGAGAGCGGGCTCGTGCGCTCATATAGCCAGCGATATTGAGTGATCATTTGCGTCGTGCGCATCATGCGGAACCCAAGCCAGGCCGCCCCAACGAGCAGCACGTAGGTGACGAGATAGTAGTAGAGCGACCGGAGATTCCCTTCTCCGAGAGCGTAATGAAAAAACCGCACGGCGGCCGCGAGCAGAGCCATATAGAAGAAAATTCGCCGCAAAGGCTTCCATGACCGCGCGAGCCCGCGTCCGGCCAGAAAGGCCGCGCCACCGCCCAAGATGACGGTGAGCACGAGAAAGATCCAAGGTCCGTCGTCGGCGAGCCAGGTCATTTTCTGATGCCCTCCCGCGGCGCGCCCTTGCCGCCACCTTCGAGATAGGCCGCCTGGACCTCTGGGCTTCCCAGCAGCTCGGCGCCGGAGCCGGTCATGACGATCCTGCCATTGACGAGGACATAGCCGCGATGGGCGAGGCGGAGCGCATGATAGGCGCTCTGCTCGACGAGAAAGACGGTCAAGCCATAGTCGGCATTGAGTGCGCGGATCGCACCGAAGATCTGCTTGACGATCAATGGAGCAAGGCCGAGCGACGGTTCGTCGAGCAGCAGCAGCTTGGGTCGTCCCATCAGCGCACGGGCAATCGCGAGCATCTGCTGCTCGCCGCCGGACAAGGTCCCGCCGCGCTGATGCTGACGCCTCTTAAGCAAGGGAAAGAGTTCGAACACATGTTCCAGGTCATTGGCGAAGTGGGCTGGATCGGAGGCGATGATGGCGCCCATTTGGAGATTTTCCAGCACTGTCATGCGTGGGAAAATCCGGCGGCCCTCCGGCGACTGCGCGATCCGAAGTAGCGCGATCTTGTGGGTGGGAAGGTCGGTGATGTCCTCCCCGTCGAACAGGATTCGTCCTTCCGAGGGGCGCGGACGCCCGAAGATCGACATCATCAGTGTGCTTTTGCCGGCGCCGTTGGCTCCGATCAGCGCCACGATCTCCCCGAGCCGAATGTCAAGGCTCACGCTATGCAGCACTGGGATTCTGCCATAGCAGCAGGTGACCTTTTTGACGTGGAGCAGCGGTGCGCTCATGGCCGCACCTCGCGCTCGACCTCGGCGACCTCTTCGTCTGAGACGCCGAGATAGGCGGCAATGACGCGGGGGTCGTTGCGCACTTCTTCCCTCGGCCCATCAGCGATCTGCTTGCCGTAATCAAGGACGACGATGTGGTCGGAGATACGCATCACCACGCTCATGTCGTGTTCGATAAGGAGGAGCGCGATGCCTTCTTCGGCGCGAATGGAGAGCAAGAGCTCGTTCAGGCCGTCGCTCTCGCGTGCGTTCAGTCCGGCGGCAGGCTCGTCGAGGCAGAGCAGCAAAGGCCGCGTGCACATCGCCCGCGCAATCTCGAGCTTGCGCTGCTCGCCATACGGAAGCTCGCCTGCAGGCACATCGGCCCGCCTCAGAAGATCGACGCGGTCGAGCCAATAGCGCGCATAATCGACTGCCTCTCGCTCGGCTCTGGCAAAGCCGCCGATATGAAGAAGGGCGCCAACAGTCGCAAAGATGCCGAATCCAAGAACAGCGCCAGTTGGCAATCCGGAGGCGCGAGTCAGCACGTTGTGCTGCGCCACCATCAAGTTCTCCAGTACCGTCATGCCGGGGAATAGGCGAATGTTCTGGAAGGTGCGGGCGACGCGGGCGTGGCTATTGATGTCGTGATCGTCAAGCTGTTCGAGGTTGAAGCTCTGGCCGTCGGGATGGGTGAGCTTCATCATCCCTTCGCTCGGCTTGTAGAAGCCGGTGATGCAGTTGAAGACCGTGGTCTTGCCCGCGCCGTTTGGCCCGATCAGGGCAGTGATGTCTTGCCGGCCAACTTCGAAGGAGACATCGTCGACGGCGACGACCCCACCGAAGCGCATCGTGAGGTGCTGGACCCTGAGCAGGAGGTCTGTCTCCCAAGGCCTCATGCGCGGGCTTCCTCCACGAGGTTCTTGGGTATCGGTTTTACATCGTGCACCACGATGGTTGGCGAGCGCGACCCGACGATGCCGCGAGGGCGCCAGACCATGATCCCCACCATGGCGACACCGAACAGGAGCATGCGGTAGAGCGCGGGATCGAAACCCTCGCCGAAGACGCTCTGCAGGCCCGCGGTGTGACGAAGAGCCTCGAAGCCGCCGACCATGACGATGGCCGCAATTGCCACACCGAGCTGGCTGCCCATGCCGCCAAGCACCACGATGGCGAGAATGATCGCCGACTCGATGAAGGTGAAGCTTTCGGGACTGATGAAGCCCTGCCGGGTGGCAAAGAAGCTGCCGGCGAGCCCGCCGAACAGCGCGCCGGTCGCGAAGGCGGTGAGCTTGGTGATTGTGGTGTTGATGCCGAGCGAGCGACAGGCGATCTCGTCCTCGCGCATGGCCTCCCAGGCCCG
>Ga0070701_10001031_pt1 | contig 10145 bp, 7 predicted proteins | sample KBSK5102metaG_FD_65451 | JGI IMG/M metagenome (GOLD analysis project Ga0070701, IMG submission 65451) | Corn, switchgrass and miscanthus rhizosphere microbial communities from Kellogg Biological Station, Michigan, USA - KBS K5-10-2 metaG | ecosystem: Host-associated > Plants > Roots >... | reverse complement strand
TCCCATCCTGGTCCGCTTTCCGGTCCCGGCGACGAATCTTCCCGAGCTGCGCAAGCGCTCCGGGGAGGAGCTCGTCGTGATCGCCATGCCCTCCCGGGACTCGGCCTCCGCAGTGCGGGGCGTGCTGTCATTCGTGGACAACCAGGTCGACACCACCACCGGAAGCGTGCTGCTCAAGGCGCGCTTCCCGAACAATGACAAAGGGTTGTGGCCCGGAGAATTCGTGGGCGTCACGCTCGTGCTCGGAATGCAGCTGGATGCCGTCGTGGTGCCGAGCGCTGCGGTGATGCAGGGACAACAGGGCTCCTACGTATTCGTCGTCAATGACGACGGCACGACATCCACGCAGCCGGTGACGATCGAGCGCACGATCGACAGCCTGACGGTGCTCGCCGGAGTTCCGACCGGAGCCCTGGTCGTCACCGACGGCCAGCTGCGGCTCACGCCCAACGCCAAAGTCGACATTCGCACCGCGCCGAATACCGAATCCCAGGGCGTGCGGTGAACATCTCGGGTCTCTTCATTCGCCGCCCGGTGGCGACGACGCTGGTGATGTTCGGGATCCTGATGTTCGGCATCATGGCGTATCGCCTGCTGCCGGTGAGCGATTTGCCGAACGTCGACTACCCGACGATCACCGTCTCCGCCGGTCTGCCCGGCGCGAGCCCGCAGACGATGGCAGCGGCGGTCGCGACGCCGCTCGAGAAGCAGTTCTCGACGATTGCGGGCATCGACGCGATGACATCGACAAGTACGCTGGGCGGCACGAACATCACGCTGACGTTCGCCCTCTCGCGCAACATCGACGCCGCCGCCGCGGACGTGCAGGCCGCGATCTCGAAGACGCTGCGGCAGTTCCCGCCCGGCATGCAACCACCGTCGTACAACAAGTCGAATCCCGCCGACTCGCCGATCTTGTTCCTGGCGCTGACGTCGACCACGATGCCGCTGCCGCAGCTGAACGAGTACGCGGAGACGTTCCTCGCCCAGCGGCTGTCGACGGTCAGCGGCGTCGCGCAGGTGCAGGTGTTCGGATCGCAGAAATACGCGGTGCGGATCCAGGTCGATCCCAAGGCGCTCGCCGCGCGCGGCATCGGCCTCGACGAGGTGTCGGCGGCGATCTCGTCGGGCAATCCGAACCTGCCGGCCGGGACGCTGTGGGGACCGCAGCGCGCCTACACGATCCTGACCGACGGCTCGATCTCGAGCGCTCCGGAATTCCGTCAGCTCGCGGTGACGTATCAGAACGGCGCGCCGGTGCGGCTGCAGGACGTGGCGCGCGTCCTGGACGATGTGCAGGATTCGCGCACGGCGAGCTGGTTCGACGGCCGCCGCGCGATCGTGCTGGCCGTTCAGCGCCAGCCCGGCACCAACACCGTGCAAGTCGCCGACGCCGCCAAGGAGATGGTGGCGCAGCTCGCGCCGCAGATGCCGCCTTCGGTGCAGATCAACACGCTGTACGACCGCTCCATTTCCATCCGCCAGTCGGTGCACGACGTGCAGATCACGCTGCTGATCACGCTGGCGCTCGTCGTGATGGTGATCTTCCTGTTCCTGAGGAATCTCTCCGCGACGGTGATTCCGAGCCTCGCGCTGCCGTTTTCGATCATCGGCACGTTCTCGGTGATGTATCTGATGGGCTACAGCCTCGACAACCTGTCCCTGATGGCGCTGACGCTGTCGGTGGGATTCGTCGTGGACGACGCCATCGTGATGCTCGAGAACATCGTGCGCCATCTCGAAAAGGGAAAACGGCCGATGCAGGCCGCGCTCGACGGCGCGCGCGAGATCGGCTTCACCATCGTGTCGATGACGCTGTCGCTGACGGCCGTCTTCATTCCGGTGCTGCTGATGGGCGGCATTCTGGGCCGGCTGTTCCACGAGTTTGCGGTGACGATCGGCGTGGCGATCCTCGTGTCCGGGTTCGTCTCGCTGACGCTCACGCCCATGTTGTGCAGCCGGTTCCTGCGCCCGCCCCGGGAGGAGCACCACGGCCGCTGGTATCAGGCGAGCGAGAACGTCTACCAGCGCGTCCTGACGTACTATGAGCGCACGCTCGGCTGGGTGATGGACCACCGGCCGGCGACGATGCTCTTCTCGTTCGGCGTGCTCATCGCCACACTGCTGCTCTACAGAATCGTGCCCAAAGGATTCATTCCGACCGACGACATCGGCTCGATTCAAGGCACGACTGAAGTGCTGGAGGGCAGCTCGTTCGATGCGATGCGTGACCACCAGCTCGCGGTCGCCGAGATCGTGCGCCAGGATCCGAATGTCGACCACTTCATGTCGTCGATTGGCGGCGGCAATCAGGGCCGGCTCAGCATCCGGCTCAAGCCGCGGAGCCAGCGTCTACCCGCGAACCAGGTCGTGCGCGAGCTGACGCCGAAGCTCAACAGTGTTCCGGGCGTTCGCACGTACCTCAGCGTCCCGCCCGCGATTCGCATAGGCGGGCGCCCGACCAAGACGCAATACCAGTTCACGCTGCAGAGCGCAGATCTCGAGGAGCTGTACAGCAACGCGAGCAGGCTCGAGACCGCGCTGCGCGGCAATCCCAAGCTCGCAGACGTGACGACCGACCTGCAGATCAAGAATCCGCAGGTGAACGTGCGCATCGACCGCGATCGCGCGACCAGTCTCGGCGTTTCGGTGCAGCAGATCGAGCAGGCGCTGTACGACGCCTACGGGTCCCGCCAGGTCTCGACGATCTACACGCCGAACAACCAGTACTGGGTCATCATGGAGCTGCTGCCGCAATATCAGCGCGATCCCAACGCGCTGGGGCTGCTCTATCTGCGATCGCAGCGCGGCACGCTGATCCCGCTCACGTCGGTCGCGACCGCGACGAGCGACGTCGGCCCGCTGACCGTGAATCACAGCGGCCAGCTGCCCTCCGTGACGCTCTCGTTCAACCTCCCGCCGAACGTGGCGCTCGGCGACGCGGTCGCCGAGGTCCAGCGCGCGGCGCGCCAGACGCTGCCCGCGACGATCAGCTTCGGCTTCTCCGGAACCGCGCAGGCGTTCCAGGCGAGCCAGCAGGGACTGCTGTTCCTGCTGATTCTCGCGGTGGCCGTGATCTACATCGTGCTGGGGATTCTGTACGAGAGCTTCATTCACCCGCTCACGATTCTGTCGGGACTCCCGTTCGCCGGCTTCGGGGCGCTGCTGACGCTGTTGCTCTTCAGGACCGAGCTCAGCGTGTATGCGTTCGTCGGCGTCATCATGCTCGTGGGGCTCGTCAAGAAGAACGCGATCATGATGATCGACTTCGCGCTCGACGCCGAGCGGAATGAGGGGAAGTCGCCGCGCGACGCGATCATCGAGGCGTGCAGTGTCCGGTTCCGGCCGATCATGATGACGACGATGGCCGCGCTCATGGGCACCCTGCCGATCGCGATCGGCTGGGGCGCCGGTGGCGAATCGCGGCAGCCGCTGGGACTCGCGGTCGTCGGCGGGCTCGCCTTCTCGCAGCTGATCACGCTGTACGTGACGCCGGTCGTCTACACCTACCTCGACGCGCTCCAGCACCGTTTTGGGCGTGCCCGTCGGACCGTCACGGAGCCGCCGCCCGTCGCTGCCGATTGAACCTCCTCACGATTTCGCGGCAGCACACCGAATCGAGCGCCTTTCCTTTTACCGTGCCGGCGATCCGGACGCTCGAGTCGCTCGACGTCGGCACGCCGGTCACGTTTTTCGTCGGAGAGAACGGCTCGGGAAAGTCGACGCTGCTCGAAGGAATCGCGGCGGCCGCGAAGCTTCCGGCCGTGGGCAGCGTGGACATCGCGCGCGATGAGACCCTCGATGCACAGCGCCGGCTCGCCAAAGCGCTGCGGTTGCGCTGGGCACACCGCGCGACGCGGGGATTCTTCCTGCGGGCGGAGGATTTCTTCGGCTTCACGAAGCGCCTCGCGCGGGAGCGCGCCGAGCTGCGGCAGCAGATGCAGGACACCGAAGCCGAGTACCGCGGCAACGATCGCTCGGCGTATGCGCTGGGACTCGCGCTGGGTCCGTTGCGGGGATCACTCGCCGGAATGGAGCAGCGCTACGGCGTCGATCTCGATGCCAACTCGCATGGTCAGAGCTTTCTGAAACTCTTTCAGTCGCGGTTCGTGCCGGGCGGGCTGCACCTGCTCGACGAGCCTGAAGCGCCGCTCTCACCGCAGAGCCAGCTCGCGCTGCTCGCGATGATCGCTGAAATGATTGCGCAGGGCGCGCAGTTCATCATCGCGACGCACTCGCCGATCCTGCTCGCGTTTCCAGGAGCGCGGATCTACACGTTCGATCGCTTGCCGATCGAGCCGGTCGCGTTTGCTGAGCTGGATCATGTGCGGATTACGCGGGATTTCTTGAACGCGCCGGAGCGCTACCTGAAGCAGGTTGTGCGCTCAGCCCCTGAGGTCAAAGAAAAAGCCCCCTCTCGTCGCCGAAAGGGGGCCAAGGGGTGACGCCCGAAGACAGTAGGGGAGGCTACCGAATCCCGACCGACACCCCGATCTGCAGGACGCGCATGATCACCGGCGTCTCGACGTAGTTGGCGGAGACCGACCCGTCGGAATTCTTCGTGAAGCCATCGACCGGGATGTATCTCACGTTGTCATGACGCGCGCCACGCGCGCCGATATCGATGGCGATCGGCGTGCGACCGGTGGCCAAGTAGAGCAGGACGCCGCCGCCGGCCGAGGTGCTCGTCGTCACATCGCCGGTGATATTGATGTCGGAGGTGCTGCACCCGCACCCGGCCTGGCTGATCCCGGTGAAGAACCACGCGCCGCCCACGGTCGCGAATCCATAGACCCGCAGCGCGCCCGATCCCAGCGTCAGCTGCGGACCGGCACCCAGCGTTGCGATCTGTGAGGTGGTTGAAATCCCGGAGCCCTGATAGAGGTTCTCGTAGACCATCCAGCCGCCGTCGATCCGCAGCCCCAGAGTCGTTCCCAACACTCCGAAGCCCGAGAAGCCGGGCGCGATGTTGCCGGTGCGGCGGAACTGGCCTTGAGGTTGTCCCAGGGTGAAGTCGAAACCGAAGTTGGCCCGCTCCTTCTCGTTCACCTCACGCAGCGCCGAGCGCTGTCCGGCAAGGGGAGTGAACGAAATAACCGTCAGGCCCAGCACCGCTATGCCGATCCGCCGCATATGCCCTCCCGCATCCTTTGAAGTGGGAATCGCCTGCGCGGTAGCGGAAAGGCAATGCACATGCCAAGCTTTTTCCCTCACGAGGGCGTCCGCGCCCTGACCTAAAAGGGGGACATCCGGCGTAGGATATGGACACGATCAGCTATGAAGACTTCGCGAAGGTCGATATCCGGGTGGGGCGCATCCTGCAGGCCGAAGAATTCCCCAAGGCCAGGAAGCCTGCCTACAAGCTCCGCATCGACTTCGGTCCCGAGATCGGCATCAAGAACTCGAGCGCCCAGATCACCAAGTACTACGATCCGCAGGCCCTGGTGGGAAAGCTCGTCCTGGGCGTGGTCAATTTTCCGCCACGCCAGATCGCGACGTTCTTTTCTGAGGTGTTGACCTTAGGAGTGATTCTTGGGGAGGGCGATATCTGCCTGGTTCACCCCGACCGCGACGTGCCGCTGGGCAGTCCCATTCGCTGAGCCGAAGCGGGTTTCGACGTAGTCGTCCAAAATCCGCAGGAAATCCGCGACGATCGTCTCGCCCTTGAGCGTGACCTTCAACGCGCCGTCCACGTAGACCGGCGCGCGCGGCTCCTCGGCAGTCCCTGGAAGCGAAATCCCGATGTCGGCGTGCTTCGACTCGCCTGGTCCATTCACCACACAGCCCATGACCGCGACGCGCAGCTCTTCGGAGCCCGGATAGCGCGCCTGCCACGCGGGCCGCTGATCCCGCAGATAGCGCTGGATCTGCTCCGCCATCTCCTGAAAGAACGTGGAGGTGGTGCGCCCGCAGCCGGGACACGCCGTCACCTGGGCGGTGAAGCTGCGCAGGCCCAGCGACTGCAGCACCTGCTGGGCGACCTGAACTTCTTCCGTGCGATCGCCGCCGGGACGCGGCGTGAGCGACACGCGAATCGTGTCGCCAATGCCTTCCTGCAGCAGAATCGAAAGTCCCGCGGTACTCGCGACGACACCCTTGGTCCCCATCCCCGCCTCCGTCAGACCGAGGTGGAGCGGATAGTCGGAGCGTGCCGCGAGGAGGCGGTACACCGCGACGAGATCCTGCACGCCGGACACCTTGGCCGACAGGATGATCCGGTCGTGCGCGAGTCCCGTTTCCTCGGCGAGCTCGGCGGAGCGCATCGCGCTTTCGACCATCGCGTCCATGGTGACGTCGCGCGCATCCCGCGGCTCAGCGGTCCGCGCGTTGGCATCCATCATTTCGGTGAGCAGCTGCTGATCGAGACTGCCCCAGTTCACGCCGATGCGGACCGGCTTCCCTTCTTTGACGGCGACCTGCACGATGGTACGGAAGTTGTCATCGCGGCGCTTGGTCCCGACGTTGCCGGGATTGATGCGGTACTTGGCGAGGGCGCGCGCGCACTCGGGATACTTGGTGAGCAGCAGATGGCCGTTGTAGTGAAAGTCACCGATGACGGGAACGTCGACCTCGGCGACGATGGCCGGAACGGCGCGCGCCGCTTCGTCGGTGTTGACGGTGACCCGGACCAGCTCGCTGCCCGCTTCGTGCAGCGCGCGGACCTGCGCGGCCGTCGCGGCTGCGTCAGCGGTGTCGGTGTTCGTCATCGACTGCACGACGATCGGGTGCGCGCTGCCCACCAGCACGCCGCCCACGTCGGCGACGACCGTCGGTCTCCGGAAGGGTTCGGTCACGCGACAAATATAACGGCGGCTCCGAGGGAGGAGCCGCCGTGGCGGGTAACGCGCGGGTACTCGCCGCTTTGCCGTTAAAAGCGGAAGCCCAACCCCGCGGTTACCTCGCCACTCCAGTAGACCCAGGACGCGTAGCCGTAGCAGTAGCCGTAGCCGTCGCACCAGGTTGAGCTGCCGGTCGAGTGATTCGTGCTGGTGCCGCGGTAGCGGCCGTCGATGCGCGCGATCATCGACTCGCCGATCTGGACCATGCCGCCGATGCCGATATTCCAGGCGAACCGGCCCGTCGACGACGTGCTGGCGTTGCCGATGTGGGGCGAGAAGATCGAAGAGCCGAGCCCGATGCTGAGGTATCCACTCGTCGGACCCGAGTAGCCGGCGTAGATGCCGCTGATGTCGATCTGGTCGATGCCGATATTGCCGCGGTCGGTCGGCTCGCCGAACGGCACGCTGTCGATGCTCGTTTTGACGTTGGAGACCGCGCGCGCGTAGCTGAGCTCGACGCCGAAGCGCGGATTCGAGAAGTAGACGAGGCGCCCGCCGTACGTCCACGAGTCGCTCAGCTCGATCTTGTTGTTGACGCTGGTTCCGACATACAGGTCACTGCCGAAGTAGCCGCCGCCGATCGCGTACAGCTGGAAGCGCTGTTGTTGGGCTGCGACGGCATCCGCCATCCCGCTCATGAGGCCCGCTGCGACTCCCACCACCACGGCCGTTCTCGAAATGGATCCAAACACGGATACCGTCCTTGTGAAAAGAGAGCCCGCTGCGTGACGAAGAATCAATGGCCGGGGGCAAGGGCACAGCAAGTTGCCCCTTGGGACAAGAAGCGCTGGCCAATTGGCACGTCAGGCCACATCCTACCGCCGATGCAGTTTGCGTTCGACGAACCTGGTTGGACCCGCGGGCGAATACTCCGAGCGATGCTCATCGTCGGGGTCGCCTATTACGTGGGCGCGCTGACGGGGCTCGCGCTCACGATGCAGACACAGCCGGTGTCCACGTTGTGGCCCCCGAACGCGATTCTGCTCGCCGCGCTGCTGCTGACTCCTCCCCGCCTCTGGCCGTTTCTGCTGCTGGGCGCACTGCCCGCGCATCTGCTGGTCGAGCTGCGCAGCGGGATCCCGCTGCGAATGGCGGTGTCGTGGTTCGTCAGCAACAGCACCGAGGCGTTGATCGGGGCCGGCCTGATGCGGCAGATCGATCGATCACCCCGGTTGGATAGTTTCCGGCGCGCGGCAAACTTCCTCATCATCGGCGTTTTTCTCGCGACATTCCTGAGCTCGTTCCTCGACGCCGCGCTGGTCGCGTGGAACCGCTTCGGCACCGAGAGTTACTGGGACGTGTGGCGCGCGCGGTTTCTGTCCAATGTGCTCGCGACGCTGGCGCTGGTTCCGGTCATCGTGCACGCGGCCGAGGTGCGCCTCGAGCGGCTCCGGAACGTTTCGGGACGACGCTTTGTGGAAGCCGTGCTGCTCATGGGGGGACTGCTCACGGTCTGCGTCCTCGTGTTCACGGGCGGGGGCGCGCCGCCGGCAACGGCCGTCGCGATCGTCTACGCGCCGTTGCCGTTTCTGCTGTGGGCCGCCGTGCGCTTCGGACCGGGCGGCTCGAGCGCCAGCCTGCTGCTCCTCTCGCTGTTGGCCGTTTGGGCCGCGATCAACGGTCATCGCCCGTTCGACGCGTCGTCGGCGCACGACAACGCGCTGCTGCTGCAGCTGTTCCTCATCGTGACGTATGTGCCCGTACTGACGCTCGCCGCCCTGATGGCCGAGCGCCGCCGTGCCGAGCAGACGCTGCGACGCTCCGAGGAGCGCTTCGCCGTCGCGTTCCGCTCGAGCCCGGATGCCCTGGTGATCATTCGCCTGCGCGACGGGCAGATCGTCGACGTGAACGAGCGCTGGGTGGCGATGTTCTCCTACCCGCGGACCGCGGCCATCGGACAATCGCTCAAACTGCTGAACCTGTTCCGCCACCCCGCGGATGGGGATCGGTTCTACGCGCATCTCGCGACGCAGGGTCATCTCAACGAAGTCGAGCTGCAGCTGCGCACGCGCCACAGCACGCCGCGCTCGGCCCTCGTCACCGCGCAAAGCGTCATGATGGCGGATGAAAGCTGTTTCCTGATCGTGATGCGCGACGTCACCGACCGGCATCGCGCGGAGATCGAGCTGTCGACGCAGCGCGCGGAGCTCGCGCACTTGAGCCGCGTGGCCCTGCTCGGCGAGCTCTCGGCCGCGTTCGCGCACGAGCTCAACCAGCCGCTCGCCGCCATCATGGCCAACGCGCGCGCCGGCCAGCGGCTGTTGGCGCGCGAGCCCTCCGATCTGATCGAGGTCTCCAGTATCCTGGAGGACATCGTGTCCGATGACCGGCGCGCGGGCGAGGTGATCCGCCGGCTGCAGGCGCTGCTGGTGCGCGGCGAGCTGCAGCTGCAACCGCTCGACATCAATGGCCTGGTGAGCGAAGTCGTGCAGCTGATCCACAGTGAGCTGATCCGTCGCGAGGTGCTGGTCCAGACGCGGCTGGCGGAGGAGCTGCCGCGCGTGCCCGCGGACCGTGTGCAGGTTCAGCAAGTGTTGATGAACCTGCTCGTCAACGCCTGCGACGCGATGGGCGGGCAACCGCGCGAGGAGCGCATCGTTACGATCGTGACGGGGGAAACGCTGGGCAAGGAAGTGAAAGTGTCGGTCGTGGACCAGGGCCCGGGGCTGCCGCTCGGCAAAGAAGAACAGGTGTTCGAGCCGTTCTTCACGTCGAAGAGCCACGGCCTGGGGTTAGGCCTGTCGATTTGCCGCACCATCGTCACGGCGCACGGCGGCGCGCTGTGGGGCGTGAACAATCCTGATCGCGGCGCCACGTTCCATCTGGTGCTGCGCGCGCGGCACGAAGCCGCCTAGTTTCCCCTAGGTGCGATAGTCTTTGACACGGGCCTCCGCGAAGGTCCGCCGTGCTCGCATCGCTCGTCGCTACCCTGCTGCTGCTGCAGAATCCCGCGGCCCCGGTACGAGCGGATAGCGGACCTTTGCCTCAGCCGCCCGACAGCGGCAAGCTCAAGATCACCCCGCTCCTGGCGCCGGCCTACAACCCCGAGATGCAGTTTCTCATCGCGGGCGGCGTCCTGCTCTCATGGAAGGTCGGCCCGAATCCGCTGCGCGTGCAGCGCTCGACGCTCTCCTCCACGGTTTCGCTCTCCACGACAGGTGCGATCAACATCAACACATCGTTGAACTCGTTCTGGAACCAGGACCGCTTTCGCCTCAGCGCGGATCTGTCCGTCAAGGACATGAAGGACAACTACTGGGGCGTCGGCTACGATGCGGGGCTCGAGCCGAATGCCGCCGACTCTTC
>Ga0070701_10001025_pt1 | contig 10175 bp, 8 predicted proteins | sample KBSK5102metaG_FD_65451 | JGI IMG/M metagenome (GOLD analysis project Ga0070701, IMG submission 65451) | Corn, switchgrass and miscanthus rhizosphere microbial communities from Kellogg Biological Station, Michigan, USA - KBS K5-10-2 metaG | ecosystem: Host-associated > Plants > Roots >... | reverse complement strand
CGAGGTGATGAACGTCGGCTGGTATGCGGTGACGCCTCCGTGGAGCAAGGCCTCGCCAGATTTGCGATAGCCCGACGTGTCGGCCGAGAAGAAGTCCACTCCGGCAAAGCCGTTGACCTGCAGATCGACGAAACCGGGAGCGGCAACGCCACTCCCGTTGGCGGTGCTCAAGCCGACACCGACGATGCGGCCGTCGGCCACCTCGACGTCACCCGGCACCAGGCTCCCGTCGACGAGCGCTGCCCCGACTCCGAGTCGCACGGCTACCCGGCGACCGGCGTCGCGACCGGCACGTCGACTCTGGAGATGGCTGCCCCGGTCTCCAGATCGAAGAAATGGAGGAGACGTGGATCAATCGCCACCTCGACCGCTTCGCCGGACGCGAGTAGCAGATGCCGGTCGAAGCGGCCGAGGAGCGTCACCGACCGCTCTGAGTCGTCGACACCCAGGGAGGGACCTGGGAGCTGGGCAGCGGTGTCGACGAGGTCCGAACGCTCGAGCGGTGCTGGTGATCTCGATGTGGACCAGCTGCTCCGAGCCGAGGGACTCGACGAGCAGGATCCGGCCACGTAGACGGGCGCCGTCCCAGCCCGCAGCCTCGCGGACGTCTTCAGGACGGATACCGACGGCGACCCGCCTGCCGGCGTAATTCGCGAGTGAAGGACGCTCCGCTGTGAGATCGGACGGAAGCTCGAGGTCCGTGTCACCGATTCGGCAGACGAGCTTCCCGTCGTCCAATTCAAGGCTGGCTTCGACGAGGTTCATCGCCGGGGAACCGACGAAGCTCGCGACGAAGAGATTGACCGGCGCGTCGTACAACCGCTGCGGCGTGTCGACCTGCTGAAGCAGGCCGTCGCGCATCACGGCGACTCGGTTGCCCATCGTCATCGCCTCGACCTGGTCATGCGTGACGTAGACAGTGGTCACGCGAAGCGCCTGCTGAATCCGTGCGATCTCGGCGCGCATCTGGACGCGCAGCTTCGCGTCGAGATTTGAAAGGGGCTCGTCCATCAGGAACGCCTTCGGCTCGCGCACGATTGCCCGTCCCATCGCAACGCGCTGTCGCTGTCCACCTGAAAGCTGCGCCGGCCGGCGCTTGAGCATGTCGGCGAGCCCGAGCACGCGCGCGATCTCTTGAACACGCCGCTTCTGTTCGTCCTTCGGCACCTTCCGCATGCGGAGGCCGAAGGCGAGGTTTTCGTACACCGTCTTGTGCGGGTAGAGCGCGTAGTTCTGGAACACCATCGCAATGTCGCGCTCGCGCGGCGGAAGATCGTTGACGACCCTTCCGCCGATGCGGATCTCTCCGTCGCTGATCTCCTCGAGCCCGGCGACCATGCGCAACGCGGTCGTCTTGCCGCATCCGGATGGACCGACGAGCACGACGAACTCGCCTTCCCCGATCTCGAGGTTCAGGTCGTTGACCGCAACGACCCCGTTGTCGTAGACCTTCGAGAGGTGCACCAGCTGGACGTCAGCCACGTACGGCTCCTGAAGTCAGGCCGAAGGCAATTCGCCTCTGCACGATCAAAAAGAAGATGACGACCGGCACGGCTGTCAGGGTCGCGCCCGCCATCAGGGGCCCCCACTCCGTCCCGCGGTTCGTCGTGAACGATGCGAGCCACACGGTGAGAGTCTGCTTCTCGGGACTGCTGAGCAACACGTAGGCGATGATGTACTCGTTCCAAGCCTGAATGAAAGCGAAGATCGACGTCGCCACCAAGCCGGGTGCAACGAGAGGCAAGAGGATGCGGACAAATGCACCGAACCGCGTCGTTCCGTCGACCATCGCCGCCTCCTCGAGCTCACGCGGGACGCCGAGGATGAACCCACGAAGCGTCCAGATCGCAAACGGCAGGACGAATGTCATGTAGGTGATGATCACGCCGCTCAACTTGTTGACTTCGTGAACGCGGCTGAGTGTGATGTACAGAGGAATGATCAATGCGTTCAGCGGCACCATCAACACGGCGATCGTGATCACGATGAACGCCTTCCGGCCGTAGAACCGAAACTTTGCGAGCGCCAGGGCCGCGAGAAACGCGAGCGCCAGGGAAAGCGTGACAACGACGACGACGACGATCAGGCTGTTCCGGACGTTCTGCCAGAAGTACTGCCGGTGGATCGCGTCGCCGAAGTTGGCAAGCGTCGCAGGAATCGGCAACCATTTCGGCGAGTAGCTGAAGATGTTCGGCCCGGTCTTGAACGCCGTGGACACCATCCAGTAGACCGGAAAGATCATCACGACGAAGACGGCCAGACCGAGCGCGTTCCATCCGACCTTGCCGAGCTGCCTCGAGCTCACCGCACCTCGCCCGCTTTCACCATCTGCCGGATGTATACGAACGTGACGGCGAACATGATCAAAACCATCACGACGGCGATCGCCGAGCCGAGCCCGTATTCGCTGAGCCGGAACGACTCGACGAACGAGTAGACGCTCATCAGGTAGTAGTCCGCGGACGGCCGCTGGTCGAGCATGATCCAGATCTGGTTGAAGACCTGGAAGTCCCAGATGATCGAAAGGCTCGCCAAGATGACGAAGATCGGCTTCAACAGAGGAAACGTCACCTCTCGGAAGACGTTCCACGATCGCGCACCGTCGATCCGGGCCGCCTCGATCAACTCTCCCGGCACCTGTGACAGGCCCGCGAAGACTGTGATGGCCACGAACGGAATCGCACCCCAGACGACCAGCCCCGTGATGACCGCGAAGCCGCTCCACGGATTCACGAACCAGTCATGGTGGAAGAAATCGCCCGCGTGAACTTTGGTGAGCGCCCAATTCAAGATGCCGAACTGGGGATCCACAATCCAGCGCCACACGTCCACCGCGACGACGACTGGTGTCGCCCAGACGAAGACGAGGGCTCCCGTCAGCATGTAGCGCACGACGCCGCTCACTTTCACGAGCAATAGGGCAATCGCGGTCCCGAGGACCATCGTCAGCGACACGTTCACGGCTGTGAACACGATGGTCCGCACGAGGACCCGCCAAAACTGGCCGTCGTGAATGATCTGCGTGTAGTTGTCGAGCCCAATCCACTTGCCCTGGTGGCGGATCAGCTCGAAAAGCCCGTACTTCTCGAAGGACAGCCGAGCGATCAGGTAGAGGGGATAGAACAGCACCGCGCCGAGGACGACCGCGGCCGGTGCGAGCAGGGCGTACGGCGCAACGGCCCCCATGACGCGATGCCGAGACCAGCGGCGCCGCCGCCGAGAGGCGAGAGAAACTTCGCTCTCGGCGACGGTCACCCTGATCGCTCCTTTTGGCGTTGGGACCGGCTGGCTAGCCGGCGTTGAGGATCTTCGTGATCGCGTTGCTTGCCGATGTGGTCGCAGCCTTCACGGACTTGCTTCCGCTCAGGATTTGCGAGCACATGTCCTGAAGCACGTTGGCATTCTCGACATTCGCCCAGTTGGGGGACTTCGGAATGAACCAGCTGTACTTCGCCGCCTTGGCGAACGGCTCGACCTTGGGAAGGCCTTTCGTGAAGCCCACGAGGCTCGTCGCGTTCGGGATGTTGCCGGCCTTCGCGACCGCACGCATATTCGCCGAGTTCGTGAAAGCGGCGATCCAGTCGACGGCGAGGCTCTTCTTGCTGCTCGTGATCGGGACCGCAAGGTCAGAGCCACCCAGGAAAGTAGGCATGTACCGACCCTTGATGTGGCTCGGCATCGGATACGCGGCCATTACCGGTGCGAGGTCCGGATTTCCAACCTTCGGGTCGAGCGTGTACGGCCATTCCCACCCGTTCCCGACGAACGAAGCCACGCTTCCCTTTCCGAAAGGAATGCTGGGATACGGATGAGCCTCGTCCACGGTGAGAGGAGCCCGCGACAGCGCGCGCACGACGCTCTTCAGCTTCGTCAAGCCGCGAATCGCCTGCGGAGAGTTGAGCGTTCCTTTCCACTTCCCGCCCGTGCGAACTGCGATCTGTCCGCCGTAGTCGTAAACGAACCCCATAGATGCGTACCAGTTCTTCCCCGGGAAGTAGAAGGCCGAGAAGTTTCGGTCCGAACCGTACTTCTTCATCAGTTTCTTCCCGTCGACGACGAACTGATCCAACGTCTTCGGCGTACCTTTGAGGCCGGCCGCTCTGTAGTAGTCCTTGCGGTAGATGACCGCACGGGCTCCCGTGTAGTACGGGACACAGAGAAGCTTGCCGCCATAGGTGCACGAGTCCTTCAGTCCGCTGAGCCACTTCTTGGAGTTCGGGAAGCTCTTCGCCTGCATCGGGGCAAAGGCTCCTGCGGCCATGTACTTCGTCGTCTCGGTATTTCCCATCTCGACGACGTCGGGAGCATTGTTTCCAGCGATCGCCGCATCCAATTTCGTCAGATGGGTCGTCCACTGCTGATACTGGACGTCGACCTCTGCGCCCGGATGCTTGGCCTGAAAGGCCTTGGTGGCCGCGGCAACCGCCTCCGGCCAGCCGTTCTTTGCATCATCCTGGAGCCAGACCACGATCTTGTCGGCCTGCCCCTTCTTGGTTCCGCCGCTTGCGGTCGTGGCCGCAACGGCGAGCATGGCAGCGAGGACCGCCACCACGAGGAATCGAACTTTCATGTCGCCTCCCGGAGCATGGGGAGCCACGCTGGCTTCCCCAATTGGTTTAGACCACCAACCACGTCGGAGAGATTGGCACAGACCAATACGCATGTCAAGAGGCGGAGTTTTCGCCTGGTGCGGGGCTAGTGGTCTTGACCACGTCCGGGCGACTGTGCTTCCATAGGGAGCCATGAGCAAGCAGCTCCTGACCAGGCAGCGCGTCCTGGAGCTAATCGACCAGCTCCAGGTGGGAGACGCAATCCCTCCGGAAAGGCGGCTGAGCAGCGATCTCGGGATCTCGCGCCTCACCCTCCGGGCGGCGCTCGACGACCTCGTCCGCGACGGCTACCTCGAGCGTCGTCACGGCAGCGGCACATTCGTCAGCGAGCCGAAGATCGCGCAGCAGCTCACGCTGACGTCTTTCAGCGAGGACATGCGTCGCCGGGGAATGACCGCCGGCAGCAAGACGATCGAGCTGCGCGAGACGCACGCCGGCGCCGCTGTGGGCCGCGCGCTCAACGTCTCGCCGGATTCACGCGTCGTCCTCATCCGGCGCCTGCGCCTGGCCGACAGCGAGCCGATGGCGCTGGAGACGCTGCACGTCCCTGCTGACCGCGTTCCCGGCCTGACGCGCGAGGCACTCGAGAACGCGTCGTTCTATGAGCTGCTCGAGAAGGAGTACGGCGTCGTGATCGCGACCGGCATGCAGTCGATCGAACCGACCGTGACGAACGATGAGGAGTCAGAGCTGCTTGGCGTTCCGCTGCACTCGCCCGCGTTCCTGTTCGAGCGGACTTCACGCACCGTTACCGGCGAGACGGTCGAGTTCGTCCGCTCGCTCTACCGTGGCGACCGCTACCGGCTGGTGGCGGAACTGTCGCAGCGGCGTGACCGTCTGGCCGCTGCGGTGCCTTTGCAGGCCGGCGCCGTCACGGAACCGACTCCATGACACGCACGGGCGTCTCGTACTTCGGCGTCCGCATTCCCCGTCATGCACGACGCGATCTCGAGGACATCGCCGGGCGCGGGTACACGGCGGTGCTGCACACCTTCTCGGAGAACGACCTCGCGTACTACCGCGGGACGATGGCGGAGATCGTCGCGGCTTCGCACGAGCTCGGGCTCGAGGTGCAGATGTGCCCCTGGGGCGTCGGCCGCACGTTCGGCGGCGAGGCCGAGAGCCGCTGGGTGACCTTTCACCCGGAGGCCTGCCAGGTGCTCGACGACGGACGTCGGGTCGCGACTGGATGTCTCAACAACCCGGTATACCGCGCGTTCTGCAAGGAGTGGGCCGACGCGGCCGCCGAGGCGGGAACCGACTACGTCTTCTGGGATGAGCCGCACTGGACGGTGCCCGAGCATGTCGGCGTCGAGGATCCCCAGCGCTGGGCCTGCTGCTGCGACGTCTGCCGGGAGCTCTCCGGATTGGATCTCGCCGCTGGTCTGACACCAGAGGTCCAGGCGTTCCGCGAAAGGTCCGTCGTCGAATTCCTCGGTGAGATGCTCGCGCACGTCGCACAGCGCGGTGTGAAGAACACCATCTGCCTGCTCCCGCTCACCGACGGGCCTCACGGTGTGAGCGACTGGGACGCGGTCGCGTCGCTACCTCACCTCTCGGTGCTGGCGACCGATCCCTACTGGAAGAACTTCGACGAGTCGGCCGAGTCCTTCGTCGGGCGCTTCGCGCGGCTGCTCGGCGAGACAGCCGCCCGTCACGACGTCGACGCTCAGATGTGGCTGCCGAGCTTCGGGCTCACGCGCGACGAGATACCCGAGTTGGAGTCGGCGATCGCAGCGACGCGTGCTGCCGGAATCGACGACGTCTGGACCTGGGGCTACGAAGCGTGCGGGCACATGACGAAGCTCGCGACGCCCGACGCGCCGCTCGTCTGGGAGGCCGTGACGAAGGCGCTGACGGGTGGAGTCCGAACGACCGAGCGGCACCGTGTCGAGCTGCACGACCTCGATCTCCGCCCGACGGCGGAGCTCGTGCGCGTGATCAACGACGAGGACGGCACAGTTGCGAGCGCGGTCGCAGGTGGAGCCGATGCGATCGGCGCGGCGATCGACGCAATCGTCGAGCGCCTCGAGGCCGGTGGAAGGCTCGTCTACGTTGGCGCCGGATCGTCGGGCCGCGCCGCCGAGGCCGACGCTGCCGAGTGCGGGCCGACCTTCTCGACGGACCAGATCCTGGCCGTCACGAGCGCCGAGGAGGCGGCCGAAGACGACGGTGCAGCGGCCGTCGCCGAGCTCGAGCGGCTGAGCGTCGGCCCACGCGACGTCGTGCTCGGCGTCAGCGCGAGCGGTCGAACGCCCTACACTCTCGCCGCGATCGAGCACGCCTCGAAGGTAGGCGCGCTCACAATTGGGCTCGCCTGCGTCCAGGGTTCCGAGCTCGCGCGCCGAGCCGGGATGTCGATCGAGATCGATGTCGGTCCCGAGGTGATCGCGGGGTCCACGCGGCTGAAGGCGGGCACCGCTCAGAAGCTGGTGTTGAACGCGATCTCGACGATCGCGATGGTGAAGCTCGGCAAGACCTTCGGGAATCTCATGGTCGACGTGCAGGCGTCGAACGAGAAGCTGCGTGCGCGGGCAGAGCGGGCGGTCGCGATCGCGACAGCTGCGCCCGACAAGGAGGTCGCCGAGGCGATCGCGGCCGCAGACGGGGATACGAAGGTCGCCATCGTGTCGCTGCTTGCGGGTGTCGATGCCCAGACCGCGCGGTCCCGGCTGACCGCTGCGCGCGGCGTCGTCCGCGAGGCGGTGTCCGATGTCGTGGGTTGACGCGGAGCTGCGGGAGCAACCGGTGGCGCTCGAGCGCTTCCTCGACGCGGAGGCGCTCAACGCTCAGGAGATCACCCACCGGCTCCTCCGAGAGGACGTCCGCTACCTCCTGATCGTCTCGCGCGGCAGCTCGAGCAACGTAGCGCGCTACATGCAGTACCTGTTCGGAACCGTCAACCGCCTGCCCGTTGCGTTCGCGACGCCGTCGCTCTACACGGTGTACGACACGCCGCCGGAGCTCGGGCCTGCTGCCGTGGTCGGCATCTCGCAGTCGGGTGCTTCTCCGGACGTGGTCGCCGTCATCGCCGAAGCGCGCAGGCAGGGCCGCCCGACGCTCGCGATCACGAACGATCCGTCGTCGCCGCTCGCGCTCGCCGCGGATCACACGCTACCGCTGCATGCCGGCGAAGAGCGCGCGGTCGCAGCGACGAAGACCTACCTGAACTCGATCGCAGCGGTGGCCTTGCTCTCGACGGCAGGAGCCCCTCGCCGACTGGACGACCTGCTGGCGATGCCCGGCAAGGTCGCGGAGCAGATCGAAGACTCGCTCGCCGCCTCCGAAAGCCTCGACCGCTACCGCGACGTCGAAGGCGGAAGCGTCGTCGCTCGTGGCGTCAACTACGGGGCAGCCTTCGAGATCGCTCTCAAGATCCGCGAGCTGTCAGGCGCTCAATTCGAGGCGTTCTCCTCGGCCGACCTGCTCCACGGTCCGATCGCCGCGCTGAAAACCGGTCGTCCAGCGATCGTGATCGCACCGTCGGGGCGGACGCTGAAGAGCATGCAAGTCGCGGTCGAGAAGGTGCGAGAGCGCGGAGCGGAGGTGATTGCGATCAGTGACGACGCGGAGTTCCTCGAGCAAGCCGACACGGCCTTGCCGCTGGTCGCGGGAGTCTCGGAATGGCTGAGCCCGCTCTTGACCGTCGTCCCCGGTCAGGTGGCGGCCGTTCGTCTCGCGACGCTTCGCCACGTCGACGTCGACAGCCCGGTCGGGCTGACGAAGATCACGCTGACGCGTTAGCTCTAGTTTCGAGAGGCCCAGGGATCGACGTAGACGTCGTCGATCTGGGCTGTGCCGCTCAACGTCGTGAACTTGAGCTGCACGGAAGAAACACCGAGCAGTCCGAGCAGCGAGTCGAGGTTGAGCACCTGCGGGCCCGCCTCCCAGGAAGGACCCGTCGAGACCGTGGAGACCTGGAAGACACCCAGCACCTGGCCCAGCAGACCGCGCAACACGACCTCCACCCGGACGGAGCCGCCGCTCGAGCCCTTGACGAAGTAGCGCATGACGGTCGACGTCGTACCTATGCAGAGCTTCGGAGTAAGGGCCGCGCTTCCGGCGGGAAGTAACAGCGAGTTGCCGTCTCTGCGCGAATGCACATAGAAGGACTCGTTGCCGGAGACGACCCGGGCGCCCGAGAGTGACCACCCGGTCGCACCGTTCTCGAGGCCGCCGTTCGCGCCGAAGGTGTAGTAGCGGTAGTCGCCGAACTGGGCGAACGGCTGCGACGTCAAGCCACAGTCGTTATTCAGGCCGAGCAGGGAACCGCCCGCGCTCGCTGTCGAAACGCTGAACGCCGCTGCGACCAGGATCATCAGAGTCGCCAAGAGAAACTTCCAGCCGAGACGCGCCGCCACCTTCGCCCTCCCTTACCGCAGTAACCCCTTACGGGCCTACGCTCAGTCTTGCCTGCTGCCTAGCGCTCGCATCACCCTCCCGGGGCATCTGAATCACTCGTTTCAGGGATCCTTGGCGGGACGCCCTCGCGCGCGTCAAGCAGTAAGGCCGGAATGCCGATCTTGGCGGCATGGCGACTGCGGCCTCTTCCGTTGCGACCGAGCGCGCTCCGGCGGCTACGACCCTCGATCCGGACGTCGACAGGCACATCGGGGCCGTCCGCGAAAGCGAGGCCGAACGGCCGAGCGGCAGGAGCCTCTATGCGGGCCTCTTCTTCGCGAGTGCCTTTCTCGCCACGGCAGGTGCTCTGGCCTTCTTGCTCTCGTCGTCTCGCTCGCCGGGTCTCGTTACGGTCGTCGGCCTGATCCTGGCGTACGCCGCCGCGTCGCATGCACGCTTCGAGGTGGGGACCGGCCTCTCTCTGCCGACTGCCCTCGTGTTCGTCCCGATGCTCTTCCTGCTCCCGCTCGGGTATGTCCCGCTCGCGATCTGCGCTGGGCTCCTCGTCGGCGCTGCCACTGACCTGCTCAGGCGTGGCCTGCCACTCGAGAAGCTGCTGCTCGTTCCGCTGAACTCCTGGTACTCGATCGGCCCGGTCATCGTGCTCGCCGCCGCAGGTGAAGCCCGGCCTGGGCTTGAGCACTGGCCCGTCTACCTCGCGGCGTTGGGAGCCCAGTTTGCTGCGGACTACTTCATCCAGGCGCCTTATCAGCGCTTCGTCAACGGCGTCCCATTTCCGCTCGCCGCGCGTTTCATGTCGTCGGCATTCCTCGTCGACGTCGCGCTCGCGCCGGTCGGCCTCCTGGTCGCCTTCGTCGCCGTCGACCATCCAGTGGCTCTGACCTTCGTTCTGCCGCTGATCGGACTGCTCGTGATCTTCGCGCGCGAGCGGCAGGTTCGGATCGACCACGCGCTCGAGTTGAGCCATGCCTACCGGGGAACTGCACTGCTCCTCGGCGACGTCGTTGAGGCCGACGACGCATACACGGGCAGTCACAGCCGCGATGTCGTGACCCTCGTCCTCGAGGTGTCCGATCGGCTGGAGCTCAATGCGCGCGACCGGCGCGACGCGGAGTTCGCTGCGCTGTTGCACGACATCGGCAAGATTTGCGTTCCTGCGGAGATCATCAACAAGCCGGGGAAGCTCGACGAACACGAATGGGC
>Ga0070701_10001021_pt1 | contig 10192 bp, 5 predicted proteins | sample KBSK5102metaG_FD_65451 | JGI IMG/M metagenome (GOLD analysis project Ga0070701, IMG submission 65451) | Corn, switchgrass and miscanthus rhizosphere microbial communities from Kellogg Biological Station, Michigan, USA - KBS K5-10-2 metaG | ecosystem: Host-associated > Plants > Roots >... | reverse complement strand
GCACGCATTTCACTTTGGTCCCGAAGACGGCCGACTAACGGCGGCAGCAACGCCGGACTACAGGGCGGCGCTCGCGTCGCCACCGAGCCCGGTGTTCAAGCTGACGCACAAGATCTCCGCGAACGCGGCATCGGATTCGTTGCTGCAACTACTTTGCGGGTTCGGCTCGGGCAAATTCGACGTGCAGCAGGAGCAACAGAGCGAGAATGGTGGAGTGCCAAGATGATTCGTGCGGCTTAGCCGGGTCTGCATCGTCGAGCTTTCCCCAACCGCCGTCGAAATTCTGGATCGCGACGACGTGCCGGACGAAACCCGGGGCCACGCGGGCGCCCTGGCGCGCCAAACAGAGAAATGCGGCGGCTTCGAGCTTGAGGTCATTGACCATAGTCGGCTGCTCCTCGAGAATCGCAGCAACCGCGCGGTACATCTCCTCCGCAAACCCCAGCGGCGCGGCCAATTTGCAGCGGTTGTCCTGAATCCAGACCCATGCCAGTAGCGCGTGCGTGAGGGCGTAGCCGCCGGCTTTGACTGCGTTGACGAGCACGTCGGCGAACCACGGGGGTAGCCCCTGTCTATCGCAATAGAGCGCCGCGGCGAGGATACGGTCCCCATGGGTCTGCACATGCTCCCAGTCATCGGGCCGAAGCGGGTTGTTGGCATCGGCGATGCGGCGAAGCACGCGCAGCAAAGGCGCCTCTTTCGGTCGCTCGGCCAGTACCTGATCGTAGCGCTCGAGGGCATCGGCGAACTGGGGGACCCCGAAGCGCCGGTGCATGACGTCGAGAAACAGTAGGCCGTAGGGCTCGCGCGTGCGGTTGATGAAATCGATCGCGTTCGCAACCGCACTGCGAACGTGTACCTGGCTCAGCATCGCCTGATCGTATCATCCGGTCTCGAGAGGGGCTAAACTCTCGAAAACAATAACGATTCCGAAGAACGCGAAACTCGGGGGGGAATCCGCGTGCGGGTAACGTTATTGGCGTTGGCCTTTGTCGTAGGCCTGCCCGCCTGCAACGGTGACGGCAGCGGAGGCGAAAGCTCCGCTTCCTCGCCCTCGCCGTTCCTCGACGTAACGGCCGCCTCGAAAATCGCCTACCAAGTCGGCTTCACGGAACCCTCATTCATCCGGAGAGACTTGAAAGGTCTGCTGACCTCGCAAGTCTTGTATATGACGATCGGCGGCGCAGCGGCCGGCGACTGCGACGACGACGGCGACATCGATTTGTTCATTACGTACGGCAACACGGGCGGCGCGAACGGCGGCGGCGGTCCCAACCGCCTCTATCTGAATCGGCTCGCCGAGCAAGGCAAGGGACTACTGTTCGAGGACAATGCCGCCGCGGCAGGCGTCGCGAACACCCGTCCTGGCGGCAACGACAACGATCGCCACGCCGGGCCCGCCTTCGCCGACATGGATGGCGACGGCGATCTCGACCTGTTCGTCAGCGGCATCCACGGCGACCCGAGCAAGATCTACGAGAATCGGGGCAACTGCGTGTATGCGGACGTCACCTCGAATTCACCCGACGTCGAGCAAATGGTCGCTACACAAACGATCTCCGCAGCATTCGGAGACTACGATCTCGACGGCGACCTCGATATGTTCCTGACCCACTGGGGCACGCCCGATGACCTCTATGGCGATCCGCCGACGCGTCAGACCGACCACCTGTGGCGAAACGAATCCGATCGCTCCGGCATTCGTTACGTGAACGTCAGCGCAGAGACGGGAGTCTCGGCGTTGACGAGGCTTACCCGCGCCTCCGACTTCCATGGTCAGGTTCAGATCGGCGACTTTACGTTCACCGCGACTTTCGCCCGCATCGACGGCGACGTTTGGCCCGATATCGCCATCGCGGCGGACTTCGGCACGACCCAACTGGCCATCAACAACGGTGACGGGACGTTTCGAAGCCTCGCCAATCCGGTGCTACGGGACGCCCAGTTCGGCATGGGGTCGGCGCTCGGCGACATCGACAACGATGGCGATCTCGACTGGTTCGTCACGAGCATCCTGGGACCCGGTGACGAGAAGGTGAACCTGAAGCCGTGGGGCAACCGCTTCTACACGAACGACGGCAGCGCCTCTCTGGTCGTCGACGAGACGAAACGGCTCGGCGTCGCGGACGGCTCGTTCGGGTGGGCGGCCTGTTTCCTCGATATCGATAACGATGCCGATCTCGACATTTATCACACGAACGGCTACCCGGTACGGTTTCTTACGCCCGCCGACGCTTACGGCTCCGATCCCAGCAGGGCGTTCGTGATGAATCCGACAGGCACGTACACCGACGAAGCGGAAACCCTCGGACTCGCCGATCGTGCTTCGGGACGCGGCGTCGTGTGCGCGGACTTCGATCACGATGGCGACACGGACATCCTCGAGCTGACCGAAGCGACGGGCAATTCCGCCAGGTTGTGGGAGAACCGCAGCGCGGCGGCCGGTCGACGCTCTCTGCGCGTCAGGCTCGAGGGATTGCCGCCCAATACCGAGGCCGCGGGCGCTCGAATCTTTGCGCGGGTCAGCGATGTCGCGCAGATGCGTGAGGTCATGATCGGCAGCAACTACGCGTCGCAGAATCCGACGATCCAGATCTTCGGCCTCGGCTCGGCGACGATCGTCGACGAGCTTCGCGTAGAGTGGCCGGCGAAAAACTCGAGCGCGGGCCCGATTCAGCCGCCGCCCACTGTATTGCACGCTGTCGCGGCCGGCCGGCCGGGCGAGACCCTGACGATCCGTCATCCCGATCTGCCGGCGCCTTGAGGCCCGAGGACGAATCGCTGAGCGTGATGAAGACTGGCTTCTTGGTGATAGCGCTATCGATGGGCGCGGCCTGCGATATTGTCGGCGACGCTGATTCGTCGTCGACGCGCGATGACCGTCGTGTGTCGGTCGCCCGGATCTGGAACGAGGTTCTAATCGAGGGAATTCGGCACGATTACGCGCGTCCGACTGTGCATGCCCGGAATCTCTGGCATAGCTCGGCCGCGATGTACGACGCCTGGGCCGCGTACGACGACACGGCATCGACCTGGCTGCTCGGCAAGACGCAGGCAGGATTCAACTGCGAGTACACGCCGCCGGATCGTCCGCGCGATCGGCAACGGGCGCGCGAGGAAGCGATCAGCTTCGCGGCTTACCGCATCGTCCGGCATCGCTTCCGAAACTCGCCGGGCGCCGATTTTATCGCACGGCTTGCCGACGCCACGATGACCAAGCTCGGCTATGACATCGGCAACACGAGCGCGGCCTACGAACGCGGCTCGCCGGCGGCGCTCGGCAATCATATCGCCGAGTGCTACATCGCTTATGGCATGCAAGACGGTTCGAACGAGGCGAACGCGTATGCGCCGCAGGTCTACGCGCCTCTCAACCCGCCGATCGAACCCGAGGAGCACGGCAACCCCAACATAGTCGATTTGAATCGGTGGCAGCAGATCTCGCTGACGCTCTCGATCGACCAATCGGGCAATGTCGTCAACGGCATCCCCGAATTCGTCGGTCCCGAATGGGGCAGGGTGCAGCCTTTTTCGCTTACGAGCGAAGACCGGACGATGTGCCACCGCGCGGGGTTCGAGGTCCCCGTGTACTACGACCCGGGTCCGCCGCCAATGACGACGAATCTGCCCCACGAGTACAAGTGGACGCACTCGCTCGTGGCGGTCTGGTCGTCGCATCTCGACCCGACGAAGGGCCACGGCGCGGACCTCATCGATATCTCGCCGGCGCATCTCGGAAACATCCAAAGCTATCCGAAGACGTTCGAAGAGCATCGCAACTTCTATGACCGGCTGCGCGGCGGCACGCCGAATACCGGCTACGCCGTCAATCCCGCGACGGGCGCACCGTATGCACCGCAGCTCGTGCGGCGCGGCGACTACGCTCGCGCGATTGCGGAGTTCTGGGCGGACGGCGTGGATTCGGAGACGCCGCCGGGACACTGGTTCACGATCGTCAATTCGATTAGCGAGCATCCCGCCTTCGTCAGAAGGTTCGAAGGCGTCGGCGACATCCTCGGCCCGCTCGAATGGGACGTGAAGATCTACTTTGCGCTCGGCGGTGCGATGCATGACGCGGCGATCGCGGCCTGGTCCGCGAAGGGTTGCTACGACTACGTCCGACCCGTGTCAGCGATTCGCGCGATGGCCGATCGTGGCCAGAGCAGCGACCCCGCCGATCCCGACTGTCCCTACCACGTGGACGGCCTCGAATACATCGAAGACCCGAGCGATCCCGCCGGCGACGGCAGCCACCGCGTGATCGACTGTGTGCGCCCGCGCGATCCTCTCGCCGACGATCCCGATGTGCCCGGCGTCGATGCGCGAAACGTCGGCAAGATCAAGCTCTGGGCTTGGCGCGGGCCCGCATACATCAGCAACGCGAATTTCGATGTCGCGGGCGTCGGCTGGATTCTGGCGGAAGACTGGTGGCCCTATCAGCGCCCGACCTTCGTGACGCCGCCGTTCGCCGGTTATATTTCCGGGCACTCGACGTACTCGCGCACGGCAGCCGAGCTCGTGACTCTCTTCACCGGGGATCCCTATTTCCCTGGCGGGAAGAGCGAGTTTGCGGTGCGGAAGAACAAGTTCCTCGTCTTCGAGGACGGGCCGAGCGTCGATCTCACGCTCGAATGGGCGAAGTACACGGATGCATCGGACCAATGCAGCTTGTCGCGGCTTTGGGGCGGCATCCATCCGCCCGCCGACGATCTTCCGGGGCGCCTCATCGGCATGAAGCTCGGCCCGGCGGCGTTCGAGCACGCGCGAGACTATTTCAACGGCAATCGGTGACCGGCGAACGGCGAATTCGCTTGCATTCACAGCCACGCGCCGAACGTGCGCCCCCGCCAGCATCGACTCATCGTATGGAGTCGAGCTAAACTCATGAAACAATAACGATTTCATAGAACGGAAAAGGACTCCCCCCGCGTGCGGATGACATCAGTCGCGTTGGCCTTCGGCGTGAGCGTGACGCATCCCGCGTCTTCTGCTCCGCCACCGTTCGTCGACGTCACGGAAGCCTCGAATATCGCCTACCGAGTCGGCTACACGCGTCCTTCCTACATCACGCGAGACAACAAAGGCCTGCTCACCTGGCAAGTGGTGCACATGACGATCGGTGGCGCGGCGGCCGGCGACTGCGACGGCGATGGCGACATCGATTTGTTCATCACGTACGGCAACACCGGCGGAGAGAACGGCGGCGGTGGCCCCAACCGCCTCTATCTGAACCAGCTCGCCGAGCAAGGCAACGGGTTGGTGTTCGTGGACCATGCCGCGGAAGCCGGCGTCGCGAACACGCGTCCCGGGGCGCTGAACAACGATCGCCACAGCGGTCCCTCGTTCGCCGATATGGACGGCGACGGCGATCTCGATCTATTCGTCGGCGGTATTTACGGCGACCCGAGCAAGATCTACGAAAACCAGGGCAACTGCCGGTTCGCCGACGTCACCTCGAATTCGCGGGACATCGAGCAGATGGTCGCGACGCAGACGATGTCCGCGGGGTTCGGAGACTACGATCTCGACGGCGACCTCGATATGTTCCTGACCCACTGGGGCACGCTCGACGAGTTGTATGGCGAACCGCCGACGCGTCAGACCGAGCATCTGTGGAGAAACGAGTCCGACGGATCGGGAATTCGCTATGTCAACGTCAGCGAACAAACCGGCGTCTCCGAGTTGACGAGATCGATCCGCGTCGCCGATTTCCATGGTCAGGCGCAGATCGCGGACTTCACGTTCACGGGGACGTTTGCGCGCTTCGACGGCGATCTATGGCCCGACCTCACCGTTGCGGCGGATTTCGGCACGACTCAGGTCTTCATCAACAACCGCGACGGCACTTTCCGGCGCCTCGAGAACGCGGTGCTGCGCGACGCCCAGTTCGGAATGGGCTCGGCGCTGGGCGACATCGACAACGATGGCGATCTCGACTGGTTCGTCACGAGCATCTTGGGGCCCGGTGACGAGAAGGTGGACTTGAAGCCGTGGGGCAACCGCTTCTACTCGAACGACGGCACCCCTTCTCTGATCGTCGACGACGCCGCACGACTCGGCATCGCGGACGGCTCGTTCGGCTGGGCCGCTTGTTTCCTCGACATCGACAACGACACCGATCTCGACATCTATCACACGAACGGCTACCCGGTGTCGTTTCTCACACCGCAAGACGCCTACCAGACCGATGCCAGCCGGGTTTTCGTGATGAACGACGCAGGCACGTACACCGATCAAGCCGACGCGCTGGGACTCGCAGCACGCACTTCGGGGCGCGGCGTGGTTTGCGCGGATTTCGATCACGACGGCGACGTCGACCTCTTCGAGCTGACGGAAGCGCCCGGGAATTCCGCGAGGCTGTGGGAAAACCGGACCGCCGCGGCCGGCCGACACTTTCTGCGCGTCAAGCTCGAGGGTCGGCCGCCGAACACCCAGGCCGCCGGCGCGCGGATCTTTGCGCGCATCGGCAACACCGAGCAGATGCGCGAGATCATGATCGGCAGCAACTACGCGTCGCAGAATCCGACGGTGCAAATCTTCGGTCTCGATTCGTCGACGATCGTCGACGAGCTTCGCGTCGAATGGCCGCCGACGAGCTCCGGTGCAGGCCCGGTACAACCGCCGGCCACGGTTTTGAGAGGCGTCGCGGCGAGCAAGCCGGGCGAGACGCTGTCGATCAGACATCCCGAGGCGCAGCCGCGCTGAAACGCGACATCGAATGCGTATTTGATCTCGATCAAAAAAAACCGGTGCAGAGACACCGGAACGAAATCGGAGGGGGGAATATGTTGAAGCTATCGTTACCGCGGGTCGTGCCGACCGTGACTCTTGCCGCGTTGCTCGTCACGGCCGCGCAGGCTCAGACGCGGGCGCCGTTCGAGCTCCTGCCCGACCGATCCGTCGCCAGGAACTGGAGCGAGGCGCTGATTTTTGCGCTGCGTCGTGACACGGGCCGCGTCGCCTACAATGCGCGCGTCGTCCATCAGTTCTCGGTCGCCGTCTACGACGCGTGGGCCGCTTACGACACCGATGCACGGCCCTACTTGCTCGGTGAGACCGTCAACACGTTCGCCTGCCCTTACGCTCCGTCAGGCCGTCTCGAGCACTCGGCGGCCGCGCAAGAAACCGCGATCAGTTACGCCGCCTATCGCTACTTGCGTCACCGGTTCGGACAGTCGCCCGGCGCAACAGAGTCGTTCGCCGTATTCGACGACGTCATGAAGCATTACGGGCTCGATCCGAGCTACACGTCGACCGACTATCAGCACGATCCCGCGCCGGCGGCGCTCGGCAACTACATCGCCGATTGCGTGATCCGCTTCGGGCTCGGCGACGGGTCCAACGAAGCGAACAACTACGCCACACGTTTCTATGCGCCGGTGAACCCGCCGCTCGACCCGTTCGACGCGCACAGCATCGATGCGCTTGTCGACCCCGACCACTGGCAGAAGCTCGCGCTCGCCGTTTTCGTCAACAAGGTTGGCCGCACGATCCCGGCGCCCGACTTCGAGACGCCGGAGTGGGGCTTTACTTCGCCGTTCGCCATGACCGAGAAGGACCGTACTGTCTTTCGGCGCAACGGCGCGGACTTCTGGGTCTATCACGACCCGGGCAAACCCGCGCTGATCTCCGCGACGGATCCGGACGCCATGCCCGACGAGTACCTTTGGGGGTTTTCGCTCGTCGCGACCTGGTCCGGCCAACTCGATCCTTCGCGCGGCCACGGCGCCACGCTCATCGATATTTCACCGGCCGGTATCGGCAACGCCGGGCCATTCCCGAAGACGATTCCGGAGCTGCGCGGCTTCTACGACTTTCTGGGCGGCGGCGACAACAGCCCGGGACACGCGAAGAACCCCGTGACCGGACGCCCTTACGAACCGCAGCTCGTGCGTCTCGGCGATTATGCACGCGCGTCGGTGACCTTCTGGGCCGACGGTCCGTTCACGGCGGAAACGCCCGCCGGGTCCATGATGCTGATACTGAATCAGCAGATCAGCGATTCGCCGAGCTTCCAGAAGCGCATCGGCGGCACGGGCCCCGTCGTCGACGACCTCGAGTGGGACGTCAAAGCCTATTTCGCGCTGAGCGGCTCCATCCATGACGCCGGCGTCACGACCTGGAGCCTCAAAGGCTGGTACGACTACGCGCGGCCCATTACGGCGATCCGCTACATCGGAACGGTGGGCCAGAGCAGCGATCGCGCCGATCCGGACTGCCGCTATCATCCGCAGGGCATCAAGTACCTCGAGGATCCCAGCGACCCCGCCGGTGACGGCAGTCATCGCATCGTCGATTGCGTGCGCCCCGGCGATCCTCTCGCCTCCGGCGGCGCCAACGTCGGCAAGATCAAGGTCCTGGCCTGGCGGGCTCACCGCTTCGTGTCGAACGCGAATTTCGATGTTGCCGGTGTCGGCTGGGTCCTGGCCGAGGACTGGTTTCCGTACCAGCGTTCGAACTTCATAACGCCGCCGTTTTCCGGCTTTACGTCCGGTCATTCGACGATGACGAGCGCCGGCGCGCAGGTGCTGACGCTGTTGACGGGCAACCCGTACTTTCCATCGGGCCTATTCGAGTACCCGATCGAAGCGAACACCTTCCTCAAGTACGAGCAAGGGCCGAGCGCGCCGTTCAAGCTGCAGTGGGCTACCTACTTCGACCTCTCCGACTCTGCCGGGATGTCGCGCCTCTGGGCCGGTGTGCATCCGCCCGTGGACGACGTCACGGGGCGGCGGCTCGGGCGCGACATCGGCGCCAGAGGCTACGAAAAGGCAGTAGGCTATTTCTCGGGCAAACGCTCGTCCGGTGGCAAGGAAATCGGCGACATCTTGTCCCAGTCAGGCCGCTGAAACGGGAGCGATGGCGAAACTCAGGGCGGATCAAGCTTTCGCGCTCGCGCTCGAGCACCATCGAGCCGGCCGACTGGCCGAGGCGGAGCGGGGTTATCGAGGCGTCCTGGTAGACGAGCCGGAGCACGCGGACTCTCTGCATTTGCTCGGCGTCATTGCGCTGCAAACCGGGAGCTTGGAATCGGCTCTCGCGCTCGTTCAACGGGCCGTGGCTTTGCGGCCCGACGCGGCGGTCTGCCGGAACAATCTCGGACAGATTTTCGAGCGGTTGAAAAGGGACGACGAAGCGGCGCGTTGCTACGAGGCGGCGATCGAGCTCGACGGCGGCTACGCGGAGGCCTACAACAATTTGGGCTACGCCCGAGCGCGGCAGGATCGCACCGCGGACGCCGAGGCTCTCTATCGAACGGCCATCGATCTCGACCCCAAGTACGCCGAGCCGCATACGAACCTCGGCAACCTGCTCAAGGATCGAGGCGAGCTCGACGCGGCGATCGGCTGCTATCGGCGCGCCGTCGAGCTACGCCCGGACTTGTCGGAGCTCCACAGCAACCTTCTTCTTTCGCTCCACTATCACCCCGCCTACTCGCCGGCCGACCTCGAGCGCGAGCATCGCGCTTGGGCCGAGCGGCACGTCGCGCCGCTCAAAGCGCTGCGCCGTCCGCACGAGAACACAGCGGAGCCGGACCGCCGCCTCCGGGTAGGCTACGTGTCGCCCGATTTTCGCGAGCATCCGGTGGGGCGCTTCGTTCTGCCGCTGTTCCGCGAGCACGACCGCCAGCGGATCGAGGTCTTCGCGTACTCCGACGCGATGCCGCCGGACGACGTCACGGGCATGGTCCGCGACCACGTGGACCGCTGGCGCGACGTATCGACTCTTTCGGACGAGCTGCTCGCCGACGTCGTCCGCGCGGACGCGATCGACATCCTCGTGGACCTCGCCGCCCATTCGGCGCGCAACCGACTGCTCGCGTTTGCACGCAAGCCGGCGCCGCTTCAAATCACCTATCTCGCCTATTGCAGCACGACGGGCGTTGACGCGATCGACTATCGAGTGACCGACCGTTTCCTCGACCCGCCGGGTGAGACGAGCCACTACACCGAGACGTCGCTACACCTGCAGCACTGCTACTGGTGCTATGCCGCACCGCCAAATTTGAAGCCACCACCCACGACGCAGCGTCACGGGGGCCCGCCGACGTTCGGTTGCCTCAACAATTTCGCCAAGGTCAGCGATCTCACGCTCGACCTCTGGGTGCGCCTGCTACGGCGCGTGCCGGAGGCCCGGCTCCTCATCTATGCGCGCACCGAAGCCCATCAAGCCCGCGTTCGCCGAGCGTTGC
>Ga0070701_10001020_pt1 | contig 10201 bp, 10 predicted proteins | sample KBSK5102metaG_FD_65451 | JGI IMG/M metagenome (GOLD analysis project Ga0070701, IMG submission 65451) | Corn, switchgrass and miscanthus rhizosphere microbial communities from Kellogg Biological Station, Michigan, USA - KBS K5-10-2 metaG | ecosystem: Host-associated > Plants > Roots >... | reverse complement strand
GCATCTCCTCGAACTGCAGGAATCGCTGCGCCGAACCGAAGTAATGTCGACGCTCGGCGCGCTCGTTGCCGGCGTCGCTCACGAAGTGCGCAATCCGCTGTTTGCGATCTCGGCGACGATCGACGCGTTCGAAGGACGCGCTCTCAATCAGGCGGTGCTCGACGATTACACGACGCGGCTGCGCGTCGAGCTCGAACGTTTGAAGGAGCTCATGGCCGATCTTCTCGAGTACGGCCGCCCTTCGGATCCCGATCTGCGGCTCGGAACGCTGCGCGCGCCGATCGAGCAGGCGCTGCGCTCGACTGCCGCGCTCACGGTGTCGCTCGACGTGACCGTCGATGCATCGATGACGAACGGTGAGACCGAGGTGATGCTCGATGAGCGGCGGCTGTCGATTGCGCTGCGCAATCTGCTCGATAACGCGATCCGCCATTCGCCGCGCGGCGGTCGCGTCGACCTGCACATCGAACGACGCCCGGATTGGGTCGACATCGTCATTCGCGATCGCGGCGAAGGATTCGGCGAAGACGATCTGCCGCATCTGTTCGAGCCGTTCTTTACGCGCCGGCGCGGCGGTACAGGCCTCGGCCTGTCGATCGTCTACCGCACAATCGAACAACACGGCGGCTCGATCATCGCGGAGAACCATCCGGACGGCGGCGCACTGATGCGCGTCCGTCTGCCGCTTGCGGGAGACTGATGAGCAACGCAATCCTCATCGTCGAAGATCACGAAAACGTGCGCCTGGCCATCCGCGACTATCTCACCGCGCGCGGATGCACGGTGACCGAATGCGACACGTGGCGCGCGGCGGAGGCGATGCTCGCGCGCGGCGGCATCGACGCGGCCGTCATCGACTATCTGCTCCCCGACGGCAACGCGCTCGAGCGCATGCCGCGCCTCCGCGCCGCGGCTCCGGGCGTTCCGCTCGTGATCCTCACCGGCCACGGATCGATCGACCTCGCGGTGCGCGCGATGAAAGAAGGCGCCGAGTATTTCCTCACCAAGCCCGTCGATCTCGCGGCGGTCTGGCTAGTGCTCGAGCGCGCACTCGACGCAGCCCGCGCGCGGAGAAACGACTCCGCAACCAAAGCAGTTCGCGTGCGCGAGCGCATCGATCCGTTCCTCGGCACGAGCCGCGCCATCCGCGAGCTCGAGGAGCGCGCGTCACTCGTCGCGGCGTCCGAATCTCCGGTCCTCATTCAGGGCGAGACCGGAACGGGAAAAGGCGTGCTCGCGCGCTGGCTGCACGAACACGGGCCGCGCAGCGGAGAGCCGTTCGTCGATCTCAATTGCGCCGGACTCTCGAAAGAGTTCCTCGAGTCCGAGCTTTTCGGTCACGAGAAAGGGGCGTTCACCGGCGCGCTCTCCGTGAAGCCCGGACTGCTCGAGACGGCGCATCGCGGAACGGCGTTTCTCGACGAGATCGGCGACGTCGATCCGGCCGTGCAGCCTCGCCTGCTGAAAGTCCTCGAGGAGAAGCAGTTTCGTCGAATGGGCGACGTTCGCATTCGCACCGTCGACATTCGTCTGATCGCGGCGACGCATCACGAGCTGCAGACGCTCGTTGCCGAACATCGCTTTCGCGAGGATCTCTACTTTCGCATCAGTACGATTCCGCTCCGGATGCCGGCGCTGCGCGAGCGCGCCGAAGACATTCCGGCGCTGGCGTCGTCGCTGCTGCGCGGAATGCGCGCGGACGCGACGCTCGACGAACGCGTCGCAGCGTCACTGCAGAATCACGCGTGGCCGGGAAACGTCCGCGAGTTGCGCAACGTGCTCGAGCGCGCCGTGCTGCTGGCGCGCGGCGGCGCGATCTCCGTCAATCATCTGTTGTTCGACGACACGCGCAAAGGTCGCGAGGCCGACACGAGCGGTCTCACGCTCGATGAGATCGAACGCCTTCACGTTGAACGAGCGCTGGCCGCGGAACGTGGCCGCGTCGAGCCCGCCGCCGCCCGCCTCGGCATCGCGCGCAGCTCGCTCTATCACCGCATCCGCAAGTTCGGCATCGATCTGTCGCAGTTCTGATCAGTTCGTCCGGATCCTGTACAAACGCGCGGTTCGTGCAAAACGCAAACAACTGATTTAAAGCCACTTAGCGATGTGGCACCCGTGGTACGCCGCCAGCAGTTGTGCCGAGCCGCATGTCGATCACACGTTTGCTGGTTGTCGATGACGAAGAGCCGATCCGCTACGCCGTTCGCGAGTATTTCGTTGCACGCGGCTACGCCGTCGATTGCGCGCAGGAACTCGAAGAAGCGGAAGCGCTGATCAACACGAAGCCGTACGACATCGTCATCGCCGACCTGCGGCTGACCGGCATTCACGGCGCCGAGGGGCTCGAGCTCGTCGACTTCGTTCGAGAGCGGGGCGGCGCGAAAGTGATCCTGCTGACCGCCTACGGCACGAGTGAGATCCAGCGCGCGGCGTTCGCGCGCGGCGCCCACGGATTCCTGCACAAACCGACACCGCTTTCCGCGATCGCGGAGATCGTCGCCGCGCTCGCGGCCGACGGCGCCGAAAGGGAGAACTGCTGATGAAAAAGAAAGTACTGCTCGTCGATGACTCGAACACCGTTCTGCTGATGGAAAAGATGATTCTCGCGAAGGGGCCGTTCGAGATCATCGTCGCGCACGACGGCGTCGAAGGGGTCGAAAAAGCGAAGAGCGAACAACCGGACGTCATCCTGCTCGACGTGATGATGCCGCGGCTCGACGGGCTCTCCGCCTGCGCCGCGCTTCGCTCCGATCCGGCCACCGCACACATCCCGATCGTGATGGTGACGACGCGCTCCGAGGAAGCGAACATCGAGACGGCGTTCCGCAACGGCTGCACCGATTACGTGACGAAGCCGATCAACGCGGTCGAGCTGCTCGCGAAACTGAACGACATCCTCGACGCGAACGCGGCGGTGGCGCAGTGAAGAACGAAACGCAGCGTCCCTTCATCGAAAAAGTCACGCAGGACACGCGCGATTACGTGCAGTCACTGCTCGACGAAATGCAGCGCCTCAGCCGTTCCGTCGCTGAGCTCGAAGTCGAGATTCAGACGCGCGATCAGCGCGAGCTGCGACTCGCGCAGCGCATGGCCGCGGTCGAAGCGGAGAGCCGCAACTTCGCGACGCGCTACGCGGAAGTCGAACAGCAGAACGCGAATCTCGCGAACCTGTACGTCGCGAGCTATCAGCTGCACGGAACGCTCGACCGCGACCGCGTCGTCGCGGCGATTCAGGAAATCATCATCAATCTCATCGGCTCCGAACAGCTCGTGATCTGGGAAGCGGAAGATGACGACACGCTGCGGCACGTCGGCTCGTTCGGCGTCGACGCGGATGCGTGGCGCACCGTCGGCGCCGGCGTCGAAGACGGCCTGATCGGCCTCTGCCTCGCCACGCGCACGCGGTTCATCGCCGGCGAGAGCGCCATTCTTCCCGCGGGCCGCGAGAAAAATCTCACTGCGTGCATTCCGCTGCTGCTCGACGACCAGCTCGCCGGCATGATCGCGATCTTCGAGCTGCTGCCGCAGAAAGAAGGTCTCGCACCGGTCGATTACGAGCTCTTCGAACTGCTCGCGTCGCACGCCGCATCCGCGCTGTATTGCACGCGCCGCGCACCGGCCGCCGCGGGAGCTGCGCAATGACGGTCGCGATTGCCGAAGCGGGCGGCGTCATGCCGAACCACGTCCGCGCGACGTGCTTTCTGCAGCCCGGCCAGCTCATCGTGTCGGCCGAGCCCGCGGCCATCACCACGATCCTCGGCTCGTGCATCGCGGTTTGCCTCTGGGATCCGCGCACCGCGATCGGCGGGATGAACCACTTCATGCTGCCGATCCCGGTGACCGGCCACTCGGCGTCCGCGCGCTTCGGCAATGTCGCGATGCAGCAACTCGTCGATCGCATGCAGGCAGCCGGCGCGCAAATCAGCAGCGTGCGCGCGAAGGTCTACGGCGGCGCGTCGATGTTTCCCGTCGCCGGACGCACCAACCATCTCGGCTCGCAGAACGCCGACCTGGCGATCGCTTTCCTGAATCGCGCGGCCATTCCGGTCGTCGAACGCAATCTCGGCGGCACGCGCGGCCGGAAGCTCGTCTTTCACACCGATGAAGGGACGTCATGTCTGAAATTGATTTGAACGAGCTGTTCGCAACGTTCACCGGCGAATCGGCCGACGACATCGCGTCGCTCGAAGCCGGACTGCTCGCTCTCGAAGAATCTCCGGACGATCGCGAGCTGCCGCTCGAGCTGCAGCGTCACGCGCACACGCTAAAAGGAAACGCGGCGTGCATCGGACTGCACGCGATCACCGAGTTCGCGCACGTCTACGAAGACGTGATCGAAGGGATCGCGCGCGGCGAGCGCAGCGTCGACAACGAGCTCGTCACACTGATGCTCGGCGGCATCGATACGTTTCGCCGTCTGGTCGAAGAGCTCGACAACGGTACGCTGCGCGACGCCGATCGCGATCTGATGCGCAAGCTGCGCGGCGCCGCTGCGGTCTCGTCATCAATCTCGACGACGGAACGAGCCGTGGGCATCGCGATCGCCGACGCAATGCAGCGCGCTCCGCGTGCGCAATCCGTTCGCGTCGCGGCGGCGAAGCTGAACCGCATGCTCGATCTCACCGGCGAGATCGCGATCGCCCGCGGACGCGTGCACGACATGGTCACTCGTCTCGGCGACGGCGAGCTGGCCGAGCTCGAGCGGCAGGCAAACCTGCTCCAGCTCGAGTTGCAGGAGCTCGTCATGCGCGTTCGCATGGTGCCCGCCGGGCCGCTGTTCCGGCAATACGCGCGAACGATTCGCGACGTGAGCGTCGCGCAGGGAAAGATCGCGCGGCTCGTGACGATCGGCGACGACACCGAGATCGACACGACGATCGTCGAATCGCTGCGCGACTCGCTCATGCACATGGTGCGCAATGCGGTCGATCACGGTCTCGAAACGCCCGCGGAGCGAGTCGCGAAAGGAAAGCCGGCCGCCGGAACGATCACGCTCGAAGCGAAACACGATGCGGAGAGCGTCGTCATTCGAATCTCGGACGATGGCGCGGGGCTCGACCGCGAAGCAATTCGTGCACGCGCGCGCTCGAACGGAACTTCCGATTCGGAAGTCTTCGATCTCATCTCCTCGCCAGGCTTCTCCACTTCTCCGGTGCTGACGGAAGTGTCGGGACGCGGAGTCGGGATGGACGTCGTCCGACGCGCGGTCGAGTCGCTGCGCGGAACCATCAGTCTCGAGTCGAAGCCGCAGCACGGAACGACGTTCACGATTCGACTGCCGCTGACACTCGCGGTGATCGAAGGCTTCGGCGTTTCGGTCGGCGACGAAAGGTACGTGGTCCCGATCGACCACGTCGTCGAATGCGTGCAGATGCCCGCCGGCACGAAGCACGACGAAACGGGCGTGCTGCTGCTGCGCGACGAGGTTCTTCCGTTCGTCAGACTGCGACGCCATTTCCGAACGCCGGGCTCGTACAACGGACGCGAGAACGTGCTGATCGTCCGGCACGGAGACGCGAAAGCAGGCCTCGCCGTCGATGAGCTCCATGGCTCGAGTCAGACGGTGATCAAGCCTCTCGGCGATTACTTCGGCAGTGTGCCGGGCGTCGCCGGATCGTCGGTTCGCGGCGACGGCAGAGTGGTCCTGATTCTCGACGTCCCCGCATTGCTTCACAACGTGGTCGGCAATCACCGCGACGGAGCCACGGCATGAACACTCACCGCACTCATTTCCTGATCGCGCTCGTACTCCTGGCAATCGCACTTCCCATGCGCGCTGCCGATTCACCATCGACGCAACAGCCGCAATCGCTCGCCGGCTGGGACCGCAAATTCACCCTGCGCTCTGCGGACGGCCGCTTCCGGCTGAACGTTGGCGGGCGACTGCAGGCGTATTACGAGAGCCTTCGACCGGACGCGGCGACCGATCGAGCCGTCAATGGCTCCTCGTTTTCGGAAAAGCCGCTCGCCGCGGAGACGAGTCTCTTCCGCATCCGCCGCGCGAGGATGGTGATGGACGGCAACCTCTACGATCCGTCGCTCGAATATGAAATGCAGCTCGAGCTCGCGGGCTCGTCCGCGACGCTGAAACGCGTCTATCTGAACTGGAAGCAGAGCGACGCGCTGCAATTTCGCGCGGGCCGCTTCAAAGCACCGTTCGGCCGCCAGCAGCTCGTCTCGATCTTCAAACAGCAGCTGACCGACCGCTCGCTCGCGTCGCTTGAATTTACGAAGGGCGACGACGACGGCGTGATGGTCTGGGGCACTCCGCGCAACGGCGTGTTCGAGTACTACGCCGGCGTTTTCAACGGCGAGGGGCCGAACAAAAACTCACAGCAGGATTCGCGCAACCAGTGGTTCGCGCGCGGCGTCTGGTCGCCGCGAGGCCGCTTCGCCGCGTCCGAAAGCTCGCTCGGCTCTTCATCGAAACCGCAGTGGTCGTTCGGCGTGAACGCCGGCGTCAACGGCGGCTGGCTCTTCGACGTGAACGGCAAACCGGGAGTGCAGGCACCGATGCAGAGCTGCCGCAACGACACCTGCGTCATCGATCACGGCGATGACGCATCGGTGCGATCGGCCGGCGTCGACGCGGCATTCACCTGGAACCGCTTTTCATCGACCGGCGAATGGTTCCGGCGCCGGATCGATCCGCGCCAGCAGTCGCTGCGCAGCGTCGAAGCGAACGGCTGGTATCTGCAGACCGGCTGGTTCGTTCAGCCGGAGAAGTCCGAGGCGGGGCTGCGATATGGCGTTGTCGATCTCGACAACCGCGTCGCCGGCGACACCTCGCGCGAGATGTCCGCGTTCTTCAATCGCTACCTCCACGGTCACAACTACAAGTTCCAGACGGAGCTGACGGAGATTCGCACCGAGACGCCGCAGCACGATTCGCGCGCTCCGGCGGAGCTCCGCGACCGCCGGCTCCGCGTGCAGCTCGTCGTCTCTTTCTGAAACGCCGTTCAACGAAGCATCGAGGAAGGATCTCAACAATGAAGTTCAACATTCGCCGCCGTCTCATCGCCGGATTCATGACCACCGTCATCCTCGGCGCCGTCGCCTCGTTAGCCGTTCTGCAACTGCTGACGCAGAGCATTCATCAGCTCGACGACGTCATCAACGTCTCGCTCACCATTCGCCAGAAAGCAAACAAGCTGTCGCGCGATCTCCTCGAAATGGACAACGCGATGCGCGGCTACGTCATCGACCCGGCGAATTCGAAAGAGCACGACCGCAAACGAGCGGCCGATGACATGTTCGCGGCCGACGTCGACGAAATCAGAAAGCTCTCGCGGTCGCCCGAGATCACCGCGGCCGTCAATCGCATCGGCACGCTCGACGAGACATCGGTGAACGTCGCGGAAGACGAGATCGTGCAACTGATCGCGGATCGGAAGACGGAGGAGGCGAAGCGAAAGTACGTCGTCACGTACACGCCGATCCGCGATCAGGAAAAAGTGTTGATCAAACAGTTGCTCGATGTCGCCGTATCCCAGGCCGATCAGGCCATTGCCGCCGCCCATCGTCGTTACGAAACGACGCGCGTCGTGACGTACAGCCTGGTCGGCGCGCTGATCGTGTTCGGCATCCTCCTTTCTCTGCTGATCGCCCGCACGCTTTCGCGGCCGATCGTCCGGATGTCGCAATCGGCGCTGCGCGCGGCCGCCGGCGACCTCGGCGACGCGCTCGAATTCGACCACCGCAACGATGAATTGGGCGAGCTCAGTCGCTCGATGAATTCGATGTATGACTACCTGCAGTCCATGGCCGGCGTCGCCGATCGAATCGCCGGCGGCGACCTCACGGTGAAAGTCGAGCCTCGATCGCAGCAGGATGCGTTCGGCATCGCTTTCTCCTCGATGCTGCAGAAGCTCGCGGAGATGATCGGCGAAGTGCGCGCGGCGGCATCGGCGCTGGCGAATGCGTCCGACCAGGTATCCGCCACCGCGCAAACGGTGTCGTCCGGCAACAGCGAGCAGGCCGCCGCGGTACAGGAAACGACGGCGAGCCTCGAGCAGATGAACGCTTCCATCTCCGCGAACGCCGACAACAGCCGTCAGACGGAAGTGATGGCGAAGAAAGGCGCGTTCGACGCCGAGGAGAGCGGCGGCGCGGTGCGCGAGACCGTCACGGCGATGAACTCGATTGCCGAAAAAATCTCCATCGTGGAAGAGATCGCGTATCAAACGAATCTCCTCGCGCTGAACGCGGCCATCGAAGCGGCGCGCGCCGGAGAACATGGTCGCGGATTCGCCGTCGTCGCGACGGAAGTGCGCAAGCTCGCCGAGCGCAGCCAAGTCGCGTCGCGGGAGATCAGCGGACTGGCTTCGACGAGCGTGCGCGTGGCCGATCGAAGCGGATCGCTGCTCACGAGTCTCGTCCCCGCGATCCGGCGCACGGCGGAACTGGTGCAGGACGTCGCTGCTGCTTCCAGCGAACAGGCGACAGGTGTCGCGCAGATCAGCCAGTCGCTCGCGCAGGTCGATCAGGTCACGCAGCGCAACGCATCCGCGGCCGAGGAGCTCGCGGCGACGGCGGAGGAGATGGCGTCGCAGGCGGAAGCGCTGAAAAGCCTCGTCGAATTCTTCCGTCTTCCCGGCAACACGTATCACGCGCTCGTTCCCGCGCAGCAACCACCGCAGCCGCGTGCCGCGCTGGTTCCGCACTTCGGACCTCTGCGTCCTTCGGTGGTCCATGCGTAGCGCGGCGTTCGTCGTCGTGTTCCTGATCGTCGCGCTGCCCGCCGCCGCGCAGATCCAGGACAACAGCTTCCTCGTGGAAGAGGCGTACAACCAGGATGCGGGCGTCGTGCAGCACATCTCGACGTTTCAGCACGGAACGCGCGGCTCCGACTGGCTCTCGACGTTCACGCAGGAGTGGCCCGCGAGCGGACTGAAAAACCAGCTCAGCTACACGCTGACGGCGACACGCGCGGGAGCGCCAAGCGGCTTCGGCGACATCACGCTGAACTATCGCCGCCAGCTCCTCGGCGATGCCGGCGCGCGCGTCGCTTTCGCTCCGCGGCTGAGCATCGTGCTGCCAACGGGCGATGAACATCAGAACCGCGGCGCCGGCGCGACCGGCGTCCAGCTCATGCTGCCGGCGAGCATCGTCCTCGGCGAGCACTTCGTCACGCACTGGAACGCGGGCGCAGCGTTCACTCCTGCGAAGGAAACGCGTACCTGGACCGCCGCGCAGAGCGTCGTCTGGCTCGCGCGTCCGCGATTCAACGCGCTCGTCGAAACCGTCTGGTCGCGCACCGACGGAGATCGAGGCAGCCGCGAAACGTCTCTCGTGATCTGCCCCGGAATCCGCTGGTCGTATGACTTTCCCGGCGGGCTGCAGATCGTGCCCGGCATCGCGCTGCCGATCTCGCTCCGCGATCCGCACGATCGCAGCGTCTTCACCTATCTCAGCTTCGAACATCCGTTCACGAGGAGCGCGCGATGACCGATCAGTACCTCACGTTCTTCATTCGCAGCGAGGAGTACGCGGTGGCGATTCTCCGCGTGAAAGAAATCATCGAGTTCGAAAGCGTCACGCGCGTTCCGGCGATGCCGTCGCACGTGCGCGGCGTCATCAATCTGCGCGGCGCCGTGCTTCCCGTCATCGATCTCGCGGCGAAGTTCGGACACGGAGAATCGGTGCCGGCGCGAACGACGTGCATCGTCGTCGTTGAAACGCAAATCGATGGCGACGTGCTCGTCGCCGGCGTCATCGCCGATGCGGTCTCGGAAGTCGTCGATCTTCCCGCGCAGCAGATCGAACCGCCGCCGCAATTCGGCACGAACGTGCGCGTCGACTTCCTCGGCGGGATGGGAAAGCTCGACGGCCGCCTCGTGCTCATCCTCGACCTCGACCGCATCCTGACGCCGGTCGAAGCGCTCGAAATCGCGAGCGCCGAAACCGCCGGCGAACCGGGCGAGCCGATCGTTTCCGAAACCGCAGCCGTCGCAGCTGGAGCCTGAGCGTGCGGTCATGGTGAGCACGACGGAGTTCCGGCTGTTTCAGAATCTCGTTCATCGCGAGGCGGGCATCGCGTTGTCCGATCACAAACGCGCGCTGCTCACGGGCCGCCTCGCGCCGCGGCTGCGTGCGCTCGGCATGGAGTCGTTTCAGGCGTACTACGACCGCGTCTGCCGCGATGACGCCGAGCGCGTCCGGATGATCGACGCGATCTGCACGAATGAAACGCGGTTCTTTC
>Ga0070701_10001019_pt1 | contig 10211 bp, 5 predicted proteins | sample KBSK5102metaG_FD_65451 | JGI IMG/M metagenome (GOLD analysis project Ga0070701, IMG submission 65451) | Corn, switchgrass and miscanthus rhizosphere microbial communities from Kellogg Biological Station, Michigan, USA - KBS K5-10-2 metaG | ecosystem: Host-associated > Plants > Roots >... | reverse complement strand
GCGCGAAGCCGCCGGCCATGTCGCCGTAGAGCGTCGCGTAGCCGACCGCCATCTCGCTCTTGTTGCCCGTCGTCAGCACCATCTTGCCGGTCTTGTTCGAGATCGCCATCAGCAGCACGCCGCGGCAGCGCGCCTGGATGTTCTCTTCCGTCGTGTCGGGCGGGAGCCCTGCGAACACGCCCTTCAGCGCGGCGAGCGTCGTCTCGAACATCGGCTCGATCGACAGCACCTCGTAGGAAACCCCGAGCACCTTCGCTTGGCTTTCCGCGTCCTCGCGGCTCATCTGCGACGTGTAGCGCGACGGCATCATGACGGCCTGGACGCGGCGCGGGCCAAGCGCGTCGACGGCGATCGCGAGCGTCAACGCGGAGTCGATGCCGCCCGATAACCCGAGCACGACGCCGGCGAAGGCATTCTTCTCGACGTAGTCCCGCGTGCCGAGCACGAGCGCGTTGTACACGCGCTCCGCCAGCGGCGGCACCGGAGTCGGCGTCGTCGCGACCGGAACCGGCCGGCCGCCGCGCCGCTCGAGCTCGACGACGTACAGGTTCTCCTCGAACAACGGAGCACGGAACTGCACTTCGCCGGCCGCGTCGACGACGACGGACCCGCCGTCGAACACGAGCTCGTCCTGCCCGCCGACCATGTTGACGTAGACGAGCGGCAGCGAGTTTTCCTTCGCACGCGCGGCGAGCACTTGCTCGCGGACTTGCTGTTGCGTGCGGTGAAACGGCGAGCCGTTGCTGACGAGGATGACGTGCGCGCCGGCCTCGGCCGGCGCGCGCACGGGCTCGGGCAGCCAGGCGTCCTCGCAAATCACGAGGCCGAACCTGTAGTCGTCGATATCGACGACCGTGGCGCCCTGCCCGGGCGTGAAGTAGCGCTTCTCGTCGAACACGGCGTAGTTCGGCAGCGCGACCTTGCGATGGTTGGCGAGCACCTTCCCGTCACGCAGCATGGCCGCGCTGTTGTAGATCGCGTCGCCCTCGTACTCGGGGTAACCGACGTAAGCCGCGATGCCGCGGACCTCGTCGCGAACGAGCGCGAACGCCGCCTCGACGCGGCTGCGAAGCCCGCGATGCAGCAGCAAGTCCTCGGGCGGATAGCCGCAGAGCGTGAGCTCCGGGAACAGCACGAGGTCGCAGCCCATGCGGCGGGCGCGTTCCGCGCAGTCCAATACCTTTCGAGTGTTCGCGTCGATTGCGCCGACGCGCGTGTTGATCTGGGCGAGCCCGATCTTCACTTCAATGCCGTGGCCATGGCCTCGCCGAGATCCGCGAGCGAGCGAACCGTGCGCACGCCTGCTTTCTCGAGGGCCGCGAACTTCTCTTTCGCGGTGCCCTTGCCGCCCGAGATGATCGCGCCTGCGTGTCCCATGCGCTTGCCGGGCGGCGCCGTGACGCCCGCGATGTAGCCGACGACGGGCTTCTTGACGTTCTTCGAGATGTATTCGGCCGCGGCCTCCTCGTCGGAGCCGCCGATCTCGCCGACCATGATGATGCCCTTCGTCGCGGGGTCCTTCTCGAACAGCGCGATGCAGTCGATGAAGTTCATGCCGCGCACGGGGTCGCCGCCGATGCCGACGCACGTGCTCTGCCCCAAGCCGCGCAGCGTCGTCTGATTGACGGCTTCGTACGTCAGGGTTCCCGAGCGCGACACGATGCCGATCGAGCCCGGCTTGTGAATCGAGCCGGGCATGATGCCGATCTTGCACGCGCCCGGCGTGATGATGCCGGGGCAGTTCGGGCCGATCAGCCGCGTCGGCGTCCCCTTCAGCACGGCTTTCACCTTGACCATGTCGAGCACGGGCACGCCTTCCGTGATGCAGACGACGAGCTCGACGCCGGCGTCGGCCGCCTCGAGAATCGCGTCGGCGGCGAACGGCGCCGGCACATAGATCATGCTGACGGTCGCGCCCGTCGCCTTCTTCGCTTCGGCGACCGTGTCGAACACGGGCAGGTTCAAGTGAGTCTCGCCGCCTCGACCCGGCGTGACGCCGGCGACGACCTTCGTGCCGTACTCGAGGCACTGCTGCGTGTGGAACGTGCCCTGCTTGCCGGTCAAGCCCTGGCAGATCACCTTCGTATTCTTGTCGACCAAAATGCTCATCAGGCGGCTCCGGCCAATTTCACGACTTTTGACGCCGCGTCGGTGAGCCCAGTGGCAGCCACGAGCTCGAGGCCGCTCTTGTCGAGCATCTCGCGTCCCTTCTCGACGTTCGTTCCTTCCAGACGCACGACGACGGGCACGCCGACGTGCACTTCCTTGACCGCCTTGATCACGCCCTCGGCGATCGTGTCGCAGCGAACGATGCCGCCGAAGATATTCACGAGGATCGCTTTCACTTTCTTGTTCGTCAGGATGATCTTGAACGCCTGCGTGACGCGCTCGGCCGTCGCGCCGCCTCCGACGTCGAGAAAGTTCGCCGGCTCGCCGCCGTGAAGCTTGATGAGATCCATCGTCGCCATCGCGAGGCCCGCACCGTTGACCATGCAGGCGATGTTGCCGTCGAGCGAGACGTAGTTGAGGTCGTTCTCGTGAGCCGCACGCTCGCGCTCGTCTTCCTGCGCCTTGTCGCGCAGCGCCGAGAGCACCTTCTGCCGGAACAGCGCGTTGTCCTCGATGTTGATCTTCGCGTCGAGCGCGACCACGCGGCCGTCCTTCGTCACGATCAACGGATTGATCTCGACGAGGCTCGCGTCGCGCTCGCGGAAGAGCTTCACGAGCTTGCGCATCAGATCGCGCAGCTCACCCTGCTGATCGGCGTTCAGCCCGAGACCGAAGCCGAGCATGCGCGCCTGGTAGTCCTCGAAGCCGCCGGCCGGATGCAGCGTCAGCGTGAGGATCTTTTCCGGCGTCTTGTGCGCGACCTCTTCGATATCCATGCCGCCGGCAGCCGACGCCATGACGGCGATGCGCTCGGAGCTGCGGTCGACGACCAGGCTCAAGTAGAGCTCACGCGCGATGGCCGACCCCGCTTCGACGTACACGTAATCGACCGGCAATCCTTCGGGGCCGCTCTGGTGCGTCACGAGGCGCTTGCCGAGCATCGCTTTGGCGAGCTGCTCGACCTCTTCGGGAGACTTCGCGAGCTTGACGCCGCCGGCCTTGCCGCGGCCGCCCGCATGGACCTGGGCCTTGACGACCCAAAGGTTGCCGCCGAGCGCGGCCGCGGCGTTCTTCGCCTCGACCGGCGTCGTCGCGACTTGTCCTTTCGGAACTGGAATGCCGTACTCGGCAAACAACGCCTTCGATTGATACTCGTGCAAATTCATTGGAAAACGGTCTCGGCCAATTGGCGGGCGGCGGTATTCTCCACGAAACGTCGAAGAGTGCGCAAACCTGCTCCGCGCGACCGCGCGCGAAATCACGACAGCTCTCTCCCGGCCATGCGGCCGAAAAACCTCCGCCGGGTGGTGCCCTCCGTGGAGAACTGAGACCTGAGTCGCCCAGCCCATCAGGCGAACGCACATAATGTCGGCCACCGAAACGCGTTCGAGGTACTAATGTCCGACCCCGCTTCCGAGCGCTCGGGCGCTCCCGCCGCAGAGCTCATTCAGGTGGTCGCCAACGTCCCGCGCTGGGCGTTCTTCCTCGTCTTTGCGCTCTCGGGCTTCTCGGGCCTGATTTACGAATCAATCTGGTCGCACTACCTCAAGCTGTTCCTCGGTCATGCCGCCTACGCGCAGTCGCTCGTGCTCATCATCTTCATGGGCGGGATGGCGATCGGCTCTTGGCTCGCGGCGCGTTTTGCCGCCCGCTTGAAACAGCCCATCCTCGTTTACGCCATCGTCGAAGGCGTCATCGGCATCGTCGCGCTCGTGTTCCACAAGACCTTCGTCGGAATGGCGGACGCCTTCTACTTCTCGATCCTGCCCGAGATCGGCAGCTCGATGCTCGGCGGCGCGTTGAAGTGGACCGCCGCAGGCTCGTTGATCCTGCCGCAGTCCGTGCTGCTCGGCATGACGTTCCCGCTGTTGAGCATGGGCTTACTGCGCCGCTACCCTAGCGAGCCGGGCGCGAGCTTGGCGATGTTGTACTTCACGAACAGCATCGGCGCGGCGATCGGCGTGTTGGCCAGCGGCTTCTGGCTCATCAACGTCGTCGGCCTGCCAGGCACGATCATGTCGGCGGGGATTCTGAACGTCGCGATCGCCTTGGTGGTATGGGCGTTGCTGAAGATCGACACCGGCACAGCCCCTATGCCGGCAGCGAAGCCGGCACAGGCTGCCGGCGACGGAAGCTTGGCGATCCTGTTCTTCTTCGCCGCCGGCGTGACCGGCGCGGCATCGTTCATCTACGAAATCGGCTGGATCCGCATGCTGAGCCTCGTGCTCGGCTCGACGACCCATTCATTCGAGCTGATGTTGAGCGCCTTCATTACGGGGCTCGCGTTCGGCGGCCTTTGGATGAAGCGGCGCATCGACAGAATCCGGGATCCCGTGCGCTTCGCCGGATGGGTCCAGGTCATCATGGGCGCGCTAGCCGTCCTCACGATTCCACTCTACGTGCAGACGTTCGATTGGATGGCTAGCTTGCTGTCGGGTCTGCAGAGCTCCGATACCGGCTACTCGTTGTTCACGTTGTTCAGCCACGGTATCGCGCTCGTCGTCATGGTGCCGGCGACTTTCATGGCCGGCATGACGCTGCCGTTGTTCACGCACGTGCTGCTGCGCTCAGGGCACGGCGAAGGCGCGATCGGCCGCGTCTATGCGAGCAACACGCTCGGCTCCATTCTCGGCGTCCTGTTCGCCGTGCACGTCGGATTGCCGCTCCTCGGGCTCAAATCCTTGATCGCCGTCGGGGCCGCGCTCGACGTCACGCTCGGCCTGTGGCTGATCCATCGCAGCGGCGCAGCCGAGCGCGTATACGGGCCACTGCTGCGTGCCGCCGCCGTCGGCGGCCTCGCGCTCGCCGTGGTCGCCGCAGCCGTCCACGTCGATCCGCGACGGCTCGCCTCCGGCGTCTACCGCTATCGCTCGGCACAACTCGACGAAGGTGCGAGGGTGCTCTATTACCGCGACGGCAAGGCGGCGAGCATCAGTCTCATCTCCGTCGGATCCCAGCTCGTAATCGCGACCAACGGCAAGCCCGACGCGTCCATCACGATGGACCCGGACGGGCGATCCACAACCGACGAGATCACGATGGTCATGGCGGCGGCCTTGCCGCTGGCGTACAACCCCGATGCCAAAGAGATCGCGAACATCGGCCTCGGCTCGGGTCTCACGACTCACACGTTTCTGGCCGACCCGGGGGTCGAGCGCGTCGACACGATCGAGATCGAGAGAGCGATGGTCGAGGCGGCTCACGGGTTTGGCGATCGCGTAGCGCGTGCGTTCGCCGACCCTCGCAGCCGGATACATCTCGAGGACGCGAAGACGTTCTTCTCGCTCGAGCAGCGCAAGTACGACGTCATCGTGGCTGAGCCCTCGAATCCGTGGGTCAGCGGCGTTGCGAGCTTATTCTCCGAGGAGTTCTATCGAACTGTCCCGAACTACTTGAAGGCCGACGGCGTCTTCGTCCAGTGGCTACAGCTCTACGAGTTCAATGATCAGCTCGCCCAGTCGGTGCTGAGAGCTCTGTCGCAAACGTTCGACGATGTCGCCGTCTACAATACCGACAACTTCAACGTGCTCATCGTCGCCAAGGCGAGCGGGGCACTGAGACGCCCCGACTTCGCTCGCGTTTTGAGGGGCACACTGGGGGCGGACCTCGCCGTCGTCGGGCTCGAGTCCGATAACGATTTCCTAGTCCGCAAGAGCGGCTCGTTGCCGCTCATCGAAGCCGTATTGGCGCAGTCGCGAATACCGGCTAACTCCGACTACTTCCCGTTCTTAGACTTGCACGCAGGGCGTGCTCGCTATCGGGAGCAGACGGCGACGATGTTCCGTACGTGGGGTGTCTCGCCGCTGCCGATACTCGAAATGCTCGGCATGGAGACTTTCGACTACGGAACCGTGGTTCACGAGCCGACGTTCGGGCGCACGACGCTCATCAACCGCGCGCTGGCGGTGCACGCTGCGATCGGCGAGCGTGAAAATTGGTCGGGGGTCGCACTCACCCCCGCAGCGACGCTTGTCGACCTCCTCAGCGGATCCTGCGACGCGACGAAGCAGGAAGACGCTTGGCTCACGGCGTTTCACACCCTCGCCGAGGAGTCGCTGCCGTTCCTGCGACCGACCGACGCGACGTCACTCGTCGTAACGGCGCTGCCGGCCGAGTGCACAGCAAGTCTGTCGCCGCGGCTCAAGACTTGGACGGACCTATATCGGGCCGTGGCGGGGCGCAATGCCCAGGGCATGGTTGATCATGGCGAGGCGGCGCTGCAGGAGCGGGACGCAAAAGACGGACGTCTCTATTACGCGCTGGGCGCAGCAATGTTGGGCCATCTCGCGATCGGCCAAGCCGATCGCACACTGCAGCTGTGGCGCGAACGGCCCGAGCCCCTGCAACGGCTCAGCGCGACTCCCGACATCGAGCTCGTCATCCGCGTGGCCGAGAAACGGCTCTCAGATGGAGTCTTGGTCTCGCAACGGCCAGCCACGCCTTAAGAGCGCGCCCCTCGCCTTGCTCCGGCGACTGCGTCGAACGTTGTCGAGCCAACATGCACCTTTTGACCGCCGTGATCACGCCCCCGGCGATCGTGTCGCAGCGCACGATGCCGCCGGAGTGCGGGCGAGCGTAGTCGCGCTGCATTCGAATTGATTTCATCTCGCAAAGCGAGTGCGCCGCGGTAGGCGACTCCAATCAGGTAGAATTCCGCGCCATGTCCGCCGTCGATGCCGTCGACACGCAGCGCGCGAAAGCGCCGCCGCGTCCAGCAGCCAACTCCTCGGTCACGGCTGACTTCGCCTGGCGCGTCCTCGTTCTGTTGAACCTGTTCCGCCTGTCTGTCGGCGCGGTGCTGCTGGCCGTCTTCTACTTAGTCGACTCGCCGCGCATCGTCGGCGAGACCAACGAGACGCTCGCATGGTGGGCGCTGATCGGTTTGCTCGCGGCGGGTTGCGCCTTTCTGATCCTGCTGCAGCAGCGCGTGCCGAGCACGCGCTGGCAGACGTATCTGCAGTTTGCGACCGACCTCGTCGCCGTCGCGCTGCTGATCCACGCGAGCGGCGGCATCTCGAGCGGGTTGGGCGGCGTGCTGATCGTATCTGTCGGAACGCTGGCGCTGTTGCTACCGCCGGAGCGCGCATTGCTGCTCGCGGCCGTCTCGACCCTCGTGTTGCTCGGCCAGCAGACCTATGGGCAGCTGCAAGGCGTCACGACGAGCGCGCAATTCGCGCCCGTCGGCATTCTCGGCGCCGTCATCTTCGTCATCACTTCCGTCGTGCAGCTGCTGCGCACGCGACTCGTGGAGACGGAGGCGCTTGCCGAGCAGCGAGGTATCGACCTACGCAACCTCGTCGAGCTCAACGACTACATCATCCAGCACTTGCGTGAGAGCATCGTCGTCGTCGACGGCGAGGATCAGATCCGTTTGATCAACGAGTCCGCCGTCAAGCAGCTGGCCACGCCAGCCCGCCCCGGCGAGACGAATCTCTCGACGGTCTCACGGGAGCTCGCGGTGGAGCTGCGCCGTTGGCGTGGCGGGAGCAACGTCGATCGAACTCAAATGGCGTTCAGCTCGCCGGACGGCACGAACATTCAGCCGCACTTCGCGCCCTTGAGCAGCGGCCGCGACGGCGGCGTCGTGATCTTTCTCGAGGACACGTCGCTGATCGCCGAGCGCGTCCAGCAGGCGAAGCTGGCGGCGCTCGGGCGCTTGAGCGCGAGCATCGCGCACGAGATCCGCAACCCGCTCGGCGCCATGAGCCATGCCGGCCAGCTGCTCGCGGAGTCGCCGAGCATGGGGAAGGACGAGCACCGGCTCACGGACATCATTCGCGTGAACTCGCGGCGCGTGAGTCAAATCGTCGAGAGCGTTCTCGCGCTGTCGCGGCGCGAAGCGGCGCGGCCCGAAAGCCTTCAGCTCGTCCCGTGGGTCGAGGATTTCACACGCGAGTTCGTGCAGACGCTCGAGCTCTACGAAGACGCCGTGGCCCTCGCGCCCGGCTACGCCGAGCTCGAAGTACGGATGGATCCCACGCACCTGCATCAGATCCTCTGGAATCTCTGCGACAACGCCGTCAAGTACGCGAGCGCCGCGGCCGGCGCAATCGCCGTCGAGCTCGCGTGCGGCGTTCTCGAGTCCTCCGGCAGACCGTATCTCGAGGTCGCGGACCGCGGGCCCGGCATCACGCCGGACAAGGTCGAGCAGATATTCGAGCCTTTCTACACGAGCCAGCCGGGAGGCACGGGGCTCGGCCTGTACATTTCTCGTGAGCTCGCCGAGCGCAACGGCGCCGCGTTACGCTACCAACCGCGCGCCGGCGGCGGCAGTGTGTTTCGCATCGTGTTCGCCGACCCGAAGCGCTGGCAGTCGAGCGAAGACTCCCTATGAAACCGATCGCCCTCGTCGTCGACGACGAACCACACATCTGCGAGCTCCTGTCGATCACGCTCGAGCGCATGGATATCGCTACGCGCACGTGCCTCGACATCACGAGCGCCAAGCAAGCGCTCGGCGAGCAGCCGTTCGACCTCTGTCTCACGGACATGCGCCTTCCCGACGGCGACGGGCTCGAGCTCATCGAGTGGATTCAGCGCGAGGCCCCCGGCACTCCGGTCGCCGTGATCACCGCGCACGGCAGCGTCGAAGCCGCGGTCCGCGCCCTGAAGCTCGGCGCGTTCGACTTCGTGTCGAAGCCGCTCGACTTGAACGATCTGCGCAAGCTCGTGACAGCGGCGTTGAAGCTCAAGGGCACGGCCGTGCCGCGCAGCGCGGCGACCGACGGGCTCGTCGGCCAGTCCCCGCCGATCGAGCGCGTGCGCGCGATGGTGGCCAAGGTCGCGAGGAGCCAAGCGCCGGTGCACATCTCGGGCGAGTCGGGTACGGGAAAGGAGCTCGTCGCGCGCATGATTCATGAGACGGGGCCGCGGCGCGAGGGGCCGTTCGTGCCCATCAACTGCGGCGCGATTCCGACCGAGCTCATGGAGAGCGAGTTCTTCGGCCACAAGAAGGGCAGCTTCACCGGCGCCGTCAGCGACAAGGTCGGGCTGATCCAGACGGCCGAGGGCGGCACGCTGCTGCTCGACGAGGTCGCCGATCTGCCGCTGCATATGCAGGTCAAGCTGCTGCGCGTCATTCAGGAAAAGACGATCCGGCCCGTCGGTCAGGCGAACGAGATTCCTGTCGACGTCCGCATCTTGAGCGCGACGCACAAGAACTTGGCCGAGCTCGTGGAAGAAGGAACCTTCCGCGAGGATCTGTTCTACCGGATCAACGTCATCGGCCTCAACGTGCCGCCCTTACGCGAGCGCGGCGAGGACGTGCTGATGCTCGCGCACCACGCGTTGACGCGGCTCGCCTCGGAGCAGGGAGTACGCACGCCGCACCTGACTCCGGCCGCTCAGGAAGCGCTGCTCGCGTATCGATTCCCCGGCAACGTGCGAGAGCTCGAGAACATTCTCGAGCGCGCCTTGACGCTTTGCTCGGGCGACGAGATCGACCTCCCCGACCTGCACCTGCGCGACGACGGCGTCGATGGCGGCGACGGCGACCATTCGACGCCGCGGGCCGGCAGCGATCGCGGCGCCCCGCTCGGCACGCAGCTCGAGGAGATCGAGCGCGACGCCATCGTCGCGGCGCTCGAGCAGACTCGCTACAACAAGACGGCCGCCGCCAAGCTGCTCGGCTTGACGTTCCGAGCGCTGCGCTATCGCATCAAGAAGCTCGGCATCGAGTAAGCAGCGGCTGTCATAACTCTGTCGCTCGCCGCCGAAAACCGCTGACAATTTTGGTCAGTTTGTGTCCGTTATTCGTCTGTCGCCGGCGAGCGCCCGAGCGCAATATGTCGAACGCCGAGTCGCCGTCGCCTTCGCGCGCGGCTTCGCGCCTTGCGCTCCTTCGAAGTTGACATAGCACGAAGTGCTTGGCACACCGCTTGCAAAGTCCGCCGTCAGACGCGTGGGCGTCATGTGCTTACGAACAACCACATCTCTCACTGGAACCGCTAGAGGAGCTTTGAAATGACGAAACTGCAAAAGGGCTTCACCCTCATCGAGTTGATGATCGTGGTGGCCATCATCGGCATCTTGGCCGCCATCGCGATCCCCGCGTATCAGGACTACACGATCCGCGCGCAGGTCTCGGAGGGCATGAACCTGGC
>Ga0070701_10001014_pt1 | contig 10222 bp, 10 predicted proteins | sample KBSK5102metaG_FD_65451 | JGI IMG/M metagenome (GOLD analysis project Ga0070701, IMG submission 65451) | Corn, switchgrass and miscanthus rhizosphere microbial communities from Kellogg Biological Station, Michigan, USA - KBS K5-10-2 metaG | ecosystem: Host-associated > Plants > Roots >... | reverse complement strand
TCTACCCGCGCAAGAACGTGGATCCCGAGAGCTTTGATACGGAGCGGCTGCCCTGGGTCGGCGTATACATCGCGATCGAGGATAAGCACCTGATCGAAGAGGGCGGCTTCGAGGAGATGCCGTACTTCTACGCGCGCTGGACCGTGAATCCGTCCGAGGTCTACGGCCGTTCGCCGGCCATGATGGCGCTTCCGCACATCAAGACCGCGAACCAGATGCAGCGCACGTTCCTGAGCGCCGGGCACAAGGCGGTCGATCCGCCGCTCTTGCTGCCGGACGAGGGCGTGTGGAGCGCCCAGGGCCGCACGATCGACATTCGGGGTGGTGGCCTCACGTATGGAGGCCTGGACCCGATCACGGGGCGCAAGCTGATCGAGCCACTCTACACCGGCGCGCGTCTGGACCTGACGGAGACGATGCTCGAGACCGAGCGCGCCGTGATCAAGGACTGGTTTCTCGTGACCCTCTTCCGCACGCTGCTCGAGGACCCGCGGAGCAACGTGACGGCGACCGAGATCCTGCAGCGCGCGCAAGAAAAGGGCGACATCATCGCGCCCCAGGCGGGACGCCTGAAGAGCGAGCTTTACGGGCCGCAGATCCAGCGCGAGGTCGGGATTCTGCTCCGCCAGGGCCGCCTGCCGCCCCCGCCTCCGGCGCTGCTCGAGGCGGGCGGGGAGTATGAGATCGAGTACGTCTCCGAGGCCGCGCGGTTACAGAAGAGCCGTGAGGTATTGGGAATTCGTTCGACCTTCGAGTTCGTGACCGCGGCCAGTGCGATCGACCCGGCCGCGCGCTTCGTGATGGACATGGCCGAGGCGAGCCGACGGGTGGGCGAATACGAGGGCACGCCGAGCGACCTCATGCGCACGCCGGATCAAGTGGCGCAGATGATGGCGCAGGAGGCCGAGAAGCAGCAGGCGGCCGAGCAGCTTGCGATCTTCCAGCAGGGCGCCGCCGGGGCCAAGGACGCGACCGCCGCGCTGGCGCAGGCCGCGCAGGCCGGCCAGACGCGGAGTGCGACCCCGGGTGCCGCGTGATCCGCAGTTCACGGCGAAGCTGCTTCGCGGGGCATACGCGGAGGTCTTCGGGGTTCCCGGGAGGCGCACGAAGTCGCAGGAGCTCGTGCTGGCGAACCTGGCGAAGTACTGCCACGCGCGGACGACCACGTTTGTGTCGGGAGACTCGCATGCCACGGCCACGCTCGAGGGCCGCCGGCAGGTGTGGGTCGGTCTGATCCTTTTCTACCTGAGCCTTTCGGACGAGGACGTGGAGGGCATGGCCCGGTACCTGGCTCAGCGAGAGAGCGAGGGGGGTTTCTGATGGCCGAGACGACGCCTGCGGGGCAGACGCCCGCCGCAGGGCAACCGAACGGAGCGGCACCGGACTGGCTGGCCGGCGTGGCTCCCGAGCAGCGAGGCATGGCGGAGCTCAAGGGCTGGAAGAGCCCGGCAGACGTGTTCACTTCGTATGCGAACCTGGAGAAGTACCACGGGGTCCCGCCGGAACGTCTGGTGCGTCTGCCGGAGAACCTCGACGATACCGAGGCATTGGCGTCGGTCTATGGGCGGCTCGGGCGCCCGGAGAAGCCCGAGGGCTACGGGATCGAGGGTGCGGACGCGGAGCTGCTTGCGGCGCTTCATAAGCACGGCCTCACCACGCGCCAGGTGAAGGGCCTGCACGAGGTACTGACCGCGCGTTCCAAGACCGCTCAGGAGGCCGCCGAGAAGCAGCGATTTGAGCGCGTAGACGTCGAGATGACGGCGCTCAAGCGCGAGTGGGGTCCTGAGTACGATCGCAGGATCCGGCAGGGCCAGGCGGTGGCCGAGAAGGTCTACGCCGCGATGGGCTATGCGACCAAGGAGGAATTCGAGGTCGATCTGGAGGCGCTGCAGGCGCAGATGGGCCCCGCCAAGGTGCTGAAGCTCTTTGCCGAGCTCGGCAAGGGAAGCGGCGAGCAAGGGTTTGTCGAGGGCGATCCGGCGGGCGCGAACGGGACTGGCGGTTTCGCGGTGTCGAAGAATACTGCGCTTGCGAAGCTCAGCGCCCTGGCCGCGGATCCGGACTTCCAGGCCAAGCTGCGCTCGCCCGTCGACGCGGTTCGCAAGGCGGCGCTCTCCGAGCGCGCGCGCTGGAGCGACATCGCGTACGGTTGACGCACACCCTCTTGTGTGCTTGTCTTTTTGTGGGGCGAAAGGCTTCGGCGCTGTGCGTGGCAGGGCTCCGAAGCGGAGTAGCCCCAATCATCCGGCCCCGGAGTGACGCCCGGACAAGCCTTCGAGTCGAGTTTCTTGGCCCCGCGGTGGCGCGCGGATAAGCCCAGGGTGCCAGATATCGAAGTGTTGCAGGCCGGCCCCGCGATCTGCGGACAAGCCCGAAGCAGCTTGAGGCGTTCGCCTCGTTGCGCGGCTCCTCCAGAGCCGCTGAGGGCAAGAAGTGTCCCAACAGATTACTGAATCGTTTACGCAGCAATACAAGCAGACGATCGAGATGCTGCTCCAGACGATGGGGTCTAAGCTCTCGGGTGCGGTCATGACGGGCAGTTACACCGGCATCGGCGGTCGGCCCGTGAACCAGATCGGCCCGGTCGTCGCGCGGCGTCTCGAGACGCGGCACGCCGACACCCAGTACAGCGACACGCCCCAGGTGTCGCGCTGGGTCGAGCCCTTTGACTACGTCTGGGCCGACCTCGTGGACAACGCGGACAAGCTCCGCACGATCATCGATCCGACCGACGCCTACGCGCAAAACGGCGCGCTGGCGCTGGGTCGCGCCAAGGACTCGGAGATCGTGGGCTCCTTCTTTGGCAGCGCCAAGCTCGGTGCGAACGGCACTGGCACCCCCGAGACGTTCGATACCACGAACTTCCAGGTCGCAGAGGGCGGCGTCGCTCTCACCGTGGACAAGCTCAAGACCGCGCACCAGAAGCTCATGTCTGCGAAGAACGACATGAACCGGGATCAGTTCTATCTCTGCGTCAACGGCAAGCAGCATGCTGCGCTACTCCGCGACACGCAGGCGATCAACCGGGATTACGTCGGGGCTCCGGTGATCGTCGAAGGCATGATCACCAAGATCATGGGCTTCAACCTGATCCACCTCGAGGAGCTGCTTACCACCGGCAGCGACGTGCGGCTCCCGTGCTGGGCGAAGTCCGGCGTGCACCTCGGGACCTGGAATGACATTGAGACCAAGATCGAGCAGCTCCCGACCAAGAACTACAGCACGCAGGTGTTCCTGCGCGGCTCATTCGGCGCGACGCGCCTGCAGCAGGGAAAGGTCGTCGAGATCCTCTGCCTGAACACGTAAGTCTACTGCTCGAGAGCGTCGGGCCGGAGTCGAGTTCGGCGCTCTCGAGCGACACCTGAGGAACGCACATGGCTCGGTACTACAGCGATCACTTCAATGCGACGGGAACGGTCGCTTCGCTGGCCTCTACGGTCGGCGTCGCGCTGGACACTCAGTTCAAGCCTCCCGTCTCTCTCGCCCACCCGAGGCTGCGGAGAAAGCGCGCGCACCTCAACATCGGAACCGTGGCTACGATCGGGGATGAGCTCCGGCTGATGAAGTTCAAGAGCTCGGATCGCCTCTACAACATCATCATCCAGGCCACGGGCGCGACCGCTGCCGCGGCTGACATCGGGCTCTACAAGAGTCTTCCGCTGCACGCGGGTGACGAGATCGACAAGGATCTCTTCGCCACCGCGCTGGCGCTCACTGCCGAAGCCTCGGCGAACAACCGCATGCTCGAGGCCACGACCATCGCGCTGAAGGACGTCGGCAAGACGCTCTGGGAGCTCGCCGATCTCGGCGGACCTACCTACACCGCGGATCCGATGGAGGAATGGGATCTGGTCATGACGGTGACCACGTCCTTCACCGTGGCGGTCAACGACATGGTCATTTTCGCGGACTACACGGCCGGCGACTGATCCAAGCGCTCCGGGGCGGGCGGAGGCAACCCCCCGCTTTTCGATCGCCCGCGCCTCCGCCCGCCTGCTGAGCAAAGGGAATCCGATGGCAGACAAGTACATCGACTGCACGTCGCTCAACTCCACCGACGCGATTGCTACACCGAAGCAGGTCACCGCCACGATCACCGGAATCACCGCGGCTGCCAGCGCCGTGGTGACCGCGGCGAACGACTTCTCTGCGAACGATATTGTTCGCTTCACCAGCGTGGCCGGGATGACCGAGATCAATGGACTCTGCGGCACGGTGAGCTCTCCGAGCGGTACTGGCTTCACGGTCAACATCAACTCGAGCGGTTTCACTGCGTACACGAGCGGAGGCACGGCTACGAAGCAGATGGGAACGACCGGCGATGTGCGCGTGCTTTACAAGGACACGCTCACGCAGCAGCAGGTCATCGATGCGCTCACCCGCGCGCGAGAGCGCCTGATCGAAGTATTCGCAACGTCCTGAGAATCCGCCTCCCCCGGGCGCTCTCCCGAGGAGGAATCATGCACATCCGAACGCTACTCGTCGCCTTGCTGGCAACGTGCGCTCTGCCGGCGAGCGCAGAGGTGCTCCCCGCGGACATTGGCATTCTCGTCACGGCCCCGCCGTACAACGCGGCATGCAACGGCGTCACGGACGACACCGCGGCGTTTCGTGCTGCGATCAAGGCGATGCGGGACGGCATCCTGCCCAGCCAGGCGGTCCTGAAGGTGCCGGCGGGGACCTGCGTCGTGAGCGATCAGCTCGCGTTTCGCGTGGACCCGAACAACCCGGCCAGCGCGTTCTTCAACAACGTGCAGCTCGTGGGTGCGGGTTCGAGCGTCACCACGATTCGGCTGACGACCGGCGCTGCGGGGTTCCAGGACCCGTTGAACCCGAAGCCGATTCTGCTGTTCGGCAGTCCCCCGCCGGCCAAGAACGCCGCGACGATGGAGTACGTACGCGATCTCCAGGTCAAGACCGGGACGAACCCGGGCGCGACCGCGATCGACTTCCCAGGCAGCAACGCGGCGAGCCTGCGGCGTCTGCTGCTCGACGCGCGAGGCGGGCGCACGGGCCTCGACTTCTCGCGCCAGTACCCGGGCCCGCTGCTCGTGAGCGGGGTCGAAATCTGGGGCGGGCAGGTCGGCGTGATCGTCGGGCAGGACCGGTATGGGGTGGTGCTCGAGGGCGTGAAGGTCGGCGAGTACAACACGAGCTCCCAGCGCCAGAGCGTGGCGGGCATGCAGGTCACCTCGAACTCAGTCACGCTGCGCAACTTCAAGAGCACGAACACGGTCCCGGCGGTCGTGCTGACCGACTCGCGCGCTGCCGTGGCCGTGGACCTCGCGTCATTTCTCGGCGGCGCTCCGGGTACGCAGGCGATCACCGCCGCAGCAGGCAGCCAGATCTACGCGCGCGGCGCGGTGTCGGTGAGCGGGTACGCGGGGATCGCTGCCGGCGGACCGGTCAATCTCGCGGCTGCGACCGAGTGGAGCAACTACGGGCCCGCGCTGCATGCGTTCCCGAACGACGACGCGGTGAGCCTGATGCTGCCGGCGTCCAACGTCCCGGCGGGCTACTACACCGACCCCAGCGTGGTGCCTGGCGACTGGGACGTGGTCACGAGCAACGCCGACATCCAGCCGTCGCTCAGCAGCGGGAAGCCAATCGTCTACTTCCTCACGCTGAAGTACACCTACGGAGGCCCGTACAACGTGCCGTCCACGGTGAAGCGGATCTACGGCAACGGCGCGCAGATCTGTCTGTCCGGTTCGTGCCCAAGCACGGGCACGCCCACGGCCGAGGTCTTCACGATCCCTGCCGGCGGCGGCGCCGATCTCCGGATCGAGGGCTTTCACTTCCGGCTGCCCGCGGGCTCGGGCGGCGTGGTGAACCACTCCACGCGCCGCGTGACAATTGCGGACTCGCTCATGGCGCAGGTCGTCACGAACGCGGGTGAACTGTACATCGACGGTGCGGGGATCGGCCGCGTGATCGCGAACGCGGGCACCAAGCTCTACGGCTACCAGGCCAACACCGAAGGCACGTTCCCGGAGCGCATCCTGTGCAACGGGTGCAAGGGAAGGATCGTGGGCCAGAAGACCGAGCGTCCCGAGACCGCAGCGCGCGTCACGGGCGGCGGCTGCCTCGAACTGATCGGCGGGCAGATCTTCTCCAACACCGCGGTCCCCGCTGGCAAGTCCGTCTACATCGCCGAGGACGGGCTCCTATCGGTCGCCGGGGTCGTCGAGACCACCGACTCCACCTCGCAGCGCTTTCCCGTCGTCATGCACGAGATCCGCGGCGTGAACAGCGCGGACCTTCTGGACGCGGCGTTCCCTGCACGCGGGAACGGGCGCCACTTCCCGCTGATCTCCGCGCACCTGGGCGGCTGCACGCTTCCCTGAAGGAACCCCGAATGGCTGTGAACGACTTTTGGAGGCGACTGGGCGGAGAGCTCACGGAAGTGGAGATCAGCGCCGGACTGCGGATCAACCCAAATTTCTTCCATGCGGCGATGGAGACTGTGATTGCCGCCGTCGCTCCGTTCACGGCTGCGCAGTGGATTACCGCGATGCGCGCGAGTCTGAACCTCGCCACTGGGAACAGCGCCGGGGATGAGTTCACTGATTTCATCACGAGCGCGCAGTCGCTACCGGGCACCGGTCAAGCGAAGCGCGCACTACAGCGGCAAGTGCTCACCAGCCTGGTCGCGGCCTCTATTATGGCCAACCGCGGCACGAAGATTCCGAGCAATCAATTTCTGACCGGAAACAGTCTGCGGCTCTACTACAAGAATCTAATCCTGCAGGATTTAGGAACTCCGGCTGGGTCGGTGAACGCACCGTAATATGAGCCACGCTTTCGACAAGGCCGAGCAGGCCGTACTCAGCACGGACGTCGCGACGACGAACTATGTCATTGCGCTGCCGAACCATGCTGCGGCGGGGATCCCTCCGAAAGTCGTCTGGGTATGGATGACCGGGCAGGCTTCTGCGGGGAACGGCGCGGACGACATCGTCTTTTCGTACGGAGTCGCGATCTCCACCACGAACCGCTGCTACATCGCCGGTCGATCCAACACCGGTGTAGCAACGACGGTGTGTAGCACTCGGCAGGCGAAGGACGTGATTTGCGCGGAGCTCAACACGAGCGGCGCCGCGACGACTGTAGGCCGACTTGATGTGAACGATATGTCCACGAATGGACAGGTGACGCTGCGCGTTACGACGCAGTTCGCGGCCAGTTACACGATCACAGTGGCAGCGCGCGGCGGAACCGACATGACCAACGTTGCTCTGTTCGAGAAGGTTCCTGGAGCTGGGTCCGTCAACATCACGGATCCCGGTTTCATTCCGGATTATGTGGAGACGATCAGCGCGGGCGGGAACACGGCTTTGCCGTACGCCGATACCGCTCGAATGACCTTTTCCATTGGCCGATCGATGCCCAATTCTGCGACGAATCACGTGGTATCCGGCACTGCGCTGGACAATCTCGCGACCAGCAATACGGTGCGATATGGGTTCGAGGGCGAGTGCATGGCCTGGTCTTCCAACGCCAGCACGATCACATTCCGAGGAGCAATCACAGGACCCGTTGCGAATGGATTCGTCTGGAACAATATCGAGGGATCGGGTTCGCGAACGCTAATGTTCCTCTGCACCAAGGGCGGAACGCAGGAGCTTGACTCGAGGACCACGCAGTTTGTTCCGGATTCTTCGCCCTCGATCCAGCTCACGAGCATCGCTGGCGGTTTCCTGATGTCGCACTGCCAGGTCCAGAGCACTGTGGACGTGCTCCAGGACGGCTGCGAGTTCTCTCTGGGCGCATTCACGGAACCAGAGGGTGCGAACTCCACGCGGTGCCACGGCTTCAACGATCCCGACAACTCCGTCGGGGCGACGGCGGGCAGCACTGCATATCGGCCGGACTCGCTCTACGTGAACCTCGACGCAGCCGGTGCGATCGAAGGCGAGGTCACGGACGACGAAACGGTTGTCAATGCGAACCAGTTCAACCTCGCGGAGAGCACCGGGGATGCGGTCGCCGCGCTGCTGCTCTCTGTCGCGTTCGGTCCGAACGCGCCCGCAGCCCCCATGAGTGGCATGACGGACGTGATCGGAAAGCACCGAATGATTCCGGTCTTCTCGTAAAAGGATTTCCGCATGTCTGACAACATGGAAGCCTGGGTCAATTACTCGTTCACGCAGACGGCGGGCGCCGTCACGGCGGATATTGCGATCAGTCCGCTCGTGGGCGCCCGTCAGCGCTTCGAAGTCGCCGACGGCCTAGTGACCGTGGATGCTGCCGCGACCACGGCGGGTGGTACCAGTGTTCGCGTGGGATTCGGTGCCTCGGTGGTGCCGGCTGCCTCCGCGGTCGCAAACACGCCGGCCGTGGGCGTGCTCTTTGACCACCAGGGGATTGCCGCAGGCTCGGGCGGTCCGCTCATGGGCGGCATTGGAGCCCTGGGCGAGGAGCTCCGCGCGCAGGTGGCAGACCCAACGGTAGGGTCGGTCGTGATCACCTTCCGAGGTCGGTTGCTGCAGTACTGAGACCATGGCATTCACGGAGATCGATCTATTTCACCGTGCGCTCTCGCGCGTGGGATCGCTGCGCATCACGCTTGCGGCGGCGAAGACGGTGAGCTCTGCGACCGCCGCCAATCCGGTGGTCTGCAGCTCGACGGCACACGGCTACAGCAACGGCGATCTCGTGCTGCTCACCGAATTTGACCAGATGACGCCGGTGAACGGCCGCGTGTTCGAGATCAGCAACGTCTCGGCCAACGCTTTCACGCTCACGAGCGAGGACGGTTCGGCCTACACCGCGGAGAGCTCGGGCGGGCTCGCACAGAAGCTCTCGACGGGGAAGCACGTGACGGCCTGCTTCGACGCCTGGAAGGGCGTGGTTGGAGACGGGGTGCGCGATGAGGTGTTGCGTATGCACCCGTGGAACAGCGCGACCCAGCGCGTCCGTCTTGCGCGGCTCCAGGCAGCGAAGACGGTCACTGGCGCGACGGCGGCCAATCCCGTGGTGATCACGGCCGTGGCGCACGGCTATGCGACGGGCGACTTCGTGAAGCTTGAGAACCTGGGCGGCATGGTGGAGGTGAACGACCGCTTCTTCACCGGGACTGTTCTCACGGTGGACACGTTCTCGATCGGCGTGGATGGCACGCTCTTCACGGCCTACACGAGCGGCGGGACGGCGAAGAAGGCGCTGGTTCCACTCAAGCCCGATTTCGGCTTTGGGGCCCGGTACTCGCTGCCTTCCGACTTCCTGGCGGTGGTGCAGCTCGCGCCGGAGTCGGCGACCGGCGTACCGGTCCCGGCTACGGACTACACCGTCGAGGGCCTGGAGCTGCTCTGCGACCTCACGAACACGGTACCGCTGCGGTACATCGCGCGCATCAAGGACCCGACGCGGTTCGACTCGCTGCTGGTCTCTGCGCTCGTGGCGCGCCTGGCCCTGGAGATCTTCGAAGATGTGACCACGCAAGGAAACGCCAAGCGAGGGCAGATCGAGCAGTCGTGGGAGGACATTCTCGCGAAGGCGCAACGCAGCAACGCGCGCGAGAAGAGCGGGGCCGAGTTCGAGACGGATCCCTGGATTCTGGCTCGGTTTTGATCGTTAGGAAGGAAAGCCCGAAGTGGCAGAAATCGTATTCAATGAGATCGACAAGATTGCCTACCAGCGTCTTCCGGAGAACCTCTACGCAGCGACGAGCACGAATGCGGCGAGTGTTCATGCACTCTTCCCGGTAGATCTCGACGTCACCCCTGCCGCGGCCGTGCAGGGGATCTTCTTTGGTTTGATCGGCCGATCGACGTACAAGGGCACCGGCGGTCTCACGGGCGCCGGTCACATGGTTGGCGCGCTCGGATGGTCTCGAATGAAGGCTCCAGGCCAGACCGTGACGGCGATCTATGGTCTGGAGGGCAAGGTCGACAATCTATTCGGGACGGTCACGCAGGCGATCGGCTGCGAAGGTCAGATCAGTGAGGTCGGCGTCGGGCAGTCCGTGGGAACATTCACGGGTTTCAACGCACAGGTCGCGAATCCCGGCAACCTGGGAACGATTACAAACTTCATTGGCTTGGGTGTGTCTGCGGTCGGGAATGCTGGCGGTACGATTACGAACTACATCGGCGCGCAGGTCGCGATGGCGGCAGGCACAGTCTCCAATGCGTTCGGCGTGTTCATTACGGACTTGACTGCGTCCGTGCTCAATGCCGGAGTCTTTTGCCAGGTCGCCGAGGGCCTCGGGAAGTACGGG
>Ga0070701_10001012_pt1 | contig 10225 bp, 31 predicted proteins | sample KBSK5102metaG_FD_65451 | JGI IMG/M metagenome (GOLD analysis project Ga0070701, IMG submission 65451) | Corn, switchgrass and miscanthus rhizosphere microbial communities from Kellogg Biological Station, Michigan, USA - KBS K5-10-2 metaG | ecosystem: Host-associated > Plants > Roots >... | reverse complement strand
CTAAGAGCAAGATCCACGAAGCAGTACGCAAAGAGCTACACCGCATGGCAGAGCACATCAAGCGCAACGATGATATAGCCGATGACGTGCTGAAGCGCAAGCTTACAGAGCAAGAAATATTCTCGATGCTCGAATCAGCGCTCGACGACGTGACCGCAGAAGACGAACAAGCTGCCTCTAGGGATAACGCCTACGAAGCACAAAGAGAAGCTAGGGAGGATCAATGAAAATCTGCAAATATTGCCGCCGGGAGCTAGACGCGATTCTGGAAGAGCACACCCTGTGCAATAACTGCTGGGAAGTTGCCCGTCGCCTGAATCACATGGAAGCATCTACGCTGCTGGTTATGCTGGCGGATCTGAAGCCACATCTAGCTGGGGCTGTTGTCGGGATAGTAGCCGTCAAAGCGGAGGGCAAATAGCCATGAGCTGGTTTGAAGACGACGGATACCGCGACATGGAAACGCCAGATTTCTGTGAAGCCTGCTCCAGCCGCCACTGCACCTGTGACCCCATGATGACATGCACGCGCTGCGATGGACAGCACCGCTACTCAGAGGTTTGCTTGTGTCAGAAGACGGTAGTGATTGATATGACGGAGGATATCGAATGCCCATGGTGATAGAAGTACCGCGATGCTCCTCGTGCTCATCCCGAGCCGATGGCATGACGTGGGACAGCAAGTTGTTTTGCTCGGAGTGCGCAGATCGGATCTGGGGAGCAACCCTCATACTGTCTCCCCTGCCGACCAGCGAGGATGCCAAAGATGCCTGAGTCAACGATTGTACGGCGCAAGCCCCCAACGAAGGCCGACTTCGAGCAGGCGCTTCAGGACATCCTGCATAACCACTACGGCAAGTGCGCATTTGGACTGGCGCTTGGCAGCTGCTATCGGCAAGGCTACGTGGACCGCTGGGGTATGACGGGGCAGACCCAACTGAACGCATGCGATTCATGTCGAGCGTATAAGGCCCTGACGGGATCAGAAGGAGACGGAAAGTGAAAGTCCCAGATCAGTACATTGCCGAAGCCATCGAGAACGCCAAAGAAGTGATCGGGGAGGGCTACGTCCGAGAGTACTATGCGCAGGTGGCCGCCAATTTCTACTGGCTGTATGAACAGGGGTTCTATGACGCCAAAAAGGAAGCTGCCGCAAAGGCTCGCAAACTGGCACGGGATACTCGGAAGAAGGGGCTAGCCGCATGACCCCATACAACTGTTGTACAGAAGCCGCACGCTACCACATCTGGGTTGCCTGCATGGGCGCGATGCTCTTTCTGTCTGTGGCTGTGTTTATCTTTCTTTTGAAGAGGATGGAGCGATGAAAAGCCAACAAGACGAAATGCGCGGCGCTATCGACCGCATCTTTGACGAGCACAAAGAGCGCATGCGCATCCACTACGACAAGGCGCGGAAGGATATGCGTGAGGCTGTAGAGCGGGACGCCGCCGACATGCGTAAGGCGGTCACGAAGTTCGTAATGCAGACCATCGCCGCCCTTGCTGTCCTGCTGGTGATTGGATTTGCTGTTCTGGAGAGCTACCGATGAAGCTAACGATTACAGTCAACGTTGACGAAAATGGCGGCAATATGATCTTGATGATTCCAGCTCTGATGGGGGCAGTTTCGGACTTCTGCCTATGCTCCGCTACTTCGCTCCGAGTGGCTCAGGGAGTATCTTATGGCGGGGATGGGGTCGGGTGGGTATGGTGCGCAGAAAAGAGCAGTAAATGATGAACAAGAAGAACAACCGCCACGACCAGCACCGTCCAGGGAATGGCCGCATTGACCTGAAATACGCTCCCCATGCAGTCCTAGAAGGCGCACTGGAGCGACAGCGGAGAGATCAAGAAGCACGCGCTCAGAATGGGCCTGTGAAGATTCTTTGGAAGAACGGGAAGCCAGTAGGAGACGACAAATGAAGGAATGGTGGCAGTGGTACGGAATGGGAGGGGGATTCGCCCATTCTCCCGAGGACTTCGCGCAGGCTCGCTGTCGCGAATGCAAAGTGAAGCTGGGCGACGACCATTGGTCTTGGTGCCGCGCCGTACAACGATTGAACGCGCTGATGACGAATCGCGAGCCATCCGCCATGATGCTGCAAGGTATGCAGAATGCAGCACGCCGAGGAGAAGACAAATGACTTTCGAGGACCAGCTATTCAATCTGTTCACCACCGAGTACCACAAAGAACACGCCGGAGAGCGCCTGTACTTCTCCCAGCGCCTGCGCGTGGTCCAAGCCATGATCCGAGCCGCTGGGCTGGAGATTGCCGCGATCCGCAACGATCAGGCGATCCTGCAAGAAGATGGAGCGGCCCTCATGAAAGTGGGCACGGAAGACCCCAAAGATCGCTAAGCCCATCTCGTGACGGAGGCGGGGTTTCGCGGGGTGCTATCCCCACTTGTAGGGGGATGGCAGCCTGAGGAGCAAATATGCGGAGAGCAATAAAGTTCAAGCAGATAGCGGTTGGTCAGTACCGCTCAGAGAACATGAAAACCCTTAGCTTCGTGCCGTTAGGGCTCGGAGTCGATGGGAAGGTTTACAAGTTCCTCTTTGATGAGGGGTGGGTAACCCTTGAAAGAGCGGTGGAGATCGCGCACGAAAAGCAGAACGAGCGCGACGAAGACATTCAGGACGGCATGGGAGATAACTGGTAATGAGCGTAGAACTATCCCTAATCGGGAAACCCAGCGACGACAAACTGACGACCGTGCAGAGGCTCGGTAGCCTGCTTCAGGCTTCGGGGTACTTCTCGGACATCAAAGACGCAGCACAAGCCGCCGTAAAGGTCATGGCGGGGGACGAGCTTGGCATTGCGCCAGTCGCCGCCGTCATGGGCATCCACATCATCAAGGGCAAGGTCAGCTTGAGCGGAAATCTGATCGCCGCGATGATCCGACGCCACGGCTACAACTACCGACATACAAAGTTTGACAACAAGGGTTGCACGCTGGAGTTCATCGGCAAAGACGGAACCACGGTCCTAGGGGAATCCAGCTTCAACGAAGAGGACGCCAAGACGGCGGGCGTGTTCTCCGACATGTACCGCAAATTCCCTCGAAACATGTACTTCAATCGCGCTATCTCGAACGGAGCAAAATGGTTCTGCCCTGAGGCAACTTGCGGCCTGCCGATCTACGTTCCAGAGGAAATGGGAGCCACGGTAAACGAAGAAGGAGACTACATTAGCTCCCCTGCCGAGCAGTCCAAAGAAGCGCAGCAGGAAGTCGGGGTTCGCCGCATCGAGGAGGAGCGTCAACGTTTGGACGCATCCCGAGCCGCAAAAACGCCAGAGCCGGAGCCTGAGCTATTCACTAACCGAGAGCCCCCATCCGATCCCTTGCCGCCTCCCAGTGGCCCTGTGGGCGTATCAGGTGGCAAGAAAGCACCAGCTAAGAAGAATCTCATACCTGTCAGTCAGGATATGGCGAACGCTTTCAAGGAAATCAAAAAATTGCTCCATGAGGCCACGGGCGGCCATGAGTTATATTATTCGGTGCTCGACCGTAACAAATTCAAGAAGTCCAATGAGATCCGAGATGAAGAAACTGGACGCTTCGTCTACAAGCAAATGGCCGCTGGGCTGAACGCTTACAAAGCCATCGCAGAGAACCGCAAGGAGTTAGCGGAACTTAAAGCCAAGATGGGAGACGATGACTTCTGGGATTTCGCGGGGACCTTGGGCGTAGACACGGAGAACTACCCAGAGATCACTGGAGCGCCGCTAGCTGCCTTCGTAATGCAGGTGCGGGACGAATGTAAAACTCGGGGGCTACTGCTGGATGCTTAACTGCACCCACCCCCATGAAGCTTGGCAACCCGTATGTTTCGCTTGCCATGACGCGCTAACTCCCCAGTTAAGCCACCATTTGGCCGTAGCGTGGCAATGTGAGCAGGAAGGCGTGCCGGTGACCATCAAAGCCCCGCAGAGCGCGCGTATTGAGCAGCAACAGCTATTCCAAGGAAACGGAGCAGACCTATGACGGAGACTCAAGCAGTGCTATTTACTGTACTAGCGACTTTTAGCGCTATAACCTTGTTTGCCATCTCAGTGGCTCTTCGAGGGATCGTAAGGGAACTTCGGAGGATCGCAAACAAATGAGCGTAATCTTTCACAGCATCGAGCACTTTGAGGGCAGCACGTATGTACCCGAACTGGACGGTCAACGATTGACTACTCAGCTAGAGCGCGTGCGGGCGCTGATGATGGACGGGCAATGGCGGACCCTCGCGGAGATTGGCGCGGTAGTACTGGGTACAGAGGCCAGTTTGTCAGCAAGACTGCGGGATTTGCGTAAGCGGTCGAAAGGGGCGCATTCGGTGGAGCGGCGGCGCATCATAGGCGGCTTATTCGAGTATCGCCTCATCCCACGGCAAGCTGATTTGATCGTACCTGAGCACTTTGGAGTGAGGGAATGAGCGAACCTACAGAGCGCGAGATTATCGAAGCCATCGCCGTTAGGTTGATGGGCTGGGAGAAGGAAGAACTGCATATGGGAGAGGGCCTGCTTTTTAAGTATGGTCCATACCCAGACCCGCTCTATGTTTGGGTAGATAAAGGCGCAATATCTGGATGGAATCCCTTGATCCACTGGCGCGATGCTGGGATGGTAGCCGACGAGCTTGCCAAGAAAGTGGGACTACTGGAGATTAATATTTTCGCCAACCCCAAAGCCGTATCTGCGGTTGAGGTATTCATCGACGGGCAGGCGGAGCACGTCATGCGAAACAGTCCAGAGCCGGAAGGATTGAACTCCACCGGCCCACGAGCGATCAGCATGGCAGCTTACGCATGGTGCGGGGCTCAGGAGACGCATGCCCGATGATCCCGTAGATCCAGTAGAGCAAACGCAGCGATTCTTGTCTGATTATGTGGCGGCTTGCGGCCTGCGATGGCCCCTGCCGCGCCACAGCGTCGTGTACGCGGTTTGTCGCGTGACATTCGAGCACAACCGGACCATTGACGACTTAGAACGCGCCCTGCGCTGTTTATGGGCAGAGAAACAGCAACCCCGTAAAGGGTACGGGTGGTTTGTGAACGTCATCAAGGATCACTTCGAGGATGAAGATGCCAATACGAGGACTTAATCTCACTCCCGACGCTGTAGCCATCTGCGGTTTGTGTTGCAATTCTGGGACCTTCATCAAAAGCAACCAAGGGCAGTGGTTCATCCAAGCCTGTACGTGTCCCCTAGGGCAGTTTGAGGCTGGGAAACCATGGAGTTTCGACGGGCAGGACATCACCATTGAGGTTTTGGAGCAGAGGCGCAGATACAGAACTTCAGAGTAGTTTCGTAAGCTGTGGGAAATTTGTGGATAACTTATTTTCCCTGAGAAAAGGATTTTCACTTGACCTTCGCTATGGAAGAAACTACACTGGTGACGCCCCACAAAAGGCATTCGTTCCTCGGGGAGTGTCGAAAGACCTCCCCACTCGAATCCTTCCACGGGGCCGAGTTTAGGGATTTGAATGCCATCCATTCAACCGACAACCCGACTTATAACAGCCGATGTATTTCGGCAGGCGAAGCTGTATCCGTAAGGCGTAGTGCGCTGCCTGTCGAATACAGGCTTACCCCGCTTCCTAGACGGCTAAATAACGGTTCCTGCGGGGGACGAAGTGCCACAAATGGAAGAGTCCCAACTCGGCAGTGGCGGCGTGGGGTTGTGATCCTAGAGCGCTGCGGGAAGGCTGAGTTACGTTCAGCCAATAGTCTGGGTAAGCGCATAGACGTAGAATCGTATGCGTCGCCTCTGGGCTCGGCAAGACTCAGGGAATGGAGAGGAAACCGTAAGCTGCTGCTAGCGGCCTAGGGGTTTCTTCGCCCCCAAACCCGGATGGGATCTAGGGAATGGTAGCTAAGCCGAAGGCGAGCGGCACTACTCGCGCAATACTGAACGGAGAGAAAGTGAATCAATTTCAAAACGAACAACGTTACCTGCTCAGAGAGATGCCGCATGGATTCGACGGTTCCTATCTGGCGGGAGGCGCAATCACCAGCGTCTTCTCTAATTCGGAGATCAAGGATTTTGATATCTATTTCAAGTCGCAGAAAGATTTCTTCTCTGCGTTGGAGTCGGCATATTCGAAAGGCTTTTGGTGCGTCGCTCTAACCACCCGCGCCATCACATTTCAGAAAGACAACAAAAGCTACCAGTTCATGCATTTCAATTGGTTCCCTGAGGCTAAGGATATCTTCGATTCATTCGACTTCACGGCTTGCATGGGCGCTCTTTGCATGGATACCCCAGTACATTTCGACTTGCATCCTCGCTTCTTGGTGGACGTCTCCCGTCGCGAGCTGGTTTTCAACCACAAAACGGCCTTCCCGTTAGCTTCGGGCATGCGCGTTTGGAAGTACATCGACAAGGGCTATACCATCAGCAAGAAAGAGTTCCTGAAGGTTATCACGGCCTGCATGTTCAAGAAGGTGAATTCGTGGGAAGAACTGAAAGAGCAGATCGGCGGATCTTACGGGGAATGCGTAGCGATGGACACGTCTAAGCCATTCACCCTGGACTCTGCAATGGAAGCTCTAGCTGGGGCTCATTTTGAATCCAAGACAGAAGTAGAGCCGCCTGACAATGCAGAGGATGCCACCGAAGCCATCAAGGGAGAGTTCGAACAGTCCAAGATCCCATCCAATGCAAAGGAAGCTATGGATATGATTGAAGCTTTGAATAACCCAGTGGTTGCAGTAGCGGACTAGCAGTCAACGTTGTACGGAAGGGGAAACGCAAAATGACTAACGAAGAAGCTTTGCAATTGAAACCGGGTGATAGGGTCCGGCATGAGAACTGGGACCCCGAAGACTTTGCGATTATCTTGGACGTCTGCGAGTCGGTTGGTGATGGCTCCATGATCGCCCGTTACGTGGCTGGCGGATGGGACCCTTGCGATAGATTGGTTCGCTCATGACCCGCACAGAAGCCTTAGCCCTCCTAAGAAGCGCAGGTAAGCTGTTCTGTGATGCGGATTTGCACTGCTGCTTGACGCTTGGTCCTCAGGAAGTTGTGGATAGATTGGATCGCGAGCGTGCCGTGGCTTACGAGAAGTGGCTGCTGGCGGTACGAACGTTTAGGGAGGCGGTATGAGTACAGATAAAGCATGGAGGTTGCGGAGCGACTTTAGCAACCGATTCGCGAGAGAGCTGATAGTGGCTACGGAAGTCTCCCTCGAGAGCGTTTATGTCGCTAAGCAGGCTGGTAGATACGCCGATGCTGAGCGCCTTATGAATGAATGGCGCACTAGAATACTCAAGGGCGTGCATGACTATTTGGCATGGACAGACGATGTGGTTAACGATGCCTTGCAGGTTAAAATTGACAGGATCGCCATGGAGCTTCCAAAACATATTATGCCCCTAGAATCAGTAAAAGACGCTATGCAGCGGGAGGCTAAGTGAGCACGCCAGTAAAGCACCTGATGTTGAGTTCGAGAGGGGATGCGGCAAAGCTGGGAATCGGATGCGGCGCGAAAGAAGTCAAGACGGAGTATCGCAAGAACTGGTTCTGGAGCCCCGAGTTAGTCACCTGCAAGCGCTGCTTGGCGATCCATGAGAAGAGATCCAAGTCTCGGGAGGCTAAGTGAATGGGCGCACACAAAATGATGATCCCGACATGCGAGCGCGGGAAGATGCCACTTTACGCCTATCGCAGCCCCGCAAAGAGCCTGCGTATTGTCACCTACCTCGCAGACGTCTACCGTGTTCCTGCGCACATGATCCTCGGGAAGATGCAGCACAAACCCTACTCCAATCCTCGGCATGTAGCGATTTACTTTCTCAAGGAGCTTCTAGGGATGAGCTTGCCGCGTATCGGGCGTATGTTCTCAGCTCGGCACCATTCAACAATCTGGCACAGCTATCACATGGTCGTGAAAACATGCGCACGTGACGAGAAGATGCGTGCCTTCATTGAAGAGTGCCGCACGGATTTACTGAAGGAGATCCAATGAACAACGAAAGACCACAACCGGGATACGAAACCAGCTATGGAGGCCACGGCTACTGGGTGCCGAGCTGGGGAATACGTAAAGTAGTCCGCTCCATCGAGCATAAGCGGCGGCGCTGGGGGCGGCTGGGTGTTTGGCTGGGGATGGTATGAAAATCCCGCGAATACCAGAAAGCAAGATGGCTTTTGGCGATGCCGATTGGATCGCCTGCAAGAAGGCCGTAGAGGATCTGCCGGACTTTATTTCGCTCGCGTGGATGGAGCAGCGGCGCAATAAGACCTACAAAGGCGAGCCTCCCAAGGAAATGCCCTGCGAAGCCTGCGAGCTGCCGATTGAGCCGGGGAAGACAGAGTACAGCCGGGGTAATGGTAAATGGCTGCACAAGGCGTGCCTGTCCGATGCTGAGAAGTTTATTTCCACCATGAAAGAGATCACTCAATGAATGAGCCTACGCGCTATCGCGCCGTCCTATCCGGCTGGATGATGCCCAGCCCCGAAGGCGCACCCGTCACCGTCGCCCAAGGGCCATTCACGGTGGATGTATTCTTAGATGCCTACCACGGAGCCAAGAAGGCCAAGTGGAAAGCGGAGCTGCTGCCGACTAAGCAGGCGTTCCCCGACAGCTTCAAGGACGCCAAGGATTGTATGCAGACCGTCGCCAGCTCGTTCCGCAAGGTGGAGCAGGATTGGGAGGTTGTAGCGTGACACAACTTTCGCTGATCGAGGACTGCCAGGAGACGGCTGAGGATATCGCCCTCATTGCCAAGCAGTTATTCTCCACTCTCGCAGAGTTGCCGCTCGCGGACAGGATTCGCGTAATAAACGAGATCAAACAGTCACTCCATGAAGTAAGCCCTTTCGCGGCAGAGCCGGTTGATTGTGTTCTGTGGATACCCGCTAGCGAGGTTTGCGCTAACGACTGGAACCCCAACTCCGTGGCCCCTCCAGAGATGAAGCTACTAGAGCACTCCATCAGGGAGGATGGCTATACGCAGCCAATTGTTGCTTGGCCCACGGAGGGACATTACGAAGTAGTGGATGGCTTCCACCGGAACCGCGTAGGGCGCGAATGTGAAGCCGTCAATAAGCGCGTCATGGGATACCTGCCTATTACAGCAATCAATACGGCGAGAGAGGACCGGGGAGACCGTATCGCAGCGACGATCCGCCACAACCGCGCCCGTGGCAAGCACAAAGTTGACGCCATGTCGGATATTGTGATTGAGCTTAAGCGGCGCAATTGGAACGATGAGAAGATCGGGCGCGAGCTTGGCATGGACCCCGACGAAGTATTGAGACTTACCCAGATCACTGGACTGGCGGAGATGTTCTCCGATCAGGAGTTCTCGCAGTCCTGGGATATCGACGCAGCCACGGAAGAAACGCTAGACATCCTGGAGGACGCAGAATGACGCGCATTTATCACAAGTGGAATCAATGGGAGTGCTACCCAGCCGGGATGTATGAGCCGCGGCCACCCAACGGCATGAGCGCCAAAGAAGCGAATGACGCATATGCAGTTTTCTTGAGAGACTCTCCGCGCTTCGAGAAAGCTCTCGAAAAGGTAATCACGGAATGGGTTAAGTCCTGCGAGCACTACCTCTCAAACGAGAATATGAACCGAATCGCATGGCTGGGACAAGCGGCGATGTGCGCGGATAACGGCATTGGACACCACTTCCGGGGAGGATTCAACCAGCTTACAGAACAGGAGCAGGCTACCGCCAATGAGCTAGCGCTGAAATACCTGAATATCTGGCTTGAGCAGCATGGAGAGGCTTCCGTCGATATGGAAGGCGCGGGAGTGATGGCGAAGGCGAATCTGTACTAATGAGCACCCTTAAGGAATACTCTACAGTCAACGTATTCGATGCAGCGCAAGAGCGGATTGCGTATGTTTTCGATAACTTCGAGCGCATCTATGTAAGCTTCTCTGGGGGTAAAGATTCCACGGTCATGCTGCACATGGTCATGGATGAAGCGATCAAGCGGAATCGCAAAATCGGGATACTCGTGATCGACCTAGAGGCACAGTATAAAGTCACCATGCAGCACGTGCAGGGCTTGCTGGACTTGTATGCTGACCATTCGGAGCAGTACTGGGTATGCCTGCCGATGCTTCTCAGGAATGCCGTAAGTCAGTTCCAGCCGCGCTGGTGCTGTTGGGACCCAGAAGCCCGCGAGGGATGGGTGCGCGAATTCCCCGATCATCCTAGCGTAAAGTCAAGTGTTGACTATTTCCCATTCTTCGTACCCAAGATGGAGTTCG